>Ga0210377_10000292_pt1 | contig 47293 bp, 45 predicted proteins | sample PLM4_65_b1redo_FD_155480 | JGI IMG/M metagenome (GOLD analysis project Ga0210377, IMG submission 155480) | Groundwater sediment microbial communities from an aquifer in East River, Colorado, USA - PLM4_65_b1 redo | ecosystem: Environmental > Terrestrial > Soil > Riparian zone | place: USA: East...
CGAGCTTCGCGACGCAGAGGTCGTGCGTCACCTGTTCCGCGTCGCGGGCGGGCTCGACTCGATGGTGCTCGGCGAGGCACAGATCCTGGGACAGGTGAAGGCGGCCTATCGCGCGGCCGTCGACGCCGGCAGCACGGGTCCCGTCGTGAACCGGCTCTTCCAGCACGCCTTCCGCACCGCCAAACGCATCCACAGCGAGACGGGGCTCGGCGCGGCGTCGGTCTCCGTCGCGCGCGTCGGCGTGCAGGTCGCGCGCGAGATCTTCGAGAGCTTCGAGGGCAAGCGCGTGCTGCTGATCGGCGCGGGCGAGATGGCCGAATCGGCGCTGCGCGGTCTGCGCGAAGCGGGCGCGACGAAGCTCTGCGTGGTGAACCGCACGCTCGCGTCGGCCGTCGAGCTCGCCGGCCGCCACGGCGGAATCGCACGCCCGCTGGAGGCGCTCGCCGAGGAGCTCGCGCGCGCCGACGTCGCGATCGCGTCGGTGCAGGTCGACCGGCCGCTGATCGGGCGGCCCGAGCTCGAGCGCGCGCTCGCGCACCGCCGCGGGCACCCGCTGCTGGTGATCGATCTCGGAATTCCGCGCAACGTCGACGCCGCCGCGCAGGCGCTCGAGAACGTCTACATCTACGACCTCGACGATCTCGAGGCGACCGCCGAGCGCGGACGCGCGAGCCGCGTAGCGGCGGCCGACGCCGCGGCGGCGATCGCGCGCGACGAGGGCGACCGCTTCCTGAACTGGCTCGCCGTGCTGCCGCACGCGCCCACGATCCGCGACCTGCACGCGCGGCTCGACGCGCTCGCGCTCGAGGAAGTACGCCGAGCGGTGTCGCGGCTCGGCGCTGCACCCGAGGTCGCGACGCTCGGACCCGAGCTCGAGCGCCTGGCGCAGGCGATCGTCGCGAAGGTCCTGCACCAGCCGCTCGAGCTGCTTCGCCGCGAGGCGGCGAACGGCGGGGCACCGTACTATGCCGAGGCGCTTCGAGAGCTGTTTGGCCTCGAAGAGGAGGACAAGTGACGCAGCTCAGGCTCGGCACACGCGCGAGCCAGCTCGCGCTCGCTCAGGCGGAGACGGTCGCCAAGCTCTTGCGCGGGAGCGGCCACGAGGTCGAGATCGTGAAGATCACGACCACGGGCGACCGCCTGGAAGGGCCGGTCGCGGACGCCGGCGGCAAGAAGGTCTGGGTCGAGGAGATCGAGGCGGCGCTCCTCGACGGCGCGATCGACCTGGCGGTGCACTCCGCGAAGGACCTGCCGACGCAGCTCGCGGACGGCCTCACGATCGGCTCGTACCCGCAGCGCGAGGACCCGCGCGACGCCTTCGTCGGCGCGCCCGGCCGGCGCTTCGCCGCGCTCGCGCCCGGCGCGCGCGTCGGCACCGGCTCCTCGCGGCGCATCGCCCTCTTGCGCGCGCTGCGGCCCGAGCTCGAGCCCGTGCCGATCCGCGGGAACGTGCCGACGCGGCTCGCCAAGATCGAGTCGATGGACCTGGCCGGCGTGATCCTCGCCGCCGCGGGCCTGGTGCGGCTGGGGCTCGAGGACCGGATTCTCGATCCGCTCGATCCCGATCGCTACGTGCCCGCGGGCGGACAGGGGGCGCTTGCGATCGAGGTGCGCATCGACGACGACGACGTCCAGCAGATCGTGGGCCAGCTCGAGGATCGCGACGCGGCCGCGCAGGTCCGCGCCGAGCGCGCGTTCCTGTTCGAGCTCGGCGGCGATTGTCACACCCCCATCGCGGCGTACGCGTCGATCCACGGCGTGCGCCTGCGGCTGCGCGCGCTCGTGATCTCCCCGGACGGGCGCGAGCGCGTGGAGGGATCGGCCGAGGGCGAGACGTCCGCGCCGGAGATGCTCGGCGCGACGCTCGGCCGCGAGCTGCTCGCGCGCGGAGCGCGCCGGCTGATCGAGGGGCGCGGTTGAGCGGCCGCGTCTACCTGGTCGGCGCGGGGCCGGGCGATCCGGACCTGCTGACCGTGCGCGCGCTGCGCGAGCTCGAGCGCGCCGAAGTGCTCCTCTACGACGCGCTGATCGATCCGGCGATCCTCCTGCTCGCGCCCGCGGGCTGCGAGCGCATCGACGTCGGCAAGCGCGGCGACGGCACGAAGGGCGTCGCGCAGGACAAGATCGCCGATCTGATGATCGAGAAGGCGCGCGCCGGGAAGCGCGTGGTGCGGCTGAAGGGCGGGGATCCGTTCGTCTTCGGACGCGGCGGCGAGGAGGCTACGCGGCTGCGCGGCGCGGGCGTTCCCTTCGAGATCGTGCCGGGCATCACCTCCGCGATCGCGGTGCCCGCGTACGCGGGAATCCCCGTCACCGATCGGCGCCTGTCGTCGTCGGTCGCGGTCGTCACGGGTCACCGCGGCAAGGACGAGCACGATCACCGCATCGACTGGGAAGGGCTCGCGCGCAGCGCCGAGACCCTGGTCGTGCTGATGGGCACCGCCTGGCTCGAGGACATCGTCGCGCGCATCATCGCGGGCGGACGCGACCCGGCGACCCCCGCGGCCGCGATCGCGCGCGGCTCGACGCCGCAGCAGCGCGTTGTGGTGGCGCGGCTGCAGGACCTTCCCGCGCGCGTGCGCGCGGCCGCGCTCGCCGCACCGACGGTGATCGTGATCGGCCGCGTCGTCGAGTTTCGCGAGCACACCGCCTGGTTCGAGCACCTGCCGCTCTTCGGCCGGCGCGTCCTGGTGGCGCGCGCGGAAGGTCAGGGAAGCGAGCTCGCGCTCGAGCTGCGGCGGCGCGCCGCCGAGCCCGTGAGCGTGCCGTTGCTCGAGCTCGTGCCGCCCGAGAACCGAGCCGCGCTCGCGGCGACCCTCGAGCGCGCGGCCGACTACGATTGGATCGTCTACAGCTCCGCGAACGCCGTGCGCTTCGCGACGCCGCGCAGTGATGCCCTCGCCCGCACGCGCGTGGCGTGCATCGGCGAGGCCACGGCGCGCGCGGCGCGCGCAGCCGGCCTGCGCGTCGACCTGGTGCCGGCGGGCGAGAGCTCGCCCGAGCGTTTGGTCGAGAGCCTGGCCGCGGCCGGCGAGGTCGAGGGACGGCGCTTCCTGTTCCCGCACAGCGCGAGCGCCCGCGAGACGCTCGTGCGCGAGCTCGAGTCGCTCGGCGCGCGGGTCGATGCCGTCGAGGCGTATCGCACGGTCGTGCCCGAGGGCGCGGGCCAGGCTCTTCGCGCGGAGCTCGCGCGCGGTCTCGACGCGGTCGCGCTGACGAGCCCGTCGACGGTCGCGCACCTCTTCGGGCTGCTCGCGCCGGCGGAGGTCGAGGCGCTCTGCGCGCGCGCGGTCTTCGTCTGCATCGGAGCGACCACGGCCGACGCGCTCGCGGCCGCGCTCGCCGGCCGCCCTGCGCGCGTGCGCACGGCCGCGCTCCAGACCTCGAGCGCCCTCGTCGATGCACTCGAGAGCGAGCTTGCGGAGGACCCCGATGGCCTTTCCTGAGCACCGGCCGCGCCGGCTGCGCCGGACACCCGAGCTGCGCGCGCTGACGCGCGAGACGCGCCTGCATCCCGGCGACCTCGTCGACGCGCTCTTCGTGGTCGAGGGCAGCGGCGTGCGCGAGGCGATCTCCTCGATGCCGGGCGTCGTGCGCCTCTCCGTAGACCAGCTCGGCGACGAGGCGAAGCGCATCCGCGACCTGGGCCTCGGCGGCGTGATCCTGTTCGGGATCCCCGCGCACAAGGACGCCTTGGGCACGAGCGGCTACGACCCGAGCGGAATCATCGCGCGCGCCATCCCCGCCATGAAGCGGGCCGAGCCCGGCCTGGTCGTGATCGCCGACATCTGCCTGTGCGAGTACACCGACCACGGACACTGCGGTGTGTACGCGGACGGCGAGGTCCGCAACGACGAGACCCTGCCGCTGCTCGCACGCGCGGCGGTGGTGGCTGCCGAGGCGGGCGCGGACGTGATCGCGCCGAGCGACATGATGGACGGGCGCGTGGCCGCGATCCGCCGCGCGCTCGACGACGCGCGCCTCAGCGAGACGCCCATCCTCTCCTACGCCGCGAAGTACGCCTCCGCGTTCTACGGGCCCTTCCGCGAGGCCGCGGAGTCGGCGCCCAAGAGCGGCGACCGGCGCGGCTACCAGATGGACGCCGGCAACGCGCGCGAGGCGCTGCGCGAGATCGCGACCGACCTCGAGGAAGGCGCGGACATGATCATGGTGAAGCCGGCCATGCCGTGCCTCGACGTCATCAGCAGGGCCCGCGAGCTCTTCGACGCGCCGCTCTTCGCCTACCAGGTGAGCGGCGAGTACAGCATGCTGCAGGCCGCCATCGAACGCGGCTGGCTGGAGGCGCCGAGAGTCGTCGACGAGAGCCTGCTCGCGATCCGACGCGCGGGCGCGGACCGGATCGTCAGCTACTTCGCGAAGGACTTCGCGCGGCGGTACCGTGGCTGATCTCGTCTACAAGGTCGTCGAAACCTCCTCCGTCAGCGAGGACGAGCTCGAGCGCATCATCAACGAGCGCGTCGCGGACGGCTGGGTCTTCGACGGCATGCAGTTCGCGATGCGCGAATCGTCCAAGCGTCCGGCGATGGCGTTCCTGCTCTTCACGCGCGATTCGGAAGGTCCGGAGTAGCCGTGCGCTCGTGTGGCGGAAGGTTGCTCGCGGTCGCGCTCTTCGCGCTCACCGCGTGCACGACGGGGTCGGGGCCGGTGGCGGTCGAGCCGCACCTGGCATGGCCGATCCCGGCCGACGACGCACCTGACGCGCGTCCGCGACTCGGCGTCGCCGAGCTTCGCGACGCGCGCAGCGCCGCCGGGAAGATCGGCGCGCGTCCGGCGCTCGGGCTCCGCTTCCTCGGCCTCGAGCGCGAAGGCGTCGAACGCACCGGGGACGACGCCTTCGACCTGCCCGTGCTCGAGGCCGTGCGCGACGACGTGATCGCGACCCTGGCGCGCGCGGGGACGTTCCGCTCCGCGGAGGCGGTCGCGTTCGATCCGCGCGTGCCCGCGGCGTGGCCGGCCGACGCGCCCGACTACGTGCTCGCCGGCGAGCTCGAGGAGTTCGCCGGCTCGCAGTGGCACAGCTTCGTCGTGACACCGTTTCGGGTCGGCTTCGTGCGCGATCGCTGGGGCGCGCCGGAGGGGCGCGTGTCGGTCCAGTTCGAGCTCTTTGCGCGCGACGGCCGCGTCTGGCAGGGACGGGTCGCGACCCGCCAGGAGAGCAATCAGGGCGGCCTCGCCGACGCGGTGCTCGAGGCGCTGGCGCTGAACGACGAGGCGCTGGCGGCGCGGCTCGATGCGGAGCTGCGTCCGCGCACGCGCGAGATGCGTCTGCTCGAGGTGCGCGTGCTCGACGGCTGCGGGCTCGGCGCCGACGGCGTCCGGCGGCTCTTCGCCGGCACGAGCGCGATCTTCACGCGCGAGTCGCACGTAGCGCTGATCCCGCGGCCCGAGCCCTGGACGGTGCCCGCGGACGCGCGCGATCTCGATGCGCTGCTCGACGCCGCGCGGCGCGCCGAGCCTCCGACGGGCGGGGTCGTGCTCGCGCTCGCGCCGGCCGACGCCGCGCGCGACTTCTCGCTCGGCACCCAGCGCACGGGTCTCGCCGTTCCGCTCGGCGCGCACGCCGTCGCGCTCTGTCCCGAGGAGGGGGAGGCGAGCGTGCTGACCGTGGCGCACGAGCTCGCGCACCTGTTCGGCGCGGTTCACGTCCGGGAGCTCGCGTCGATCATGAACGCGACCGCCGACTTCGACGCGCGCTTCTTCGATCCGTTGAACCGCCGCATCCTGAACGAGCTGCGCGAGCGCGACTTCTCGCGCCCGCTCGATCGTGCCGAAGGCGCACGCCTGTCGGCGATCTACCGCGCGGCCGAGCGCCGCCCCGACGAGGTCGACCCGGCCGATCTCGACAGCGCTCTCCGCGCCCTCGACGGCCGGAGCCCGTAGCCTCGCGTTTCGCTCCGGCTCAGATCCGCGTCGCGAGCTCCGCCAGCCGCTCGAGCGCCGACTCGATCTCGGCGGGCTCGGCGCCGGGCACCTGCACGCGCGCGATCAGGTGCGTCATGCCGATGCGCTCGCGGTAGCGCGCGATGCCGTCCTCGACCTCGGACTCGCCGCCGACCAGCGCGAAGCTCGCGACGTCCGCGTCCGCGGAGCGCCGGATGCTCGCGGCGCGCGAAGCGGCGAGCGCCGCGGTCTGCGCGCCGAGCGCGTCGCGCACGCGCTTCGCGCAGGCGTCGTCGTCGCAGAGGAAGACGGTGCGCATGACGGGGACGGCCAGCCCTGCGGTGTGCGCGACGTCGCTCGCCACGCTCCGGTGTCGCGCGTAGTTCTCGGCCAGCGCGTCGAGCGGCTCGATCGGCGAGGCCAGGTACGGCAGGCCGAGCCGGCCCGCCTGCTCGACGGCCTTCGGGCCGAACGCCGCGACCCAGATCGGCGGGTGCGGCCGTTGAACGGGCAGGGGAGCGAGCCGCACGGGCTCGCGGCCCTCGCCGTCGAAGGCGATCGGCTCGCCGCTCCACGCGCGCACCATCAGCTCGAGCGCGCTCTGGAAGCGATCGCGCTTCTCGCGCACGGGCACGTCGAAGGCGGTGTACAGGTCGCTGCGGAATCCGCGCCCGACGCCCAGGATCACGCGCCCCTCCGAGAGCCGGTCGAGCACGGCGACGTCCTCCGCGACCTGCAGCGCGTGGCGCACGGGAAGCAGGTACGAGGTCGTGCCGAGCGCCATTTTGCGCGTGCGCGACGCCACGGCGGCGAGCAGCAGAAGCGGCTGGGGAATGGCGCCGCGCGCTCCGAAGTGACTCTCGGGCAGCCAGAAGGACGCGAAGCCGAGTGACTCGGCGCGCTCGCCTTGCGCGGCCAGCGGATCGGCGGCGCCGATCGCGTCGGGACGCCAGGGGGTGAGCCCGACGTGCAGCGCGCTCATTTCCCCTCGAAGAGCCGCGGAAGGAGCGCGCGCACCAGGTTGACGCGCACGCCGAGCTGCGCGGAGACGCCCGAGAGCAGGCCCAGCACGCGGCCCAGCAGGAACACGTGCGGCGGCACGGTCGCGAGCGGGTCGTCGCGCAGGAGCGTGCCGATCTCGGTGCCGAGCTCGGCGACCACCGCGGCGAAGCCCTCCGCGTCGGCGCGCCGGAGCGCCGCGGTGAGCTTCTCGGCGATCCGCTCGATGGTCTGCGCCGAGGGATCGCGCGTCGCGAGGCCGAGCTCCGCCAGCGCCGCCGCCGTTCCGTCGGCGTCGCGCGCGAGCAGGCTCCGCGCCAGCGCCATCACGCCCGCCTGGAAGCCCTCGGGCACCTCCTGCACGATCCCGAAGTCGACGAAGCAGAGCTGGAACGCGCCGCGCTCGCCCGGCAGCACCAGGAGATTTCCCGGATGCGGATCGGCGTGGAAGAACTCGTGGGTGAAGACCTGGAGCGCGTACGCGTCGAGCAAGGTGTCGAGCACCGCGCCGGAGTCGACGCCCGCGCGCTCGAGCCGCGCGCGATCGGTCACCCGGATGCCGGGCAGATATTCGGTCACCAGCACGCGCGTGCGCGTGAACTCGGGCACGACGTAGGGAATGCGCACGCGCGGATCGCCGGCGAAGGACTCGGCCATGCGGCGCGCGCTCGCGGCCTCGAGGCGGAAGTCGAGCTCGCGCTCGAGGCTGTGCTCGAGCTGGTCGAGCAGGAGCGAGAAGCCGAGCGCGCCCTCCAGGCTCTCGATCGCGCGCACCGCTACGCGCAAGGTGCCGAGGTCCGCGTGAAGCGCTCCGCGCACGTCGGGTCTTTGCACCTTGATCGCCACCTCGCGTCCGTCGGCGAGCGTCGCGCGGTGCACCTGCGCGAGTGACGCCGAGGCGATCGGCCGGCGCCAGACGCGCGCGAAGACGGCCTCGGGGTCGGCGCCGAGCTCCTCCGCGATCACGCGACGCACGGCGGTGTAGGGCAGCGGGCGAGCGCGATCCTGCAGCCGCGCGAGGCGCTCGACGTAGGCGGGCGGGAGCACGTCGGCGCGCGTCGAGAGGTACTGCCCGGCCTTGAGCAGGACGCCGCCGAGCTCCGTCGCCGCGTCGTTCAGGGTCGAGGCGGAGAAGCGATCCCAGCGCCGCCGCGCGACGCCGACGACTCCGCGCAGCGGCCCGCGGTCGAGCCAATGCAGCCCCTTGTAGCCGATGTAGATCCCGGCGATCGCGCCGCCGGTGCGCGCGGCGCGGCGCAAGCGCTCTCGCGCGCCGAGCTCGAGGCCGGGAACCGCCTGCTCGATGGGCTGGGTCACGTCACCACAGCTTAGGGGGCTCCTCCGGGCAGCTCCAGGCGCCGTTCAGGCCGTGCTCGGCGAGGGTGGCCGCGAGCGCCAGATCCTCGGCAGTCGGCTCCTTCGGCGCGGACACGTCGGGGGTGTCCCAGGGCTCCGTCTCTTCGCCGGCGCCGTTGGCCTCGGCTTCCTCGGCCTCCTCCGCGGCCAGCTCCTCCGGATCGGCCGAGGCGAACTCGAAGGGCGGGCTGTACTGGCACTGGACCCAGAGCACGCTCGCGAACTCGAGCGCGTAGGAGTCGCCGTAGTTCGAGTACGCGAAGCGGTCGTCCTCGTCGCGGATCACGCCGATCGCCGGCCGCGGCACCTCCTCCACGTACTCGGGGACGAGCTCGTCGAGCGTCTCCGGGTACATGCCCTTGTCCTTCTTGTACGCCTCCAGCGCGACGAGCACGTCGAGCGCGGTCTGGTCGCGCGCCGCGCGCTGCATCGAGGCGGCGATACGGCTCGAGCCGAAGATCGCCGCGAGCAGGAGCGCGCCCGCTGCGAATCGCACCAGGCCGGAACGCCGCGCCTCGTTCGCATTGCGCGGGGCGAGCGCCAGGCACAGCGCCGCGTAGGCGGAGGCGATGATCGCGACCGCCACCCAGCCGGCCGGCCTGCTGAAGATCAGCCAGCCCGCGCCGAGCCCGACCACGACCGCGAGCCCGAGGCCCAGCACCGCGCCGACCACGCCCGAGGTCCACTTCTGCAGCCAGACCGCGGCGCCGCCCGCTGCGTGCGCCGCGGCGATCGTCGCGCCCACCAGCAGGAAGCCGACCAGCGTGACGATCGGCCAGGGGCTGATGTTGAACTGCATCTCGCTGTTCGTGCCGGTGACCTCGGTCGACAGCACGAAGATGCCCGCCGCGGCGGCGGCGATCGCGAGCGCCGCGAGCGCGACCGAGCGGCGCAAGAGACTGCCGAGCAGCGAGGGCGCGAAGAGGATCGCAGTCGTGATCCCGGCAAACGCCGCAGCCACCGCAACGAAGCGCCACTCGAAGAAGCGCCAGACCTGCTCGGCGCGGTAGCCGTACCAGACGAAGATCACCATCAGGAGCGCCAGGAAGAACGCGATTGCGCGCCCAAGCGGGTTCTTGCGGAAGAGCGCGAGCGCGGCGAGGAAGATCGCGATCGGCGCGGCGCAGAAGAGCGCGAGGGGTGCGAGCGCCTGCGGAAAGCCGTCGCGCGCCATCGCGGTGAGCTCGGCAAACGGCAGCCAGCGCACCACCGTCCCCCAGGGCCGCCACCACTCGAGGTCGTCGAGATACTCGGAGGCCGACGGGCCGACGCCGAACCCGTAGTAGTACGCGACCGCGAGCGCCGTCGCGCCCACGAGGAACAGGAGCCGAGCCATCGAAGCCCTCCAGCGCTCTTGCCGAGCCGGCGGGATTCTACCGCGCCGCGGGGCGCCTCTCGCGCGAATTCCCCGCTACTTCCGGCGGGTCACGAGCGAGAGCTCGGGGGCGCGGTCGGCGCTCTTGCGCGTGCTCGAGATCGAAATCCGCAGCTCGAAGTCGTTCTCAGCGAGCACATTGCCGACGATCTGCGCCATGTCGATGGAGCGCAGCCAGGCGCCGAACTCGGCCGACATGCGCTCGATCATCTCCGCACGCAGGTCCTGGCTCTGGCGGCTGGCGTAGTCGACCCAGTCGCGCGGCACCGCGTCCGCGAAGGCGCGCCGCACGGCGTCCTCGGTCGCGAAGAAGCTGGAGAACCCGATCTGGGCCGTGCGCCGGATGGCCTCGTGGAGCAGCGCCTCGAGCACGCCCGTCCTGCGGTCGTCTTCCGGCCGCAGCTCGATGTCCTCATCCCGGTCTCGGGCCATGCTGCCCATGATAGCAGCCCCCTGCGGCAGCGGCCTCGATTGTCAGCCGCGCGCCCCCATGATAGATGGGGCCGGTGGTTCCCGTCCGCGAAGTCATGAAGAAGAAGGTGGTGCGGATCTCCGCCGACGACACGCTTTGGATCGTCAAGGAGATCATGGATCTCGCGAGCGTCCGGCACATCCCGGTCGTGAACCGCGGAGAGCTGGTCGGCGTGGTCTCGCAGCGCGACCTCCTGCGCGCGTCGCTCTCCAACATCATGGGGATCTCCGCCGAGGAGCAGAAGGTGTTCCTGGAGGGCGTGAAGATCTCCGAAGTGATGTCGGCACCGCCCCGCACGATCGGGCCGGGCGACTCGATCCAGTCCGCCGCGCGCGCAATGGCCGAGCACAAGATCGGCTGCCTGCCCGTGGTGGAGGGGCGCGAGATCGTCGGGATCCTCACGGAGACGGACGTGCTGCACTACTTCGCGACGCAGCCGGTCGACGCGGCCGTCTAGGTCTCTCAGACCTCGAGCGTCTTCCAGCGGCCGCGCGAGAAGCGCCAGACCAGCAGGGCGGCCTTCAGCGCATAGTCGAGCACGAGCATGCTCCAGACCACCTGCACGCGCGCGTGAAAGACGTACGCCGCGATCACGGCCGGCAACAGCCTGCACAGGAACAGCCCCGCGAAGATCGCGAAGAGCGGGAAGCGCGTGTCGCCGGCGCCGCGCAGCGCGCCGGCGACGGTGTACTCGATCGCCATCAGCGGCTGCACCAGGCCGAGCGTCCAGATGAAGTCGACGGTCAGGTCGATCACGTGCGGGTCGCTGCTGAACATGCCGGCGAGCGGCTCGGCCGCCGCGATCGTGGCGGCGCCGAGCAGACACATCGAGAGGATCGCGCCCCACATCGAGCGCCAGGCGGAGCGCTCCGCGAGCTCGGGCTCGCCCTCGCCGAGGTGCTGGCCGACGAGCGTCGCAGCCGCGGTCGCGAAGCCGATCCCGGGCAGGAACGACAGCGAGAGGATCTGGGCGCCGACGTTGTACGCGGCGATCGCGGCGGTCTCGTAGCCGCCGAGCACGCGCATGAAGCCGAGCAGACCGCTCTGGAAGATCGCGCCCTCGAACGCCGCCGGATAGCCGATCCGGAAGATGCGGCCCATCACCCCGCGATCGGGCCGCCAGCTCGCGCCCGAGGGCTTGAGCGCCAGCCGGCCGCTCTGCCACAGCCACCAGAGCAGCGGGAACTGGAGCGAGCCCGCGATCGTCGACGCGATGCCCGCGCCCGCGACGCCGAGCGCCGGGAAGCCGAAGCGCCCGTAGATCAGCGCCCAGCACAGGCCGACGTTCACCACGTTCGCGAACGCGCCGATCCAGAGCGGTGTACGCGTGTCGCCGGCTGCGCGCAGACCGGCGCCGAGGACGATCGCGAGCGTCAGCGGAACGTTCCCGAGCACCGTCCAGAACAGGTAGTCGCCCCCGAGCTGGACCACGTTGTCGCCGACCCCGTAGAGCGAGATCGCGAAGTGCGTGAGCGGCAAGAGCGCGACCGTCGTGATCGCGCCGACGCCGAGCCCGAGCCAGATGCCCTGGCGCAGAGCGGCATCGGCGAGCTTCACGTCGCCTGCACCCACCGCGCGCGAGAGCAGCGCGACGATGCCGGTCGGAGCGAGCGTGGCGAGTGACTGGACCAGCCAGAAGAACTGATTGCCGATCCCGACCGCGGCGAGCGCATCCGCGCCGAGCTGACCGACCATCGCGAAGCTCACCCAGCGCACGAGCGACTGCGTGAAGAACGCCAGGATCGTCGGCCAGGCGAGCTCCCAGACCCCGAGTGCCGCGGGGGAGGACGACGGCGGTGAGGCGCCTTCTTCGTAGACGTCGACGAGATCGGAGGCGAGCTCGGGGGCGTCGTCCAGCTCGCCGGAGGAGAGGGGCGTCCGGCTCACGGCGCGCGGTTTATCGCACAGGCCCGCGCTCGCGTCAAAAAAGCTCGCATTGACACGCATTTCCCGATCTTCTAGGAATCGGTCGGCGGTGATGCACCGCAGGGGGAGGCGAATAGATGGCGTTGCTCCAGCCGGTGACTCCGCGCGAGCTTCACGGCCGCCGCAAGCTCGAGGTGTTCGCTCCGGCGACGCTCGAGCGACTGGGCGAGATCGAAGTCGCGAGCGCCGACGACGTGCGCACCGCGGTGGAGCGCGCGCGGGCCGCGCAGCCCGACTGGGCAGGGCGCAGCTTCGAGCAGCGCGGCCGCTTCCTGCTGCGCGCGCGCGACCTTCTGGTCGAGCGCGCGGATGCGATCGCCGAGGTGATCTGCCGCGACACCGGCAAGCCGCGCCTCGAGGCCATGACCTCGGAGATCCTCGGCGCCTGCGACGCGCTCACCTTCTATGCGAAGAAGGCGAAGCGCCTGCTGCGCGACGAGAAGAAGAGTCTTCACCTGATGAAGACGAAGAAGCTCGTGCTCTCGTACCGGCCGGTCGGCGTGGTCGGCATCATCACGCCCTGGAACTTCCCGTTCCTGCTCGCGCTGAATCCGTCGGTGCAGGCGCTCGCGGCCGGGAACGCGGTGGTGCTGAAGCCCTCGGAGATCACGCCCTTCGTCGGTCTGGCGCTCGCGCAGCTCTTCGCGGACGCGGGACTCCCCGAAGGCGTGTTCCAGGTCGTCACCGGCGACGGACCGACGGGCGCGGCGCTGGTCGAAGCCGGCTGCGACAAGATCTCGTTCACCGGCTCGGTGCGCACCGGGCGGAAGATCGCCGAGGCCTGCGGGCGCGCGCTGATCCCGTGCACGCTCGAGCTCGGCGGCAAGGATCCGATGATCGTCTGCGACGACGCCGACGTCGAACGCGCCGCGCGCGGCGCGGTCTGGGGCGCGTTCACGAACGCCGGCCAGGTGTGCATGTCGACGGAGCGCGTGTACGTGGTCGAGCCGATCGCGAAGCCGTTCATCGAGCGGGTCGTCGCGCTGACGCGCGAGCTTCGCCAGGGCCCGGAGACCGAGGGCGACGTGGACCTCGGCGCGATCACGAGCCCCGCGCAGCTCGAGATCATCGAGCGGCACGTCGCCGACGCGGTCGCGAAGGGCGCGCAGGTGCTCACGGGCGGCCGGCGCAATCCCGCCTACGCGGGCTTCTTCTTCGAGCCGACGGTGCTCGTCGACGTGAACCACGACATGGCGATCATGCGCGACGAGACGTTCGGCCCGTGCCTTCCGATCCAGGTCGTGAAGGACGAGGACGAAGCCGTGCGGCTCGCGAACGACTCGAGCTACGGGCTGCAGGCGAGCGTGTGGACGCGCGACTCGTGGAAGGGCAAACGCCTCGCGAACCGGATCGCGGCCGGCGGCGTCGTGGTCGACGACTGCATGATCACGTACGCGATCGCCGAGAGTCCCTTCGGCGGCGTGAAGGAGAGCGGCATCGGGCGCGTGAACGGCGAGCTCGGATTGAAGAGCTACTGCCACGTGCAGTCGGTGGTGCTGCCGCGCCTGCGCGGAAAGAGCGAGATGCTCTGGTACCCCTACACCGCGAAGACCCTCGGGCTCGTCCGTCGCGCGCTGAAGCTCCTGTACCAGTCGCCGCTCGGCAAGCTGCTCGGGAACTGAGACGGCGTTGCGGCTCGCGGAGCTCGGCGCTGCACTGTCGCTTCCGCTCGAGGGCGACGGCGAGGTCGCGCTCACGGGGCTCGCGAGCCTCGAAGACGCCGGCCCGAACGAGCTCGCGTTCGTCACCGGTGCCAAGTTCCAGGCCGCGTTCGCGAAGTCGCGCGCGGGGGCGTTCCTGCTGCCCGCGAAGTTCGAGTCCCTGGGCCGCTCCTGCCTGCGTTCGCCGGCGCCCTATGCGGATTTCGCGCGCGCGGTGGATCTCTTCTACCCGCGGCCCGCGCCCGCGCCCGGCGTGCATCCGAGCGCCGTGGTCGCGGCCGACGCCGTGCTCGGCGCGGGGGTCTCGATCGGCGCCTGCGCCGTGATCGGCGCGGGCGCGCGCATCGGGGCGCGCACCCGCATCCACCCACACGTGACGGTGTACCCGGGGGCGGAGATCGGCGAGGACGCCGAGATCCATTCCGGCGCGCACATCCGCGAGAACGTGCGGATCGGCAAACGGGTGGTGGTGAACAACGGCGCGGTGATCGGCGCGCCGGGCTTCGGCTTCACCTCGCGCGCCGACGGCACGCGCCTGCGCATTCCGCACGTCTGCGGGGTCGAGATCGGAGACGACTGCGAGATCGGCGCGAACACGACGATCGACGCGTCGCACCCGGGCCACCCGCGCCGCGGCCACCCGGACGTGCGCACGCGGCTCGGCGTCGACGTGATTCTCGACAACGGCGTGCAGATCGCGCACGGCTGCGACATCGGCGACCACTCGACCATCTGCGCGCATTCGGCGCTCGCCGGCAGCACCGTGGTCGGACGCTACGTGTTCATGGGCGGCATGACGGCTTCGGCCGGACATCTCACGATCGGCGACCTCTCGATGGTCGGCGCGATGGCCGCGCCCTCGAGCGACATCGCGCCGGGCTCGCAGGTCCTCGGCGTGCCCGCGGTCGATCGCCGGCTCTGGGGCAAGATCGTCGCGGCGAAGAAGCGCTTGCCGGATCTCCTGCACCGCGTGCGCCGGCTCGAGAAGCGACTCGGCGTGGACGGCGAGGATTGAGCGGCGTGGAGCTCGCGCGCCTCGCGCTCGCCGAGCTGCGGCTCCGCTTCGCGCCGGGCGCCGAGCCCGTGACGCCCTCGGTTCTGCGCGCGTTGCGCGGCGACCCCCGCGAGGGCGCGCGCGAGCTCGCCGAGACGCTCGCGACGCGCCGGCGGCGCGAGTCGGTGGAGCGGCGGCGCCTCTCGGGGCTGTTCACGTTCGAGCTCGAGCTCGCGCGCGCGGGGTATGTGCACGTCGCCGGCGTCGACGAGGTCGGCATGGGGCCGCTCGCGGGTCCGGTCGTCGCGGCCGCGGTCGTGCTTCGGGCCGACGCCTGCCTTCCCGGCCTCGACGACTCCAAGCGTCTCACGCGCGCCGCGCGCGAGCGGCTCGCGTGCGAGATCGAGCTCGCGGCCGTCGACTTCGCGCTCGGCTCGGCCGAGCCCGACGAGATCGACCGGGTGAACATCTACCAGGCGGGCCTGCTCGCGATGCGCCGCGCGGTCGAAGCGCTCGCCACGCCGCCCGACGCGCTGCTGGTCGACGCGCGGCGCGTGCCCGGGATCTCCTGCCGGCAGGAGGCCGTCGTGGGCGGTGACTCGCGCGTCGCCGCGATCGCCGCGGCCTCGATCGTCGCGAAGGTGTGGCGCGACGCCCGCATGCGGGAGCTCGACCGACACCATCCGGGGTACGGCTTCGCCCAGCACGTCGGCTACTCGACCGCCGAGCACCTCGCCGCGCTGACCGCGCTCGGCCCGAGCCCGATCCACCGGCGCTCGTTCGAGCCCGTGCGCGCGTGCGCCGCCCGCCTCGGGGAGTCATGCCCCACGTCGTGATCGAAGGCGTGACGGACCTCTCGGCGTTCGCAGCCGGCTGGATGCCGTTCGTCGTGCGCCAGGGCGGCGACATCCTGCGCGCCGACCAGCTCTTCCTCGCCAAGGACGCTCGCGCCTGCTTGATCGATTCGCTCTGCGTCGAAGCGGGCCGGAAGCAGCCCTTCTACATCCGGCTCGCGCTGCACGACGGCGGCAACGTCACCGTGCGCGTAGATCCGATGACGCATCCCGAGCGCAGCGAGGGCGTGCGCGCGCTGATCGCGCACGTCGGCGCGCGCCTCCTGCGCGCGACTCCAAGCGGGCGGCTCGGCGCGACGAACCTGGTCCTGCCCGCGATCGATCGCGAGCCGTAGGCGCGGCGGATGCAGTCCCTCGAGAGCCGCTCCGGGCTCGAAGCGTGGAAACGCGCGGAGCTGCCCGTCCCGCCCGCGCCGAAGGGACTCGCGTGGCTCGGCGTGGTCGGGCCGGGCGTGATCGTGCTCGGCATGTCGATCGGGAGCGGAGAGTTCCTGCTCGGGCCGGCGGCGTTCGTGAAGCACGGTCTCTCGCTGCTCTGGGTGTCGGCGGTCGCGATCTTCCTGCAGACCGTCTTCAACACCGAGCTCATGCGCTACACGCTGGCGACCGGCGAACCGGTCTTCACGGGCTTCATGCGCACGCGTCCGTCGGCGGTGGTGTGGGCGTGGTTCTACGCCGGGCTCTACTTCCTGCAGGCGGGCTGGCCCGCGTGGGCCGCGACCGCGGCGGGCGCGATGTTCTTCCTGACGACCGATCGGCTGGCCGCGCCCGAAGACGCCGAGACCGTGTACTGGATTGGCGTCGGCATGTTCGCGATCTGCGTGCTCGTGCTGCTCGTCGGCCGTCGCATCGAGCGCACGCTGGAGCTCCTGAACTGGGGAATGGTCGTGTGGATCCTCGGGAGCTTTCTCGCGCTCGCGCTGTACTTCGTGCCCGGCCGCACCTGGCTCGCGGCGCTGACCGGATTCGCGGGCTTCGACTCGACCCGCGGTGAATTCGACCTGCTCCCGCGCGGCGCCGATCTGTTCCTGATCGCCGCGCTCGCGGCGTTCTCGGGCGCGGGCGGCGTCGCGAACCTCACGCTCTCGAACTGGGCGCGCGACAAGGGCTACGGCATGGGCGAGCGCGCGGGCTACATCCCGTCCGCGGTCGGCGGCGAGCGCGTGGCGCTCGCGCACACGGGCTTCATGTTCAGCCCCGACGCAGAGGCACTGCGGCGCTGGCACGGCTGGTGGCGGATCGTGCGCGCCGACCAGTGGGGCGTGTTCTTCTGCGGCGCAATCCTCGGCATGGCGCTGCCCGCGCTGCTCTACGTCACGTTCCTGCCGCGCGGCACGGAGATCCGCGGGCTCGGCATCGCGGCGGCGCTGGCGCAGGGGGTCGGCGCGCAGGCGGGCGCGGTGCTCGGCGGCTCGATCGCGTTCCTCGCCGCGTGGATCCTGTTCAAGACGCAGCTCGACGCGCTCGAGGGAATGGTTCGCGCGGTCACCGACATCCTCTGGACCGGCAGCCGCCGCCTGCGCGCGTGGCGGGGGGGCGACGTCCGCGCCGTCTACTACGCCACGCTCGCGGTGGTCGTGCTCTGGGGCGTGATCGCGCTCCGGCTCGCGCAGCCGATCGTGCTCCTGCAGATCAGCGCGAACATCGCGGGAATCGTGTTCGTCGTCTCCTCGCTGCACCTTCTGTACGTGAACACGCGGCTGCTGCCGCGCGAGCTGCGCCCGCCGCTCTGGCGCCGCGCGTCGCTGGTCGCGATGGCCGTCTTCTACGGCTTCTTCGCGGCGCTCTCGCTCACGACGTTCCTCGCCTGAGCGAGTGACCGCTGCCAGCGCGCCGCGGAATGTCGTGTCCCATGCCTTCGTAAGGCCGTGATACCGTCGGGTGTGCCCGATTCGAGGCGGCTTCCGCTCGCGACCCTGCTCACCTACGCGCCGCCTGCGTTCGCGCTCGGCGCGCCGCTCTTCTTCGTGCAGTTCTTCTTCCTGAAGTTCGCGACCGACGTGCTCCTGCTCGCGCCCGCGGTGATCGGCGCGATCTTCGCCGCGAGCCGGCTCTGGGACGCGGCGCTCGACCCGATCATCGGCACCTGGAGCGATCGCACGCGGACTCGGCTCGGCCGGCGCCGCCCGTTCATGATCGCGGCGATTCCCCTCTCCGCCGCGACCTTCTTCATGCTCTGGAGCCCGCCCGCGGCGCTCTCGAGCGCGTGGACGACGATCTGGGTCGTGTTCGCGTTGTACGGGTTCTACGCCGGCTTCTCCGCGTACGCGATCCCGCACTTCGCGCTCGGCGCGGAGCTCGTCGACGACTACCACGACCGCAGCCGTGTCTACGGCGTGCGCAATGCCGCGTTCATGCTCGGCCTGATCCCCGCGTTCGGCTGTCTCCAGATCGTGAACAACGCCGAGGACCCGCGCGCCATGGCGATGATCGTGGCGACCCTGTTCGCGATCGCGCTCACCGCCATCCTGCTCGTGCCGCTGCGCGTGCGCGAGCGCACGGAGTTCCAGCACCGCGAGCCGACGAGCTCGCTGGGCTCGATGGCCGACGTGCTGCGCAACCCGCACGCGCGGCGCATCCTCACCGTGCAGTTCCTCGACAGTCTCGGCGTCGGCGTGCTGGGCGTGCTCGGGCCCTATCTCGCGCAGTACGTGATCAAGCGCCCCGATCTGATCGCATCCCTGCCCGGCGCGTACACGGTGTGTCTGCTGCTCTCGATCCCGATGTGGGTCTACGCGTCGCGGCGCTTCGGCAAGCGCCAGGCGTGGACGGCGGCGATGATCGGTATGGGTCTTTCCTTCGGCGCGACGATCTTCGTCGGCGAGAACGACGTGGTGCTGATCCTCGGGCTGCTCGTGGTGGCGGGCCTCTTCGGCGGCTGCGGCGGACCGATCGGCGCATCCATGCTCGCCGACGTGATCGACTCCGACGAGCTGGCGACCGGCCAGCGCAAGGAGGGCGCGTACACCGCCGCGTTCACCTTCGCGTTCCAGGTCGGGAACGGCATCACGGTCGCGCTGGTCGGGTTCGCGCTCGGGCTGTCGGGCTTCGTCCCGAACGTGGAGCAGTCGGCCACCGTGATGTGGACCATGAAGGGGATCTTCGCGGGCACGCCGTTCGCCATGCTGCTGGTGGGCGCAGTGATGCTGCGCCGCTACACGCTCGACGAACACGAGCACGCGCGTATCCGGGCGCGACTGCTGGAGGTCCGCGCCCCGCAGGCTCCCTGAAGCGGCCGCGAGCGAGCCGGGCGCGTGTTACCATCCGAGGCCGCAACGCCGACGGAGGTTGAACCGCGATGAAGATTGCCAAGGACGTCACGAGGCTGATCGGGAACACCCCCCTCGTGCAGCTCAACAAGGTCACCGCCGGTACGAGGGCGCGGATCGTCGCGAAGCTCGAGGCGCAGAATCCCGCGAACAGCGTGAAGGACCGCATCGGCGTCGCGATGATCGACGCCGGCGAGCGCTCGGGCGCCCTCAAGCCGGGTGTGACCACGTTGATCGAGCCGACCTCCGGCAACACGGGAATCGCGCTCGCGATGGTCGCCGCCGCGCGCGGCTACAAGCTGATCCTGACCATGCCCGAGACGATGTCGCGCGAGCGCCGCGCGGTGCTCCGCGCCTACGGCGCGAAGCTCGTGCTCACCCCCGGCGCCGACGGCATGCCGGGCGCGATCAAGGCCGCGGAGGAGCTCGCCGCGAGGATCCCGAACAGCTTCATCCCGCAGCAGTTCAAGAACCCCGCGAATCCCGCGGTGCACCGCGAGACCACCGCGGTCGAGATCTGGAACGATACGGACGGCGAGGTCGACTACCTGATCTCGGGCATCGGGACGGGCGGTACGCTGACCGGTGTCGCCCAGGTGCTGAAGGCCAAGAAGCCGAGCTTCAAGGCGATCGCGATCGAGCCGGCCGAGAGCCCGGTGATCTCCGGTGGAAAGCCGGGCAAGCACAAGATCCAGGGCATCGGCGCGGGCTTCATCCCCGACATCCTCGACACCACCCTGATCGACGAGGTGATCAAGGTCTCGAGCGAGCAGGCGATCGAGATGGCGCGCCGGCTCGCGACCGAGGAAGGGTTGCTCTCGGGCATCTCGTCGGGCGCGGCGGTGCAGGCCGCGATCGAAGTCGGCCGCCGTCCGGAGGCCGCGGGCAAGCTGATCGTCGTGATCCTGCCGAGCTTCGGCGAGCGCTATCTGTCGACGGCGCTCTTCGAGCACCTGCAGTACGACGGGAGCGATCCGATCTGAAGGCGGCGCCCAAGCGGAGCGAGCGAAGCCGCAAGCGCATCGTCGACTCCGCGCGCCAGGTCTTCTTCGAAGAGGGGTTCGAGAAGGCGAACCTCGACGAGGTCGCGCGCCGCGCCGGGCTCGCGAAGGGCACGATCTATCGCCACTTCGAGAGCAAGGCCGAGCTCTACGTCGAGATCCTGGCGCAGAACGCGGACACGTTCGTCGAGCGCATGGTGCGCGTGATCGACCCGAGCCTGCCGGCCGCCGATCAGATCCGCCGCCTCGCGCGCTTCTACTTCGATCACTACACGAACCAGCTCGAGTACTTCCGGATCTTCTGGGCGATCGACAACCAGCGCTTGATCGGCCAGCTGCCTCCGAACCTCGTTGCGCTCGTGACGGAGGTGTGGCGGCGGGCGCTCAGCGTGCTCGCGGGCGTGATCGAGCGCGGCGCCGCCTCCGGCGAGTTCGAGCCGTGCGATCCGTGGCTCACCGCGAACGTGGTCTGGGTCGGGGCCAACGCCGTCATCCAGACGCTCGAGGTGCCGGAGCGCCGGAGCCTCTGGGAACGCGACGTCGGGCTCGTCTACCGCGAGACGATCGAGCTCTTCCTGCGCGGCCTGCAGAAGCGCTGAGCACGCCGCGCGACGATCGTTGACAACCCCGAGAGCGTCGGGGAAACTCAAAAGGTGCGAATGTGACCGAGAGTCACTTTTCTGCATCCAGGCCCCGAGGGGAGGAGAGGTTGATGGAACTCACGGAGCGCGTGTATGCGATCGTCGGCGAGCAGCTCGGAGTCGAGAAGGAGACCCTCGTGCCCGAGGCCAACCTTCTGGACGACCTCGGCGCCGACTCGCTCGACGTCGTCGAGCTCGTGATGGCGATCGAAGAAGAGTTCGGCATCGAGGTGCCGGATTCCGACGCGGAGAACATCCGCACCCTCGGCGACATCACGTCCTACATCGAGGCGCGCGTAGAGACCGCCGCGTGAGCGTCCTGATCCGGGGCACCGGCTCCGCGATCCCGGACCGGGTGATTTCGAACGCCGATCTGGAGCGGATGGTCGAGACGAACGACGAGTGGATCGTCACCCGCACGGGCATTCGCGAGCGCCGGATGATGGCGCCGGAAGAGGCCACCAGCGACATCGTCACGCGCGCCGCGCAGCGCGCGCTCGAGCAGGCGGAGCTCGGGCCGGAAGACATCGACCTGCTCATCGTCGCCACCTGCACGCCGGACACGCTCACGCCCGCGACCGCGAACCACGTACACCGCAATCTGTTCAAGGGCCTGTCGATCCCGTCGTTCGACGTGAACGCCGCCTGCTCCGGATTCGTGTACGGGCTCGAGGTTGCGATGGCGATGCTCGGCTCCGCGGGCTACAAGCGCGTGCTGCTGGCCGGCGGCGAAGGTCTCACGCGCTTCATGGACTACGAGGAGCGCACGGTCTGCATCCTCTTCGGCGACGCGGCCGGAGCGGTCGTGCTCGAGAAGAGCGACGCGCCCGGAGGCGTGCTCGCGACGACCTTGCACTCCGACGGTCAGTACAGCGATCTGATCCAGATCCCGGGCGGCGGAGCGCGCCGGCCCGCCTCGCCGTACACGCTCGCGCAGCGCGAGATGTTCGTGCGCATGGAAGGCCAGAGGGTCTTCAAGGTCGCGGTGCAGTCGATGGAGCAGGTCGCGAAGGACACGCTCGCGAAGGTCGGCTGGAAGATCGGCGACGTCGATTGGGTGATCGCGCACCAGGCGAACTCGCGCATCCTGCGCGCGGTCGCGGATCGGCTCGAGGTCCCGGCCGAGAAGATGCCGACGAATCTCGAGGTGCGCGGCAACACCTCCGCAGCGTCGATCCCGGTGCTGCTCGACGAGTGCAACCGCGCGGACCGCTTCAAGACCGGCGACAAGCTCCTGATCGTCGGCTTCGGCGGCGGTCTCACCTGGGGCGCTGCCGCCATGGAGTGGACTCAGACCGGATAGCGCGCGCGCAGCGCCTCCACGTACTCGCGCGGGAAGCCGAGGCGCTCGGCCTCGCGCAGGATCTTGCCCAGGTAGATCGCGTGCGGCGGGAAGCTCCCCCTCTCGCGCACGCTGTAGCTCGTGACCTCGTGCGCTTCACCCGCGTCGCCGAAGACGCGCAGCACGACTCGCTCGTAGCCGCCCTCCCAGCGATCGAGCTTCGCGAAGTCGCCGTCGCCCATCTCGTAGACGAATCCCCGGACGACCGCGGACGCGTCGGGGACGATGTCGGCCGTGCCGCCCTTCCAGCGCGTCGAGTAGTGCGTGAAGTCGAGCCGATGGTCGGGCAGGGTCGCGCGGAAGAGCGGCCGCGAGCCGGGACAGCGCTCCCGCATCTGCTGCTCGTCCAGGTTGGAGCCGTAGGCGAAATAGAGCTCGGGCGTCAGCGCCTCATCCAGCGAGCGCCGATCAAGCCCGCGATCAGGAACGAAACCGCCAGGATCCACGTGATCTTCCCGTGGAGGTGGGCGCGGACCTGCTCCTGGATGTAGTCGGGCGCGGCCCCAGCTGGCGGCTGCGCCAGGATCACCGGCATCGAGTAGAGCATCGCCAGCACGAAGAAGAGCGCGAAACCGCCGAGGATGACCAAGGTCATGCGCGGCGCGGCGCTCGGGCGGTACGGCGGTGAGGGCCCTCTCTGCACGGCCCACAGATACGCGGGCTTGTGTCGGGTCGCAAGTCCCGCGAACTTCTGGTGTGGTGACCCAGATCGATTGGGCAGAGATCGAAAAGGACGTGGACGCGCAGCTCGAGCGCGCGGGCGTCGTCGAGCACGCGGACGTCGGGCTCGACCGCGCGCAGGTCGAGTCGCACGCGCGCGCCATCGCCGCCGGCGATCTGTCGAAGGCGAGCAACATCGTTCCGGGCGAGGTCCGCGCCGCGGGGGGCGAGCACGTCGACAGCCTCGAGGGCCTGTCCAAGCGCGAGAGCGGAGAGCTCGAGGAGCTCGGGCGCGAGGCGATCGCGCGCGGCCGCGTCGCCGTCGCGGTGCTGAACGGCGGCATGGCGACGCGTTTCGGTGGCGACGTGAAGGGCATCATCCCCGCGCTCGGCGGCCGCACGTTCCTCGAAGTGAAGCTCGCGCAGGCGCGCCGGTTCGGCCCGGTGCCGTTCCTGATCATGAACAGCTTCGCGACCCACGCGCGCACGCTCGAGTTCCTGGCGGCCCGCGGGCTCGATGCCGACGTGGAGGTGTTCCTGCAGAGCGTGAGCCTGCGGCTGACACCGAGCGGTGAAGTACTGCGCGACGCCGAGGGCCGGGTCTCGCTCTACGCGCCCGGACACGGCGACTTTCCGGGCGCGCTCCGCCGCTCAGGGCTGCTCGAGCGGCTCGCCGCACGCGGCGTCGAAACGGTGGTGCTCTCGAACATCGACAACCTCGGCGCCGAGCTCGATCCGCTCGTCATCGGCTTCCACCTGGCGCGCGGGCGCGCGCTCACCGCCGAGCTTGCCGCCACGCTTCCGGCCGACGTCGGCGGCGCGCCCGCCTTCGTCGGCGGACGGCTGCAGATCGTCGAGGGCTTCCGCTTCCCGCCGGGCTTCGACTTCGCGACCGTGCCCTTCATGGCCACGAACACGTTCGCGATCGCGCGCGAGCTGCTCGAGCGCGACTACCCGCTCTCGTGGTTCTACGTCGAGAAGTCCGTCGAAGACCGCACGGCGGTGCAGATGGAGCGGCTGGTGAACGAGCTCTCGAGCTTCGTCCCCACGAGCTACCTGGCCACGCCGCGCAGCGGCCCGTCCGGCCGCTTCTTCCCGATCAAGACGCGCGCCGATCTCGAAGCGCTGCGCGCGGACGCGGCGCTCGTCCGCCGCTTCGCCGGGCTATGATGGCGCGCAATGGCGAAGAAGCTTCTCCTCGTCGACGCGAGCTCGAGCATCTTCCGCGCGTTCTTCGCGATTCCCGCGCTCACGAATAGCGCCGGCGTCCCGACCAACGCCGCGCTCGGCTTCACGACGATGCTGGCGAAGCTCCTGCGCGAGAGCCGCCCCGACTACGTGGCCGTGGTCTGGGACTCGCCCGGGCCGAAGCGACGCAAGCAGGTGTATGCGGAGTACAAGGCGACGCGCGAAGCCGCGCCCGAAGACCTGCGCGCGCAGTTCCCCTGGATCCGGCGCATCGTCGAGGCCTACCGGCTGGCCGCGCTCGAGGAGCCGGGCGAGGAGGCCGACGACGTGATCGCCGCGCTCGCGCGCTCGGGCGAGCGCGCGGGGCTCGACGTCGAGATCGCCTCGACGGACAAAGACCTGATGCAGCTGGTCTCGGACCAGGTGACCTTGCTCGACACGATGCGCGACCGGCGCTTCGGCCCGAAAGAGGTCGAGGCCCGCTTCGGTGTGCCACCCGCGCAGATGCTCGACCTGCGCGCGCTGATCGGCGACTCGTCCGACAACATTCCGGGCGTGAAGGGGATCGGCGAGAAGGGCGCGGCGCAGCTGCTGCGCGAGTTCGGCTCGCTCGACGCGTTGCTGGCGAACCCCGACGCGATCGCGCAGAAACGCCCGCGCGAGGCGCTGCGCGACGGCGCGGAGATGGCGCGCCTCTCGCGCGAGCTCTCGCGGCTTCGCGACGACTTGCCGATCGCGTTCGATCCCGACGCGATGGCGATGCGCGAGCCCGACCGAGCGGCGCTCGGCGAGCTCTTCCGCGAGCTCGACTTCAAGCGGCTGCAGGACGAGATCGGCGCCACGCCGCCGCTCTTCGACGATCGCGCCGCGCTGCCGTCGGCCGCGCCGAGCGCGCAGATCGCGACGCGGATCGTCGCCTCGAGCGCCGACCTCGCGGCGCTCGCGCTCGAGCTCGCGAGCGCGAAGGCGATCGCGCTCGAGGTCGCGCTCGAGCCCGACGAGGCGATGCGCGGCGAGCTCCTCGCGCTCGCGCTCGCGGCATCGCCGGACGAGGCTGTCCTGGTCCCCCTGCGCGGAAGCGACGGCGCCTCGGCCCTCGAGTCGCTGCGCGCACTGCTCGAGGCGCCGGAGCGCGTCTTCATCGGCAGCGATCTGAAGAAGGTCGCGATCGCCCTGCTGCGCCGCGGCGTGCGACTCACCGGCCGCTTCCGCGACGTCGGCATCGCCGCTTACGTCGCGAATCCGGCGATCGCCTCCGATCGCCCGGACCTGCTCGCGAAGACGTACCTCGGCCAGACCTTCGCGCCCGCCGAGGACCGCTTCGGCCGCGGCGCGAAGCGCCGCCCGCTCGACCAGATTCCGGACGACGAGCTCGCCGCGCAGTTCGGTGCACACGCGGCGCTCGACCAGGCGCTGCAGCCCGCGCTCGAAGCGGAGCTCCAGCGCACCGAGCAGCTCGCGGTCTACGACGAGATCGAAGTTCCGCTGGTGGCGGTGCTCGCGCGCATGGAGCTCGCGGGCGTGCGCATCGACGAGCGGAAGCTCGTGGAGCTCGGGCAGCGGCTCGAGCGCGAGCTCGTCGACAGCACGCGGCGGATCTACGCGCTGGCCGGGCAGGACTTCAACATCGGGTCGCCGAAGCAGCTCCAGCAGATCCTGTTCGAGAAGCTCGCGCTCGCGCCGACCAAGAAGACGAAGACGGGCTTCTCCACCGACGAGTCGGTGCTCGAAGAGCTCGCGCTCTCGCACGAGCTGCCGCGCGAGATCCTCGCGCACCGGCAGCTCGCGAAGATGAAGAGCACCTACGTCGACTCCCTGCCCACGCTCGTGCATCCCGAGACCGGGCGCATCCACTCGACCTTCAGCCAGACGGTCGCGGCCACGGGGCGGCTCTCGTCTTCGAAGCCCAACCTGCAGAACATCCCCATCCGCACCGCGCTCGGACAGGAGATCCGCGCGGCGTTCGTGCCCGCGGAGGGACGCGTGCTGCTGTCGGCCGACTACAGCCAGATCGAGCTGCGCATCCTCGCGCACCTGTCGCAGGATCCCGAGCTCGTGAAGGCGTTCAGCGAAGGCGCGGACATCCACGTGCGCACCGCGTCGCAGGTCTTCGGCATCCCCGAAGCGGACGTCACCCCGGAGCAGCGCGCGCGCACGAAGGCGATCAACTTCGGGATCATCTACGGCCAGTCGGGCTTCGGGCTGGCCCGAACGCTCGGGATCGCGCAGTCGGAGGCGCGCGAGCAGATCGACGCCTACTTCGCGCGCTATCCGGGCGTGCGCACGTTCATCGAGTCGGCGATCGCGAGCGCCAAGGAGTCCGGGTACGCGCGCACCATGGCCGGGCGGCGGCGCTACCTGCCGGAGCTGCGCTCGGCCAACCGCCCGATCCGCCAGGCCGCCGAGCGGATGGCGGTGAACTCGGTCATCCAGGGCACGGCCGCAGACGTAATCAAGAAGGCGATGGTCGACCTGGACGCCGATCTGCAGGCCGGGGGCCTCCCCACGGCGAGGATGATCCTGACGGTGCACGACGAGCTGGTCTTCGAGGTGGCCCCGGGGGAGCTCGAGGGCCTTTCCGCCCGCGTGCTCGAGCGCATGCAGAACGCCGCCGAACTCTCCGTCCCGCTGGTCGTCCACATCGGATCCGGGGCCCATTGGCTCGCTGCGCACTGAAAAAAACCTCGTGGGCGCGCTGGACTGGCCGAATTTGGCAGGGCGCGCGATGGTCGAAGCGGTGGGCGAACAGGACCGGAAGGAAAAGCCGCGCGTGGAAGCCGTGAGCGCTCTAGGGCGTCTGCCGGGTCTGGGCAGGATCGACTACGCGTCTCGAACCGACGCGGACCTGATCCGGGACGCGCAGGCCGACGATCACGCCGCCTTCGACACGTTGGTCCGGCGTTATGCCGAGCGCGCCTTCCGCGCTGCTTACCGAGTGGTCAGAGATCAACAGGCCGCGGAAGAGGTGTTGCAGGAAGCGCTGATCAAAGCCTACCGCGCGCTGCCGCGCTTCGAAGCGCGCTCGTCCTTCTACACCTGGCTCTACCGCATCACGGTCAACCTCGCGCTCGATCGCCGGCGGCGCAGCAAGCGCGAGCAGACGGTCGAGTGGGACGACGCGATCGCGCACGAGGTCGATCCGCGCGCGCTGGTCGCCGCGTCCAACGATCCCGAGGTCGAGACGCGCCGGCACGAGGTGCGCAACCTGGTCTCGGAGGGAATTCAAACGCTGCCCGACGGGCAGCGCGAAGTGCTCCTGCTCCGCGAAGTCGAGGGACTCTCCTACGAGGAGATCGCGGAGTCGATGGGGATCTCGAAGGGAACGGTGATGAGCCGGCTACACTACGCACGCAAGAAGATGATCGTGTTCCTCGCCGAGCGAGGCGTCGATCCTGAGGACGTGGTTTGAAGAGCGGTGATCTCGACAAGCGACTGAGCGCGTACCTGGATGGCGCGCTCGCGGATGCCAAGCGCGAACGACTCGAGCGCGAGATCGAGCGCGAGCCCGCGCTGCAAGCGCAGCTGCGACGCACACAGTCACTCGGAAGCCTGGTGCGCGAGGCCTGGTGCGAAGGGCCGGCTGCGCCTGCGCCGGAGTTCCTGATCGCGACCTTGCGACCGCAGATCGCCGCGATCGCTCGCGAGCGGCGCGCGCGCCCGAGCTGGCAGCGCGGCCTCGAGCGGGCGCGGCTGCGGCTCGCGGGCTGGTTTGGCCCGATGCCGCTCGCCGCTTCGGCCGCGGCCGCCTTCCTGGTCGCGCTCGCGATCCTGCCGCGGACGAACGGACCGATCCCCGAGATGACGGGCGGGCCCATCGCCGCGGCGCCGCCGTCGTCCTTCCCGACGTTCCCCGTCGACCTGACGTCGTCGCAAACGCCGCGCCAGGGCCCGCAGATCCCGTTCGATCCCGTGAACTTCTCGCGTGACGGCGCGGCGAGCTTCTACGACCTCTCGCCGGGCGAGAACCCGGCGATGCTCTTCCAGAACGACGATGGTTCGACCTTGCTGTGGCTGCTCGACCAGGACGACCTCTCGTTCCGCCTCGAGCAGATGGACCGGTGGGGCTGATGCATCGGGTCCGCACGAACGGCGCTCCACTCGCGATCGCCGCCGCGCTCGCGCTTGCCGGTCTCGCACCGTTCGAGCTGCGCGCGCAGACCCAGCTCCCGCTCGCGCCCGAGAGCGCGAAGGAAGCAGCGGCGATTCCGCCGATCGTCATCCGCATCTCCGTCGCGTACGCGAGCGAAGAGCAGGGCGAGGTGGATCTCGCCGCGCGCGACATCTACGAGCACCTGCCCGCGAAGTACCGCTCGATCCAGATGGTCGACGAGCAGACGATCGAGGTGCTCTTCGGCGAGCAGGCGCGCGTGAAGCTGCCGACCGGAGATGAGGTCCGCCTGCTCCCGGTGGCGGTGCACGGCGGGCAGCTCCACCTCCAGCTCGAGATGCCCGAGGTGCTGAACACGAGCATGCGCATGGCGAACAGCCGCGCGTTCTACGTCGGCGGCGTTCCCCACGGTGGTGGCACCCTGGTCTTCAAGCTCGTGCCCGACTTCACGGCGTACATCGAAGCGCCGCCGCCCCAGCGCGCCGCCACGCCAGATACGCGCAAGGCCAACGGCGGGAGGTAGCGGAGCCCGGCGCGGGGGCGGCCCCGCGCCACCCGTACTACGCGTGGCTTCGCCACGCTGCGCGCGCTTCGCGCTTGCGGCGAATTCGCCGGTTCCGCCTCGTGTAGACTGGCGTTTGGCGCGGATGCGCGGCGGAGGATGTCACCTTGGGCGAGCCTTGGAGCTTCGAGATGCCGCTCGAGGAGGCGATCACCACCCAGCGCGCGGTGCGACGCCTGAAGCCCGATCCCGTCCCCGACGCGCTGGTGCTGCGCTTGATCGAGCTCGCGCTGAAGGCGCCGACCGGCTCGAACGCGCAGGGCTGGGAGTGGATCGTGGTGCGCGACCCCGCGGTGAAGGCGAGGCTCGCGCGCCAGAACCGCCGCGCGTTCCGCATCTACGGCGCGCTCGGCCGGCGCGCGACCGCGAACGACCCGAAGATGGGGCGCGTCCTCGACGCCGTGCAGTGGCAGGCGGACCACTTCGAGGAGGTGCCGGTGATCGTCGTCGCGTGCCTGCGCGGACCGCGGCTCGGCTTTCCGAACATCGCCGCGACGTCGTTCTACGGCTCGATCTTCCCGTCGGTGCAGAATCTGCTGCTCGCAGCGCGCGCCGCGGGTCTCGGCGCCGCGCTGATCACGTTGCCGCTCTGGAGCACGTTCGCCGCGCGCCGCATCCTCGGACTGCCTTGGAGCGTGACGCCGTGCGCGGTGATTCCGCTGGGCTGGCCGACCGGGCGCTACGGTCCGACGACACGGAAGCCCGTCGGTGACGTGGTCTCGCTCGACCAGTACGGAAATCGTCCCTGGCTGGGCCGCGGATCGGACGCGGCGACGTGAACTTCGGTCTGTCGGACGAGCAGGAGCTCTTGCAGGAGACCGTGCGCGGCTTCTGCGCGAAGGAGTGTTCGTCGAGCCGCCTGCGCGAGCTCTTCGATTCCGGTGTCGGCCACGATCCCGCGATCTGGAAGGGGCTCGCCGAGATGGGCGTGCTCGGCCTGGTCGTGCCCGAAGCGTACGGCGGAGCGGGGCTCGAGCTCCTCGACCTGGCGCTCGTCGCCGAGGTGGCGGGTCAGAGCGCGCTGCCGGGACCGTTCCTCGGACATCAGCTGCTGTCGCTCGCGCTCTCGCGTTCCGGAAGCGAGAAGCAGAAGCGCACCTGGCTGCCGCGGCTCGCGGCTGGAGAGGCGATCGGCGCGGTCGCGCTCGCGGAGGACGCCACGGCCTGGGAGCCCGAGAGCTGGCTCGCGCGCGTCGACGGAGGGCGGGTCAGCGGTGCGAAGTGCTTCGCCCCGCACGCGGCGCTCGCCGACGTGTTGCTCGTCGGCGTGGAGGGCGGCGGCCTCGTGCTGGTCGAACGCGGAGCACGCGGGCTCGCGATCTCCGACCAGGACGGCGTGGACCGCACGCGCCCGATCGCGCGCGTCGAGCTCTCGAGCGCGCCGTGCGATCCGCTGCCCGGCGGTGCCGAGACTGCGCGGCGCGTGCGCGACGCAGGATTGTGTCTGCTCGCGGCCGACGCCTTCGGGGCGGCATCGCGTCTGCTCCAGACCACGCTCGGCTACGCGGGCAGCCGGAAGCAGTTCGGAAACGCGCTCACCCAGTTCCAGGCGGTGAAGCACCAGCTCGCGAACATGGCGACCGAGATCGAGCCGACGCGCGGACTCTGGTGGTACGCCGCGCACGCCTTCGACCAGCTTCCGGCCGAGTCCGAGCGCGCGGCCGCGATCGCGAAGTCGCACGTCACGGACCGCGCGATGGACGTCGCGCGCGGCGCGGTCGAGGTGCACGGCGGGATCGGCTTCACCTGGGAGTGCGACGTGCAGATCTGGTTCAAGCGCGTGATGTTCGACCGGGCGTTCCTGGGCACGCCCGAGCTTCACCGCGAGCGCAGCGCGCGCCTCGCGGGTTGGTAGGGCGCGAGCATGGACCTCCGCTACGGCGAGCGGTACGAGTCGTTTCGCGAGCAGGTGCGGGAATTCCTGCGCGAGCAGTGGCCGCTCCGCGGTGCCGAAGGCGAGCGGCCTCTCGACGCGCGCGAACGGCTCTTCCGCGAGCGCGCGCTCGCGCGCGGCTATCTGTACCGCCACTTCCCGCGCGTCTACGGCGGCTCGGAACAGCCGGCAGATGCGCTCGAGGATTCGATCCTGGACCAGGAGTTCAGGGCCGCCGGCGCGCCGCGCGACATCCGGGGCATCGGCCCGGCGATGCTCGCGCCGACCCTGCTCGACTGCGGGAACGAGGCGCAGCGCCTGCGCTTCATTCCTCCCACCTTGCGCGGCGACCTGCGCTGGTGTCAGGGCTACAGCGAGCCGGGCGCGGGCAGCGATCTCGCTTCGCTCTCGAGCCGCGCGGTCCTCGACGGAGACTCGTGGATCGTCAACGGCCACAAGATCTGGACCAGCGACGCGCAGCACGCGGACTGCATGTTCGGCTTGTTCCGCACCGAGCCAGACGCGGGGAAGCACGAGGGCATCTCGTACCTGCTGATCGACATGCGCACGCCGGGGATCCTGGTGCGGCCGCTGCGCCAGATGAGCGGCGGCGCGGAGTTCAACGAGGTCTTCTTCACCGACGTGCGCATCCCGGCGGACTCCATCGTCGGCCGGCGCGGCGAGGGCTGGAAGGTCTCGCGCTCGACGCTGAAGCACGAGCGCAACCTGATCGGCGATCCGCGCTTCCTGCGCAACTCCTTCGACGCCCTGGTCGAGCTCACGCGCCGCAGCTCGCGCAACGGCCGCCCCGCGATCGAGGACGCGCACGTGCGCCAGCGCCTGGCCGAGATCGAGGGCTACGTGTGGAGCCAGGAGTACTCGGGGCTGCGCCAGCTCTCGGCCGCGTTGCGCGGCGAAGAAGCCAAGGCGCTGCTGCCGCTGCTCATGAACAAGCTCCACTCCACCGACACCATGCAACGCATCACCCGCCTCGCGTTCGATCTGCTCGGCGCGGACGGCCTCGTCGCGCCCGGTCCCGAGGAGTACGAGATGGCCTCGCAGCTGCGCACGCCCGGCGGCTGGGTCGCGCAGTACATGTTCGCGATCGCGAACTCGATCGCGGGCGGCGCGTCGAACATCCAGCGCAACATCATCGGCGAGCGCGGACTCGGACTCCCGCGCGATGCACGCCCGGGATAGACTGACGACCATGGCGAGCCCGCTTCCCGAGCAGCATCCGCAGCAGACCTCCGGCGTGAAGGCCTCCCTCGAAGCCATCTACAACTGGAACTACGCGAGCGAGATCGATCAGCTCCGCACGCTCTACGCGAACGCGCTCGACCGGCAGTGGAACGCGATGCGCGACCTCGACTGGGAGAGCGAGATCGACCGCGCGGCGTTCTCGCGCACCTTCTCGCTGGCGGGCGTGCCGATCCAGGAGACCGGCTTCTGGCAGGACCTCGGCGAGGACATGCGCTGGGAGGTCTCGCGCCGGAGCGCCGCCTTCATGCTCTCGAACTTCCTGCACGGCGAGCAGGGCGCGCTGATGGTCGCAGCGCAGCTCGTGAACGCGGTCCCGCACATGGACGGCAAGTTCTACGCGGCGACGCAGACGCTCGACGAGGCGCGCCACGTGGAGGTCTTCGCGGCGTACATCCGCAAGCTCGACGAGGTCTACCCGATCGCGCCCGGGCTGAAGCAGCTGCTCGACAACGTGCTCCAGGCCGACGACTGGAAGAAGAAGGCGGTCGGCATGCAGGTCGTCGCCGAAGGCCTCGCGCTCTACTCGTTTCGCGACATGCGCAACCAGACCGAGGAGCCGCTGCTCAAGAAGCTCCTGACCTACGTCTCGCGCGACGAGGCGCGCCACACCGGCTACGGGATCAAGTACCTGTCCGCGGTCGTGCCGACGATCTCCGACGCCGAGCGCGCGGAGCTCGAGGACTTCGCGTTCGAGTCGGCGCGCCTCCTGATCGACTCGCGCGCGGGCAACTCCATCCGCGAGACGGTCTTCAAGCTCTGGCAGTCGATCGGCATCGACATGCAGCAGGCGCTCGCGTCGATCCTGAAGGACCGCGATCGCATCGTGAAGGGGATGGAGCGCACGGGCGGGCGGCTCGGGCCGGTGCGCGGCTTCGTGATCCCGACGCTCTCCGCGATCGGCCTGTACAGCGAGCGCGTGCGCGGCCACTTCGACGAGATGTTCCGCGCGAACATCGGCGAGGACCTCGCGCGCCGCACCTCGCAGATCCCGGCCCTCCCCGACGACCTCGAGGCCTGGGTCGACGAGGGCTACGAGCACGTGTAGGCGCTAGCGCTTCGCTCGCGGGTACTCGAGCTGGAGCGCGACGAAGTCCCCGGTCGCGGCGCCGTAGTGCGCGTCGATGTCCGCGAGCACGAAGTCGAGGTACGGCGCTTCGGGGGAGTCGGCGCGCGGAAGCGCGAGCGTGCGGTCGACCGCGCTCTCGCTCGCCGCGACACGCAGCCCGTACCGCGTCGTCACGTACGGCGCGCGGCCGAGCGCGACCGGCGTCGAGCGCCACGTTCGCGCCAGCGCGTCCGCGACGAGCGAGAGCGACGCTTCGTCGACGCCGTCCGTGACGGGAATGCCGACGCGCTCGTGCGTCCAGATCGAGGCGCCGTTGCGGACGGCGGTCCACGCGTGCGCGGCGCCCAGGGTGAACGCGGCCGAGTCGTGCGACGGACTCCAGTCGCCGACGCCGAGACTGGCCGCGACCGAGAGTGCGCGCTCCCGCCCCCCGATCCGCTCGACCAGCGCGAGCGAGATGGGGATCGACGCCGAGACGCCCGTCGTCGACATCACGGGTCCGCCGTCCACCCAGCGCCGATCGCGCACCCAGCGCACGTTCGGGAACTGCTCGGCGAGCGAATCGCGCGAGAACCAATGGGCCGTCGCTTCGTGGCCGTCGAGCACGCCTGCGTGCGCCAGGACGTAGGCGCCATCGCAGATCGAGACGAGCGTCGCTCCCTTCTCCGCCTGCTGGCGCAGCCAGGCCAATAGAGCGGGCGCCTCGGGCTCCATCATCGCTGGAACGATCACGAAGCTCGCGCCATCCGGGTGTCGCCGGTCGAACCCGGCGATCGTCTCGCCCGTCTCGATCGTGAGCCCCGGGTGGAGCTCGACCGGCCCCTCGCGCAGCGACACGGCGACCACCTCGGCGACGCCGGAGCGCGAGAGCACGTTGAACGGCACCAGGAAGTCGGTGGTCTCGGTGCCGTCGTTGTGCGCGACGACCGCCACGACCGGGGGCGCCGCCCGAGAGGCGTGTGCGAGTCCGGCAAACAGCAGCAGCGCGAACGCGGTCCTGCGGATCCATCGGCTCATCGATCGAGTATGTGCCGGCCGGTCGCGGCGGCCAGGACATTCAGCCCGCGATTCCTGCCATCCGCTCAGTCACTCTCGCCCGGGAACTCGGCGGAGTAGCGCACCGCCTCCGTCCAGCCGGAGGTCTCCCAGGTCTTCCCGCCCTCGTCGATCAGGATGCCCTCGGCATCGGGAAGCGACTCGAGCAGCGCGATCCCGTCGACCTCGCCCAGGATCAGGAGCGCTTTCGAGAGCGCCTCGGCGCGCGCGCCGTTCGCGGCCAGGGCCGCGGCGACACGTGCTTGTGTCATCGGCTCGCCGCTGCGCGGATCGATCACGTGGCCGTAGCGGCGGCCGGCGATCTCGGTGTACTGGCCGAGGCTGCCCGAGACCGACAGCGACTGATCGACGAGCTGGGCCGTGCCCGCGAAGCCGCCCGACGCGTCGCCGAGCAGGACGCCCCAGCCGTCCCAACCTGCGGGCCTGCCGAGGGCTCGGAGACTGCTCTGCCCGAACGAGAGCAGCGCGCGCGTGATGCCGGCCGCACGGAGCTTCTCCGCCATGCGGTCGAGCGCCCAGCCCTTCGCGACGCCGCCGAAGTCGAGCATCGCCCCTGGCACGAGCAGATCGACCGTGCTCGCGGCCGCGTCCACGCGCACCACCTGCGGCCCCACCCGCGCGCGCGCGGCTGCGAGGTCCGCCGCGGGCGGGAGCGCGCGCGTGTGCTCGGCTTCGAGCCAGAGCACGATCAGCGGCCCGACCGTCACGTCGAACGTGCCACGGGTGAGCTCGGTGTAGCCGAGCGAGAGCGTGGTCAGCTCTGCCAGCGGCTGCGCGACGCGAAACGGTCCCGTGCCGGCGGACCGATTCAGCCGCGACAGGTCGCTCTTCACGTCGAAACGCGAGAGGATGCGCTCGAGCGCCGAGGCCTCCGCGAACAGCTCGCCCAGGATCGCCTCGCCGCGCGCGCGGTCGGGTGCGCACAAGCTGATTTCGAGCACCGTCCCCATCTGGTACTGGCCGTCCGAGACCGTGACCGGACAGACCACCGCCGGATCTTCGGGCGGCGTCGCGCTCGCGCAGCCCAGAGCGGCCGCGAGCGCGAGCGCGGCCGGGGCGCGTCTCACTCCTCGCCGCTCCGATAGCTCGCGCTGGTGCCCCGGAAGACCGACCAGAGCGAGAGCCCGACCAGCGCCGCCAGGCTCGTCTGCAGGGCGAGGAAGCCCGCGATCTTCAGCCACGCGAAGTGCGGCGAGACGAAGCGCACGAGCCAGCCGGCGCCCTCGTCGACGAGCCCGGACAGGAACGGCAGCGCGATCAGCCACGCCTTGGTGCGGTTCGCGAGCGGGATGAAGAGCACCAGGTGCGTCAGCACCAGCAGCAGCATGCCCATCGCGAACAGGTGGAAGTGAGAGACCTCGAGCAGGCCCGCGTAGCTGCGCGGCTCGAGGAAGCGCTGCTCGTTGCCCAGGTAGTGCGCGATCACCGACGCGGGCGTGAGACCCATGCGGTCGAAGTAGAGCAGGGCGTTCGTGAGCCAGAGCAGCGACACGTAGAGCGAATACAGGACCACGATCGCCTGCAGCAGACGATTGCGATTCAGCTCGCCCGTGATCACGAACCGCAAGCGCTGACCCGGCTACTCGGCGGCGTTCTCGTTTCCAAGCAGGACCTGATATAGCGCGAGGGCGGTACGCACGCTGCGGGTCACCGCCTGGGACGAGAGCGTCGCGCCGGCGATCGCGTGGATCTCGCGCTTCAGGTGCAGCTCGGGCGAGAGGTGCCTTCCGTCCATCTGCGCGAGCCAGCGGTCGGGCGGCTGGTACTCGCTCGGCTCGTGGAAGGCGAGGATGCGCAGCGACCGGACCGCGCCGTCCGGCCGGAGCACGACCAGCAGCGCTTCGGGCAGGGTGCGCACCGTGCGGATGTCGATCACCGCGGAGCCCAGCAGCTCCTTGCCGCGCCAGGCCTCGTGCAAGGTCCAGATCTTGCGCTCGAGCGGCGCCTGGGCGAGCGCCTCGATCTGGACGACCTGCGCCTCGGTCAGGACGAAGCTCCGGTCCTCGATCCGGTCGGCGTCCGGAAAGGCCGCGCGCAGCGCCTCCGCCTTGCTGGCGTAGACGTTCGCGCGCGCGGGTGCGGCGAGCGCCGTACACCACACTGCGACGAGACCGACGAGCGCGAGCGTCCTAGAACACCAGGCCGAAGCCAAGATTCACCTCATCCCCGCCCTCGTGGGCGAAATCGTCGACGTTGCGATAGTCGAGCTTGAGAACGACGTTCGAGATCGGCTTCCACTGGACGCCCGGCACGTAGATGCGCTGCTTGTAGAAGCGGTCCGCGAGGAACCCGCTCGGCACCTTGTTCTGCGTGTCGACGTACTCGAAGCGGAAGAACGGCTCGAGCGACTGCTCCGAGCCCGGGAAGAGGATCGGGATCACGTCGTACGCCAGCTCCGCGTAGCCGCCCATCATGCGACGCGAGACCACGGGGTGATCCTCGTCGGCGAGCGTGAACAGCTCCGAGAGCGTTCCGGCATCGGCGACGTGCGCCTGCGACCACAGCGCTCGCGCAGTGAGCGCCTGCCAGCGGTACTCGCCATGCACCTCCCAGATCGTGGTGCGCGCATCGGGCAGACCGAACGCGTCGCCGCCGATCTCGATGTCCTGGTCCTGGCTGGAGTTGCCGACGTAGTACGACGCGCCGAGGCGCATCCCGTCGAAGGCGTCGAAGTCCAGGCGGCCGACCAGCGCGAGGTCGTTCGCGAGCGCCTCGCTGCCGTTCTGGCGGCCGCCGCGCAGTCCGCTCGAGTCGAATCCGCTCGCCTCGAAGCCGTTCACGACGTAGACGCGATAGCTGAGGCGCTCGAAGAGGTTGCCGAAGACGCCGACGCCGTTCTCGCGCCAGGTCGACGGCAGGATCACCCGTTCCGCGAGCGGACGGGTCGTCGAGTAGTAGAAGGGAGGCTCGTGCACCTCGTTCACGATGCCCATCGGGATCAGCATCAAGCCCGTGCGCACGTTGAACTCGGGGCTCAGCAGGAAGTCGAGCGTCGCGAATTCGACGCTGACGGAGCCTTCCTCCTCGGTGCTGCCGTGCTCGAACTCGATCTCGGTGTTGAACAGGATCCAGTCGTTGTACTTGTAGCCGAGGTAGGCGACGACCCGCGTCATGTCGGCCTCGTCGTCCCCGTCCTCGTCGAGGTCGCGCTTGCGATAGACGGCCTCCGCGTAGCCGCCGAGCGATACCCCGCGCGCGGCGCCGTAGACCTTCGAAGCCGCCGGACCGAGGCCGTGCTGGCTCTCGAGCTCCGCCGGGATCTCGGGTGCTGCGACCTGCGTGCGCAAGGTCTCGAGCTCGTTCACGACGACCCCGAGCTGGCGTTTCAGCTCCGCGATCTCGTCGTCACGCGCGACGTCGCGATCGCTCACCTCCTGCGCCCGCGCGATGGGCGCCATCAGAAACGCGGCCAGAAACAGAAGCTCCATGAATCTCCACGCCAGACGCACAATCCCTCCCGCGACCCAGTTCGATAATGAGAATCGATCTCATAAAGGAACATACGCGTCGCGAGAGGGGCAGTCAAACGGCGCGGGTCGGAGGGGCCTCGGGAGCGTTCTCGATCGGGGCCGCACCGCGCCGCGCGAGCCGGCGAATCGCCTCGACCGCGTCGTCGAGCTTCAGATAGAAGACCGGCACGACCAGGAGCGTGAGCAGCATCGACGAGGTCATGCCTGCCGCGGTCGCGATCGCCATCGGCGCGCGCGTCTCGGCGCCGGGGCCGAGGCCAATTGCGGCAGGCAGCACGCCGAAGATCATCGAGATCGCCGTCATCAGCACCGGCCGCATGCGGATCGGCGCGGCCTTCCGCATGGCCGAGACCTTGTCCATGCCCTCGCTGCGGAGCTGGTTCGCGTAGTCGACCAGCAGGATCGAGTTCTTCGTGACCAGCCCGAAGAGCAGGAGGATCCCGATCATGCTGAACAGGTTGATCGTGTTGCCCGTGGCGAAGAGCCCGAGCCACGCGCCGACCATCGCGAACGGCACCGCGAGCATGACCGAGATCGGGTGGATGAAGCTCTCGAACTGCGCGGCGAGCACCATGTAGATCACGAGCAGGCCCAGCATGAGCGCGAAGCCGAACTGGCGGACGCTGTCCTTCATCGACTGCGCCGAGCCAGAGAGAGAGATGGTCACGTCCTCGGGCAGCATTTCCCGCCCGACGGCGAAGGCGTCCTCGATCGCGGTACCCAGCGTCTTGCCATCGAGATTGGCGGTGACGGTGACGCTGCGCTGGCGGTTCGAGCGCGTGATCGCCGACGGCGCCGCACCCGTCTCGACGCGCACGAGATTGCGCAGCTCGGCGAGCTGGCCGTCGGCGCCGCGCACGTAGAGCTGCTCGATCTCAGCCGGCGTGTCGCGGTCCTTGCGCTCGAGCCGCATGCGGATGTCGAAGCGGCTGCCGCCTTCCTTGAAGATGCCGACGTCGAGCCCGCCGACCATCATCTGCACGACCTGCGCGAGCGTCGACGCGTCGACGCCGAGGGCCGCGGCCTTCTCGCGATCGGGAATCACGCGAATCTCGGGCAGGCCGAGCTTCAGGCTCTTGTCGAGGTCGACGAAACCGTCGCGCTGCTTCAGCTCGGCGATGAACTTGTCCGCGAGCGCGTCGAGCTCGTGCAGTCCCAGGTTTCCGCGCAGCTGCACCTCGAACTGCGCGCCGCCGCCGCCCTGCATGGACGATGGGTCCATGAGCTTGATCTTCTGGCCGGGAATCACCTCGAGCACCGCGCGCGCGTCCTTGATGATCTGCTGCACGGTGCGCTCGCGCTCGTGGAGGGGCTTGAGCGTGGCGAACATCATGCCCGCGTTCGGGCGCCCCACGCCGTCGCGACCGCCGACGCCGACGGCCTCGAAGATGCCCTCGATCTCGGGCTGCGCGAGCATGTAGGTCTCGTTCATCGTCAGGAACTCCACCGTCGCCTCGAGCGTCGTTCCCGGCGGCGTCTCGAAGTTCGAGAAGAACATCCCGCGGTCGGACGTGGGGAAGAACTCGGACTTGAGCTGACTCCCGAAGCCGTAAGCCACGATGAACGTCGCGACCGCGATGCCGAGCGTGGTCCACTGGTGCCCGAGCGCCCAGTCGAGCGAGCGCTCGTAGAACCGCTCGAGCCGCGTGAAGCCGACCTCGAGCGCGTGGTACACGCCCCCGTGCTTGCGCTCCTTCGGCGGAGCCATGCGCGACGCGAGCATCGGCGTCAGCGTGAGCGCGACGAAGAGCGAGATCAGCACCGAGCCGGCGACCGTGAGCCCGAACTCGCCCAGGAAGTTGCCGATGATCCCCTGCACGAAAACCACGGGCAGGAACACCGCCGTCACCGACAAGGTCGCGGCGGTGGCGGCGAACGTGATCTGGCGCGTGCCATCGATCGCGGCCTGGCGCGCGTTCTTGCCCATCTCGCGGTGCCGCTCGATGTTCTCGAGCACGATGATCGCGTCGTCGATCACGACGCCGATCGCGAGCGCCATGCCGAGCAAGGTCATCGTGTTGAGCGTGTAGCCGGCCAGCCAGACCAGCGCGAAGGTGGTGATCAGCGAGACCGGAATCGCCGCCGCGACGACCAGGGTCGGGCGCACCCGGCGCAGGAAGACGAAGACCGTGAGCACGGCCAGCAGCCCGCCGAAGACCAGCGCGAACTGCGTCTCCGCGACCGACTCGCGGATCGAGCGCGAGAAGTCGATGAAGCCGGCGCCGTCGCTGATCGAGATGCCCTCGGGCAACAGGGGACGCAGCTCCTGCAGGCGCCTGAACACCTCGTCGCAGATCGCGACCGTGTTCCCGCCCGTCTGCTTGCGCACGCCGACGCCGACGGTCGGGATGCCGTTGTAGCGAGCCAGCGCGCGCACGTCCGTCTCGCCGTCCTCGATGCGCGCGACGTCCTTCAGGTGGACCGCGGCATCGCCGCGGTGTGCGATCACCATGCGCTCGAGCGCCTCGGTCGAGCGGAACTCGGCGTCGGTCTTCACGCTCCACTCGATCCTCGAGCCCTCGACCACGCCCCCGGGCACGTCGACGTGCTCGCGCCGCAGGGCGGCCAGGATGTCGCCCGCGGCCAGGCCGTGCGAGCGAAGCGCCTCGCCGTCGACCCAGATCCGGATCGCGCGATCGCGCCGGCCGAAGACGGTGATCCCGCCGACGCCGTCGATCGTCTCCAGCACCGGCTTCACGTGCCTGCGCACGTACTCGCTGGTCTCGACCTCCGGCCGGGTCGACTGGAACGGGATCCACAGGATCGGCTGGTCGTCGTAGTTGGTCTTCGAGACGGTCGGAGGCTCGACCTCGCGCGGCAGCACGCGGCGCGCCTTCGCCACTTCGTCACGCACGTCCTGGATCGCCTTGTCGAGATCCGTGCCGATCTCGAACTCGACGAAGATCTGCGAGACGCCGGCCAGGGTCGTCGAACGCAGATTGCGCACGCCCGCGATCGTGTTCAGGTTCTCTTCGAGGACGTCGGTCACGTCCTCTTCCATGCCCTCGGGGTTCGCGCCCTCGAGGTTGGCGATCACCATGACGGTCGGGAAATCCATCGGCGGGAACTGGTCGACGCCGAGTCGCCCGTAGCCGATCAAGCCCGCGACGACGAGCGCGAGCATCATCATCCAGGTCAGCACCGGCCGCTGGATCGAGACGTCGGAGAGCGTCATGGCTGCACCTACTCCGCCTCGGCGGGCTTCTCGGGCTTCCCGCTCGCGACGTCGGGGTCGATCGCTTTGCCGTCGACGCCGCGGACCGAGATGACCGCGCCGTCGACCAGCGCCATGTGGCCGCGCACCACGACCTTGTCACCGGCCGAGAGACCCTCGACGACCTCGATGCGCCCGTCCTTGACCGCGCCCGTCTTCACCACGCGGCGCTCCACTCGTTTTCCCTCGATCGTGCGGAAGACGACCTCGCCGTCGCTGCGCTGCAGTACCGCCTCTTCGGGAATCATCAACACACCTTCGCGTCGCGCCACGCCCAGGTCCGCGCGCGCGAAGAGTCCGGGACGCAGTCGCGTGCCGGGATTCGGAAGCGTGCCCTTCACGCGCAGGGTGCGCGTCGTCGGGTCGATCGTCGGCGCGACGACCGTCACGGTGGCCTCGAAGACCTCGTCCGGGTACGGCGCGACGCGCACACCGACGACCTGGCCGGGCTTCACGCGGCTCGAGTCGATCTCCGAGATGCGGAACTCGACCTCGATCGGATCGAGCGCGACGAGCTCGAAGAGGCGCGTGCCGGGCTGCACGAACTCGCCCACGCTCACGTAGCGCTGCGCGATCATGCCGTCGAACGGGGCGCAGACCTCCGCGTCGCGCTGCGCGCGCTGGGTCTCGGCCAGCCGGGCGGATGCCGCTTCGACCCGCGAGCGCGCCAGCTCGAGCGCGGTCTCCGCCTGATCGAGCTGTGACTGCGACGCGACGTTGCTCTTGAAGAGCATCCGCACGCGCTGCGCGGCGCGATCCGCTTCGACCAGGGCCGCCCTTGCCTCCTTGTCGCCGGCGCTCGAGGCGCGCACCTCGAGGTTGCGCCGCTCCGGGTCGATCTCGAGCACGCGCTGTCCGCGCGCGGCGGGCGCGCCGTCGTCGACGTACAGCGAGGTGATGCGCCCGCCGACCTCGGCCGCGATCGTGGCGTGGTTCGGCGAGACCAGCTCGCCGCTCGCTTCGATCCGGTCCTCGAGATCGACCGCGATCACGTCGGCCAGCGCCACCGGCGGCGCCTGCAGGGGCTTCTCCTCGGTGCGCGAGCAGGCGAGGGCGAGCGGAACGACCGCGAACAGCGTCAGGAGGGAGCGCAGCAGCTTCATCGGGAGGACCCTTTCTCTTCGCTCGGACGCACGATGCCGCGGAGCATCGCGTCGAGCGCGACGTCGGAAACGTTCTTCGACCACGCGTAGGTCGGATTCCCGATCCGCAGCGAGATCAGCCCGTGCAGCAGCGCCCAGATCGCCTGCTGCGCGGCCGCGAGGTCGTCGGTGTAGAGACGCCCTTCGGCGGCGAGCGTCTCGAGCGGGCCGGACATGATCGCGCGCGCGTCTTCCGCTGCGCGCACCTTGCGCTCCTGTCCATCGCGCGGTCCGCGCGCCATGAGCTGATAGAAGGTGGGATTGGTCTGGCCGAAGCGGAGGAACGCGCGCGCGTGCTCGCGTACGTTCGCGACCTGATCCGGACCGAGCTGCACGCGGCGCACACGCTGCAGCAGGCGCGAGAAGCGCTCCTCGAGAAGCGCGAGGATCAGGCCATCCTTGTCGTGGAAATAGTGGTATATCGTGGGCGCCGTGTAGCCGCAGCGCGTGGCGAGCTTGCGGATCGAGAACAGCTCTACGCCGTCTTCGAGCAGGATCGCTTCGGTCGCGTCGAGGATCGCCCGGCGCGCCTCTTCGCGGTTTCGTGAGCGGCGGATCTCGGAGGGATGGGGTTCCATGGAACGGCGTGCAAGGCCTATAACGGCGTTAGGTCCGTCGGCGCCCGTTTATACCATCCGGCCAAGCGAAGTCAAAGAGACGCCGGACTAGGTCTGCCGTGCCCCTCGAGCTCACGCCGCGCGCGCGCGCTTCCCGCACCTCGCCGATCCGCGGCATGACCGTCGAGTGCGCGCGGGTCGGCGGCATCAACCTCGCGCAGGGCGTTTGCGACACGCCGGTCCCGGAGCCCGTGCGCCGCGCCGCGCAGGCGGCGATCGAGGAAGGGGCGAACAGCTACTCGCGCTCCGACGGTCTCGCCGAGCTGCGCCGCGCGCTGGCCGCGAAGATGCGCCGCGACAACGCGCTCGACTACGACCCCGAGGGCGAGATCGTCGTCACCAGCGGGGCGACCGCCGCGTTCTACGTCGCGTGCCAGGCGCTGCTCCAGCCCGGCGACGAGGTGATTCTGTTCGAGCCGTACTACGGCTATCACCGCAACACGCTCGAGTCGCTGGGCGTGGTTCCGGTCTACGTCACGCTCGACGGCGCCGACTTCGCGCTGCCGCTGGGCGAGCTGGAGATCGCGCTCTCGCCGCGCACGCGCGCAATCGTCGTGAACACGCCCGGCAATCCGTCGGGCAAGGTGTTCACGCGCGCGGAGCTCGAGGCGCTCGGCGCGATCGCGCGCGAGCGCGACCTGTTCCTGTTCACCGACGAGGTCTACGAGCACTTCATCTTCGGCGGCCGCAAGCACGTGAGCCCGGCGTCGCTCCCGGGCCTGCGCGAGCGCACGATCACGATGAACGCGCTCTCGAAGACCTTCGCGATCACCGGCTGGCGGATCGGCTGGGTCGCGGCGGAGCGGCGCTTCGCCGAGGCCTTCACGCACCTGCACGATCTGGTGTACGTCTGCGCGCCCACGCCGCTGCAGCTCGCCTGCGCGCGCGGGCTCGAGCGACTCGACCCCGAGTACTACGCGGCGATCGGCGCCGAGTACGAGCGCAAGCGCGACCAGCTCTGCGCGGCGCTCGCGGACGCGGGCCTCGCGCCGAGGGTCCCGCAGGGCTCCTACTTCGCGCTCGCCGACGTCTCGAAGCTTCCGGGGGCGAACGGTGACGAGCGCGCGATGTCGCTGTTGCGAGCGTCCGGGGTCGCCTGCGTGCCGGGAACCGCGTTCTGGCGCGACGGCGATGCGCACCGCCTCGGGCGCTTCTGCTTCGGCAAGACCGCCCCGGACCTCGACGAAGCGTGCCGGAGACTCAGAAACCTGCAGGTTTGACTGTTTCTTCGCGCTCGCTTAGGCTGCGCGCTCTCCACCCCCGAACCTGAGCCGCCGAGCGCGAGGTCCCGTTGTCCCTGTCCTCCCCAGTTCCCTCCCCAGTTCGACGGGTGCGCCGCACGCAGGAAGAGCGCAGCGCCGGAACGCGCGCGCGCCTGCTCGACGCGACCGTCGCCTCGCTCGTCGAGGTCGGCTACGCGGGTACGACGACGACGGAGGTCTGCGCTCGCGCCGGGTTGTCGCGCGGCGCGCAGCTCCACCACTTCCCGACGCGCGCGGATCTGGTGGTGCACGCGGTCGGGCATCTGGCGAAACGGCGCGCCGACGAGGTGCGCCGCGAGCTGCCTCCGGCCGACGGCGCGCCGGACCGGCTCGGCCGCGCGCTCGACGCGATCTGGACGAGCTTCTCGGGTCCGCTGTTCTATGCCGCGCTCGAGCTCTGGGTCGCGGCGCGAAGCGATCCGCAGCTCCGCGCGAACCTGGTGCGCTTCGAACGCGGCGTCGGCCGCGCGATGTCGAAGCTGTGGCGCGAGCTCGCCGGGCCAGAGGCATCGCGCGCGCCCCACTTCGAGGACCTGCTCGAGCTCACCTTCCACGTCATGCGCGGCATGGCCCTGCAGCGCATCCTGCGCGACGACGACACCGAACGGCGGCGGCTCTTCGAGCTCTGGAAGCGCCTGGTGTCCGCGTCGCTCGAAACCCCCTTCGAGAAGGAGAGAACGCGATGAGTGAAATTCGCTTCGACGGACGAGTCGCCGTCATCACCGGCGCGGGTGGCGGCCTGGGCAAGACCTACGCGATCGAGCTGGCGCGGCGCGGCGCGCAGGTGGTCGTGAACGATCTGGGCGGCGCGGCGGACGGCAGCGGCAAGTCGCATTCGATGGCCGACGTGACCGTGAACGAGATCGTGGCCGCCGGCGGTCACGCGGTCGCGAACTACGACTCGGTCGCGACGCCGCAGGGCGGCGAGGCGATCATCAAGAGCGCGCTCGACAACTTCGGCCGCGTGGACGTCGTGATCAACAACGCCGGCATCCTGCGCGACAAGAGCTTCGCGAAGCTCGAGCCGCAGGACCTCGAGATCGTCCTCGACGTGCACCTGAAGGGCGCGTTCTACGTCTCGCAGCCGGCGTTTCGCGCGATGAAGGAGCAGGGCTACGGCCGCTTCCTGTTCACCGCGTCGGCCGCCGGGATCTTCGGGAACTTCGGCCAGGCGAACTACGGCGCGGCGAAGATGGGGCTCGTGGGCCTGTCGAACGTGCTGGCCGTCGAGGGCGCGAAGAACAACATCAAGTCGAACGTGATCGCGCCGATCGCGCGCACGCGACTCACCGAGGACCTGCTCGGCCCGATGGCGAGCGCGCTCGAGCCGTCGACCGTGACTCCGCTCGTCTGCTTCCTGGTGTCCGAGGCGTGCGAGCTCACGCACGAGGTCTTCTCCGTCGGCGGCGGGCGCTTCGCGCGCGTCTTCGTCGGGCTCACGCCCGGCTGGTTCGCCGGCAAGGGCAAGACCGTCGCGGCCGAGGACGTGCAGGCGCACCTCGGCGAGATCATGGAAGAGAAGAACTACATCGTCCCGAAGAGCATCGGCGACGAGATGCGCATCATCGCCAAAGACCTGATGGGCTAGGAGGAAGACATGCCGATCGATCTCGAGAAGGCGCGCGGCGCGAAGCTCGCGCCGAGCCAGGGCGAATGGGGGCCGGACCAGGTGATCCTCTATCACCTCGGCATCGGCGGCGGCGTCGGCAAGGCCACGGACCCGAAGGAGCTCACCTACACCTACGAGAAGGACCTGAAGGTCCTGCCGAGCTACGGCGTGATTCCCGTCTTCGGGGCCGTCGGCGGCATGGCGGGCGTGCCGGGCATCCAGATCAACTTCGCGCTGGTGCTGCACGGCGAGCAGGACATCGAGATCCACCGCCCGATTCCGACGCGCGCCAAGATCGAGAGCGCGGGCCGCATCGCGGGGATCTACGACAAGGGCAAGGCCGCGCTGATCGTGGTCGAGGTCGAGACGAAGGAGCAGGGCGGCGCGCCGCTCTTCACCAACCGCTTCTCGATCTTCGCGCGCGGCGAGGGCGGCTTCGGCGGCGAGTCCGGCCCGAAGGTCGGCAACGAGGCTCCGACGCGGCCGGCCGACAAGGTCGTCGAGTCGCCGACGCAGTCGCATCAGGCGCTGCTCTATCGCCTCTCGGGCGACAAGAACCCGCTGCACGCCGATCCCGCGTTCGCGAAGCTCGGCGGCTTCGACAAGCCGATCCTGCACGGGCTCTGCTCCTTCGGGATCGTCTGCAAGGCGGTGGTCGACGCGATGCTCGACGGCGACGTGACGAAGGTCGCGCGTTACCAGGCGCGTTTCGCGGGCGTCCTGTTCCCCGGCGAGACGATCGAGACGTCGATGTGGCGCGAGGGCAGGCAGATCCTGATCAACGCGAAATGCAAAGAACGCGGCGCTCCCGTCATCAGCAACGCCGCCATCACTCTCAGGGACTGATTCGAGGACGAGGACAGAGGCGCGCCGGAGGCGCGCCGTGCGGGCAGCGCGGCTGCGCCGCGCGATAGCCCGCAAAGAACGGAGGTATACAGGAATGGGTCGCAAGGTATTCGTGATCGGCGTGGGCATGACGAAGTTCGAGAAGCCCGGCTCGAAGCAGTGGGACTACCCGGACATGGGACGCGAGGCGGGGCAGAAGGCGCTCGCCGACGCGGGCATTCCCTTCGACGCGGTCGAGCAGGCGGCGGTCGGCTACTGCTACGGCGATTCGACCTGCGGCGAGCGCGCGTTCTACGAGCTCGGCCTCTCCGGCATTCCCGTCTACAACGTGAACAACAACTGCTCGACCGGCTCGACGGCGCTGTTCATGGCGAAGCAGCTGGTCGAGGGCGGGCTCGCCGAGTGCACGATGGCGCTCGGCTTCGAGAAGATGGAGAAGGGCTCCCTCGGCGTGAAGTACACCGATCGCACCACGCCGATGGACAAGCACTTCAAGCTGATGGTCGAGCAGCGCGGCTTCGCGAAGGCGCCCGCCGCGCCGCAGATGTTCGGCAACGCCGGCATCGAGCACATGGAGCGCTACGGAACGAAGCCCGAGCACTTCGCGAAGATCGGCTGGAAGAACCACAAGCACTCGGTCAACAACCCCTACTCGCAGTTCCAGGACGAGTACACGCTGGAGCAGATCCTCGCCTCGCCGCAGGTCTACGGTCCGCTCACGAAGCTGCAGTGCTGCCCGACGTCCGACGGCGGCGCTGCGGCGGTGGTCGCGAGCGAGGACTTCGTGCGCAAGCACAAGCTCGAGGCGAAGGCCGTCGAGATCCTCGGCATGGCGATGGCGACGGACCTGCCGAGCACCTTCGACGAGAAGAGCATGATCAAGCTCGTCGGCTTCGACCTGACCAAGAAAGCCGCCGAGAAGGTCTACGCGCAGTCGGGCCTCGGCCCGGAGAACGTCGACGTGATCGAGCTCCACGACTGCTTCTCCTGCAACGAGCTGATCACGTACGAGGGGCTCGGGCTGTGTCCGGTCGGGAAGGGCGGCGAGTTCGTCGACTCCGGCGCGAACACCTACGGCGGCAAGGTCGTCGTGAATCCGTCCGGCGGGCTGATCTCGAAGGGACACCCGCTGGGCGCGACGGGACTCGCGCAGTGCTCCGAGCTCACCTGGCAGCTCCGCGGCGAGGCGCAGAAGCGCCAGGTCGCGGGCGCGAAGGTGGCGCTCCAGCACAACCTCGGACTCGGCGGAGCGGCGGTGGTCGCCATGTACCGCAAAGCGCAAATTGCCTGATGCGTGAACGACCGACGGCCTGATCCCGAGCTGAGCGACCCGGGCGATCCCGAGGTCGAGGCGGGTGCGAACCCCGCGGGGGCGGTCGCCGTCGCCGCCGGTGCGCCCACGCGGGACGAGCTCCGCCGGCGCACCGACCGCGACATCGTCCGGCTCGCCTGGCCCGCGATCATCTCGCAAGTGCTCGCGAGCGCGGTCTCGCTGATCGACATCGCCATGCTCGGGCGACTCGGCACCGATGCGCTCGCCGCCGTTGGCTACACGTCGCAGTTCTT
>Ga0210377_10000293_pt1 | contig 47227 bp, 40 predicted proteins | sample PLM4_65_b1redo_FD_155480 | JGI IMG/M metagenome (GOLD analysis project Ga0210377, IMG submission 155480) | Groundwater sediment microbial communities from an aquifer in East River, Colorado, USA - PLM4_65_b1 redo | ecosystem: Environmental > Terrestrial > Soil > Riparian zone | place: USA: East...
TGGATATGTTCAGCGATTCGCCGCGGGCCAGTGTGCGGATCAGCTTTCCCTTTTCGTCGTACAGTTCCTTAGAGCCATCTGACGTAAAGCGGACAATGAAGAGAAACTGTCCAGCCGCATTTTCATACCGCAGGTCGTAGCCGTAGGGGGGTGTACCTCCCATCCACCAGCCGCCTTCAACCTTTGAAAGAAGACCTCTTATCGTTACCTTGGACAGGTCTTTGGATTCCTGCCTTGCTTGCCATTGCTTAACAGGTCGCACGAGGTCATCTGTTGTATCTCCGTTAAAATTCTCGGAGACGTAAATCACCTCGACTCCATTGGTCCTTAGGATATGACGATAGTAGCCAGCCTCATCATTATCGGTTCGACCAAAACGTTTCACATCATAGACTACTATCTTATCGAATTGCCTGGTTGTCTTCTGGGCATCTGCGATCATTTGCTGAAAGGCTCGTCTGCCCAGTGTGGATGTGCCGCTCACGGCATCATCGGTATAGAATTTTACCAGGCTCAGGTCGTGCTCGGCAGCGTAGGTCTCTATGGCTTTTTTCTGGTCGGGGATGGACTGCTCCTGGCGGTCGGTGGAGCGGCGCACATAGCCGACCGCCCGGTTATTCTGCCCGGTATGTGCGTTTTGTCGAATCATGTAAGTAGCGTCCATTAAAAGACTTATAACCAGTCCTATAGAGGCTTATATGGGCGGGTATAGCAAGGCAATATTGGCTTATCTGGCGGGATATTTGCGATTTTTACGCAGATTTTGGAATTGTGGGCAAAAGGGGGGCTACTTCCTGGTAACCGGGGCGTATTTCCACTTCGTTGTTAATCCTGAAGTGAAATAGCTCAACTTTCGACTTATCGACTTAAGGAGCTGCTCTGGTGCCCTGTTTGGCTGGTGATCACTCTGATATGAGGACGGAATAGGAGAGATAATCGGGCCCTTTGAGTCTGGTTTCGAATGGCTGCCTCTGCTATTTCAATTCGTTCGTACATCATTACTGCTATCTGGTGCAGGTGGTAACTCGTTCTTATTGTTGGCTTCAGGTTCTATTACCTCGGCATCGACCTGTGTGCTTGCCAGCTGCACCAAATCCAAGAAGGTCCCCACTTGAACGTGATGCTTTTCCGGTGAGCGCGGCAGGTAGCCCAGGCTCTGCAACTTATCGATCAACTCTGTTTTGATTCTCCAGGCTAGGCCGTAGTCCTTTTCTCGTAGAGCCTTTGCGGACAGATGGCTGGCGGAGATGATTAAGTCACCGGCAACGCTCTTGACATCGATCTCATCTACCAACCTTGCCGCTTCCTGACGATTTGCTTTTTCATCACGTATAATAGTCTGACGGTTAATTTTAAAGATTTCCGCAATATCCTCCTGTGTATAACCTTCCAATCTTAGATAGGCGACGCAGACTCGCCTATCAGGGATAGAAATTTCCTTTGGATCTAGAGATCGTTCACGAATTCTCTTTAGAATATCTACAACGTTACCTGTCATAATAGCGGTTCTCCCTTAATCTATATATACACTTCCTTTGCGAGGAGGGGGGGCGTAACTTAGGGCCAGTGCATCAGCGTGGTCGGGACTGTGGCCCAGCCTTTTCTTGATATTCTCTTTGGGTTCGACCTGGGTCTTCCCCGAGGAAGAAACAAACCACTCGATTGCGACAAGCTCGGTCGCCAGCTTGATAAATGCCTTGGGGATGGCCAGGGGCTTCTGCGATTCAGGATTAAGCGCTTCTCGCACTCTCCAATAACACTCCGCGCGAATATTCCTGTACCTATCTTTGTCAAGTGCCACAACACCAAAATTGACCCCTGAGGCGAGGTGACCCTGTTCTCTTAACCTGTCCACGACACCCGCACCGATACCAATGACATCGATCAAAACATCTGTCCAGGGAACCTGGTGTTTTTCAACGAAGCGAATCAGCCTGCCGGTAGTCTCCATGGTGTTTATGTCTCGGTATGCCTCTATATCCCTAACCGCCGGCCCCTCCCTGAAAAGGAAAACCGTGCTATCATTCCCGGATCGCGCCACGTCCACACCTATCCTCTTCTCTTCAGAAGCGGATATTGTGTTTTTGGCACGATCCTGAGCTGCAAGGATCCAATTCGAAGGGATAAGCCCGAACTCCGATGCCATGGGGAATTCACCTAGGACTTTCGATTGGAACTGAGGTGATGCTTCACCCCATTCTCTTCGCCGGTCCTCAACCCACCGGGGGGCAACAAGCTTGGGATAGATAATTCTTCCTTCTTTCACGTTCGGCGAATCCAAACAGCTAATGTGGATGGTGTTCCACGTAAGACTTGTAACGGCGTCGTAGAAGGGACCCACCGGCATTATGGGGTTACCTATGGCGAGCCAGCGTGCAAACGCGCCGGCCATCTGGCCCTCAGCAATATCCCATATAGTCTTGTCAATGCCAGCCGCTTCATCAAAAATCAGCAGAAGATGCGCAGAATGAAATCCCTGGAAGTGAGTGGGTTCGTCAGTGGATAAGCCAAGTGCAAACCAGTCGTCATCGATTTTCACTTGATTTTGCAGTAGTTCGCCGCCCAACGGCATCTTGGAGCCTTGATAGTGACGCCTGATTTCGGACCACAAGATGTTTTCAACCTGTCTCCAGGTCGGGGCGGTTGTGATAACCAGCGAATGCGGAAAGGAAAACAGAAACCATAGCGCCACGCGGGCGGCAGTCCAGGTTTTGCCGACGCTAAAGCCGCTGGGCACCACTGTTCTTGGATTATCACGAACGCTAATCATTATTTGTTTCTGCTTGTGCCAGGGCTGCTCACCACCAAGCACGTGCCTGCTGAAGAACAGCGGGTCCTCCTGGCACCTTTTCAGGAGATTTTGCGCATCTTTTGTTTCGACTTCGTGAGTCATTTCGTGGCTCCACGAGAGCCGAAATGCTCAAGCTCGTATCTCTTGCGGATAAGGTCGCAGTAGCGCGGCTCAAGCTCGGTGCCGAAGCATATTCTTCCGGTTCGTTCAGCGGCGATGAGCGTAGTACCCGAACCTAAAAACAAATCCAATACTATATCCGAGCGCGAGGAGCTGTTACGAAGCGCGCGGATAGCCAGAGGCAGCGGTTTCACAGTCGGATGGCCTTCGTTGCGATGGGGCTTGTCATACCGCCATACCGTCGATTCATTGTTCGGTCCAAACCATCTGGCAGACTTGCCTTTTTTGAAGCAGTAAAAAAATGGTTCGTACTGGTGCTTGTACTGGGCAAACAATGAGCCCGCGAATGTGTTTTTTACCCATATCAGCAGGTTTCGCATCTCCCATTTGGCGGCTGACAATGCCTCGATCACCGTACTGATGCGTGCCGAGGCGAACCAGACGTAGAGAGCGGTTTTCTCATCGGAGAATTGATGCGCATGGTGCAGCGATTCAGTCAACAGTTTTTGATAGCAAGTGACAGACATCTCGTCCCAGTATTTTTCACCATCCTGGCGAAGTTTATGTTTCCAGTCCTTCCCAACTCGCCCACCCCGGTAGCGAACGGCGTAGGGTGGATCCGTAAAGACAAGCTGTGCCTTTTTGTTTTTCATGAGTCGTTTGATGTTAGCAGTGTCTGTACAATCGCCGCAGAGGATACGATGCGGACCAAGCTGAATCAGTTCGCCCGGTTTTGTTTTTGGTTCTACAATTTGCTCAAGTTCAGCCTCGACGTCGAAATCGTCATCTTCGTCCGTATTCTCAAGCAGCAAGCCGTCTATGAGCTCGGACGCCTCCGGCAGATCAAAGCCTGTCACTTCGACATCAAATTCCGGGATGCGAATAAGCTCGTCCAGCAAAGCAGCCAGCTTTTCGTTGTCCCAGGAGCCAGAGATTTTATTCAGGGCGAGGTTGAGGGCCCTTTCACGCTGAGGCGATAGGTTCACTACACTGCACAGGACCTCCGTATCACCACGAGCAACAAGAATCTTGAGCCTTTGGTGGCCGGCGACCAGGTTTCCGCTTCGGCGGTTCCACACGAGCGGTTCCACACAGTCAAATTCATCGATTGACTTTACGAGCTTCTCGTATTCCGGGTCGCCCGGCTGCAGGTCCCTGCGTGGGTTGTAGGCCGCAGGCTTGATTTTGCCAATCGGGACTGCTCTGATCTTCACCATGTTTTTTCTCCTTAAATCGAAGCGAATCGAATAGGCAGGGCAACTGTTATTTGCCTGCTACCTATAGAGAGAATCGCCCGGATTTTAGGCATAAAGGATTTGGTGACCAGATGTAAGATGAAGCAGGGAATAGACTTGTGGGAATAGAAAAAAAATGAAAAACTTGCTGATTATCGCTGATACATCGCTTGGGCGTCGCTCGGTGATTTCATTGCTGCGATTTCTCTATCGTGATGTTCTGCGAATGCCGAGTTGACTGCCATACTTCATCTTCACATCAGCAGCAAGATAATAGCCGCCTTTTGCAAAAGTTACGACCTGCCTCAGAGCGTCTTTACCGATCTGACGCCTTAAAACGTCCACTGCATTTTTCCAATTGTCATCGCCGTCTATTCGGGGAGTGATCTGGTCCCCTTTGGCATTGGAGGCCAGCGTCTTGAGGAAGTCCCAAACCGATGGGCTCGGAATCCGATACTTCTCAGTACCAAGAATGAGTGATTGCTCTGCAAGATTGAGTTCAACGTTGACCTTTGTCATTTCAGCCTTTGATTCTCGCCTATCAATCTCTACTACGTGTCGAAGCGTGGTTGCGAGGTCCTTTGCCAGGTTCCGCGACTTGTTAAACCTTTTGAACCAGGTGGAATCGTCAGGAGCTATCTGGCCAATTGACCTTGCTTCGCCAATAAGATCCTCATGTTTCTTCTGTACCATCGTGGCCATATTGGGCATGTAATGCTGTAGCTCTTCTTTGACGTAGTCAAATCGTTCCAATGCGCTATTCAAACTCGCATGGAACTCCATCCTGAAACCAAGTTGTGGAAACCTTGTACTCTCGGACCGCGCAAGGAGAGACGCCTGGAGTTGACGGAGGTTTTGGGGCTTGTTCTTGAGTAATTGCTTACCCCACCGCTTGGCCCACGTCTCCAACCTTTCGGCCATCCGCCCTGTCAATTCGATTGTTTTGGGAGGCAACGCCATGAGCACATTATTCTGCCAGTTGCCTGGAGAGTCAAGGTTTGCTGTGCTGTTCCTTGGGTACGCAGCTCCGGAACGAGCTGGCGAGGGCAGTAGTCGGCGTACTCGTAGGTCTGGACGGTATCGCCTGCCGAATCGCTGAGGGCCACGACGCTGCCTAAGGCGTCGAAGTGATAGTAATAGACCGCGTTGCTGTCGGCCACCTCGATTCCGTCTGAAGCCGGATTTTGCAACATGCAGACGGGCTGGTCCACGCCCGGGCCGTAGATGTATTTGCGTAGTCCGGCAGCCCTTGGGGCTGACGGATTATTGCCGTTCCGTCTGGGGCCGGATTTTCCAACGTATTCGACGATCACGTGAGCGCTCCGTCTAAAGCCGGATACCGGGTGGAGTCCGGCCCGGTCAATGGCTCAGCCATAAATCGCAGATCCGGCCTTTGCGTCATCCGGCGCCGCATCGACGGACTTTGGACGGACTGCATGTGGCCTTGCCATGCCAGGGGCAGTCCACCCAGCCGCAATCGGAGCCGGCTTCGCCGCTGGACTAGAAAACGGCTCAGATCAATCAATTTCGAACGAAAATTCTTCGACTTTCTCGATTCTTAGGTTGCTGTCGGTGAACAGATAATAGATACTTGGGTTGGCGAGAAAACGTCAGCCGGGAACGAGATTATGCTGAAGCACATACATGCTGAAATTGGAGAAGCATATGTTTGATCTGGTAGTCGAATTTATTGAGCGTGCTATAAAAGAGCACATAGTGCGTGATGGTGTTTGGGCAATAGTAGGTCTGGCCGGGCAGTTCATATTCGGCGGGCGATTCGTTCTTCAGTGGATAGTGAGTGAGTACCGAAAAAGGTCTCATGTGCCAACAGCTTTTTGGTTCATATCTCTTATAGGGAGTCTGACGTTGTTCAGTTACTCTGTGCACGTAGGGAATCTCATTTTCATGCTCGGCTTTTCGCTCAACTGCGTTATATATGTGCGGAACCTTCAGCTGATTTACAGGAATCGCGAGAAAAGCCAGGAAGCCTCATAGAAATGTGGGGATCGTAGCAGGAGTCGACGCTGGCACGACAAGTTTCTCAGCTCGCTTTTTGGGGACTCTTGTCGCCGCATCCAGGTTCTTAGCCGAATAGCGTTCAAGGCTCGGTTTCTCTCAAAGGATGCTTTTCTCCGTAACAGGTCGGCCCACGTTTCCTATTTGCTGTGATCGGGGCAAGATCCCTGATCTCCAATCGGCTGCGTGGTGAGCTCTTGTTGGCTGAGGGTGTTTCCATTTCGGCAGCCACCTCTTGAGTTGGCGATGTATTCTTCCGGATTTCGTAGATGTGTTTTCGCTGGATGAAAATCGCCTCTTCTATCAACCTTCGATTGGTGCTGATTAGGTCCGCCAAGATTCCAAGCACAACCATCGTAAAGGAGACAATCAGCAGAATGGCCGCCAAGATCAGGGATTGAATGTGACCTGAGCCGTCCCGAAGCAGGAAATAGTACATAAAGCGCAGGCATATAGCCAAGCCAATAAGCCCCGGCGGGATAGCACAGTACAGGAACGTACGTAGAGGCTTGTACGTCACATAAGATCGCAAAATAATCGCCGCCGAGCGCCAGATATACGCTCGCATAGAAGGAATCAATCGCGACTCTCGTGTCTTGGGATTGACCCGAACTGGCACATGCCCGATTCGCATATTCATGTGTCCCATATGTATAATCGTCTCAATTGTATAGGTGTAGCCGTTGAGAACGCGCAGACGCATGGCGGCTTCAGCCGAATAAGCTCGGAATCCGCTGGTAGTATCTGGGATGTCGGTCCCGGAAAACCAGCGGACCACACGACTACCCAGGCGCTGCAAAAATTTCTTAAGCGGCGAGAAATGCTCGATCTGCTCAACGGGGCGAGTCCCAATCACGACGTCCATCCTGCCTTCGATGATGGGAGCAATCAACTCCCCAATGCAGTCAGCATCGTACTGATTATCTCCATCTGTATTCACGATAATATCTGCACCCGCTTCCAGGCATTGGCTAATCCCCGCCATGAATGCGGCTGCGAGCCCTTGATTTGTCCCGATGCTGTGAACGTGATGGACGCCTAAACTTCGGGCAACCTCAGCCGTATTATCGGTGCTGCCATCATCGACAACCAGGTACTCTATTTCATCCACACCCGGTAGCTTTTGTGGCAGATCGCGGATTACATCGGGCAAGGTTTTTTCTTCGTTATAGCAAGGTATCTGGAGGATAAGTTTCATAGCGAGTCATTTCCTGGGACAGTTTAAGTCGAATATGTAGCATGGAGTATTGCCCGAATAACAGTAATCTTCACTGCCGGGCGTAGCAGAATTGTCATAGTACTCATAACTATAGAGCTCTTTGAGCTTGTTTATCAAAGCCTCCCGATAACGACGGCATTTCTCAAAATAAAGGGTCACATCGTCGCCGCGGTTCTGGTCTTTGAGCATTCGATCCAACTCAAGAGCGTCCAATTCCGTGACGTCGGTATCGTACTCGCTCGCTCTGCGGTGGCGAGGATCGTGCTCAGATCGCTCACGGGCTGGGATAAAGTAATAAGGAAAACGACCGGTTTCAGTTTGCATTCGGATTTGTCTGACCGTCTTTCCGACAAGATCGTCTATCTCGGCCGACCTGGCCGAACGGAGATCATACCGCCACGCATTTACCACAACCATCTCTCGGTCCAGATACCAGGCGTATTCCGGCCGATAAAAGGACGCTTTGGCTTTGGATTGCTGAATCATGAAATCCTTGAAAGTGAGCAGACCCTTGTCGGGAGGAATCTGGCGATTCAGTTTCTTGAACAACTCTATTGTACGTGGTGATTGCCATCGCATGGCTCGATAAGATGCCAATCCCTGGTTACAGAATCCGACTATCACGACGAGTACAACGGCAATCGCTCCTTTGCCCAGCCGGCGGTCAATCTTACCTACGATATCTCCAATCAGAAACAATCCCAGAGTCGTTCCAACGGCGACAAAGCCCATCAACGGACTTTGCCAATACTGGTGCACCCAAAGCAACCCTTTGAAGGCCAGCAGAAAGAAAATCCCCGGCAGAAGGAAAAACCATACATAGCCAAAAGACCGGGGGATTCGTCGAGATTTGCTCGCGGGATCGCCCGACGCCTTTTGTATCAAAACCACGACGTGGGCGACCACCAAATAGAGCAGGTATCCAGACAGAATTATCAGAACCGGAGTGGTGAAATTTGTCAAAGCATACTCCTTGTTCCGCGACAGCCAGGCAATCCATTCAAACGTTCCTCTTTCGCCTTCGCTGGCCCGCCATTGATATAGCGTCTTGACAAGACCCCAGGCGGCACTCAGCCTCCCGGATCCAAACCAACCACCGCTTCTGGCTGCTCCTTCGGGATTCATGTTAGCAAGAAAGCCGTTGATCATTACGTAGAAGTTCAGGGCCAGACTCGTTAACGGAGCCAGAGCCAAAACCGCCAGAACTCTCCACTGAATCCGCCTGCGAATCAGGCAACTTGCGCAGTAGTGCAAACCAATCACAAAGGCGGGAAACACGCCCGCCCAGCCCAACTGTATGACCAGGAATAACGCGAGCGCCAATTCGAAGAGGTGCTGCGTTTTCGGTTTGGGCGCATCCGCCAGCCGGCCTGTGAGTGTCAGATAGCGATATAACGCCCAAAGGCTCGAGAGCATGATCAGTAATCCGAAATTGAAATAGGCAAATATGGGAAACGATACCAGAAGCAAACCGCAGACAAGGGCAACTGGGCTGTTGTAAAGCTTTCTCAGGATAAGCATTATCAATAGAAGAGCCGGCACGGATAAAAGTAAGTCAAATGATCGAATCTCCCATTCTTTGGTCCCGAAAAGCAGCATACCGAAAGCCGTGATCAGCGTCTCCAGAGGCGGATGGCTGACGTAGTGCTGTGGATTGGCCGGCGGCGGATCCCCAACGACGGAGGTATGGTATCCTCTGGTATAGCCCAGGCCATATTTGACATGGCTGCGGCCGGCCCAGGCGCGGTTAGCGAAATACCAGCTATGAAGGCCGCAAAATGGCCGGGTAATAGAAAGTCCATTGTACGACAACGGCTCAAGCGAAAAATCGAATACTCGTGTGAAAATCGAGATCAGGACTACGCTAAAGGCCAATATCCAGAATCGCCTATCACAGAAAGCCGGCCGTCTTTCCGTCCTGGCCGGCGTGCTTCTTACAACTACACGATACCTTCTATTTTTGCCCTTCCCTGCCATGGCCTCGGTTTACATGACACCGGTGCAAGCCTTTCTATTCAAGGTCATCACTGCTGTCCTGACTCTTTAACAGGTCCGACGGTCACGCCAACTTTAATAGAAATCCGTTCACGTCACCGGCAAAATCATAATCAAAGCATGGACTCACCAATCCGCAGGAACATGATTTCTTTCTTCGCCGAGGTAAAATCTCCAGTAAGACTTCAACGGTCTCGTGAGGTTCAGTTTCAGCTCTCCTGTCTTCGGATCATAATAAAGTCCGCCTGTACCATCCAGAACGGAATGCTCACGAAAATCCGTTTTCCCGGAAATGGACTCACCCGGGGGGAAATGCCACTCTATCCTGTCAGGAAACTTCTTTCCGTATTCGTTGAATTCATGCAATGAATCTGGAAACTTGCCATTTTTTTCGGCGAAAAACTGTAGACTCTTCCTGCTCAACATTAACATCATTTTTGCCCCGCGTATTCTCAAGCTGTAAGAATGATGTGTGTCGATCACCAAGACAAGTCCCATAGCAAGCAGTAAGGCCCCTATTACGAATGCCAAAAACCGTGTACCAATCTTACGCTTTTTCATATATCGTGCCCGCGTGTCAATCAAATTCAAAGTTAGGTCTCTTCGTAGATTATAATCTATACGCTCCCAAACATACAATGGAAAAAACGCTAAAGGGCTACTCTACAGCAGCTTATGAGCCAGCTAACAGCTTAACTTCAACCCATTTGCTGTCAGGGTCCAAAAATGATGCGTGAGTTTCCCACCAATAACCTGGCCAGTATTGGCAGTCGCCAGTATAGCCCCATACCGACGCCTCAGGCAGAGCGTGTTTGAACGCGTATGCTATACTCCCTGCGCCGTCTGCTGAGTGACAGCCTTCAATTTCAATTACCGCACATGGATCAAATGCCGCAACGAGCAAGCCCTTATAGTCTTCGATTCCGTAGTACTTGCCGCCCTCGATTGTATCATTCGTACCTGCGCCAAACTCATCCTTGCCGATTATAAGCGAATTACCTACACCACCACGGTAAGGAGCACCGCAATGGCCACAGAATTCAAAGAATATTATCTCATCGTTTGTGTCTACTATTTCCTGCAAAAAATCTATGAATTCTTGCCCTGAGTCGAGTGTAATGTAGCGCGTATCACAGGGATCGCTTTTTAAAATGTAGGTAATATAAGCAGTATCACTTGCCTCTCTTAGCCCGCTCGGATCCGTAGAATTCAGCGGGTTGTTGCTGCAATACCGATAAAGGTTCATCCCGCCTTCGTAGCCAATGGGATCTGTCTGCAGGAACCGGCCTGTGAAGGGATTATAGTAGCGGGCACGGTTGTAGTAAAGGCCGATTTCGATATCGTAACGCACGCCGGCGAACATGTAGGGATTGGTGTGGTTGGCGTCCTCGACTGCCACTTCGCCATAGACGGAGTATTCGTAGGTCTGGACGGTATCGCCCGCCGAGTCGCTGAGGGCCACGACGCTACCTAATGCGTCAAAGTGATAGTAGTAGGCCGCGTTACTCTGGGCGACTTCGATCATACTAACGGGCTGGTCGATGCCCGGGCCATAGATGTATTTGCGCAAGAGGTTGTTATTGCCGTCGTATTCGGCGATTATGTGGTCGCCGTCATGGACGTAGCGCGTGGAATAGCCATCAACTTTCTTCTCAACTCGCCTACCGGTCACGTCCTGCTTGTAGGCGATTTCCTGCCAGTTTGCCGGGTCCTGCGCGGGCGAAGGCCCGGTCCATTGGACGAAGTCCACCCAGCCGCAATTGTCGCCCGAGGAGCCGCTGCTGTTCTTGATAAAGCGCCACTTGAGGATATGGATCCCCGAGCTGACGGCGTAGGACTTCTGCGTCCAGGCCACCTCGCCGCTGATCTGGTCTTTGAGCGTCCCATCGATATAGAATTGCAGGTAGTCATAGCCCTGTACTGACGAGACCTTCCAGTAGAACTTCACGGTTTCCGAATTGGGCGAATCGACAATCGCCTGCAGGCAGGCCTCTTCGCTCTGCGTGCCCGTAGCCTGGGCAGAGTCAGCCTCGTAGTAGTAATCATCGTCCTCGCCGGAAGCGAGCCACCAGTCTCCTGTCCCGCTCTCGGTGAATTTAAGCTGTGAGTCGAGGGCCTCGCTCATCGCATCAGGCTGGCCGACGAACGATGTGGTCCCGACCTTCAAGCCATCCACCCAGCCGCGGTCCTCGCCGGCGTAGCCGCTGGAATCCTTGGAATAGACCCATTTGAGGGTATGGGAGCCGGCGCTGAGGGAGTACGATTTCTTCTGCCAATCCACCTCGCCGGTTATCCCGGCTTGATATTGGCCATCGATATAGAACTTCAGGTAGTCGCCCGAATCGGATGAGACCTTCCAGTAGAACGAGACCTTATCGCCGGCGACGGCGGTGACCGTCGTCTGAACCCAGGTTTCCTGGCTGTCGGAGATCTCGCCGCTCTGGGCCGCATCGCCGCCGTAGTACCACGGGCTGGTATCGCCGGACCAGTTGGCAGACCCACCGGTGGTGATGGTATAGCTGCAATCCAGTGCTTCAGCCAGAGTTGGGGACGACGAGCCGGCCTCCGGGATCCATTCGACGTAATCGATCCATGAACCGCCGTCCGAAGGCGTGCCGCTTCCACCTTTGCTGTAATGCCACTGGAGAGTATGGCTGCCGGTAGTCGTTATCGCATAAGTGTACTGCGTCCAGGCCTGGTCGCTATTGTATTTGGACAACTTGGTTGAGCCATCGACTTTGAAGCGGAATATATCATCGGTCCCCGTGGCTTTCTTCCAGTAGAACTTAACCGTGCCTTTATCGGTGACGGTGGTCTGGAGCCAGGAGGCCTGGTTGGCGGAGATCGTTCCGCTCTTGGCCGAGTCCGGCCCGCCATAATTGGGATCGCGGGACTCGGGCTTGACCGGCGCCCAGTTGGCATCGCCACCTACGGTGAAGGTCAAACTCATGTTCTCCAGTGCGGCGTTAAACGCTCCAGTCGTGGAGCCGGAGGCGTTGACGGCCCCGGTCAGGCGGTTTTCGGAGTCATAAGAATAGGAGGCCACCCCATCGAAGGTCGTATTGCCGTTCAGGTCGTAATCGTAATAGACGCTGCCGACGGAATCGTACTGGTTGAGGTTATTGGAGCTGTAGCCTGTGGTGCCGCCCGCGACGACGGAGCTGCGGTTGCCTGCGGCGTCATAATCGAACGTAGTATCGCTGACCCAACTGTAGCTGGCGGGGTAATTTACGTCCGTGACCTGGTAGATATCGTCGTAGGTGTAGGTGTGTGTGTCGGTGTTGTTGACAAGCATAGTCAGGCGGTTGCCCACCTTATCGTAGGTGTAGGCGTACTTGTGGTGACCGGTAACGGTCGTGCTGTCGATGGTCGTCAGCCGGCTGGCGGCGTCGTAGGCATAGTCGATGCCCGTGCCGTTGGCGTAGTCCAGGGCCGTCCGCCGGGAGCGCGAGTCGTAGGTGTACTGGCCCAGGGTCGTGCCGCCCTGGTTCTTGATCTTGGTCAGCCGGCTCAACTGGTCGTACTCGTAGGTGATATAGCTGCCGTCCGGGTAGGTCAGCTTCGTGCGGTTGCTTCCCGCGTCGTATTGATAGGAGACCTCCTTATCACCGGGGTACTCAACTTCGGTGACCCGGCCCACGGCGTCGTAGGTGTACTTGATCAGGTTGGCCTTGGGGGCTAACACATAGAACTCGTATGTCTCAAGCAACCGGCCCGCCAGGTCGTACTTGTACTTGAGCGTTTTGTCCGGCGTGACCATCTTCTTGACCCGCTTGAGGTCGTCGTTCCACGTCTCGATAGTATCTCCCGCGCGGGTCCTTACGCTGCGGGTTTCCCGAATCTCGCTGTAGCTCGGCTCCGTGTAGGTCCCGTCGGGGTAGATGGTCTTTTGCATCCCGTTGAAGCCGTTGTATTCATACTGCGTGGCGTTGCCCTTGGCGTCCTGGACCTTTATCAGGACGCCGTTTGCGTCGTACGTGTTGGTCACGTTGTTATGGTCCTCGGCGTCGATGACCCGCCAGACCTTACTATCGGGGTAATAGCGCGTCTCGGTCACGTTGCCCTCGGCGTCCGTGACCTTCCAAACCCGGCCTAATGCGTCGTAGTCGTACGTGGTCAGGTTGATCCCCTGATCCTGTCCGGACTTGTAGGGTCCCTTGACGGTCTTCTGCTGGCCCCGGGGGGTGTATGTAACGGACTGATGATAGACCCAGCCGTCCTCGGCGGTATTTTGCTTGACGTGCTTGACCTTGCCGTCGGCGTAATATTCATAGATCGTCTCGTAGCTGAAGGGCGACGGCGCAATGGTCTTCTTGGGCAGGCGGGAATTGTAGTATTGGCTCTGGGTGATATAGCCCCGCGGGTCTTTGACGGTGGCCATGTTGCCCACACTGTCGTAGGTGTATTCCATCGTGATGTTGAGCTTGCCGGTCCCGTAGTCCACGATGGTTTTCTTCAGGTCCGCGCCGGCAGAGGCAAGGTAGTACTCAAACTTTGTGACCATTCCCATCGGGTCGGTCTTGGTGAGCATCTGGCCATAGCTGTTGTAGGTAAACTGCACGACGGGCCGGTTCGTATCGGCGGGAGCATCGACCTGCGGATAGACAATCTTCATCAGGTTGCCCAGCGCGGTTCCATAAGTCGGGACGTCGTTGTAGTCGTAGTAGTAGTTCACGTTAAGGCCGTTGGCGTCGGTTGCCTGCTTTTGATGGACAAACCACCGCCCTTGACCATTTTCGTTGGAGCCAAAATCAAAGCTCACGTACGTGTTCGGGTCCGTGTGCGGCGAACCGGGTTTGCATATACTGTTGGCATCGACAATGCGATTGTACTGGTTATACCCGTATTGCGACGACGTGCCGGTCGGGCTGGTCCTGCCGGTCATTCGGGAGCGGCCATCGTACTCGGTCGTGCTCTCGCGGCCCAACTGGTCGATGCTGCGAATCGGCCGGCCGAGCTCATCGGCCCACTGGATCGTCGAGAACCGCTTCGTCACGCCGTTCGGGTCCGTCTGGTTGGGCTCCATCGTCTCAGCGCGGTAGCTCGCAAGGTAGTAATCCGTGGGATAGTCGTTGGCGTCGATCTGCTGCTTGAGCCGGCCTAAGGTATCATAGACGTTGGTCAGGACCGGGTTGACGGCATCGACGGGCGAGAATACCTTCGTCAACTGGCCTTTGTACGTCGCGTCGTACTGGTAGGTCGTATCGTTTGCATCCGGATTGGTGTACTCAATGAGATTGCCGCTGGCGTCGTAGGTGTAGTAGATGCTCCGGCTGGCCGAATCGTTCACGCGCGTAATGCGATTGCCGGTATAAACGAACGAGAGCGACCGGGACGTCGTACTGCCGTCGATCTTGCAGGCGACGCTGGTGAGCTTGCCGCTGGTGTACGTGAAGGCGACTTTGCTGCCGTAGGCGTTGCTCCATTCGGACATGCGGCCGGTGCTGTCAAAATCGTTGAATATGCCGTTGGGGGTCTTGAGCCGCAAGTTGCCACTGTTAAGGACCAGCTTGAGGGTCTGGCGCGTGGGCGGATTGTAGAAGCCGTTGGCGTTGTTCGCATCCGGAATCTTGACGAACTGCGTCTTGCCGCCGCCTACTTCGATGGTTGCCAGGTTGTTCATCATCTTATCCATCAGCCACGACTCGCACAGCGCAGCGATCATGTTCTCGCTTATTTCCCCGGGGTAGCTGCTCAGGAAATCATCGGTTACAGTCAGGGCCACGATGTGGGGCGCCGCATCGATGACTGAATCGCCCCCCAGGGCCTGGAAGCTGTCGCTGCGGACCGCCGCCGTAATGTCAAAACCGTGCGTCCAGCCCAATCCCAACGGCCCATCCTGCAGCCGCCGCTGCGAGCTGTACGTACGGCCGAGCGAAAGCCCAAAGGGCATTCCTCCATTGCCGATGGTCATGTCCGTAGAATCAAAGTGATATGTCCCTTCGCGCTCGCCGGCAAAGACATCGCCCCTGTCGAACAGCTCCGACGGGCTCATCCCGTCATTGCTGCGGGTGCCTGCTCCGCCGCTGTAGCCGCCCGAGATGATGTGGCTTGCGGCCATCGTACTGGCGTTCGCCAGCACGGCCTGGAACCCCATGCCCGTCCAGTTATCCTTGTTCAGGTCCCCGTACTCGGGCAGCCGGACTGTAAAGCCACCGTTCACGTAACTGGAGACCAGGTCCTTCTCGGCCTGGCTGTAGCTCTGCAGGTTCGATTGGACGCTGCTCCAGTTCGAGGAGTTGGCATAATATATCTTGTCGTAGGTAGTGCGGTCGTTGGCTTGCTCTAACAGGTTGATCGCCGAGACGGAATTGCAGTCCTGGAGCTGGCGGATCACCTCGTGCTCGTAGGCCCCGGCGTGGCCGGCCACCGTCAGGAACACCCCGTTCGGATCTTCGTATCTATACACGCCGAGATGACCCAACGGTATGTCGATGTAGGGGGTCCCATACTGCCCTGTAACGCCCACCATGTGATGGTTGATCAGCGTAGCGCTGTAGCAGGCCTTGGTAGCCGCCAGGGAGCGCATCTTGCTCGTCTGGGCCAGCCAGGTCAGTCCCACCAAATTAAAGGACTCTCCTAAGACCTCTTCCGAGCTGTTGGAATAGCCGTCGAAGATATACTGTTCCAGCTTGCCCCGGTGCGTTTCGATGATTTTCGTATCGGTATCGCCCCAGCCGTTGACGATCTGGTAGAACCCGCCGGAGGTTACTTTAACGGTTACCGCGCCGTTAAAGACGGTGGATTCGTATGGGTGAGTTACCGTCAGAGTCAGGTCGTACTGCTGGCCCGGTGTGGTCGCACTGCCCGTGGCCTTGACGGTCCCGTCCAGCAGGATCTGCGGCTGGTTGGACCCGTTGTACCGCAGCGTGAGCCGCCGGCCGTAGATATCTGAGGACCAGAGGGTCTGGTCAATGCCGCTGGTCTGGATGCGAAGAGACGTGCGGTACATGTTCGGCGTATGGGCTATATCGAACTCATAATCCCGGGACTGCACCGTATAGGGCAGTGAGGAAGGCGGCAGCGCACTATCAGCCGCAGGTGTGATGCTCTTGCCGCCAACGAGGTCCGCCAGACCGCCGTCGGAGAGGTTGTCCCGGATGTACTCGATGAGCTTGTCGCTATAGGTGTCCAGGTCGTCGCGGATGTTTGCCTTATTGAGGTCCTTGATCCATGGGGTTCCCGATGAGCTGCCCTGCTCGGCGTCGCTTAAGAAGGTCGTTTGGTTGTATCCCATGGCCGACTTCAAGCCAACCGAGGTCAAGCCGTTTGTGCGCGTATGGCTTTTGAAGCTGGGGTCGAATTCGTAGGTCTGTCCGTTGATTTTGACCTTCACCCAGACGTGCTCCATCCTGATATTGGAAATGCCGCCTGAACCGTCATCCGTCACAGTCGCATAGATCCCGGCCCGGGCCAGGATGGCACTGGCCTCGTCGGCGCTGTCCACTAAACCGAGCCAGTCGAAGGCTTGGGTCCCAGTTAGCTGTATCTCACCGACCACGTAGTTCGGCTCCGCAACCGTATACGCCGTGCAGTGGTCCTTGGCCTCCTTGAGCAGAGCAATCATCAGGGATGCCTGGTCGTAGCCATTGCCGCTGCGGTCCATCCAGGTCATGTAGGGACCCTTGAGGTCGCCCCAGACAGGATAGAACTTGATGTAGTCGTGTACGAACTTGTACATCAGGCCGGGATCGTACTTCAGGCCCCGGGCCAACTCCTGGAGCTCCGCATCGTTCGTACTCGCCCCCGCCCCGTTCGGAGTCAAGGAAGCCCCGTTGCGAAAATCGCTCGGTGTGGCCGGAGTCGTCGGCAACGGCGCCCGGAAGCCGGGCAGGTCAGCCTGAACAGCCGCGGTCTGAGCCAGCAAAACGCCTGTAAGGATAACCCAAAGCGTTCCTTTTCTCAAAACCCCTACCGAGTTCGGGCGCATTGCCCCCACTTTTGCAGCCTTCTCGCTTCTTTCATGTCCCTTCATGATAATCCCTTTCCCTGGCAACAAAAACGTGAAAAAAAATGAATTTTAAAAAGAGCTACGTCAATATTGCTCACACTGCAGAGCAAGACTCATTGCCCAAATGTTGATGAAGAAACATATTTCTCCTGAGGTCCTTTGTGCCAGATACACATCTCAAGGCCGACTGCTTACCCAGGTTCAAATTCGACTACAAGAGAATGTCGCTCCCCTCATCAGGCTGGTTTCTCTCCTTAAAGCCTTCCCGATTTCCCACTTTGTCCACATCCACAGGTTGACTGCCTTCTTGGCAATCAGACCGTCGCGGCGCACACCTCAAACACCCTAATCACACAGGCGCCTTCACAGCGCTCCCAAAATGTCTCCTCAATATGAATAGTGTCACAAAGGCTCGAGATGGGCCGTGCTATTTTAGAATTTTTTGAAATTTTTTTTGATACCGCTCTCCGCGTGGGCTTGCATCACCGATCTCTGCTTCCGTCCTCAACCGGTGATGTTCCATTTGATGTTCGGTTGGCATCCTGCTCGCTTCCGAGAACAACTGCGAGCAGCGCCTGCGACCGCTTGCGGGCCCGCTTGAGGCGGCTTCGCAGAGCCTCACGTGAGCAGCCGGGTTCTCGTGATGCCTTCTGCAAGGGGACATCTGCAGCTTGAGATAACTCCAGAGCCTCTCGTTCCTTAGCCGTCAACTTGGCTCTTGCCCCTTCCAAAGCGGCAATAAGTTCCTTGAAGTTGAGCTCAGCTTCGGGTTCTGAGAGCTCGTTGTGAGAATCCGCGGGGAAATGTGTATGCTTTTTCAAGTGTACGGGTGCAATCTTGCGGGACTTTCTGATCTGTTCGTTTAAGGTGTGTCTGGCAATACCCAGCAAGTACGCCAGGAAACACGAACTCCCTCGATAGTTCTTGCGCTGCTGCCAGAGGCGGGTAAAGACTTCTTGAATGAAATCGTCCAACGACACGTGGCGACCGTCATAGTTGGCAAAAAAGCGCTTTAAGGTTGGACAGAACACATGGTAAAGCCGGGTGAATGCCTTTACATCGTCATCGGCCACCTTTCGCATCAATTCGGCGGCTTCGTCACCGTGTACGCCTAAACTTCCAGCTGTTTTTGCAGCTATGTCGCCTGGAATCGGACCAACAACCTTAAGCGGGCGTCGCTCTTCCGATTCCATACCGGGGGGTGAAGTCCGCTCGTCTTCCGCTCTCATCTCTTCAGCCTGCATACTGCTGTTACCTCTACCCGAGAAATCTCCTCATCGGTTACAATGTAGCGTGTGGTTGTTCCCTGAGCAACTGTGTTTTCGCTATTTTTTGCTCGGAGCAACAACGCTACGTCAATGCGAACGAAAATCCTCTTCAATCTCTCGATTCCTGCGAGCGAGAGAATTATATAATACCGTGGCTGGGAATCTCTTGAGCTTGAAGTTTTTGCATTTTCCTGTTGACAAGAATACTAAGGCGTGCGCATTTTCATGTACACATAGCGGGTTGATTCTCTATAGAGCATAAGACTGGCCGGCTGGTGACTTTCGACCAAGTGCGATTCGGTAGAAAGGGGACAGTTGCAGTTTATGGTAAGGATACTTCAAATAATCAGCGTGACGGCGTTGGTTTGTGCGGGGGTTGTGTTCGTGGTCAGCGCGTTTCAGTGGCTGGGCAGCGCCTCGCAGGCCAAAGGAAACCCGCCGCTTTCGGCTGTACAAGAATTTAAGCAGGCCGGTAACAGGGAAAACAAAAGCGAGAAGTCAGTCTCACCTCTCATCCAACAGGCAGAAGCCTTCGCCTTGTATCTCAATCCACCTAAGCCGCCGCCACAGATCCAGGAAACCCCTACTGTACAAACCAATTCGAAACAAAGCGTCTCCGCCGTAGAGCTGCCGCAGACCACACCCAAGTTTACGCTTCTTGGCACGAGCTACTATCGTGCCAAGCCCGGTGAATCCCTTGCTCTAGTCTGTGAGCCCGGCAGAGAATCCCGGTGGATTACGCAGGGCGCTCGTTTGGGGCATTTCGTTGTTGAAGAGATCAAGCGAGGAATGATCATCTACCGGGATGGTGACCGGCTGGGGGAGATGGCAGTGAATACGAAAACGGCCGTTCCGACCGAACAGGCCGCGCCGACTACGCTGGCCTCGGATAAGACTGACACATCCCCGTCAGAGGCCTCAACCACCGAGAAACCAAAGACCAAGCCGCGCCAGCCGATGCACAAGCTTGGTCCCCCTCGCCAGGAAATTCACATTGTGGCATACGACCACGGGACGACCAACGGGTAGTGACTGGCCGTATACATACGCCTATGAGAAAGGAGGCATGTGTTATGGAGTGGAGCGTCAAGATCACAAGGAATAAGTATCTGGGCATTCGGTATTTCTTTTGGGTACTTTCCTGCCTCGTCGTGGCGATCCTCATATTCGCCGGATGCGAGACGGCATCGCCTAAAGGCGCTTCGCAGTCCGGAGCCGGCCAACGTGAAGTGTTTGATCTGGAGCACATAACTACCGAGCGGTGCATCGCCTTGCTCTCCAAACTGGGGATCGAGGACGTCTTACCGGCACCGGAGGCCAACGGGGTCTCAGTGAGCGGCTCACCCGAGCAGTTGCGCAAAGTCGCTGTGGTGCTGGAGCTAGTCGACGCCAAAGAAAACTTTGTTATCGAGAGCCTGGGGCCCGCCTCCATGGTCAGGGCTTTGCCCTCCAACTCACGAATTGCAACCGCCCTCGGCGGCATAACGATAGGAACCTTTGCCAACCCGCCTGCGAGCAATGAACAGGCACGAGGAATTATTGACATTCAAGGAGATTCGGTCTTGGCAATCCTCCCGGCTCGCCACTGGGAGCAGTTCCTGGGCCTGCTGGCGCGAAGCGTCACTGAGACAGCGGCAGTTCCCCCTCCACGAGGTTCTCAGGAATCTACCGGACAGCCCCACGCGATGGACGCATCCCAGACCGCTATACATACCACATCCGTCCAGGCGGAGACTGGGACATCAACACAGGAGATTGTGCCGCCCGAGGCCGATACGGCGAAAATGCCGGACAAAGCCCGTCAACACAAAGAGCCCGAGCCTGGAGGACTTGATCGGGAGCGGTCGGGGCCTCCTGTTTTAGACCAGGAGGTCCTTTCGGCGGATACCAAGGCTCGGGATAGGACCGCTCCAGCCTTATCACCGGCTCCAGATGACAGCAGCGTTAGCATGCCAAAGACTGTGAAACTCGTCCTGGGACCTCCCAAGAGCACCACCGAAGACGCGGCGGCCATTGCTGCATCCTCGTCAGTGCAGTTTGAAAATGGTGATGACGTCCTTGAGCTGGCCTTGCCGGAGGCATTGACAGTGAGCCAATTGCTGGACCTTGCGGGCAAGCATCTGCATCTGGATTACGTCTACGCTCCGCAGACCGTAGGCAACCAATCCGTTGCTCTCAAGCTGCACGGCGGCCTCCAGGGCGAGATGCGGGTCAAAGACCTCTACACCCTGCTGGAGACGGTCCTGAAGTTCAACGGTCTGGCCATGATACGCCGCGAACAGAAGCTGGTGACCATCGTGCCGGCCGCGGAGGTGCTGGACGCCGACCCCCAGCTCATCGATGCCGGAGGCAAGATGATTCAGGCGGGAGATACGGTGGTCACGCGCGTGTTTGAGCTCCGGTACGTGGATGGCGCCAGCGTCACGAATCTTCTGCAGAATATGAAGCTGGGAATGGCCGTCTCAACAGCACCTGAGGCCCATATCCTGTTTGTCACCTGCTACGCCCACCGGATGGGCCGGATCGAAGAGCTGGTGAACATGCTTGACCGGCCCGGAAGACCTAAGGAGTGCCGGTTCCGGCGCCTGGAGTACACGGCGGCGCCGGCGGTGACCGAGAAGGTCCGCACGCTGGCACAACAGCTTCAGGGTATCCCGGTTGCGGCAGCTTCGACAGCAGGCAAGCCTGCCGGCGGCTCGGGGGCTGCCGGAGGGCCTGTGTATCTGGATACCGACGAGAGGACCAACCGGATCGTGATGATTGGCTATGAGGAGCAGCTCACGTTCCTGGAGGATCTGGTCAATGTGCTTGATGTGACCCAGGAGGATCTGCGGACCCCCAAGACCTACACGATCAAGCACATGACAGCCCAGGAGGCCCTGGGCAAATTGCAGGAGTCCGAAGCGCTTGGGCCGTCGTCCGCCGGCAGACCGCGCATGGGGGCTTCGGGCACACCCTCCTCCGCCACGGCCGGCAGGGCGTTGACAGAAGAACCTGCGGTCGTCGTCCTGGAGGCCACAAATCAACTTCTGGTCACGGCCACCCGGCAGCAGCATGCCCGGATAGAGGAGTTTCTCGGCTATGTCGATGTCTTACCTGAAGACCTGCGGACTCTCCAAGTATACGAAATCCAGCACATCGAGGCCCAGCAGGTAAAAACAAAGCTTGAAGAGCTCGAGATGACCGGCGCGGGCACGGCAGGCTCCCGGAAAATCACCGCCGCTCCCAGACCCGCAGCGCCCCCAGCCGCCAGCCCTCCGGCAATAAGCGAAGTCGGTACAGGAGGGGCCGTCGTGCAGGAGCCGCAGATAATCGTGAACGAATCGACCAATTCGCTTTTGGTCAATGCAACAGCCGAGCAGCACGCCCGGATAGCCACGATCATTGGCTACGTGGATCGCAAGACGCCCGAAGAGGAGATATCCTACAAGATCTATCCGCTCGAAAATTCCTCGCCGGCCCACGTGGCCGGCCTCCTCGAGCGGCTCATCCATGAAACGGCAAAAGACAAAAAAGAAGGCAAGGTCGAAGAAGCCGTCAAAGCCGTCAAGAAAGAAGAACAAATAACGATAGTTCCTGACCCGAACACGTTCTCGCTGATCGTCTATGCCACTGAGAAGAATCAGCGATGGATAGGGGACCTGGCCAAAAGCCTGGATAAGAGAAGGCCGCAGGTCCTCATCGACGTGACTCTCGTTGAGATTACTCGCACGGACACGTTCGAGTACGACCTCAACCTTGTTGCCAGCGCGGAAGAGGCGGTTATCGGCAATATCGGCATCGAGCCGATCCACAGAACCGATAGTAAGACCCGGCTCGAAGGGAGCTTCAACCTGCTGGACCAGGAAGGCAATCCGACGGGCCAGGCAAAGGCCTTCTACAGCGACGAGAAGGTGCAGGCCCTGCTGACTGCCATTCAACGCAAGAACTACGGTCGCGTCCTGGCCAAGCCGAAAATCTTGGTCGATGACGGCCAGAAAGGTGATATCTCCACCACGGACGAGACCACTTATGTAAAGGAGTCGATTCAGATCCCCAATCAGGGCGCGCCGATCACGACGCGGGACTTCGAACCCATCGAGGCAAAGATTCAGCTTCAGATCACCCCGCATATCAGCGAGGGTGATCTATTGCGGCTGGACGTTCATCTGGCGCGCGGAGATTTCGGGACACGGCCTGCGGAAGGGGCTCCGCCCGACAAGGTCACCAGCGAGGTGACCACCACGGTCTTTGTGCCGGACAATCACACGGTGATCCTGGGCGGGCTGGTCAAATTGAACCAGAGCAAAGGAGGGTCCAAGGTTCCTCTCCTCGGGGATATTCCATTGGTCGGGGCATTGTTCAGGAGCGTCGATAACAGCGACGTCGAAAAGAAACTGTACGTGTTCCTCAAGGCCAACATGGTCCGGCCCTACGAGGAGGCCAGATTAGAGGATTTGCAGAAAATGTCGGAGGAACATAAAAAGGCATTCGAGGAATCCGAGGCGGAGTTCCAGAAGCACGAAGATATCCCGGGGATAAAACCTCAGCCGATGCGACCGCAGCGCGTGCTGGAAGAGAAATAGACGAAATGTCAGGGCATGCTGACGAAGCCAAACCCAAAGCGAAGGAGCCTCTGCCGGAAGCCTATGAGGTCAGGAGCGAAGATTTCCAACAGACGAAGAAACAGCAAACCCGAGACGTTACCCACTCGCCCGGCGGAAGCATCGAAGATTTGCGAGTCACCAACAAGAACGACCGGACCCCGCGCTCTGTCCGGCTGGCCCATGATGATCGGGTGGGCAGCGATGTTGATTTTTACGTTCCACGCCTGCACACACATGGTCGCCGCGGGTGATACCTGGGTGGCGATGGCCTGCGGGCACCATTTTGTCCATCACGGAGTCGATACCGTCGAGCCGTTCAGCGCCAACTCGCACAAGCCGGGCCCAACGCCGCAGGAGATCAAGACCTGGCCGGGCTGGGCGCAATGGATCACGGGCAAAGTCGGCCTCGAAACAGTCAAGCGATGGCACCCCACCGGCTGGATCAACCAGAACTGGCTGACCCACGTAATCTTCTACCTGCTGGTTCCGAAATCCTCGTATGCGGACAGTGTCAGTTTCACGTCTAACGCCCTCGTCTATTGGAAGTTCGCGATTTACATACTGACCGTGATCTGTGTCTATTGCACGGGCCGGCTGTTAGGGGTGAATCCGGCGCTTTGTGCTGTGTTCGCTTGCTTGGCCATGTTCACAGGGCGTTCGTTCTTCGACATTCGGCCGGCGGGTTTTTCGAACCTGCTGGTCGCGGTCTTTGTGCTAATTCTTGTGTTGGCGACCTACCGAAACATCCTCTATATCTGGCTGATTGCCCCGATGACGGTTTTCTGGTGCAACGTCCACGGTGGGTACATCTACGTCTTCATCATGCTCGTTCCATTTGCGGGCTTTCACCTGTTGACCAGCCTCGCAAAAAAGAGGTTTCATTCGATCGGGCTCAAGGGCGTTTACCACACTGTGGGAGCAGGTGCGGTCACTCTTTTGGCGGTCGTGTTGTTCAACCCCTTTCACCTGACGAACCTCACCCATACGTTCGTCATCAGCGTCAGCAAACATGCCGAACGCTGGCGTGACGTCCACGAATGGAAGGGCGCCTTTGACTGGGCTAATCCCGTCGGTACTGCAGTGCCTTTCTTAGTGATGTTTATAATCGCATGCGTGAGCCTGATAATCTGGATTCTTGTTTTGATAGCAGCTCCGCGTTCTGTTGCCCGATACCGGAAGGTTAAAGCAAAACCCTCGGATGATTACCGGTGGCCCAAAGTCGATTTGTCTCTGATGCTTGTCGCCGCCCTTACAACCTACATGGCCATTCGGTCCCGCCGGTTTATCCCGATAGCGGCAATCGTAGCCTGTCCAGTTATGGCTATGCTCGTCGATCAGATAATACGCGCGATTTCAGCGACGCGCAACTTCCACGTGCACAATCGTCTTGCCGTCCCTCCCATGCCTGCCAGACTTCAGCTTGTCTTTGTCGTCATTGGCTGTGGGGCGGTGCTGTGGTTCGGTACATGGTGGGGGCTCAAGTTCAAGCGTGTGTATCTGGACCCGTGGCCTTCCGACCCGAAATTCAGTTCCGTTTTTATGCGGATGACCGCCTCGGACGCCAAGCCGTTCTACGCCACCAAGTTCGTCAAAGACAATAAGCTGGAAGGTAAGATGTTCAACTACTGGACCGAGGGCGGTTTCATCGCCTGGGGCCAAGAGCCTGATCCGAACACCGGACGAACACCGCTGCAGCTCTTCATGGACGGCCGAGCCCAGGCGGCTTACGACCGCAAAGCCTTCGATACTTGGACGTACATTATGGCTGGAGGACTACCTGGCTCTACGGGATTTGACGTATTCCAGACTGCCCTGGCAAGAGCCAAGACGACCGGACAAACATTGGAGCAAGTATTGACCGCCGACGATTATGCCAAGATCGGCCAATCCATGAGCCAGGAGTTCGAAGAGCGCAACGTCTGGGTGGTCTTGATGCCAGCTGCAGCATATCGCGATCCCGACCAGTCGAGCAGCTACCACGCGATCACGGCCTTTGAGAGTGACCCCAATTGGCGGCTGGTCTTTTTCGATGACAGGCAGAAGCTGTGCGTGGACATAAGAACACCCCGGGGCAAGGAACTCTTTGAAGGCATATTCGACGGCACGACTATCTACCCTGATGACTATCACGGAAATCTGGTTCGTGCCCACAGCCAGCTTTTGTATCGCAGGGACATGGCTGAAAGGAGAACAGGGCTTGATGCCGCCACGAAAGCCTTCAATTTCAACCCGTCGCCGACCCCGATGCTGGAAGTGCTTGCCTTTGGGAATTTCCGCGAGCTGAGCTCCGACGTAGATAAACTCTGCCAGGATTATTTCGACGGATTCAGAGAAAACCAGGACAGTTGGTCCAAGCAGGATGGCTACCGCCTGCGAGTTGAAGCGGCCCGGCTGGCATCCATCCATCTGAAGCAGCTCGCCCAGAGGCGAAGAAACACGAAGCTTGTGAGCCTGTATGCCTCCAGAGAGAGTCAATACCTGGATCAGTTAGGCAGAATATCGGAAAGTGGCAGATGGTAGTGATCCCAACCAGCGAGTTTATCCTTATCGCAATGACCGCCTTTAAGGCTGTCAGCGAGAGTAGCCGAGCTGGTATTCCCAAGTCAGCAGTGATTTTAGGCTTTTCTTCGCGGAAAATGCAGGCATGCGCCGTAAAAATACGTAGTCACCACAATTGACAGCCCCCGCCAATCGTGAATAGCATAAATAGTCGTCTGATTAATTTTGGCCTCTGTTCGTGATCTGTTCACGTTCGGGGAGCCTTTTCTGGTTTGCAGAAGTTTTTCACTTTTTTCAAAAAGAGCATCCGCGTTTGCGGTTTCAGGGTTGCCGTATTTTATGGGAAAAGATGATATTTTTCGACAGACGTAGCCATCCCATGGTCTTCTGGGATGGTGAATTTGCTCTTGGGGTCATAGTTAAGGCCTGAAAGCGAGGTTCGAGCGAATGACAGCCAACAGACACATTGACAGACGGCTATTCTTGCTCATCGTAAGTCTTGCTGTTTGGGGGGTACCATGCCGGCAGGCATCAGCCCAAGATTGGAACGGTTGGCTTAGTCACCTCCTGGGCGTAAGCCAGCCAACTATTTCGCATGACGCAGATAGGAACCTGCGTTCTGGCGACAAGACGATCCCTCATCGTGGCCGTGGCTTGGAATTAGCTGATTGGCTGACGGTCTCGGCTAACCTTGAGTCTGCTTACCGCAACACGAACTTCGACAGCTCCGGACACCACATTATCCTTTCCCAGGGCGATGCCCGGCTTGAGTTCTGGATGCCTCCCGGCCGTGACGAGTTTTCCTGGGGTCCTTACGTTCGTTTTGCAGGATTGACAAGCGACCGCTCGCGGGCGTGGGAAAACGCCTGGTTGGCTCAACCGGGCTATGGCGTTAACGTATATCCCTTCGGTTCCGCCACTTTTAGAAAGGAAAACAAAAAGACCGCTACAGTATTAGGTCCTTTGCGCCTGTTCGGCGAATACAATCGAATGGACTATTGGGGCCGCGAGAATATATGGCGACCGGACGAACAGGTCCGGGCCGGAGCTGACTACTGGAAAGCACTGCATGTGAACAATACTTACAATCCTTGGTGGGCCGAAATATGGTCGGGGCTGTTCTGGCAATCGGCAAATGAATTCGACAAAGACTACAATACCATGATTTTGGGCAATGCCGTCCGCTTGGGTTTTAGAGAACCTAATGCCGGAATCTTATCGACGATAACGCCCTATGCGGCTTTAGAGAGTTCTATTACCGAGAACGGAGAATATTATTGGGAGAATAGGCTGCTGCTTGGCGGAGGCATCCGATTCGCGCCTCTGCTCTATGAAACTAAGGATGAACCAAACTGGCTGACGCGATTGGTCGTCTTTGCAGAGTATCTTGGCGTGGCGGCTTACTATCGCGATTCCGCGCCATCTTCCGTGCCGGATTATGATTTTCGTGTTGGAATCAACCTCACCGTAGGCGAGTGGTACAAGTGACGATATTCGTGAACGGATTGATTTGTATCGGTGTTGTCAGGCAGACACAACTGGAGAAGCTATGAAGTCAAAGGCAAGTCTAATATTCCTGATTACATATCTCCTCTTGGGCAACTCTGCTTGTGAGAAGAAAAGCGGAAGTAAAACACAGGTTAGGAGCAGCGAAGTAACGACTTCACGGAGTGATACTCAGACCACCGAAGCGATGCCATTGAATGTCCAATTGACAAACCAAGCATGGGAGGCCTTCGAAAGTGGTGACCAGGAACACGCGATTAGCTACGCGCAAAGGTGTATCGATGAGTTTTTGGGTAGCGCGGAAAGGAAGCAACTCCAGCTTGAAAAGGAGAATGCTGCTCAACCTCCTACAGGAGCGGTGTCCGATCAAGAAAGGAAAGCTATCTCTGAGTTGGGTTTGTTGAATGATGTAGCCACTTGTTTGTTCATAAAGGGCAGGTGCGAGGAAGCTATGGGGCACAAGGATGAAGCGATCAAGGATTACCAAGCCGCTTCTAAATACACTTACGCCCGTTGCTGGGACCCGAAGGGCTGGTTCTGGTCACCCTCAGAAGCTGCCATAGATCGTCTAAGTGTGCTCAAGTGATATCTGTGAATTCGCATTGGTCGAATGAAAGGAGACTCTGAATCTAAACGGAGCTATCATTTGGTCTTGGCTACACAACTTCGTGTCTTGGAAGCCAGGAGAACATGAACTCACTCCGGGAAATCTTGAGCCAAACAGCAATAGCAAAAGTCGGTTCATGGTCTGACGGACAACACAAATCCACATGAAATAGAACGTGCCAGGAAGAGCTGAAGGGAGAACTAGTGATGGACATTGTCATTGAATTCATGCGTGGCACTGAAGGTTTGCTAACAGGACTGGCATTCTTAATCATTGCAGTTGTAGCAATGATGAAAGAACTGAGGGAATGGTTGAGAATACTGGAGGGGTGGTTTGACAAACACGTAAGGGGGCGACCTCCTACGAAGCCCGGTGGAACTTCTAAAATCAGTCCTGGTCAGTCAAATAGTACATCAAGGAGAAAGATAGCTACCGTAATTCTCTTGCTGGCGTTCACTATAGCAATATTCATAGTCCAAGTCGCATACCCGCTGCCGTTGAATGTCAGGCTGACTAATAAAGCGTGGCGTGCATACAATAAGGGCGATTATAGGGGTGCCATAGCTTATGCTGAACAGTGCATCGATGAATTTAAGATGACGGCAAACAGCCAACAAAGTGACCTTACTAAGCATTCTGTTGCCAAGCCTCCGACAGGAGAAGTCCAAAATACTGACGTAAAAAGGGAAATCTTCTCACGTGGTCCGCTTAATGATGTGGCTACCTGTTACTGGATAAAAGGACGCTCCGCAGAGAAGTTAGGTGACGTGGATGAAGCCAGAGATGCCTACAAGGCCGCCATAGAATATCCTCATGCTCGTTGCTGGGATTCACGAGGCTGGTTCTTGCGAGGCTTGTTTTGGTCGCCATCGGATGATTCTGAAGGTCGCTTGGAGAACTTGAAACAATGACACATACGATGTGTCATCTCGGAAATAGCCATCATTTCGCTTCTCGCTTGGACATATTCAGCTTCCTGTTTGGTTTTCGCGGAATGTTGGTCACAAGGCGTAATATGATCGACGTTACCTGATCATTGCGAGAATATCCTTCAGTCAATACGGAGGTGTAGTCATGAGAGTAATCAGAATTGTAGTGTTACTCGTTGCAGTGGGTGTCACTTTTTCACCATACTCCTTGTGCGCCAACACTAATAATTGGGAGAAGATTGTTCGACAAATCACCTGGGTGGCTTATGCACCAACGACTGCAAATCCAAACCAAGGTATTGAGCCTACTGTTGAATCCATCAAGGAAGATTTAGCTGTGTTACGGAGTGCGCGCTTCACCGGTTTGGTTACATATAGCTGCTCTGGTTTGCTTGGTCAGAAACTGCCTGAAATGGCTGAACAACAAGATTTCAAGGGTCTCATCCTAGGCATCTGGGACCCTACAAACCAACAGGAGATCGCGGCGGCCATAACTGCCTCAGGCAATACTATCGTTCTGGGTTACTGTGTCGGTAACGAGGGTTTGCCTAAAAGGTACAAACTGGAGCAACTTTCCGCCGTGATGCAGAGCCTTCGTACACTCACCGGAAAACCTGTTTCTACAGCAGAACAGATCGAGGATTATGCCGATAAGGCCCTCCTTGATTTGGGAGACTGGGTCTTTCCTAATGTCCATCCGTACTTCCACCATAAGCTTGATCCTGCGGTCGCCGTCGAATGGACCAAACAGACCTATGATAACCTGAAGAAACGCACCAATCACTTCATCCTATTCAAAGAAGTAGGACTGCCGACGGCTGGCACCCCGCAAATGTCGGAGACAGTTCAGGAGACGTATTATCTTGCTCTTGCCAAGACTGATGTTCCATTCGTGTACTTCGAGGCGTTTGACCAACCTTGGAAAACCGATCCTCCAATTGAGCCACATTGGGGGATATTCAGGTCGGACCGAACTCCAAAACTTCTCGCTAAACGGCTGCTTCCACAGACATCACCACAGACCACCGAGGATTTCTTCTACGTTTATTACGATGGGGACGCTCGAAAGAAAAACCATTTTGTCCCGAGCGGCTATATGGGTGACTGTGGAGATATTCAGATCGAGGAGAATTGCACAGAAAAGCCCCACTCAGGCCAAACCTGTATTCGTGTTACGTACAGCGCAAAGGGGAAAGGGCCTTACAAATGCAATTATCCTCCCCCTTGCAAGTGGGCCGGTGTGTACTGGCAGCAGCCCGCAGACAACTGGGGCACAGAGCGCAAATGGGAAGGTAAAGGTTTCAATCTGTCTCCGTATAGGCGTCTTGCCTTCTGGGCCAGAGCAGATAAGGACTGCTCGATTGAATTCAAAGTCGGCGGGATAAACGAACGCTACGGCGACACCCTGAAGAGTCCACGTGGTATAACTGCCAAGCTTAGTACTGACTGGAAAGTCTTTGAAATAGATCTAAAAGGGGCAAACCTCAAACACATTATCGGCGGCTTCTGTCTGGCAACTAATTGGGATACGAATCCTGATGGTGCGGTGTTCTATCTGGATGACATCCGCTTTGAGAAGAACTGAGCAACGAGTTGCAGAACGATGTTATTGGCAGTGGTTCGGAATCTAATCGATGCTAATGATCCAAGCAGTCAAGGGTGCGCTGATGAGGATGAACAGATTGTTTCTGGTAGCCTTTGTGCCGATCGTGCTGTTGCTTGGATGCTCCCGAAAGGAGGAAGCGGGTGGCACCTCGGAGCACGGGAATCGGAATGAGGAGTCCGCTACCGATGGGTATAATGAGGTGCGTGCTGATGGAGGCAACGCAACTGCCCGATTCGACTATTTCCCGCTCGCCGTTGGGAATTCGTGGACATACAAATGTACCATCCAGCCAGGGCGTGAGCCACTGTTCTCGCTGGTTGCGCAGGTGGAAAAGCCACACCCCGCCCGCGGCCACACACAAGGGGATTGGATATGGAACTATGGCCGATGTGCCAATGCGAAATCGGGTACCGAGACTTACGCGGTATCGGGGTATGACAGAAAGCTGGATGCTTTTCACATTACCGTATCCGAGGGCGCCATCGAGACTCGAAAGTACTCGTTACAAGACATGGAGGATGTCTACTGGCGTTACAACAGCTACGGTGTGTGGGAGGTCATTAGGGCGCGTGATCTTGGTGAAACCATTCTGGTCAACGGCTTCCTTGCGTTCCTGAGACCTGGAGAAGGACTGGAAGAAACGCTGGAAACCAGACGAAAGGTCAGTTGCGAAGTCTTGCAAGATCCGGTTCGGGTGCCTGCAGGCAAGTTCACAAACTGCCTGAAAAATGTCACTACCCAGTTGGGGGGCACGACGAAAGAAGAAATCAGGACCATCTCATACTTTGCAGAAAATGTTGGCCTAGTCAAGGAGACCCAATATGACGCACACGGTGAAGAAACATATACTCTGGAACTCATCGAATTCTCCGCAAAGTGACCTGCCCTGGCAGGCTCACAATCCGTTGGAATGCAGGCTATGGCCCACACCGGCGATGACCGATGGTAGAAATCTGGAAAGGAGTTGAACGGTCATGAGCGCCTGTAACTCCCTAAAATTACATCCCACCACGATTGACATCTGCTTGGTTGATGGGATAAGAGTTGTCGGGGGGTAAGGATGCGACGCGCAGTAAGGCTTTACTTAATAAATACTTACGGTTTTGTGGCGGTCCCAACTACCGACAAATCCGCCACTCATTTGGGCTTTTACCGCCAAATTCTGCCCGGCGGTATCTTCAGTTCCCGTTGTTTCCCAATGGTACCAGAGGTTGGTAGGACGGCAATAAAGCGAGTTTTATGTGGTGTTACGTAACTCATCCCAAAAACATCATAAGTGACTGTATTGTAAAGACTTACAAAAAATCAACTTCTTCAAAATGTAACATAAAATGTAACATAAAAGTATCTCCAGTTCCCCATATGATGCCCCCGCTATTAGGACCTGGAGATAAATCCAGGTCTTTTTTACATTCCGCGGTGAACTAACCAGACGATTAGACAGAAAATACTTGACCTGATGTCAAGTTTCAATCCACGCCCCCGCGAAGGGGGCGACCCAAAGCGATCAGCCCCTTCTACGATCATCACTGTGTTTCAATCCACGCCCCCGCGAAGGGGGCGACTCAGACGTTTTCCAGCCTCTACTCCGCCGAACAAGGTTTCAATCCACGCCCCCGCGAAGGGGGCGACGGCCATCCAGTGTCGCACAGTAAGCCAGTATCGCGTTTCAATCCACGCCCCCGCGAAGGGGGCGACATTAGCTTCGTCTGATTTGAACCGTTTGTAGTTGTTTCAATCCACGCCCCCGCGAAGGGGGCGACGGTGCACTTTTCAAAGGTATCAGTTTCGATTCTTGTTTCAATCCACGCCCCCGCGAAGGGGGCGACGGGCGTCAGGCGAATCACTGGCTATGAGGCCCATGTGTTTCAATCCACGCCCCCGCGAAGGGGGCGACAGAAGATGTGGAAGCTGAATTAAGGGATACGCAGTTTCAATCCACGCCCCCGCGAAGGGGGCGACAGGCCGAGCCCGTCTGCCCTAATTGCGGATTAAGAGTTTCAATCCACGCCCCCGCGAAGGGGGCGACGATGTGCTGAGTTCAAGATTAACGGGGTGATTGTTGTTTCAATCCACGCCCCCGCGAAGGGGGCGACTAGAGACAGTCAAGACTGGTTGGCCGATTCCGGTGTTTCAATCCACGCCCCCGCGAAGGGGGCGACGCTGCTCTCGACGGCAGCGTTAAGCCCTTCGAGAGTTTCAATCCACGCCCCCGCGAAGGGGGCGACTCGAAGCAGCTCCAGGCGCTGTTCAAATACAACGTTTCAATCCACGCCCCCGCGAAGGGGGCGACCGGCGTGATGGGGCTCGTGCAGTGACAGCAGTGCGGTTTCAATCCACGCCCCCGCGAAGGGGGCGACGCGAGATTCAGGGGATTTTCGCCGTGCCGGGCGGTTTCAATCCACGCCCCCGCGAAGGGGGCGACCTTGGGACGATACGTGCCGTCGAGCATCTTCATGTTTCAATCCACGCCCCCGCGAAGGGGGCGACGCCGTGACGTGCTGCCGGGCCTGACGTTTCGAATGAGTTTCAATCCACGCCCCCGCGAAGGGGGCGACTTACTTGGGCAGTAGTGACAGCCCGATCGTCATGGTTTCAATCCACGCCCCCGCGAAGGGGGCGACTTGCGAACGGCGGATGTAACGCTGGATGCAAAGAAGTTTCAATCCACGCCCCCGCGAAGGGGGCGACTCTTCTACATCGGGGACACCTCCCTGGTGAAGGTGTTTCAATCCACGCCCCCGCGAAGGGGGCGACCACAACACGCCCTTAACCACTACCAGCTCCGAATGTTTCAATCCACGCCCCCGCGAAGGGGGCGACGACATCCAGCGCGGCCAGGAACTGCAACAGTATTGTTTCAATCCACGCCCCCGCGAAGGGGGCGACTTCATGCTTTGAAGTACACTTGCTCGACGTTATTGTTTCAATCCACGCCCCCGCGAAGGGGGCGACTCGAATCTCTGGGAAGCACTCAATGACCTGGACAAGTTTCAATCCACGCCCCCGCGAAGGGGGCGACACGCGGATCCCGCCGCAGGCCAGGACCGTCTTACGTTTCAATCCACGCCCCCGCGAAGGGGGCGACAGAACTGACATTGCACAGTATTTTACAAGATTGCGTTTCAATCCACGCCCCCGCGAAGGGGGCGACGTCAGCTTGTACGGCGGATAGTCCGGATGAACGAGTTTCAATCCACGCCCCCGCGAAGGGGGCGACCGGCCTTTCGTGACGTCCTCGTCATTGGGCCGGATGTTTCAATCCACGCCCCCGCGAAGGGGGCGACAGATCCGAACGCCGGCCCAGCTACTTCCCGAGCTGGTTTCAATCCACGCCCCCGCGAAGGGGGCGACCTTAGCCAGCCGCTACACGACACAGCGGGGTTCGGTTTCAATCCACGCCCCCGCGAAGGGGGCGACCAGGTAGGTCTTGCGGATATTGTTTCTCAACCAAGGTTTCAATCCACGCCCCCGCGAAGGGGGCGACGTCCTTCGATAATTCCTCAATGTGCGGACGGGTTGTTTCAATCCACGCCCCCGCGAAGGGGGCGACCGCCTTGAGGGCGGAGGTCAGGCGGTGAACCTCGGTTTCAATCCACGCCCCCGCGAAGGGGGCGACTTCCTTGGGGGACGTTGGCGATCTCAACCATGCGTGTTTCAATCCACGCCCCCGCGAAGGGGGCGACAACGGGGCCGCGACAACGGACGTCAGCGTCCAGGTGTTTCAATCCACGCCCCCGCGAAGGGGGCGACACGGCGATATTGATAAGCCGGAGGCTTATAAGTGTTTCAATCCACGCCCCCGCGAAGGGGGCGACAGCCCTTCGCAAGCTTTACACCCTCATCGACAAGGTTTCAATCCACGCCCCCGCGAAGGGGGCGACGGCGTTCTCGGCACGGGCTTCGCGTGGTTTCTTGTTTCAATCCACGCCCCCGCGAAGGGGGCGACAAACATCTTCAGGAGTTTGGGCTTGCTTTTTGTGTTTCAATCCACGCCCCCGCGAAGGGGGCGACGTCGGCGCGGCGGGCCATAGCTGGTGTAGATATTGTTTCAATCCACGCCCCCGCGAAGGGGGCGACCCCAGATCAAGCAGGTCGTAGGTACTCAGATTCAGTTTCAATCCACGCCCCCGCGAAGGGGGCGACGGTGTGCCGATCACAAATTAGTACCTCACAAGATGTTTCAATCCACGCCCCCGCGAAGGGGGCGACCGTGAGATGATTGCGCCGACGACTCCGTACACCGGTTTCAATCCACGCCCCCGCGAAGGGGGCGACGAGGCCCAGAGGCCGAAGTTTGAACTGATAACAGTTTCAATCCACGCCCCCGCGAAGGGGGCGACCCATCCGGGCGTCGCCTTCAGCCGGTCCGACAATGTTTCAATCCACGCCCCCGCGAAGGGGGCGACATCGAGCAAAAGTTAGAGGGCCGCACCGACTTCGTTTCAATCCACGCCCCCGCGAAGGGGGCGACATCGGCCCCGCCTGCCGGGCCTGGTACGTCAAGAAGTTTCAATCCACGCCCCCGCGAAGGGGGCGACAGAAGTGACTATGCCACCGCGACACCATGCTTTGGTTTCAATCCACGCCCCCGCGAAGGGGGCGACACAGGTCGCTACGATTTATACCAAGCTCCCGACGTTTCAATCCACGCCCCCGCGAAGGGGGCGACTCGACTGTAGAGATGGTCGAGGACTGGATGGTTGTTTCAATCCACGCCCCCGCGAAGGGGGCGACAAGACCCCGGACGGCCAAACACTCAGGATGAATTCGTTTCAATCCACGCCCCCGCGAAGGGGGCGACGATGCGCCGGGAGCAGATTTGGCCGAAGATGGTTGTTTCAATCCACGCCCCCGCGAAGGGGGCGACTCTTCTACATCGGGGACACCTCCCTGGTGAAGGTGTTTCAATCCACGCCCCCGCGAAGGGGGCGACCCGCGGCGGATTACGATATAGCCCTGACCGACAAGGTTTCAATCCACGCCCCCGCGAAGGGGGCGACGGCGTCGTGGCGACGGTATCGGAGGCGGCGCACAGTTTCAATCCACGCCCCCGCGAAGGGGGCGACTCCGCCACAAAGATCGCTGACCAAAGCAGAACGTGTTTCAATCCACGCCCCCGCGAAGGGGGCGACATCTTCTGGAATTCGGAGAGACGATCGACATGACGTTTCAATCCACGCCCCCGCGAAGGGGGCGACTGCTCGGCCGGCGTGATGATCCGCTCCGCGCAGCCGTTTCAATCCACGCCCCCGCGAAGGGGGCGACGACGATGCTGTAGGCCGTCGTGACACCCGGTGCAAAGTTTCAATCCACGCCCCCGCGAAGGGGGCGACATACCGGCTCGCTCGGCCAGATCAAAACTCAATTTGTTTCAATCCACGCCCCCGCGAAGGGGGCGACATGAAACAAACACAGCGATACTCAAACAGATCGAGTTTCAATCCACGCCCCCGCGAAGGGGGCGACAGCAGTAGCGGCAGTCATGCTCGCAGCCTCGCTGTTTCAATCCACGCCCCCGCGAAGGGGGCGACACGAGGTAACGCGGGAAGGTTACGCCTGCAAAGCGTTTCAATCCACGCCCCCGCGAAGGGGGCGACGATATGCCGAAAAAGGGCCGCCTGCCGGGTCCTGTTTCAATCCACGCCCCCGCGAAGGGGGCGACAGAGCAAACCCGTGACGGCTTTCGTGGAGGATTTGTTTCAATCCACGCCCCCGCGAAGGGGGCGACATGACCAGGCCCTTCGAAAGGCGGTGGAGTGACATGTTTCAATCCACGCCCCCGCGAAGGGGGCGACACAATCGCTACAACGCCGTCGAGATGTGCTTGAGTTTCAATCCACGCCCCCGCGAAGGGGGCGACTGGCCGTACGAAACATTGGTCGGCATGAAGACCAGTTTCAATCCACGCCCCCGCGAAGGGGGCGACCATAAGCCGCCGCCCCGGCGTTGTACAAGCTCACGTTTCAATCCACGCCCCCGCGAAGGGGGCGACATCGCATCAGGGCCGGTGACGCGCTCACCCTCATTGTTTCAATCCACGCCCCCGCGAAGGGGGCGACTCGATTAGGACGGCGATTCGCCAGCCGATTTTCTGTTTCAATCCACGCCCCCGCGAAGGGGGCGACAGGCACATCTCGACGGCGTTGTATCTCTTGTGCACGTTTCAATCCACGCCCCCGCGAAGGGGGCGACATGGATATTAGGAGAAAACGAGGTCAGTCTCATCGTTTCAATCCACGCCCCCGCGAAGGGGGCGACCGTTTTACACCGGATCGTTCCCCTGGCGTGAAGTGTTTCAATCCACGCCCCCGCGAAGGGGGCGACGTATGCAAACTGATCAGTACCTGTCGGAAATTGAGTTTCAATCCACGCCCCCGCGAAGGGGGCGACGTGTCGTCCACCTGCAGGAGCGATGGTCCCCCGACGTTTCAATCCACGCCCCCGCGAAGGGGGCGACAAGGAAATGGATTGTTGCAAGGAAGCTCAAATTGTGTTTCAATCCACGCCCCCGCGAAGGGGGCGACAAGGTATTGTGAAGCTTCTGGACCGGATCACCCCGTTTCAATCCACGCCCCCGCGAAGGGGGCGACCTATCTGGCCGGTGAAGCCGGGGCCGGCGTGACAGTTTCAATCCACGCCCCCGCGAAGGGGGCGACCCGCCCAGACGGTCCTTGGTGCGGGGGCCGAACAGTTTCAATCCACGCCCCCGCGAAGGGGGCGACATCAGGGCAGGGGAAGCCTCCTCGTCGTGCTTCCGTTTCAATCCACGCCCCCGCGAAGGGGGCGACGGCGAAGCCGCCGAACAGTGGGGGGACTTATGATGTTTCAATCCACGCCCCCGCGAAGGGGGCGACCGCGGCCGTCGTGGCTTTGAGGATGCTGAAGCGATGTTTCAATCCACGCCCCCGCGAAGGGGGCGACGTGCAAAAGATGGACATCGGTGGTTTGATCGGTGTTTCAATCCACGCCCCCGCGAAGGGGGCGACAACGGACGCTGGGAACCAAGTACATAGCGCACAAGTTTCAATCCACGCCCCCGCGAAGGGGGCGACGGTGTAATTCTTTTGTTAAGGGTGAATGTCACTATGTTTCAATCCACGCCCCCGCGAAGGGGGCGACGGGAGAGAACCTGGTTGATCTGCCGATCGGCAATGTTTCAATCCACGCCCCCGCGAAGGGGGCGACCGTCCAGCAGAAGCACGCCCTTGGCAAAGCCCATGTTTCAATCCACGCCCCCGCGAAGGGGGCGACCGTGTATTCCGTAAGTTCATTACAGCCAAAACGTTAAGCGGTGTCCATAGCGAACCTATGGCTTTTTCTGATTCAGCAATTGGTTTTTCACAGTGGTGGATGTGCTATGGACTTGTCAATGAACAAGTTATAACCGCCGCGAACCTCCCTGGAAAAGTCTGGGCGCTTCGGGTTCGCGGTAGCGCGTCTAAGCCATTAGCGGTCCCTCCGGATCATAGCCGGGTTTCGCCCCAACATGCTCGACGCGCTTCTTCCAGTTCTTCCCAAGATAGTAGAAACGCAGGCTGTCCTTCTCCGGATCAACAATGTCGATCAACCTCTGTTTCAGTTCGACCCACTGCGCCGGGTCAACCAAACACTCGAAGACCGAGTTTTGAACCCGTTGCCCCCGGTTTTCACAGACTTTCGCCACGTGCCGGAGCCGGCTTTGCCCTTCAGGAGTTTCCGTATTAACGTCATAGGCTACGAGAACCATCATTTTCTTTCATATTCTCCTCAACGCCACAAGAATGGTGGGTATCCGTCCAGATCGCCTCGCAGGTATCGCGCAAGAAGCTGTGCCTGAACATGAGCGAGCAAGCCAACGCTTATTTTCTCTTGCAGGAACAAATGGGTAATCTCTTCTTGCTTGCGTTTCTGCCAAGCGACGAGAACAGTCTTGCGAGTTTCGTCATCCATGATCACCGCTCCTGACTCTGTCTTCAAAAACCCATCAGGCTTGATTTGCTGACGGTTCACCAGAGAAAGGGCAAGGCGGTCAGCGAGATACGCTCGCAATTCCTCCATCAGGTCGAGCGCCAGGCCGGGCCGGCCGGGCCTGTCCCTATGGAGGAAGCCCACCGCCGGATCGAGTCCGACGCCCTCCAAGGCCGACTGGACGTCGTGCACCAGCAATGTGTAGAGGAATGACAGCAAGGCGTTCATGTTGTCCAAGGGCGGTCGGCGGCTGCGCTCCTTGAAGAAGAAATGCTCCTTGTTCGCACTGATGAGATGGTCGAAGACGCCGAAGTAGGTCGCGGCAGCGTGGCCCTCGACGCCCCGAATCTGATCGACGGTCGCCTGCTCCGCAAGGGTCTTGATGTACTGCTGCATATCCTCAATGGCCTGTTTCATCGGAGTCGAATCCGCAAGTTCCGGCCCATCGCGCATCGCCCTTTGCAGGACGATCCGGCTGTTGGCGATCTTGGCGGTCACCACGGAACGGGCGATCTCGGCACTGGTAGCCGGATCATCCGCCCGACGGTACTGCTCCCGCCGTAGCAGCACGTTGCCGCTGACGGGGCCGTGCACGCGGGCCAGGAAGCGGCCGTTCTCCGTCAGAAACGATAGCGTCACGTTCCGCTCGCCGCAAAGACCCAGGAGGAACGGGCTGCACAAGACGTTGCCGAAGCAGACAATCGACCCCAAGTTGTGAATGGGCACACGGAGCTTGACCTCCTGCTGCTGGCTGACGAGCACGGTATCGCCTTCTTTCGACAGGTAGCTCCCCTGGGTAGTTACGAACAGCGTATTGAGCAATTGCTTCATTCGTCCATCCCCGCTTGCGAAAGGTAATGCCGGATGTTCTTGTGGATGCCGGTGATCTTGGGCATGCACAGGGCCATCAGCGAGCAGCTTTCGCACTTCTTAGAGTACGCGGCCTTGGGCGTCTGGCGACTGCGGAACAGTTCGTGCAGTTGTCCGGCCGTATCCCGCGTCTGCTGCCGCAGGGTCTCGGCGAACTCGACTTCCTTACGCCGTCGCGGCCGACCGTAGAACAAGGCCCCTCTGGCGATGCTCACACCGAGCATTTCCTCCAGGCACATGGCCTGGGCGCACAACTGGACCTCATCGCAGACATCGACCTTCGGCTTGCCGCGTTTATACTCGACGGGAAAGGGCCTGTGCAGCCCGGCAAGACTGGGAACCGCCGCACCGCTGGCGTCCTCGTGGAACTCGACCACGTCCGCCTGCCCAACCAGCCCCAACTCCAGCGACCGGAGCCGCAGCCCGCGCACGATGCGAACGCCGTCGCGGCTCTCAGTCTCGGTCTCATGCACCTTCTCATGCAGTCCCCGCCCCTCGGCCGTGAACACATTTTCCGTCCACACCTGCTCGATGTGGATCAAAGCACACTGCCGGGGGCAGAACACCAGGTGCTGCAAGGCAGAGATCGGAATCAGTTCGTCTTCGGAGTACATGGGAGGCTCACAGCATCTCAATCAACGTAACGCCTTGTGGAAGTCCAGCCCGTATTTCGGCAGCAGGTGTCACAGTGTAGTCTGCAAACGATCGCGCGGGTTTGGATTCATCTTTGCGTTCTACCGTCGCCAGGTCGAATAACGCATTGGATTCATCTTTTTTGCGTTTTACCGTCACCAGGTCGAATAACGCATGCGCCGGGGCCTTGCCGAGTGCATTCTCATGCTCGAAAATAATCAGCTTGCGCGTAGACATGAGGCCACGAGCGGCTGATCGGTCATGTTCGAACATGTTGCAGAGGGCTTCCCACAACAGTTTCAAATCGTCTTTCGAGAAGCCGGTTTGTGCCGCCAGATGGGCGGAGACGAAACCGTGGGCGACATAGATGCCGTAAGGGATTGTGTTCTTGCGTCCCATCGTGCGATTGTCACCGCTCTGCTTTTCAGACTCGGCCTCTGTTGCCACGGCCATGCGCGTGATGGAATGCTCCAGAGTGACTACAGGATCGACGGAGCGTGCAAAGGTCAACTGGACTGGCCCGCGAACTTGGCCGCAGTTGGGTGCCGACTTCAATGCCATTACGGCACCGAAGGTGCGTATGTCATAGTAGTCCTGGCACATTTTCCCCCGCCCCCGTTCCGTCTCTTCCGCCGTTGGCTTGCGTGGCTTGGCATCCTTGAGAACAGTCTTGATGAACTGCGTCACTTGCCTTGATGGCTTTGCATCCTTCAGCCATGCGTTGATCGCTTTCTTATCAGCGTCAGGAGCAACGACGAGTTCTCCCGATGCCTCTTCCTCTCCCGGCTCGAACTCAATTCCCTCTGGAAGACCCAACTCCTGAATCGTGCTCACCAAATCACCCGGGACGGTTTTGCGGGATTCTTGTCCCGTGTCAATACCCAATTCCTTGAAGGCAATGACTGCCGCCCGTCCAAGTACCGCCTTCTCCCGGACGTAGATGTCATAGGGGCGCAGAAATCCTTTTGTCAGTTGAACATAGTTCCGTATCTTGCGTTTCAAACACACGTCAGTGACAATGCCGTGACCTGTCTCGGGGTCAATTCGCGGCAAGTTGCCTGCATCGGGATCGCCGTTGGGATTGCCATCCTGTACGTCGAAGATTAGGACAAAGTCATAGCGGTTATGAAAATTACTCATGGTTTAGTTCTCCTTCATTTGTTGTGTGAGATTCATCCGACTTGAATTCTTTTTTCGTATAGAATTGCTTGGTCTGGTGGTAATAGCCGATAGCAAAGCGGCCTTGATCAAGTAATGACAATGTTGATGGAAAACCAATTTTGCCATCTACGCTATTCATTATTTCCTGCAATAAGCGATTGAAGAAAGTCTGCTTGGCTTTCGGAAGTTTAGCGAGGTGATGAGGCATAAGCCTGTTTAAAAGAGTTGGAAATACAGTCACTGGTGTGCCGGATGCCGCACCGTAGAAACGGTCACGAATCGTGGTATTGATGCCAGGATTGGCCTCGGCTTGTATTTTTTCCAACGCGGCGAACAATCGCCCAAGCCGATAACCAATATTTGTGTTACTGGGGTCAAGACTCATTTTAAGTTCCTCCTTAATTTGAGGGTTCCTGAAGCGTGTTTCGCGATTAATGCATGCTTTGATAAGGGAAGCACGGGCATACGGAACGTTGGGGATTGGTTTTCCTGTCTTTTTATCCTTTGCCGATTGTTCCGCTCGTGCTCGTCGGACTGTCGCCTGCAACAGCGTCTGCGGATAAGGGAGTCCTCCCAGAATAGCTCGCATGGTTTCGCCAGCCAGATTAGGTGGTATGTTTTCTGATTTGCCCTGGACGGCTGTGGACACCAGCAGGCGAAAGAGCGAGAAAACGTCCTTTTCGCTTGACCTATGGATAATCTGCAAGTCCTCGAAATGCTGGACGATCTTGTCGGCCATGCGCGCGACTGTATCCACGATCCAAAATCGAATCGCGATACGCGCTGCATTGGGCGCTAGGCCCAGCACGTAAAAGCGAGTCTGCTGCTCGTCAGCGGCATAGACGCCGTTCTTGACAGACAGGAAAAGGCTTTCAACGGCTTTCACTCCGCGGTCGGGATCGTTCTCTTTCGACTCGCCAAAGATATCGACGGCCTGCGTTTCCAAGTCTACCGGTTTTTCCGCCCAGAATATTGTGGTGGCATCGCCAACGGGTATCTTCTGTTTGGAGTCTCTCCCCAGTAAATGGTTAAGGGCAGTAGTGTAGCAAAAGGAGGACTTCCTTCCTATTGGGGAGTTGTTACCCTTGGATTTCAAGTACGATGCAAACGCAGGCGTTTGGCCTGCATTGACACCTTTCTTCACCTCATTATTCACCGACACAAGAGATCGTTCCGCTTTCCGATCCGGCCCGTAGACACCCTTGATGGGGGGTTCCAGCCTCGCAATTTCTTCTAACGCACCTGAAACGAGACAGACACCGATGTTTTCCTGGGGCACGACAAGGTCTTGGACGCTCTTCCGTATCTCGGGATCATCAGTAATCGGGCCTTTTCCCTGTAACGAGATGAGGATGTTCTGATTGTTGGAGTAGACGCTTTGCCATAAGGGGTCTTTCTGAACGCGCTCGGCATTATCCGCTTCTATGAATCTCCGAACCGCGATGAGCGATTGGCAACCTCCGCCGAGTGCCTGGATCCTGCCCTTGAACGCCAGATGCTGCTTTTTGACCCTTTCCGGATCAGGATTTGGCTTTGAACTTGTTGGAACGGGAACGCCAAACATGTATTCGATGTTCTCCCAGAAGAGATTCGCCTTTATTCCGCCACCTTTCTTCTCACCAAGAGAGGGGACAAGGTAAGCGTGGGCCCGACGATTCTTCTCCTGGCCTTCACGGGTATCCTCGAAATGAACGAAGTTGCCGTCCGAGTCAATGACTATGAGGAAGGGGATTTCTTTCTGTTCCCAACCGAATGGTGCCAAGTCTGGCTTGCGGTCATAGTATTCCTTGAGTGCTTGGAGGATCATTTGCGCACCTCATCGCTTTCAGGATGCGGGACGCGGATCGCCCCGTGCTCCATCTCTGGACGGAAGAACATGGGTTTGGGGTCGGCAGGGTCGGAGAAATCGAGGTCGTAGAGCATCCAGCCCAGATCGCGTGTCTCGTCGATAGGTGGAGGAGAATCGCAGCTATGATCTGTCAGCCGAAACGCACACGAGAATTCGCGGCATCCGAGATAGGGCTGGTTGAAGCACTGGCCCTTCCTTGCACGGCGCTCGAACATGGCGGCGTATTTCGCCTCAGTTTCGTCCCGTCGATCATCCGGTTGACGGAGCGCATCGGCCTCATCGGCATCCAGCAGCCACTCCGGCACCGGGTTATAGACTCGGCCACGCTGATCCGGCGGAATGAAGTCGAACTCGCCATGCAAACGATATCTGACGTCACGCAGGAACAATCCCGCCCGCTGCTGGCGCTCATCCTCCACAAAGATGCCGTCAGAGCGGGGCGAAGCAATTCTGCCGACTTCATTACGCCGTACAGAAATCCACCGGATCGGGGCCAGCACCTCAATACGGGTAATGCGCCAGCGAATCGCCGGTTTCCATAGGATCGCCTCGAAGACCGCGCGGGCGGCCGACGGCGTAATCACGTCATAGCTAACCCGCTCGACTTTCATTTCGGGGCGGGTGAAGCAAGCGTAGGGTCCGCTCACTTCTAAACAGAAGCCCTTCATGCTTGACCTCCTTTCTTAGGATGCGCGGTGATGTCAAACACCCGTCAAATCCTCAATGGGAAAACCATCACGAAATACATCAAGGCCGATGGATTCACTGTAAATCGAAAGAGGACACTGAGCCAGGAAGCCCGGCCACACTTCTTCCAGTAGCCCATCATTACGCATCTTGTCAGCCAGTCGTACGGGGAGATTGACCGTGTAACGTTGTAGTCTGCGCATCAGGAGTCGATGCGGGCCGGTATGTTGCAGTTCCCGAATCAGTCCTTCGCCTTTGCGGTAACGGACGAAAACCGGCCGCTGAGCTTGATCGTCGATCAGGCTGAACTCGTCCCCGACGGAACGAAACGCAATATCCAGAGTCTTGGTATCAGAAGGAGTCAATCGCTTGAGAAACCCGTCGCCGGTGTCATTAACTTTGGAGTAGAACAGATCGAAATAGCGGGTGAAGGACACCGGTGCCTGTGCATCAAATCCAGGCAGGGCGTGCAGTTCTTTGGTGGCGCATTCTCCCTTGTGCAATAGTCCTCGTGGCACGGACTTGGGCGGGATGAAGACCACGACTTGGCCCTTTTGCTCCAATTCTCCCTCTCGATTGCATCGACCTGCGGCTTGAGCAATTGAATCCAGGCCCGCCAAAGCACGGAAGACCACAGGGAAATCGATGTCCACCCCCGCCTCTACCAGTTGCGTACTGATGACCCTGATGGCCTCCCCATTCGCCAAACGCTCCTTGATGGTCTTGATGATGTTGGAACGGTGTTCGCCGCACATGAGGGCCGACAGGTGGATCGTTCCTTCGGGCATGAGGTGAAACATGTCGTAGCAGTCCCGACGGGTGTTGACAATGCAGAGAACCTGATCGTGTTCCTGCAAACGCACAGACAGGTCATCCCAGGACATTCGATTCTCCAGAGTTTTCGGGATGGTGATATCAGTTCGCCGCAGCCGCTCGTATAGATTGAGGTCTTGCAGGATGATCTCGTGTGGGGAATCCAGGTTGGGCAACGCAGGCTGCGTAGCCGTGGAGAGGACCACTGTCACACCATAGTGGCGAGTCAATTCATTGATGGCGGCCACACAGGGGGCAAGCTTGTTCGGCGGCACGAGCTGCGCTTCGTCCAAGATCACCACGCTGTCAACCACATTATGCAGCTTGCGGCATCGGCTGGATCGGGCGGCAAAAAGCGATTCAAAGAATTGAACGTTGGTTGTGACAATAACAGGCGCATCCCAGTTCTCTGAAGCCAGTCGCGTGCGCAGGGTTTCTTTTTCGGGATCGAGATTGCTGTGATGTTCCACCACGTTCTCGGGGCCGAAGATTTCCGCCAGAGTGGCTGCCGTTTGTTCGATGATGCTCGTATAGGGGATGACATAGATCACGCGACGTTTGCCATGCCGAATCGCATGATCGAGAGCGAAAGTTGTAGCGGAAAGTGTCTTGCCGCCCCCGGTGGGAACAGTCAAGGTGAAGAGCCCCGGGGGTTGCGGCGCGGCCGTGCGGCAGGCATTTAGGATTTCATGTCGTGCCCTGTTGACCGGTGTGTCGTCGCAGCGGGCCGTCATGTCCGCCATGTGACGATCCAGTGCGATCTTCAATTCTGCCAAATCGCAAGTTCCCGCGCGATACCGCACTCGTTCCGGTTCCATGAAGGCTTCGGTATCGAGAAAGTCGGCATCGACCAGGCAAGAGTAGAGCATCCGTACCCAGAAGTGAAAGTTCTCCTTCTTCACAAAGACAGGCAACTTGGACAGGGGGTGTTGTGCGGGTTTCAGTTCGACGGCGACCGTGCGAATACGTTCCAGATCCGCCTCACCTTCCTCCAAACGCTTCTGTAAAGCGCCCATCCCGCCATCGCAGGTGTGATAATCAGGTAGGCCGGCATGATGACCAGCGACGAGATAACTCAGGATGCGGCCAAAGGGGCGATTATCCTGGTTATGCCAGACTTCAGCGAGTGCCGCGCCGGCGCTGGAATGATTTACTCTGCCCAGTCCTATTCCGTCGTAACCTTCATCATCAATGTGGTTCTCCCGGCGCAGGTATGCTTGGAATCCATCGGCTGCCTTGCCGAAATCGTGAAGCAATCCAGCATTCCAAGCCCAATCAGAAGAACAGAACGCCCGAGCAAATCCTGAAGCAAGAGCAGCAACTGCGTTCAGATGGATATCGAGCCGTTGCCATTGCGATTCCGGTCTCCCCGGAAGACTATGGGCATAGAATCGCTTGTCGTTCATAGGATTGGTTTTATAATCACAAATGGCAGTTTCTCCGTCATTACGCCATCCCGTAAGTATCTCCACCTGATGCAAGCCTCTGGAAAGCCTAAAGTTATCACTCCAAAGAATGAAAGTCAAACTATTCTCGACAGCCAAACACATAAAACCAAGCCAGCAAACGAATTAAGCCAAAGGCTTATAAAAACGACGCCAGATTGTCTGCTTCCTATAGAACAAGGCGTTTGAGAACCCCGAAATGTGGATGACTTTTTTCCCAGAATTTCACTTTTTTTTCTCCGGGCCTAATTCACCCGCGCACAGTAGCTCCCGCGCAGGGGAACTCCGGCTTCTGGGGCCGATGCAATCCGCCAGTGCGCTCTTCGCCGCACGGGTTCTCTCTCAACGCGTCGCCATATCAGATCCACGTTACCGCAACGCGTTGTTTCATCTGATGGTTTCTCAGACGAGTTGCTTTCGGTACTGGGGGGGAGGTATTTGGACCGATTATGGCGGCGAATTATGCCGGCGCACGATAGAAATTCTGAATCATGATTTTTGACATAGGTTTGGACGGCATATTCTGGACCGAAGTTGAGGTCTCTCGTATCATTTTCATCCGACGCTATGGTGCAACTGGCCAACCGAGCTGCGGGACAAAAAGCGACGGGCGATTACACCTCTGAAAGCTCAATTGAAGGAGAGCATAAACCGAGAGGAGGTCTTGCAGTATCTGTTCCCGAACCCCTCGCGGGTACGCGCACGCGTTACGGACTGTAAAAACTCACTTTCAGTCCAAGAACCGCGATTCCGCCTCTTTCTGCCATGCCATAAGACTTCCAAGACTCAGCCGACCAAATATCAGGCTTTCTTGGGCTGTTTGACCACTTGGCCGCCGCTCTGAGGCATTCCTCGTTCAAGGAGAGTGTCTGTTGACAAATTCACCGAAATGTGATAGAAATACGGCATGGAGTCTGCCTCGTTACATTCGGCCGTGAAAGGGCGTCCAGTGCACACCAACAGCAAACGTTCCACAAATTGAGAAGGGAGGTCACAAATGGGTAGAAGAGTCTTATGTTTGATAGTGGCTGTAGTCGTCATCGCCACAGTCTGCGTGTTCAGTTATCTTGCATCGGCGGCCCCACAGGGCAAAGGAAGCGACCGCGTCCTCAGCAAGATCAAATTCATCCACTACAAGACGCCTCCCGGCAAACCATCGGGGACACCTGGTGGCAAACCGGATGGCAAAGATGAAGGCTACTATACATACCTTGCCAAAGGAGCAAAGTGGAAGGAAGTAGAACCATATATCTTGAATCCTACGAATCTTGACGGAGTCAAGCAACGGGACGTTTCGCACGCTGTGGACCTTGGTATGAGTGAATGGGAATCTCATGCCCTTGCAGACATCTTCGGGCTTCTTACGGTAGATGCCGATGCGCCGCAGTTAGACTTGGATGTGCTCCAAGAAAAGAACACCATCTCCTTCCGGCCTTTCAACAACCAGAACGTGATCGCTCAGGCCATAGTCTGGGGTTACTTCGGCGGCCC
>Ga0210377_10000294_pt1 | contig 47220 bp, 38 predicted proteins | sample PLM4_65_b1redo_FD_155480 | JGI IMG/M metagenome (GOLD analysis project Ga0210377, IMG submission 155480) | Groundwater sediment microbial communities from an aquifer in East River, Colorado, USA - PLM4_65_b1 redo | ecosystem: Environmental > Terrestrial > Soil > Riparian zone | place: USA: East...
CCTTCATGACGATGGCGCAGACGCTCGTGCCGCTGTTCCACAGGCGGTCCGGCTGTGCCTCGCAATCGACCTGGGTGATGTTCACCAGGTCGTTGCAGACGCCGCTCGTGTTCCACGAGTAGTTGGGTGCGACGCAGCTCGCCTGCACGATGGGGAGCCTGAGAGCCAGACAGTCGGCCCGGGTCGGCTGGGTCGGGTCCGCAGGGCAGGTGCCCTGCGCCGGCAGGTCCCAGCCGCCGCTGGTCGGGTTCTGCAGCGCGCCGTCGTCCAGGTACTGGACCGCGGCCCACGCGCCCGCCCAGGTCGCAGCCAGCGCCAGGAGTGCGATGCTCAGGGTTCTGATCGTGGCCCTTGTCTTGTGGGTCATAGTGCTAGCTCCTCCTCCAGGTGGTGTCCCGGCTGCCGTCCGGCAGGACGACCTCGATATCGTGATCGGCGGCGTCGTCCTGCTTCCCTACGGCGTTGATCAAGGCACATATACGAGAAGCGCCCTCCCCGGTGAGGGCGCCGTGCGAGAACCTGTTCGAGAGATTTTGCGATCCCATGCACATGGGCCACATCGCAACCGGCATGCCACGCCGGGGGAGGCAGCAAAGCGACCGCCCGGCGTGGGTTTTCGGGGAGAGACTGATTCCCGGCCGAAGCCTCTGATCTGGGAATCGGATACTTGTGCGGAGTTTCACAAACGCCCCCCTCCATAAGCCGTTTCAAGACCCCGTTGCGCCCGAACCGGGGGTCGCCCTGATGACCTAACAGACGCTAATTCTGCGTCATACATCGCCTCTCCGCAGCAAATTTTTCTAAAATCTGATGGGGGGGCCGACATCCCAGGACATCTTCCGGACCCTGCTCCGTGTCGCAGGCAGACCCCTCCCGAACCTCGCGGCCCGGCCGAAGGTCCCGACCCGGCACGGCTGCACGGGACGTCTCCCCGCCGGCGCCGGCCTCAAGACGCAAACCCGCGTTCGCCATAGGCCGCCCGGTCACGGTCATGCCTGTGCTCTGGCCACGTCCTTGCTGACGCGGACATCGACCATCCCGCCGATGCCGTCGGGCGGGTCAACCCCGGGGAGGCCACCGAGCGATGTTGCGCCGTCGATTCCAATTGCCCTGCGTCCTTATCCTGTCCGTGGTCGCCATGCTCGTCGTCGCGGCGGCGCCGGCCCAGGAGGACCCGCGCGATCGGCCCTACCCTCATGGCGACTGGTCGGAGGACTGCTCGTGGTGCCATCGCGACGAGCCGTTCCTGCCCATCGCGCCGACCAAGGAGTTCAAGCACAGCCCGCGGTTCCGCCTCGAAGGGGCGCACCGCACCGCCGCCTGCCGTGCCTGCCACAAGACCCTCGAATTCGACAAGCCGCCGGCCTCAACTGCCTGCGTGCATTGCCATCAGGATGTCCACATCGGCGAATTCGGCCTGGACTGCGCCCGCTGCCACACGCCGCGCAGTTTCATCGACCGCATCAACATGGTCCGCAGCCACCGGACCTACCGGTTCCCTCTGACCGGGGCGCATGTCACCGCCGACTGCGACGCCTGCCATCGGACCCAGCCGGAGTGGGCCATGACCTACCTGAGCGTGCCGACCGACTGCGACGCCTGCCATCTCAACAGCGCTTTCACGACCGCGACGCAGCGGCCGCCGGCCACCAGCCATCCCGACCGCCGCGACTGCATCGCCTGCCACAACACCGTGTCGTTCGATTTCGACCACCGGCGCACCGGTTTCGCGCTCACCGGCCGGCACACCGCACTCGACTGCAGCAACTGCCACGGCGTGCCGTTCAACCCGAATCTAGATCCCGCCTGCGTTTCCTGCCACCAGGACGACTACAACAACACCACCGACCCGGCGCACCGCACCGCCGGCTTCCCGACCGACTGCGCCCTGTGCCACAACACCTCGGGGTTCGAGGGGGCGACCTTCAGCCATGCCCAGACGAGCTTCCCGCTCACCGGGTCGCACCTCGCGCTCGCCTGCACTTCCTGTCATGCCGACGGGGTCTACAACGGCAAGCCGACGAACTGCTATTCCTGCCACAGACCCGACTACGAGGCCACCCGCGACCCGTACCACGTGGTTGCCGGCTTCGATCAGAACTGCGCCCTGTGCCACAACACGACTTCGTTCAGCGGCGCCCGCTACACCCAGCACGACGGCTCGTTCTTCCCCATCTACCGCGGCCAGCACCAGGGGAGATGGGATGCGTGTTCGGACTGTCACGTCAACAGCGGGACCTACCGCGAGTTCTCCTGCTTCCTGTGCCACCGGGAGCCCGAAACCTCCGACAATCACGCGGGCATCGGCAACTACTCCTACGACAGCCGGGCCTGCTACCAGTGCCACCCGACGGGAGACAAACCATGAGCCCGCGGCCCATGGTGTTCGCGGTGCGGCGCGTCGTCCCCGTCACCCTCTCCCTCCTCCTGGAGGCCGGAGCGCTGGCGACCGGCGCCGCCAACCCCGGCCTGATCGCCGACGAGTCACCGACCGCACCACATGTCACCACCGTTTCGCTGTCGTCGGTCTACATCTCGGCCGGGGAGGCCGAGGGCCTCTCGGCCGGCGACCGTCTGGAGGTCGTGCGCGACGGAGTGGTGGTGGCGCTGCTCGAGGTGCGTCTGACGACACCCCACAAAGCGGACTGCCGGCAGGTCGAAGGAACAGGCGAGATCCGGGCGGGCGACGCCGTGCGCCCCGGGGTCGCCCCGGCGCCTCCCGCGGCGTCCCAGCCCGCCCCCCCGCCCGACCCGCCGCCCGGCACCGTGACCGCGGAGGCCGGCACGACTGCGGCCGGTGACCCGCCCGCCGAGGCGCCCGCCCCGGACCCGGCATCTGCCACGGCACCTACCCCCGTCGCCGCGCCGGTCCCCACGCCTGCCGCCGCCTCCCCCACCCACTCGAGCCTGCGCGCGTTCGGGCTGCGCGGCCGGGTCGGTGTCCGCTTCATGGGGGTCTGGGACAGCAACGACGGCCCCGACTATCAGCAGCCGGCGATCGACTTCCGGATCGACGGGACCCGCGTCGGCGGATCCAACTTCGACATGTACGCCGATGTCCGGGCCCGCCGCAGCTACCGGACCTTCGCGGACGGCGACACCCAGACCGAAAACCGCACGCGGGTGTACCGCCTCGCCGGTGCATGGCAGCAGGCCGGATCGCCCTTCCGTATCACATTTGGCAGACTGTTCTCGCCGTCGCTCGCCGTTATCAGCCTGGTCGACGGCTTCCTGGGCGAATACCGCAAGGACCGTTTCGCCGCCGGGGCTTTCGCGGGCACCGAGCCGGACGCGGAGGATTACGGCTACTCGCGCGCCGTGCGCGACTACGGCGGGTTCGCCGAGTACGGCAGCGCCGTGGCGGCGAAGCGGCGCTGGGCGGTGACCGGCGGGGCGGTGGTCTCCCACGAGGAGGGCACCATCAACCGCGAGTTCCTGTTCCTGCAGGGGCGATACGACGACCACCGGCTCTCCGGGTTCTTGACGCAGGAGATCGATATCAACCGCGGTTGGCGCGAAGAGCAGGAGGGCGATCGCTGGACCGCCACCAGCAGCTACGCCAGCCTGCGCTGGCGCGCGACCGACACCTTCGGCCTCAACGCCGGCTACGACTCGCGGCGCAACGTGCTCCTGTACCGCGACTACGTTTCGCCCGAGACCGATTTCGACGATCAATACCGGCGCGGCCTCTGGTTCGGGGCCGACGGCGGGGCGGGCGACCACTTCACCTACGGGGTCTCGTTCCGTCGATCCGACGCCGGGGACGACGACACCGCCGACGCCGCCACGATCCTGCTCGGGGTGCGCGGACTGACCTCCGCCGGTCTCAGCCTGTCGACCCGGGGCACGCACTACACCAACGAGCAGCTCGAGGGCTGGCTCGTGTCACTTGCCGCGTCCTTCAGCCTCACCGCGAAGTCGCGTCTCGAGGCCTATGGCGGCGTGCGCCGCGAAACCGTGCTCGGCTCCTGGGTGCCGGAGGGGAACCACGACTGGTTCGGGCTGAGCTGGGACCTGTTCGCCGGCCGCCACTGGATGTTCACCACGACCGTCGAGCACAACCAGGGGCAGGCCGAGGACAACGACCAGGTCTACGCGACGATGTCGTACCGGTTCTGACGGCCGCGCGGCGGGCGGCGCGGCCGGGTGCCCGCTACCCCTTCCCGAACTCGGCGAGCAGCAGCGTGAGATCGTCCTCGGGCGGGCGGCCGCCGGCGTGGGCGCGGGCTGCCTGCATCAACTTTTCGGTCATCGGTTCGATGCGACCCCGGTCGGCCGCCAGTTCGCGCAGCAGGCGCTCCCGGCCGTACTCGTTCCCCGCCGGGTCGCGCACCTCGTAGAGACCGTCGGAGTAGAGCGCCAGCCGCTGGCCGGGGCCGAACTCGCGCCGGCGTACGGGGTCGCGCGCCAGCCCCAGGCCGAACGACAGCAGCGGCGTCGTCGCGTCGAGGGTCTCGGCACGACCGTCGGGACCCCATACCAGCGCCGGCGGGTGACCGGCGTTCAGGTAGTCGAGGGTCCGACGGCGGGGATCGGCGATGGCCAGGATGAGGGTCACGACCCGCTGCTGGCTCAGCGGCGCCAGCGTCTGCAGGACGGCCCCGGCCGCCGCCGCCAGGTCGGCTCTCTCCTGGAGGGAGCGCTCGACGGCGGTCTTGATCATGCCGGTGACCAGGGCGGCGGCAACGCCGTGCCCGGCGACGTCGGCCACGAAGAACAGCAGGCGATCGTCGGCCAGCGGCACGACGTCGTAGAGGTCCCCGCCCACCTCCTCGCACGATACGTAGGCGGCGGCCACGCGGATCGCCCCGAACGACTTCGGCAGGTCCTTCGGCAGCAGCGCCATCTGGAACCGGCGCGCCCGCTCCAGGTCTTCGGTCAGACGGCGGATGAGGTCGGCGCGCTCGCGTTCGAGCGCCTGGATCTCGAGGCAGCGCTCGACCAGCGAGGTGAGCACGGCGCGCGAGAACGGCTTGGTGATGAAGAACCCGGCGCGCTCCTGCACCGATCGCACCAGCTTGTCGTCGAGGTCGGAGATCGATCCGGTCACCAGAATCACCTCGGTGGCCGGACGCAGTTGCTTGATTTCCCGGGTCAGCTCGAAACCGTCCATCCCGGGCATGCGGATATCGATGATGGCGACGTCGAAGGGCTCCTTGCGGAACGCCTGCAGGGCCTCCTCACCCGAGCCGCAGCCGCGCACCGTGTGCCCGGGTGCGAGGATGCGCTCGACTGTGCGCAGCATCGACGCATCATCGTCGGCCACCAGGACGCGCCCGTGAATCGGTTTCACCCCCGCCCCCCGCCCGCGGCCGGCTTGCCGGCCGGGTCGGCCGGGCGGCGGGCGGCGCCCGGCGGACGGGCCGGCGCCGGCGCGGCCACGGGAAGCGTCACGGCGACCGTCGTGCCGCGACCCATGGCGCTGTCGACCTTCATGTCGCCGCCGTTCTCCCAGAGGATCGAACGGCAGATCGCCAGGCCCAGGCCGAACCCTTCGTCCTTGGTGGTGTAGAAGGGCTCGTGGATCCGTTTCAGCTGCTCGGCCGGTATTCCGGTGCCGTTGTCGGCGACCTTGACCTCGATCCGGTCGCCGGCGAGGCGGGCGGTGACGCGCATCTTGCCTCCGGCCGGCATCGCATCGAGGGCGTTGGTGAACAGGTTCAGGAACAGCTGCTCGAGACCGCCGTGACTGGCGTTGACCTCCGGCAGGTCGTCGGGAAGCCGCACCTCGAGGGCCACGCCGGCGCGCCGCATGCGGCTCGCCAGGATCCCGAGGGCGCCCTGGAGGATGCGGGCAAGCGGGGCGCGCTCGGGAGGACGGACGCCCGATCGTGCCAGCTGCAGCATGCCATCGAAGATCCGCTGGCAGATCTGCGCCGACTGCTCGATCTGCTGCAGGTCGGTGATCAGGACGGCACGGTCGAAGGTCCCCGCCAGCAGCTCCTCGCGCGCCTGCTGCGCCAGCGGCAGGATCGCGCCGATGGCGTTCTTGACGTCGTGCGAGATGGCGCGCGCCAGGTCGGCCATGGCGTGCTTCTTTTCGGCCTCGATGATGCGTTCCTCCATCGACAGGGCGCGGCGCGACAGGTGAATGACCGAGGCGATGTGCCGCAGCACCCGTTCGACCGCCTCGGCCTCGGGCGCGCCAAAGGCCGCCGGGCGCAGCGCCGCGATCTTCAGGAGGCCGATCAGCTCGTTCTCGTGGTGAAGCGGCGCCAGGAGCAGCGTCCCCTCCTGCGGCTCCTTCCCGCGGCCGCCCCAGCGCAGCAGCCGCCCGAGCGCCGCCGGCGCGTCGGGTGCGCCCGCAGCGGCGTGGTGCGCGGCGTCCGCCGCAGCGCGCGCGACCGCCCCGCTTTCGGCGCCGGGGGCCGCCCGGCGGCCGCGCGGCGTATCGAACGAGACGATTCGCACCAGCCCCGGCCGGCGCAGCAATCCGCGCAGATCTTCGGCGACGCGGATCTTCCGACCGATCCGACGGCTCTTGTCCTTGGTCCAGGCGATCTGCTCGGCGTGCAACACGAGACGGCCGCCGTCCTCCTCGGCGATCAGGAGCGCGGAACTGTGGTCGTACCGGGTGAGCGACCTGAGCCCGTGCAGGACCTGGTAGAAGAGGTCCTTGGGTCTGAGGTCGCGGACGGTGCGGTCCTTGATCTGGTCGACGATGCGATTGAGGCGGCGTTCCTCCCGCACCGTCGCCTCGTGCGCCACCTTTCGGCAGAGCAACACCAGGAAGCGGCCGGCCCCTTCGGGGAAGGCGCCGGTGGAGCGCCGCAGCGCCATGAGGCCGGCGGCGCGTCCGGCCACCACGATCGGCGCCATGATGTCGGTGGAAGGAAGTTCCGGCCGTTTGAGCGCCAGGAACGCGCGGACGATGCCGTCGTCCCAGACCACCCCGTCGCGACCCCAGCCGTACGCCTTCAGCGTGTCGGCGACCGGGTTGCGCAGGATGACCGCGGCGCGGTCGGCCTCGAGGAAGCGCGCGGTCTGTCCGAGGGCCGTCTTGTAGAGCTTGATCGGATCGTCGATCGCCTCCAGCATGCGCCCCAACTGGGCCTGGAAGCGTTCGCGCTCGCTGTGTGACATCGGGGGTCTCCGGCCGCCGGCCGGAGGGGTCAGACGCCTCAACTCCCGCCGTAGCCGATGGTGACCTTGTCGCCTTCGACGATGACCGGCACCCGCCGGCCTCCCCGGGTGAGTTTCAGCATTTCCTCGAGCCGGGTCGCGTCGGCGACGACATCATGGTACTGGACTTCGCAGCGTTTGCCGGCGTAGGCCTCACGGGCCGACGTGGTGTACGGTCAGGTGTCCTTGCCAAAGATGCGAACCACCGCGGTCATCGCGACACCTCGACGGCGCCCGGGCCTCCGGACCAAGCGGGCCCGGACGCGGAAGGAATGGTGAGCCGTGGAGGACTCGAACCTCCGACCCGCTGATTAAGAGTCAGCTGCTCTACCGACTGAGCTAACGGCCCATTCCGGACAGCAAAGAGTGGGGTGAGTGACGGGGTTCGAACCCGCGACAACCGGAGCCACAGTCCGGGGCTCTACCAACTGAGCTACACTCACCACGAATCAAACCGTTCCGCTCCCGGCGCCGGCGATCTCCGCCGGGGATGCACGGATATGGTGCGCCTGAAGGGATTCGAACCCCTGACCCACGGCTTAGAAGGCCGTTGCTCTGTCCCCTGAGCTACAGGCGCGCGGGCGAATCCATCCCGGAACCTCGCGGGAGGCGGCATCTTACCACAGCGCCCATGACCGCCGTTCCGTTCTACCACGCGACGCGGCCCCGCCCCCGCGTTGCTCACCCGCGGGAAGCGGGGCCGCGAACATGATCACCTGGCGCGCCTGAGAGGATTCGAACCTCCGACCCCCAGCTCCGGAGGCTGGTGCTCTGATCCGCTGAGCTACAGGCGCGCACTGGATGCGACCGCATCCCTTTCGGGCGGCGGTCCCGGCCTTCACGGGGTCCGGGTCGGGGCGAGTGGATTCGAACCACCGACCCTCTGCTCCCAAAGCAGATGCGCTACCAGGCTGCGCTACGCCCCGGAGTTCCCGGTCCCCCGAAGGGGGCGATATCATACAACACCCCGGCCGAGGCAGTCCCCGCCTTCCGGGGGTCTCTTGACACGCATGATTTCGTAGTGATATCACTTCGCAAGCATGACGGTGCTCTCATGCGAGGGCGCCATGCGGGAGGATGACAACCATGATTCGAGAAAAGGAACGCCAGGCGGTGTCGGGGCTCGCGGCCCTCGCCCTGCTCCTGCCAATGCTGGCAGGCTGCGTCTACATCTTCATGCAGGCGGTGCGAGCCCCGAACGTGCCGTTGCTTCTTGGGGTGGTGCTGGTCGCGGCCCTCAGCATCGTGGCCCTGTGCGGTCTGTTCGTGGTCAACCCCAACGAGGGGCGCGTCCTGCAGCTCTTCGGCACCTACGTCGGCACGGTCCGACAGCCGGGCCTGCGCTTCGCCAACCCCTTCTATACGAAGAAGCACATCTCGCTCCGGGTGCGCAATTTCGAGAGCGCCCGTCTCAAGGTGAACGACATCGAGGGGAACCCGATCGAGATCGCCGCCGTCGTCGTCTGGCGGGTGGTCGACACGGCCGAGGCCTGCTTCGAGGTGGACAGCTACGAGAACTACGTCCACGTGCAGACCGAGGCGGCGGTGCGCAACATGGCGACCTCCTACCCCTACGACGCCCACGACGACAAGCAGATCTCCATGCGCGGCCACACCGCCCAGATCGCCGACCATCTCAAGCGCGAGATCCAGGAACGCCTCGCCAAGGCGGGGGTCGAGGTGATCGAGGCCCGCATCAGCCACCTGGCCTACGCGCCGGAGATCGCCTCCGCGATGCTGCAGCGCCAGCAGGCCGGGGCCATCATCGCCGCCCGCCAGCTGATCGTCGACGGCGCGGTCGGCATGGTCGAGATGGCGCTCGAGCGCCTCGATCGCAACAAGGTCGTCGCGCTCGACGCCGAGCGCAAGGCGGCCATGGTCAGCAACCTCCTGGTGGTTCTCTGCGGCGAGCGCGCGGCGCAGCCGGTGCTGAACACCGGGACGCTCTATCAATAGGACCGTGGCCGAGCGGCGGCCGTTTCTTCTGCGGATCGAGCCCGAGGTGCTCGAGGCGCTGCAGCACTGGGCGCGCGACGATCTGAGAAGCCTGAACGGCCAGATCGAGTTCATCCTGCGCCGCGCCCTGCGGGATTCCGGCCGCCTCGGCGGCGGGGCGGCCGGAACCCCGGCGCCGGCGCCGCGCGACCCGCGGCGGCGCTGAAGGCGTTGTCGAGGGCGCCGGCGTGGCCCGGGTGGGCGATGACGACGCGTGCTCACGAGGAGGCTCAGGCCAATGACCACCATCCCACACCGCTGCCCGCAGTGCGGCGGATCCCTCAAGGAGGGATTCGTCCGCGACCTGCACGAACACCGTTCCGATTCCGCCCGCTGGGTCGAGGGACCCATCGAGCGCTCGTTCTTCCTCGGGGTCCGGCTGCGCGGCCGGCGCAAGGGGGAGATCATCGCCCTGCGCTGCGACTCCTGCACCCGCCTCGAGTTCTACGCGCCGACTCTGACCTAGGGTTGTGTCGGGGAAGCGGCGCCGCCGCGAGGCCGCACCGGCGTAGAATGACCGGCGCCGCGACGCCGCGCCCGCCGCCCGACGGCCGGGCGCGGCGCGTTTCTCCAGGACGAGGTGCCAGGCATGAAGTTCGGTCTGCTCGGTTTCCCCAAGGTCGGCAAGACGAGTCTGTTCAACATCCTGACCGGCGCCGACGTCGCGGTCGACAAATACGGCGGCCGCGGTCAGACGAACATCGGCGTCGCCAAGGTGGCCGATCCGCGCATCGACCGGCTGGCGGCCCTGTTCAAGCCGAAGAAGATCACCTACGCCCACTTCGACCTGGTCGACGTCCTCGGCGTGCAGAAGGGCGAGGCGGCGCAGTCGGTGTCGCTGGCCGAGATGCGCAATGTCGACGCCATCGCCCACGTCGTGCGCGCCTTCCGCGACCCGGAGATCGTCCACAGCGAGGGGGCCGTCGACCCGGCGCGCGATGTCGCGACCATGGAGATGGAGCTGATCCTCGCCGATCTCGAGGTGGCGCAGCGGCGTCTCGAGCGCCTGCAGCTCAACATCAAGAAGATGAAGAACAAGGACGACGAGCTCGAGCTGCCGGTGGTGCAGCGTTGCCTCGAGGCGCTCGAGAAGGAGATCCCGATCCGCGAGCTTGACCTGAGGTCCGAGGAGATCAAGCGCATCCGCGGCTTCTCGTTCCTTTCCGCCAAGCCGCTCCTCGTGATCGTCAACCTCGACGAAGGCGAGGCCGGGAAGGTGGCCACCGCGGCGGCGGACCACGGCCTCGCCGATCGCGCCGCCCGTCCGAAGACCGTGGTGTGCGGCCTGTCGGCGAAGGTCGAGGAGGAAATCGCCCGCCTCGACGCCGCCGACGCCCGCGCCTTCCTCGAGGACCTCGGGATCGCCGAGCCCGCCCGCGACCGCGTGCTGCACGCCGCCTTCGGGCTCCTGGGGCTCATCCAGTTTCTGACCGCGGGCGAGGACGAGTGCCGCGGCTGGGCCATCCCCGCGGGCACGCGCGCGCCGCAGGCGGCGGGCGCCATCCACTCCGATATCGAGCGCGGCTTCATCCGCGCCGAGGTGGTGGCGTTCGGGGACCTGGTGGCCTCGGGGAGCCTGGCGGCGGCGCGCGAGAAGGCGCTGCTGCGTTCGGAAGGACGCGACTACATCGTGAGAGACGGCGACGTGATCAACTTCCGCTTCAACGTCTGAAGGGGTGTCGGCGGGATCGGGAGCGGGGCGCCGGCGGGAATGGCCGGTCGCGGCGTCAGGACGGCCCGGCCGCGGCGGCCAGGCTGCAGACGGCCTCTTCGAGCGCCGATTCCTCGGACGGAGCGACGGTGCGCAGGTCGAGGATGAGCGCATCGTCCTCGATGCGGGCGATCACCGGGATCGGGCGGCCCCTGAGGCGCGCCTCGAGCGCCTTCGCGCCGACCTCCCGGACCTTGATCGCCACCAGCGCCGTCGGCAGACCCACCCCGGGGGCCGACCCGCCGCCGGTGAGCGACCGTCCCGCGACGACCTCGGCCACGAGCCGGCCGGCGCCGCGCGCGACCAGTCGCGCCGCGAGGTCGCGCGCCCGCGCCTCGATACGCTCGCGCGGCAGGGTGATCATCCTCAGGACAGGCAGGTCGGCCACCGCCGTTTCCTGCAGGTGCGCTCTCAGCACAGTCTCCATCGCCGCGTAGATGATCTTGTCGGCCCGCAGCACGCGGCTCAGCGGATTGGCGCGCAGACGGCTCACGATCGAGGGGCGCCCGACGAGAATCCCCGCCTGCGGCCCGCCCAGGAGCTTGTCGCCGCTGAAGCAGACGAGGTCGGGGCCGGCGCGCAGCACCTCGTGCACCGTCGGCTCGTCGCGCACCCCGGCGGGGCGCAGGTCGACGAGGTTGCCGCTCCCCTGGTCCATCAGCAGCGGGAGCTTCCGCCGGCGCGCCAGCGCCGCGAGGTCGGCCAGCGCCACCCCGGCGGTGAAGCCGACGATGCGGTAATTGCTCGGGTGCACCTTGAGGATGAGGGCCGTGCGCGGCCCGATGGCCCGCTCGTAGTCCTGGATGCGCGTCCGGTTGGTCGTGCCGACCTCGCGCAGCACGGCGCCGCTCTTCTCCATGATCTCGGGCACGCGGAATGAGCCGCCGATTTCCACCAGCTCGCCGCGCGACACCAGCACCTCGCGTCCATGCGCGAGCGTGTCGAGCGCCAGGAGCAGCGCGGCGGCGTTGTTGTTGACCATGTGCGCGGCGCGGCCCGGGAAGATCATACCGAGAAGCCGCTCGATGTGGGTGGCGCGCGACCCCCGCCTCCCCTGCCCGAGGTCGTACTCCAGCGTCGAGTAGCTGCCGGCGATCGCGGCGATGCGTCGCAGCGCCTCCGCCGGCAACGGGGCCCGCCCCAGGTTGGTGTGCAGCACCACGCCGGTGGCGTTGATGACCGGCACCAGGGTCGGGGCGGTGCGGACCGCGGCCTCGGTCGCGACCCGTTCGGGCAGCCCCTCGGCAAGGCGGGCAACTTCGTCCGGCGCCAGCCGCTCACGCGGCACCCGCCGGCGGAGGTCGTCGAGCGCCTCGCGCAGCAGGGCCGCGACGAAGCGGTGACCGTGGCGCGCCACGGCGGCGGCGGAGGACTCGCGTTCGAGCAGCTCGTGGAGCTGCGGCAGGCGGCGCAGGCTCGCGCCGGCGGCGGGGCCTCGGGGTCGTGGTCTGCGGGTCGTGGGCCTGCGGCTCCCCATTCGGCGGACACCCCCCCCGCTCGCCCGGACGACCGGCGTCGCCCCGGAAAGCGGGCGATTTCACCACACGGCGCCCACCATGTCAAAAACGGAATCGGTGTCGGAAACCAGGCAGTTTGAATCGCCCGGCTCGCCACCCTATATTCGGACCGTGCGCCCGCCCCGCCGGGAGACTCGATGACGATCGAAGAGGAGCTCAAGCAGATCGACTTCGAGATCCGCCGGCTGAAGGTGCAGTACGACCTCTATTTCACCGGCACCTACCCGCGCCCGCCGCACGATCAGCGCGAGGCCCTGGCGCGCCAGTTGCGCCGCTTCCAGGGCGTTTCGATGACCAACATGGCGGAGCGCTTCCTGTACAACAGCATCATCAACAAGTTCAACACCTTCCAGGAACTCTGGATCAAGATGACGCGGGTCAAGGAAGAGGGCGCGCGGGTCCACCCGCTCGCCGCGCGCATCGCCAGGCGCTTCGGACGAACCGAGGCGGCGGCGACCCCCGACCAGCCCGCGCCTCCCGAACAGGCGGCGGGCGCGCCCGCGACGGCCGACACCCCACCCCAGGGAGACACGGCGACGCGCGCCGGAACCGGCAGCGGCGAGCCGACGACGGCGGACGCCGCGGGATCGCGCGCCACGAACGGCGCGGCGACGGGCGCTGCCGAGGCACGGCGCGAGGCATGGAAGATACGCCCGGCCGGAGGCGACGACCCGGAGCTGCGCGCGCTCTACCAAGGCTACCTGGAGGCACGCCTCGGCGCGGGCGAAGCGCGGCCCGTCCCCTTCGACACCTTCGCGCGCGAGGTGGCGCGCCACGCCGCCGCCATCCAGGGCAAGGCCGATTGTGAGGCGGTGGAGTTCAGGATATACTCGCGTGACAACAAGGTGACCCTGAAGGCGCGCCCGGCGGGACGGGGATGACTCCGATGCAGAACGAGACGGAAACGAAGGCCGCAGCGAAGCCGGGTGCGCGCCGACCCCGGTCGACCACCGGCGTCCCCGTCGCGGCCGCCGTTCTAGGAAGCGTCCTCGCGGCGCTTCTGACCGTCGCGCCCTGGGCGCGCGCCCAGGAGCCGGCGCCCCCGCAGGGCACTCCCCCGGGCCCGGCCGTCACCTCCGCGCCGGTACGCAAGCCGAATCGCGCCGTGCCGCTCGATCTCAACATCCTCCTCGAGAAGGTCGCCAGGTACCCCGACAATCCCTACCTGCTCAACGAGGTCGGCAACCAGATGCTGCTGCACGGCCGGCGCAAGGAGGCCGAGAGCCATTTCCAGAGGGCCGTGAAGATCAACCCCGAGTTCGCGGCCGCCTGGAACAACCTGGGCGTGGTGCGGATGACCCTCGACAGGAAGACCGAGGCGGCCACCGCATACAGGAAGGCGCTGAAGATCCAGCCGAACTATGCCCTCGCCTGGTACAACCTCGGGGTCGTGCTCGATCGCCAGAACCACTACGAGGAATCGCTCAAGGCCTATGAGACGGCCTTCGTCCTCGACCCCGACCTGCTCGACGTCAAGAAGAACCCTCAAGTCGTCACGAACAAGCGCATCCCCGCCGTGATGTCACAGACCTACATCGACCGCGGCGGGACGGTCGTCTTCCCCCTCGAGTCGTCCTACCCCGAACGGTAGAGGGCCGCGAACCCGGGACGGGCCGCGTGTCAGCGCGGGAACGCCTCGCGCACGCCGCCATCCACCGTCAGGATGCACCCCGTCGTCCGCGACGATCGATCGGAGGCAAGCCACAGGGCGGCCTCGGCCACGTCCTCGGCCGTGACCCGGATCCCGAGGAGATTGCGGCGGCGGTAGAACTCCTCGAGCTCGTCGGCCCGGATGCCGTGGGCGCGGGCGCGCTCCTCGCGCAGCGCCTGCGACCAGAGCCCCGAGTCCTGGAAGATCGCGTCGGGGTTGATCAGGTTGACACGCACGCCGGCCGCGCCGTTCTCGATCGCCAGGATGCGCGCCAGCTGCGTCTGCGCCGCCTTCGACGCCGAATAGGCGCCGAAATCCTTGCCCGGGGCCAGGACATTCTTGGAGGCGATGAAGATCAGGCTGCCGCCGATCCCCTGCGCCTTCATCTGGCGGATCGCGGCGCGCGCCACCAGGAAATGCCCGGTGGCGTTGACGTCGAACGAGCGTTTCCAGTCGGCCAGCTCCATGGTCTCGATCGGGCTGACGTGGGCGATGCCGGCGTTCGACACGATCACGTCGACGCCGCCGTAGGCGAGCGCCGCCGCATCGAAGAGCCCGCCGACGGCCGCCTCGTCGGTGATGTCGGCCGCCATCCCGATCGCCCGGCCGGGGCCGTGAAGCGCCTCGATCTGGGCCGCCAGACTGTCGACACCGTCGCGATCCAGGTCGGTGGCGACGATGTGACACCCCTCGGACGCCAGACGCAGGGCGATGCCCCGGCCGATGCCGCGCGCCGCCCCGGTGACCAGCGCCACCCGGCCCGACAGCTCGCGGGGCGGCGGCGCCATGCTCATCCGGTACAGCTCGAGGGGCCAGTACTCGATGTCGTGGCAGTCCTTGAGGTCGAGCGATCGGTATTCGCCGATCGCCTGAGCCCCCTGCATGACGGCGATGGCGTGGTGGTAGACATCCGCCGTCATGCGGGCATGATGGGCGTCCTTCCAGGCGGTGAACATCCCCAGACCCGGGACAAGGACCACCCGCGGCCGCGCATCGACGGCGGCGCCGCCCGCCCCGCCGTGCTTGCGCACGTAGACCTCGGACCAGGCGGTGTACTTGGCGAGGTCTTTCTCGAGGCTCGCTCCGAGCCGCTCGAGCGCGGCGGCGGCGTCGAGCGGGCCTTCGGGCGGCGTGACCACCAGCGGCCGCGCCCGGGTGTACATGAGGTGATCGGGCGTGGCCGGACCGGCGAGCGCCATCTGCGGTGCCGCCTCGCGCCCGGCGAAATCGAGGATGTCATCGGCATCGTCGAAACGCAGCACGACCCGCGCCACGGCCGCGTCGCGTCCGGCGATCAGCCCGCGCAGGCGCGGGGCGATGCGCGCCGCGACGGCACGCCGCTCCGCCGGCGGCCGGGGCGGACGCACCAGGGCGCCGAACACCGCGGCGCCGCGCGACTGCCCGGCGACGAAGGTCTCGGCGCGCGACACCATGGCGATGGTCGCGTCGTAACACGACCTGGCGTCGGCGCCCCAGGTGATGAGCCCGTGCTTCTCGAGCACGGCGGCGCGCGCCTGCGGCGCGTCGCCCACGGCAAGCGCGACCTCCTGCGCCAGCCGCAGGCCGGGGCGGCGGTACGGCACGAAGGCCGCATCCGCCCCGAACGCGGCCTCGACGTGCCGGCGCGGATCGACGGTGTCGGTCAGCGCCAGGACCGCGTCGGCATGCGTGTGATCGACGTGGGTATGCGGCAGGAAGGCGTGCAGCAGGGTCTCGATCGACGGCCGCGGCGACTGCGGATCCACGAGGCATCGCAGCAGCCAGTCGACCATCTCCTGGTCGTCCATCGTCCGGCGCGCGCGCAGCGCCTCGAGGTCGTCGAGACGCAGACCCGGGAAATCGCCGGCGCCGATCGACGCGAGATCGGATCCACTCCCCTTGATCCGCAGAACCCGCACACCACGGCCGCGGAAATCGGTCTCGTCGCGCTTGAGCGAGGTGTTGCCGCCGCCCCGGAGGACGAGCGCCGGCTCGGCGCCGATCAGGCGCGACCGGTGCGCGAGAAGGGCGAGGTCGTCGAGCCCCGCGGTCGCATCGTCTTTCCAGAGGTTGCGCATCGCGGAGGTCAGACGACCGCGGCGGGGCCGGCGACCCGGCGGACGCCACGGCGGATGGTGCGCGACTCCGGGACGGCGTGTGGGCTCACGACGCTCTCCACTGCGGGTGGGGCGCGACCGTAGCACACGGTTTTCGGCGTTGTCAACGCGCGCGGTCCGCCGCGGGCGGCGGGCAGGTTAGAATGCCGGCATGCCTCGGGCCCGTGTCGTCGCCGCCGTCGCCGTCCTCGCCGTCCTCGCCGGGAGCGCGCCGTCGCCGGCGCGCGCCTGGACCGACGGAACCCGGACCCGCATGCTCAAGGACGCGCTTAAAGTCATACCGCCGGCGCTCGCCTCCATCCTGTCGCGCCATCACCGCGAGCTCGAGCGCGGCATGAAAGACCCGTCGCGGCGCGAGAGCGAGGAGGTCCACTTCCAGGACGCCGACGGTCGTTCAGGCCTGGCCGCCGCGGCCGCGGCCCGCAAGGAGGCCGAGGCGCTCGAGCTGCTCGGACGCAAGGGAATGCTGCGCCGCTTCGCCTACGAGATGGGGGTCCTGGCGCACCTGACCGCGGACGTCAGCTTTCCGCTGAACGCCTCCGACGACGATGTCCGCGAACCGCTCTACCGCGACGCCTACCGCGATTACGTCGAGCGGATGCTGGCGCGCATTCCCTACGTTCTCGACCCGACCCCCGCCCCGGCCATCGACGCCGGCGATATCGAAACGTATCTGATGACCAGCGCCGCGCGCGCCGGGCGCGACTACGGCGCCATCGGCGCGGCGTTCAATGACGACGGCACGCCGCATTCGGCGGCGGCGCTCGACGAGCGATCGATCCCGTTCGGGGTGGCCTCGCTCGCCTACTCGCAGGCCGTCAACGACATCGTGCGCGTCTGGGAACACCTCTGGCTGGCCGCCGGCGGCGATGCCACGGGCGCGCCTCACCCGCGGACGGCGCCGGCCGGGAGGACCCCATGATCACCACCGAGAAACGCGCCCTGCTGAGCGTCTGGGACAAGGACGGCATCGTCGATCTCGCCCGCCGGCTCGCCGGCCTCTCCTGGACCCTGCTGTCCACGGGCGGCACGGCCGACGCCCTGCGCAAGGCCGGCATACCGGTCACCGACGTCTCGGCTTACACCGGGCATCCCGAGATCCTCGGCGGTCGGGTCAAGACGCTGCACCCGCGCATCCATGGAGGACTTCTCGGCAACCCGTCGATGGGCGATCACCGGACCGACATGGAGCGCACCGGGATCGACCCGATCGGCCTCGTGGTCGTCAACCTGTACCCGTTCCAGGAGGTCGCCGCGCGGGCCGATGCGCCCCTCGACGAGCTGATCGAGATGATCGACATCGGCGGCCCGGCGATGATCAGATCGGCCGCCAAGAACCACGCCTGCGTCGGCGTCGTGGTCGACCCCGGCGACTACGCCGCCGTGGCCGGGGAGATCGCCGCGGCCGGCGCGCTGGGCGCCGACACCCGCCGCCGCCTGGCGCAGAAGGCTTTCGCGCACACCGCCGCCTACGATGCCGCCATCCGCGACACCCTCGCGACCCGTTTCGCGCCGGCCGGGGCGCCGGAGACCTTTCCGGAGGAGCTGCAGCTCATCTACCGCCGCACCCTGAGCCTGCGTTACGGCGAGAACCCGCACCAGCGCGGCGCCCTGTACGTCGACCCCGCGGCGCCCGCCGGCACCGTCGCCCGCGCCCGCGCGCTGCAGGGGAAGGAGCTGTCGTACAACAACCTGCTCGACCTCGATGCGGCTTGGCGGCTGGTGCGCGAGTTCGACGATCCGGCGGCGGTGATCGTCAAGCACAACAATCCCTGCGGCGTCGCCGTCGCCCGCACCCCCGCGGAGGCCTTCAACCTGGCGCGCCGGACCGACCCGGTGTCGGCCTTCGGCGGCATCGCGGCGTTCAACCGCGAGCTCGACGGCGAGGGGGCGGCGGCCGCCACGGCGCTCTTCCTCGAGTGCATCATCGCCCCGTCCGTGAGCCCGGCGGCGCGCGCGGTCCTGGCGGCGAAGACCGGTCTGCGGGTCCTCGAGACCGGCCCGCCGGCGTCGCCGACCGCCGCGGGTCGCGACCTGCGCAGCATCTCCGGCGGCCTGCTGGTCCAGGACGGCGATCGCGCGATGGCCGACATGGCGCGGGCCCGTGTCGTGACGCGCCGCGCGCCGACGGCGGAGGAGTTGCGCGCCCTCGCGTTCGCGTGGCGCGTGGCCAAGCACGTCAAATCGAACGCCATCGTCCTGGCGCGCGCCGATCACACGGTGGGGATCGGCGCCGGTCAGATGAGCCGCGTCGACTCGGTGCGCCTCGCCACCGTGAAGGCGCAGGAACCGACCGCCGGCACCGTGCTCGCCTCGGATGCCTTCTTCCCCTTCCGCGACGGCCTCGACGAGGCCGCCCGGGCCGGAGTGACGGCGGTGGCGCAGCCGGGAGGATCGGTGCGGGACGAGGAGGTGACCGCGGCGGCCGACGAAAACGGCCTCGCGATGGTCTTCACCGGGACGCGGCACTTCCGGCACTGACGGCCCCGGGGGCGGGGCCCTACTTCTGGTCGAAGGTGCGGAACCGCAGACTGTCCGTGAACGAATAGAAGACCCGGTCCTTGGCACGCGACGAGTAGCGTTCGGCGACGTCCAGCATCTTCTTCGCCTCGGCGTCGGCGGGATCGGCCGTCAACACCTCGGTCAGCTTCTGGCGCGCGTCGACGGCGTCGCCCCCCTTGAGACCGACCACCGCCCAGTTGAACCAGGCGTTGCGGATGTACACATCGACGGTACCGAGGCGCGGATCGCGCGGCAACCGGTACAGCTTCCATAGCGCTCCCTGGTAGTCCTTGTCGGCGAAGGCGCGGCGCGCCTCGTCGAGGTCGCGCGTGACCTTGACCTCCTCGTCGACCTTCGCCTGCACCTGGTCGAGCATCTCCTTGCACTCGAAGTTCACCGGATCCAGCGCCAGCGCCGCGGCCAGTTCGCCACGCGCTTCCTGCCATTTCTCCGCCGCCATCAGGCGACGGCCGTCGGCCAGGTGTCGGGTCGCCTCCCGGCGCAGTACCTCGGGAGAAGGCCGGGCTGGAGCGGGCGCAGGGGCCGGCTCGACGGCTCCACGGGTGTCAGCGGGGGCGGCGCCGGGAGCGGCGCCGGGAGCGGCCCCGGGCGCGGTCTCGGGCGCGCCAGGGGTGGCGGCGAGGGCGGCGACCGAGGCATCGTTGCCGGCCGTCTGTGCGGGCTGCCGTGACGTCGAGCCGAGGGGCGTCGGGATCGGCCCGGCGCCGGCCGCGCCGGTGGCACGGTCGGCCGGGGGATCACCGGCGGGCGGCGCGCTCACCTGCGCAGCAGCGGTCTTCGGCTGGTAGAAGAACCACCAGACGGCGCCCGCGCCCGCGAGGATGACCACGCCGAGAACCGCGAACATGATGGGCGGCACCGACAACCGCGGGCGCTGCCGCGGCGGCGCGGCCGGGACGCTCTGCGGCTCGGGGTCCGGCGCGTCAGCGGGCACCGCGGTGGCTTCGTCGGCGATCGCCGTGCCGCCGCCGATCATCTCATCCGCGAGCCCGCTCGCCAGGTCGTCGAGCGGCGACTCCTCGTGCGGCCGCGACGCGGGCCGTAGGCCGGCGGCGGACGGCGGCGCGGCCTCGGGCCGCCCGGGCACGTCGTCGTTGTCGTCACCCAGAAGCGACGAGAGATCCATCTCGCCGCCGGAGGGCGTCGCCGGGGTCGTGTTCAGGGAGGCGCTGCGGCCGACGATGTCGTGCTCCCCCGTCTTGATGTTGAGGCTCTCGAGCTCCTCCTCCCAGCCGATCGGTCCGGCGGGTGTGGCGGCCGGGGACGGGGACACCGCGGCCGCCGGCGGCGCCATCGGGATCGAGATGACGTCCTCGGTCTTCTCGAGGAGGGCTTCGACCGACTCCGATTCCCCTCCGGTGCGCGGCACCAGCCGGACCGCGGGGGGAACGACCGTCTCGGCATCGACGATCTCCTCGGCGGCCCGGTCCGTCGCGGGGGTCTCGGGCGATTGCGGTTCGAGGTCGAATCCGTCCTGGTCAAGGGCGCTCATCCCGGGATCCTGATCCGGCCCTGCCTCCGGCATCGGATCCGAGGCCTGCGCCGGCGGCGCGGCGGGCTGCATCGATTCCACCGCGGCGGCCCCGAACGTCTCGAGGTCGAAATCCATGAGGTCGTCGGGGAGCGATGCCGCGATGGCCGCGTCCGCCTCCGTGCCCCCCCCCTCGGGTTTTTCGGCGGGCGCGGGGACCTCGTCCCCGCCCGGCCCGTCGGGATCGCCGGCACGCTCCTGCGCCGCCATGAGATCGGCGATCTCCATCCTCATCGTGACGCCGTCGGCGCTCGACGCCCCCTCCGGGGCCTCCATCCGCGCCCGCAGCGCCGCGGCGAGCGCCAGCGCATCGGGGTTCGCCGGATCGAGCACGAACACCTTGCGGCACTCGACCTCGGCCTCGGAAAGACGCTCCTGCGCCGCCAGTTCGCGCGCCAGGGTGAGGTGCTCTTCGATGAAGGGTGCCGACTCGAAGGCTTGCTGCGCATCCTCGACGAGGCGCTGGACCTCGTCGGAATCGGGATCGATCGGGACCAGGCTCCGGGCTCCCTCGATTGCGGCCGAGTATTGCCGCTGCCGCAGCAGGGTGCGCACGCGGGCCACGCCATCGTCGAGACGGGCGGCGCGCTCCTCCGGTGTCAGCCGGGCGTGCGAGGCCTCGGCGCCGTCGGCCGCGGCGGCGGGCTCGGGGCCGTCGGCGGATTCCAGCCGCGGATCCCAGTCACCCAGCAGGAGGGTGGCCATCTGGATCCCCTCGCGCGCCTTCTGGCTCGAGGGATCGGCGGTGAGGGCCTCTTTCCAGGCGGCGATGGCACCGTGGTAGTCGCCGTTGTTGTAGAGGCCGCTGGCCTTGGCGAGCAATTCCTGCAGGAGTTCGTCGTCGATCACCTGGCCGCCCCGCGGGTCACACAAAGCCCGTGAACCGTGTCCAAATGTAAGTCGCGGGGGGCGGAAGTCAAACGCCGGCGCCAGCCTCCTGACGGGGGCCACGGGACGGGGCCGCGGGGCAACGGTGCGGCAGATCCCGGGTCGGAGGCGTCCGGCCTGGGCGGGACGGGCCGGGGTGGGACGGGCGGCTCAGGTCCCGCCGGTCGCCTTGCGGACCGCTTCCTTGAGGGCCGGCAGGCCGTCGAAGGAGGGGTTGAGCGCCTCGACCTTCCCGAGCGCCGATGCGGCGGTCACAGGGTCGTTGAGGTCGACGAGGCTCACGATCGCCAGGTTCAACCAGGTCTGCCAGTGGTTCGGGTCGGTGTCGAGGGATCGCCGAAACTCCTGGATCGCCTCGGCCGGGCGGCCCATCTCGCGCAGGCAGATGCCCATGTCGGTGCGGACATTGACATCCTGCGGGCGCAACTCCAGAACGCGCCGGTAGTAGCCAACCGCATCCTCGAACTTGCCGGCATCCTGGAAGAAGTTCCCGAGCCGCGTGAGCGCGTCGGCGTCCTTCGGGTTCTTTTCAACCGTCGTCTTGAGCGCCGCGATCTGCTGGAAGACCTGCGCCATCTGCGCGTCGGCCCCGGCCATGCCGCCCATCGGCGCGCCGCCGCCCGATCCGCCACCGCCCGGCATCCCGCCCCCGCCGGGCATGCCGCCACCCGGCATGCCACCGCCCGCGGGGCCGATCGCGGCCGCGGTCATCCCGAGATTGCCCGCCTCGGGCGGCCGTTCCGCGATCATCTTCACCCGCGGCTCGTGCACCCCGTAGGCGACGATGTAGCCGACGAGAAACCCGAACAGGATGCCCGAGACCAGAAAGCGAACGTGGTCCTTGTTCATGAGGCGCGCAAAGTAGCACAGCACCCCGGGTGAGGCAAGGCACGGCAGGCAGGCACGGCGGGGCGCCACGGTGCCGCGGCGCGGGAGCGCGGCGCGGGAGCGCGGATCGGGACGCGGGGAGTGTCGGCGGCCCTTGCCAATTCGGGGTCGCTTTCCTATAGTCCGTCGCGTGACGCCGGACGACCCGCGCCCACGACGACCGGCCGCTCGACGACGGAACCTGCCGCTCGTCCTCGGGTCCGCCATCGTCACGATTGTCGCCCTCGCGGCCGCCCTCGCGCCCGCCCTCTCCGGCCTGCTCGGCCTCGATCCCTACGACCAGGTCGCCCCGCGTCACCTGACACCGCCGACCGCGCCCGATCGCGACCACCCGCTCGGGACCGACGGCATGGGGCGCGACCAGATGAGCCGCCTCCTGCAGGGCGCGCGGCTGTCGCTGACAACGGCGCTGCTGGCCCAGGCGCTGGCGCTTCTGGCCGGCGTTCTGGTCGGCGCCGTCGCCGGCTGGCACGGCGGGTACACCGACGCGGTGCTGATGCGCGCCACCGATCTGATGCTGGCGCTCCCCTCGCCGCTTCTGGCCCTGGCGGTGGCCGCCGCCGTGCCCGAGCCGGAGAACGCCCCGCTGCTGCGGCTCTTCCCGGAGCCGTCGCTGGCCCTCGTTCTTCTCGTGCTCGGCGGGCTTGGTTGGGCGGCGATCGCGCGCCTCGTGCGCGCCGAGATCATGCGTCTGCGGATGGAGGAGTATGCCCGGGCGGCGACCGCCAGCGGCGCGTCGGGCGCGCGCGTCGTGCTCCGGCACCTCCTGCCGAACGCCGCCGGCCCGATCCTCGTCGCCGCGACCCTGGGGCTCGGGGGCAACATCCTCATGGAGGCCTGGCTGTCGTTTCTCGGCGTCGGCGCGCGGCCTCCCCTCCCCTCGTGGGGAACGATGGTGGCCGAGGGACAGGTGCACGTCCTGACGCGGCCCTGGGTCTGTCTTGTCCCGGGTCTCGCCATCCTCATCGCCGTGCTCGGGTTCAACATGCTCGGTGACGGGATCCGCGACCGGTTGGACCCGTCCCTCAGGAGCGCCGCCGCATGAGACTTCGTTCGCCCCGCGCAGCACACGCATGGATCGCCTTCGTTCTCCCGGCCGCCGCCCTCCTCGCCGCCCTCGGCGCCGGCGGCTGCGGCCGGCCGGAGGCGCCACCGGCGCCGGAGCAGGTCTACCGCTTCCGCCTGCGCGAGGATCCGCCGACGCTCGATCCGGCGCTGGTCACCGACAACCTGTCGGAGGCGATCACCGCCAACGTCTTCCGCGGCCTGGTCGCGATGGACCCGGAGAGCCTGGAGGTCGGGCCGGCGGTCGCTTCCTCCTGGACGGTGTCACCCGACGGGCTCGTCTACACCTTCCGGCTGCGCCCGGACGCCAGGTTCCAGAACGGCCGGCAGGTGACGGCCGACGATGTCGCCTGGTCGTTCCGCCGCCTGCTTCACAAGGACACCCACTCGCCGCGCCGCTGGCTGCTCGAGCCGGTGGCCGGGGCCGCCGACTTCGCCGAGGGGCGCGCCGGCGACGTGCCGGGAATCGTCGCCAGCGCGCCTGACACCGTGACCCTGCGTCTCGAGCGTCCGTTCGCGCCGTTCCTCGGGATGCTGACGATGTCGGGCGCCTCGATCGTCCCGCGCGAGGTCTACGACGATACGGCGAAGTCGTACCTGAGGTCGCCGGTCGGCTGCGGTCCGTTCCGGGTGACGCGCTGGGAGCAGGCCAATGTCATCGAGATGAGGGCGTTCGACGGCTACTGGGGCGGCCGCCCGGCCGTCGACCGGATCCTGGTGCGGATCATCGAGAACCGGACGACGGCGCTCGAGGAATACCGCGCCGGTGGTCTCGACTCCCTCGACGAGGCGCCGGAGGATCCCGGCCCGGATCTCGCGGCCGATGTGCATCGCTACCCCTACATCGGCGTCGGCTACATCGGCTTCAATCTGGGACTCGCCCCGTTCAAGGGAAATGCCGCGCTGCGCAAGGCGTTCAACTATGCGGTCGACAAGGAGTACCTCTGGAACGTGCTGATGCCGGGCGGCAACACGCCGGGCCGCGGCGTCATCCCGCCCGGGATCCCCGGATACGATCCCGACCTGCCGGGCTACCCGCGCGACCAGGCGAAGGCGCTGTCGCTTCTGGCCGAGGCCGGCTACCCCGGCGGCCGGGGGCTGCCGCCGATCACCCTCTGGGTCAACACCAGCGAGGACAACCGCCGCATCGCCCAGCAGATCCAGGCCGATCTCAGGAAGGTCGGCGTGGCGATCGCCATCAAGGAGGTCGACTGGGCCGCCTACCTGCAGGCGGTCGAAGGGACGGCGGCCGTCCCGGGGCAGGCGCAGATGTTCCGCTTCGGCTGGTACCTCGACTACCCCGACGCCGACGCCATCCTGAGGCTGCAGCTGCACTCGCGGAACATCGGGCCGTCCGGAAACTACTTCCGCTATTCCAACCCGGAGTTCGATCGGCTCGTGGACGAGGCGCTCGTGATGACCGACCCGAAGGGACGCGCCGACAACTACCGCCGTGCCGAGAGGATTGCGGTGATGGACGACGCCGTGTGGCTCTTCCTCAATTACTACGAGTCGGCGACCCTTTTCAAGCCCTACGTGAAGGGGATCGTCCACACCCCGCTCGGTGAGTTCCGCATTCCGCTCGAGAGGCTCGTGATCGAGAAGCCGGCGCCGTGAGCAGCAGATGAGGCGATGATCGGCTACGTCCTGCGACGGCTTCTCGGCCTCCTCCCCGTGCTGGCGGCCGCGGCGGCCCTGGTCTGGGCCCTGATGTTCCTTCTGCCGGGCGATCCGGCGCGCCTTTTGGCCGGCGGCCAGGGGGCCGATCCCGAGGTGGTGCAGGCGATCCGCGCCGAGTGGGGACTCGACCTGCCGCCCTGGCGCCAGTTCGCCGGCTACGCGGCGCGACTGCTGCGCTTCGACCTCGGGACCTCGTACATACAGGGGCGCCCGGTGACGGCGGTCATCGGCGACCATGTGGTGCCCACCCTCGTGCTCGCGATCGCCGCCACGGCGCTTGCGGCCGCCGGCGGGATCCTGCTCGGATCGCTGGCGGCTCTGCGGCGCGGGCGCGCCGCCGACGCCGCGGTCCTGACGCTGGCGCTGGTCGGCGCGTCGGCGCCGGTCTTCTGGGTCGGTCTTCTGCTGATCGTCGTCTTCGCCTCCTGGCTCGGCTGGCTCCCGGTCGTCGGGTACGGTCTCGAAGGGGCGACCCTGCCTTTCGTCGGAATCCGCCTGCCGGAGTGGGATCACCTCGTGCTGCCCGCCGTCACGCTGGCCCTCGTGTCGATGGGGGCGATCGCGCGCGTCACGCGCGCCAGCCTGCTCGACGCGGCGGGGGCCGGCTACGTGGCGACGGCGCGCGCCCGCGGCGCCGGCCGGCTGCGGGTCTTTCTTCAACACGGTCTGCGCAACGCCCTCGTGCCGGTGGTCACGGTGGTCGGACTCAACCTCGCGGCGCTTCTCGGGGGGGCGGTCGCCACCGAGTTCGTCTTCGCCTGGCCCGGGCTCGGCAAGGCGCTGGTCCGCGCCATCGCCCTGCGCGACATCCCGGTGGTGGAGGGATGCGTCCTGGCGCTGACCGCGGTCTATGTCGTCGCCAGCCTCGGCGTCGATCTCCTCTATCCCGTCCTCGATCCGCGGCTCTCGCGCCAGTGACCGCGGGCGCCGCTGCGCTACAATGGCGGCGCCCGGACAGACGATGACGACCCCCATGAGCACCGCGAAGGTGCGCACCAATCTCTTCGGCTTCGAGCGCCCGGCGCTCGCGCGGGCCATCGCCCCGTTCACCGACCGCGCGTTCCACGCCGACCAGCTCTATCACTGGATGTACGGCCGCGGCGTGACCGACGTGGCGGCGATGAGCAACCTGCCGGCGGCGCTGCGGCGGGGCATCGCGGAGCGCTTCCGCATCGCCCTGCCCGAGACGCGCGAGGCGGGGCTGTCGTCGGACGGATCGCGCAAGTATGTCCTCGTCCTCGACGACGGCCGCGAGATCGAGGCGGTGCACATGGTGCACGGCCAGCGGGTCACCCTGTGCCTGTCGTCGCAGGTCGGCTGTCCGCTCGACTGCCGCTTCTGCCTGACCGGCACGATGGGACTGATCCGCAATCTCACGCCGGGTGAAATCGTCGCGCAGGTGGCGGTTCTGGCGCGCGCCAACGGCACGCCGCCCGCGGCGCTGCGTCTGGTTTTCATGGGGATGGGCGAGCCGCTCAACAACTACGAGGCGGTGATGGCCGCCTTCAGGATCCTGGTCGATCCCGAGGGGTTCGGGATTGCACCCCGGCGGATCACCCTGTCGACCGCGGGCCTCGTTCCCGGCATCACCCGCCTCGGCGCCGAGATGTCGCGGCCGCGGCTGGCGATCTCGCTGGCCGCCTCCGACGACGTCCTGCGCAGCCGGCTGATGCCGATCAACAAGAAGTGGAACCTCGAGGCGCTCATCGCCGCCTGCCGGGCGTTCCCGCTCGGGCCGCGCGAGCTGGTCACGTTCGAGTACGCCCTGATCCTCGGGATCAACGACAGTCCGCGCCAGGCGCAGGCGCTGGCGCGGCGGCTGCACGGTGTGCGCGCCAAGGTGAACGTCATCCCGTACAACGAGACCGGCCTCGGTGGCTACCGCACTCCCCCCCCCGAGGTGGCGGCGCGGTTCCGCGACGGCCTGCTGGCGCGCGGGGTGCCGGCCTCGATCCGCTGGAGCAAGGGGCGCGACATCGGCGCCGCCTGCGGCCAGCTCGTCAGCGGCGCGGCCGACGCGAAGGCCCGCGAGGCGAAAGTCCGCGAGGCGGACGCGCCCCATCCCGCCGCGCGAACGGATTCCTAGCCGGACGGGGCGGGCGGGACACCCAGGGCGGCGCGGAGCTCCCGCACCGCCGCCTCGGGATCGGGCGCGGCGGCGACGGCGGTGATCACCGCCACCCCGGCGATCGGCATCTCGATGAGCCCGGCGGCGTTGCCGGCATTGATCCCGCCGATGGCCCACACCGGAATGTGCGCCGCCTCGACGACGCGACGCAGCACCGCCGGCCCCAGGGGCTCGCCAAACGCCGCTTTGCTGGGCGTGGCGAAGACCGGACCGCAGACCAGGTAATCCGCCCCCGCCTTCTCGGCTTCGCGCGCCTCCGCCGGGCCGTGGACCGATCGACCGACGAGGAAACGGGCGCCCGTGTGGCGGCGCGCCGCAACCACCGGAAGCCCCGACGCCGGCAGGTGGACACCGGCCGCCTTGGCGGCGAGCGCGACGTCGAGCCGGTCGTTGACCACCACCCGCACGCGATCACGGGCGAAACCCCGCGCCGCGGCGACGAGGGCGACTGCCAGCCGCAGCAACTCGGCGCCGCCGAGATCCCTTTCGCGGACCTGGATCATCGCGGCGCCGCCGCGCATGGCCGCGGCGACAATCGTCTCGATGGGGCGACCAAGCGTCGCCTGCCGGTCGGTGACGAACATCACACCGGGCAGGCGCTCGCGCAGGCGGGCGGTCACGCGGCCCTCAGGGCCCGGCAGAAGCGCACCAGGTCGACGCCGCAGACGGCGATCATGAGGACCCCGAAGGCCGAAACGGCGCCGCGCGCGGTCCCGCCGATCAGGACGGCGCGGACCCCCTCCGGCCAGGCGAAGACCATCGGGACCCAGAGGACCGTCCAGGGGACCAGGGCCAGGTAGACCCCCGCCTCGGCGCAGTAGACGAGATAAAGAAGGTACAGCCAGGGATGCTTCAACGGCTCACCCGAATGTGAACCGGATCAGGATAACCGATCGGCGCCCCCGACCGGCCCGCCGGCCTCCGGCGAGGCGGCCCGGTGGTAGAATGGCGCTCTTTCGAGCCGATCCGGACCTGCACGAGGCCCCTGTCTTCATGAAGCGCCTGCGCATCGCCACCGTCCCCTACGTCAACGCCGCCCCGCTCGTCTGGGGTTTCACGCATGGCACGGCACGCGACCTCCACGAGATCATCGCCCTTTCGCCGGCGCGCATCCCCGACCTGCTGCTCGAAGGGCAGGTCGATGCAGGGCTCATCCCGGTCATCGAAGCGCCGCGGCTGGAGCGGGCCGGGATCGCGCTGCTCCCCTCCCCCGGCATCGCCTCGCGACGCACGGCGCGCTCGGTTCTGCTGATCGCCTGCCGGCCGCTCGAAACGCTCCGCCGGATCGCCGTCGATCGCAGCTCGCGCACCTCCGTGGCGCTGCTGAAGATCATCCTCGCGCACCGCCGCGTCGGCCCCGTGACCTTCGACGAGCAACCACCCGACCTCGCGGCGATGCTGCGCGAGCACGATGCCGCGCTGCTCATCGGCGATCCGGCGCTCGCCGCCGACAGCGGCGGTCTCGAGGTGCACGACCTCGCCGAGGAGTGGAATGCCATGACCGGGCTGCCGTTCGTGTTCGCCGCCTGGGCCGTCCACCCGGGGCTGCCCTTCGAGGAGTGCGGGCGGATCTTCGATGCGTCGATGCGCGAGGGCGTTCGCAACATCGACGCCATCGCCGCCGCCGCGGCCCCCGGGATTGGCGTGCCCGCGGCCGCCGTCGAGGCCTACCTGCGCGACAACATCCACTACGAGCTCGGCGCTCTCGAGCAACGCGCCCTCTCGTCGTTCCTCGGCCGCGCCCACGAGATCGGCCTCATCGAGCGGCCGGGCCCGCCGCACTTCCACGCCGCCGCCCGCACGGCGGCGGCCGAACCGGGGAGGGTCCCGACGTGAACCCGCTGCAGCCAAACGACGCCGGGGCGGTCGCCCCCCCTCCGGGGATGCCCGCTCCGTGGGACGCCGCCGGGGCCATCGAGCGGCGCGCCGTCCGCCGCACCGACGGCGCGATCGAGGCGATGCTGGCCGGGGCGGCCGACGGCCGGCGGCTCGACGCCACCGATGCGCTGGTCCTGTTCCGCGAGGCCCGCCTGATCGACCTCGCCGTGGCCGCCGACATGGTGCGGCGCCGGTTGCATCCCGAGCCGATCGTCACCTACATCGTCGATCGCAACGTGAACTACACCAACATCTGCGTGGCGCGCTGCTCGTTCTGCGCGTTCTACCGCGAGCCCGGCGATCCCGAGGGATACCTGCATTCGAAGGAGTCGCTGTTCGCCAAGGCCGAGGAGACCCTGGCGCTGGGCGGGACCGGTATCTTGATGCAAGGCGGCCATCACCCCGACCTCGCCATCGACTGGTACGAGGACCTGCTGCGATCGCTCGGCGAGCGCTTCCCGGCGCTGCATGTGCACGCCTTCTCGCCGTCGGAGGTGCAGCACATCGCGCGGGTCTCCGGCATCGGCATCGAGGAGGTCCTGCGGCGGCTCCGGGATGCGGGTCTCCGGAGCATGCCCGGTGGCGGCGGCGAGATCCTCGTCGACGAGGTGCGCCGGAGGATCTCGCCCCTCAAGACGATGTCGGACGACTGGCTCGGCGTCATGGAGGCGGCGCATGGTCTCGGCCTGCCGACCACCGCGACGATGATGTTCGGCCACGTCGAGACCTACGCCGACCGCGTCGAGCACCTGCGCCGGGTGCGCGAGCTCCAGGATCGGAGCCGGGCGCGCGGGGCGCGCGGCTTCACCGCCTTCATCGCCTGGACCTACAAGGCCGAGAACACCGCCCTCGGGGGCGCCGAGGCATCGAGCGCCGAGTACCTCCGGACCCAGGCGATCAACCGCCTGTTCCTCGACAACATCCCGAACATCCAGTCCTCGTGGGTGACCCAGGGGAAGGAGATCGGCCAGGTGGCGCTGCGGTTCGGGGCCAACGACATGGGCAGCATCATGATCGAGGAGAACGTCGTCCGCGCCGCCGGCGCCCACGGTTGCACCACCCGCATGGAAATGGAGCGCCTGATCCGCGAGGCCGGGTACGTCCCCAGGCAGCGAGATACCCTCTACAACCTTGTCTCTTGAGAGCGGTGCCGAGCTGATTGCGCGCCGCGCGATCGTCGTGTGCCGCGCCGCGAGCCTGGCCATCATGGCGGCGCTGGCACCGGCGGGCGGCAACGCGGCCGCGGCGTCGTTCGATTCGCCCGCGCACCTCGTGATCCTCCCGGCCCTCGCGGACGGCCACCCGATCCGGCTGCTGCTCGACACCGGCGATCCCGGTGGTCTGTCGCTCGACCCGGCGGCGGCATCCCGCCTGGGTCTCGCGATCGGCCCGGCGCCGGCGCGGGCCGGCGCCGACCGCGGGCTTCTCGGCCCGCTGCCGATCCCGATGGGGATGGTGCGGATCGGGCGGCTGGCGATCGACAATGCCGACTGGGGCGGGATCGAGGCACTGGTGATCCGCGAGGACGCGGCGCTCGCGCGTGCCGTGGGCGCTCCCTACGACGGCGTGATCGGCACGGCACTGCTGGCCGGCAGGCGGCTCGTCATCGACTACCGGCTGCGGACGCTGTCGTTCGTCGCGGACGCCGCCGCCGCGCCGGACGGCGAGTTCGATCGCGGGTCGGCGCTTCGCCTCGACGGGGGACGCCTCCTCACCGAAGTCGATCTCGGGCGCGGCCCGCGCCCGGCCCTCATCGACACCGCCTCGGCCGCGACCCTCGTCGACCCCCGCGCCGCGGGTTCATGGCGCGCCGTGCCGGGGGGCACGAAGGGCCTCGTCGATGCCGGCGGGACCGCCGCGGGCCTGCCGTCGGCGCGTCTCGATTCGATCGCCGCGGGCGGCGCGATCCTCCGCGGGGTCACCGCGCTCACCCTCGACTTGACCGACGCCGCCGGCGGCGGGCTCCCCCGCGGCATGCCGCCGCCGGCCGCCATCCTCGGCGCCGATCTCCTCGCGCGGCACCGCGTCGTCCTCGACCTCGTGGCGGGACGGTTCGCGCTCGAGGGGGAGCGGCCGTGAGCGGCACCGCGCTGCTGCAGGCACTGGCGATCGCGGCGATCGTCGTGCTCTTCTGCGCCGCCGTCGGATCGATCCGCTACCGGGTGACCGGCGACGCGGTCGAGGTGGATCTCCTCGGACACAGGGTCCGCAGGATCGCGCTCGACGACATCGAGGAGGTCAGCCGGCGCGGCGCCTTCATCCACGAGAGCTGGAGCGGGCCGCGGTTCTGGAACGCCGTCACACTGCACCGCCGACGCGGCCTGGTTCGCCACGTCATCATCACGCCCGACGAACCCGACCGCTTCGTCGAAAGCCTGTCGCGAATCCTGGCTGATCGGGCAGCCGGTCGATTCGCCGGCGGCGCTCAGCCCTGAGGCGGTGGAGCGGCGCTCCCCCGGGCGGCCGATCCCTCCGCGGCGCGCGCCGGGTGCCGGACCCCTCCGGCCCAGACCCCCGGCACCGGCCGGGCGCAGCGCGGGCAGGCGCCCGCCGCGTCGATCGCGACGCACCGCACGCGGAAGCCCGAGCGCTCGACGAGCATCGTGCCGCACCCCGGACAGCGGGTGTTTTCGAGGTCGTCCACGTCGCCCGGCCGGTTGCCGGCGTAGACAAACCTCATCCCGCGCGCCCGGGCAATGGCCGCCGCGCGCTGCAACACGTCGGCGCCGGTCGCCCGCCGGTCCGTCATCCGGTAGTCGGGATGGAATGCCGTGAGGTGCCAGGGGATGTCGGGCGACAGGTCGTGCAGGAAGCCGGCCATATCGTCGATCTCGGCGTCGGAGTCGTTGAGGCCGGGCACGATCAGGGTGACGATCTCGACCCACATGCCGCGCCGCCAGAGCGATTCGATGGTCCGCAGCACGGCGTCGAGGGTCCCGCCCAGGGAACGGTAGGTGCGGTCGCGGAATGATTTCAGGTCGACCTTGCAGAGCGTGACCCAGGGCTGGATGTAGTCGAGCACACGTTCGGTGGCGTTGCCATTGCTCACGTAGGCGCCGAGAATCCCGCGGGGAACCGCTTCGCGCAGGATCGCCACGGCCCATTCCGATGTGATGAGCGGCTCGTTGTAGGTCGAGGCGATGACCGGCGCGCCGTGTCGCAGCGCCAGCTCGACGATCGCGCGCGGCTCGATCGGACGGGCCTCCGCGACCGCCTCCTTGTCGCGCAGCGCCTGCGAGGTGATCCAGTTCTGGCAGTAGGCGCAGTGCAGGTCGCACCCGAGCATCCCGAACGACAGCGCTTCCGAGCCCGGAAGGACGTGGAAGAACGGCTTCTTTTCGATCGGGTCGCACTGCAGGCCGGAGACGTAACCCCAGGGGACTCGAAGTGTGCCGCCCTCGTTGAACCGCACCCGGCAGACACCGGCTCGGCCCGGGGGAATGAAGCAGCGATGGCCGCAGGCGTGGCAGCGGAGCCCGCCCGCCTCCCGGTCGTGGAGATCCCCCTCACGGGTCATGTCTCCAAGCACCCGCGCCAGCGGCACCTGGGTCGGGAGAGCTCTCATCGCTTCATTAGTATATGCGCACCGGGCGCCCTCCCGGGTTGGGGGTCCGGCGGGAACGGAGGGCCCCCTGCGGAAGCCGTCCCACCGTCGGCCCCCACCACCCGGCGACGACGACCCCAGGCGGCGGGGGGGGCTTGCCCCCCCCGCCAGACCTCGATTCCAGTCTTGCACCATGGGTTCTTGTGGTAGGTTTCCGCCTGCGCGGTGGCCGGATCCGGCCGGTCCAGGATCTTCTCATCCGACTCGCCGCAAGAGGCCGGAACACCTTCGAGCGGGAGGGTTGTTCGTGTTCACTGTCATCGCGGCGTCGGCCTTGGCAGGCCTCACAGCCCTGATTGCCATCAAGCTGCATGCCGGCCGATCCTGCCGGGAGTCGCGCAGTGTGCGGCTGCACGTTCCCCTGGAGGTCGCCTGGACGGGGATTCGCGACTTCGGCGCCCTCCAGGCGGCGCATGGCCGCGGCCGGTCGTTTCTGCGCGTCGAATCGAGCCGGCTTCGGCGGGGTGACGGACTCACCCCCGGCTCCGTATGGCGGCAAGAGGGTCGCTGGGGGGACGAACCCTGGTGGTCGGACATCGAGATCATCTCCATCGATCCATCGCGCCGGTTGGAGGTGACCCTGCTTCAGGACGTGTTCGGGACCCAGGCCGGCCTTGCGTATCACCGCTGCATCCTCGATCTCAAAGCGGAGGGCGCGCGGACGACGAAGCTGACCTTCCGCCTCCGGGCGCGGACACGCGGGGCGCGCCTGACACTGGCACGCACTTTCTCGCCCGCACTGGTCTATGCCCGGTTGCTCGACCTCAGCCTGAGGTCGCTGAAAGTCGCTGTCGAGGGTCTGGCGCGAAGCGAGCCCGGAGCCGGGACGGCGACGGCGGACACGCTGCCGGGGGCTTCCTTCCCCGCCGGCATCCCCGCCACGAGTTTCGCCTCAGCCGCGATGCCCGCCGCCGCATCCCCCTCCCACCCGGTGGTTCGCGATCGGGTCTGAGCGGGCCTGATCGCCGGGAACCTCGGGGCGGCGTGCTACCATTCACCGGCATGTCCCTGGGCATTTCTCCCCGTCGAATCGTCGCGTCCCTGCTCGCGCCGCCGTTGCTGGTCGCCTCGTGGGCGGTTGCCGCTCCGACCGGTCCGGCGGAGCCGCGCTGGCTCGGCGGCATGCTGCTCGAAGCCAGGGGCGGTCGTGTGGTGGCCGCGAGGATCCTCGAACGGTCACCGGCGGCGCGCGCCGGCCTCGCACCGGGTGACGCGATCCTCCTCGTGGGCGATCGCGCCGTGGTCGATCTCGATCACCCGGCCCCCGCGGAGATCATGAGGATCGTCGATCGCGTCCGCGGCGATACCGTCCGGCTGGTGGTCGGCCGCGGCGCAGGCACCTTCGGGGTGTTCCTGGCGGTGCGCGGGCCCGGCGCCGCGTCGGCGGCGGGCCCGGCACCCGCGCCGGTGATCGGCGGCACCGCCCCCGTTTTCGAGGCCTGGGCCTTCGTCGGCCGGATCGTGTCGCTCGCGGCCCTGCGCGGACAACCGGTTCTCATCGACTTCTGGGCTTCCTGGTGCCCGCCGTGCCGGGAGGCCTCGCTCGTGGCCCGGCGGCTGGCCGATCAGTACGGCGACCGGCTGGCGATCATCGGAGTCAGCCTCGACGAGAACCGGGAGGATTTCGAGTCGTTCGTCTACAACCGCCACCTGCCGGGCGGCCAGATTTTCGACGGCGGCCCGCGGGGTCCCGTCACCACGCTCTATGGCGCTGCCGATACAGGGCTCCCCTACGCAGTGCTCATCGCGCCGGACGGAACCGTTGCCGCCACCGGGCGATCGCCACTGGCCGTCGAGGCGGCGCTCGAGGGGCTGCTGGGAACGAAGGACGGCCCGCTCCCCTGAGACCCGCTACCGGCATCGCGGGGTCGCCGAGGTCGCGTCCGCTGGCATGGATCGCGGCCGCTTCGCTCGCGTTCGCGTGCACGGCGGATCATGCGCGTGCCGCGGTTGAGCCCGCCACCCCGACACCACCGGCCGGAGCGACGACGGCAACGGCCGCCCCCGGAGATCCGTCGCTGCGTGGCCGGCTCGACGAGCCGCTGGCGGTTCGCGGCCAGTTTCCGCTCACCCTGCCGTTTCTCGACCTCACCCCGCGCTCGGCCTTCACGGCGCCGCCCGGCACGCTGACTTTCGGGATTGGATTCGCCTACGAGAGCACGCACGCGGTGTGCGACGACCTCCTCGATCTCTACGCCGTCGACGACGGCGCGACCTACGACGGGCGGGTGACGCGGGCGATCCTCGAGGAGACCGCCGCGGCGTCGACCTCCGGCCGGGCCTATTACGTCGACGGCGAGACCGCCCGCCTCACGCTCGATCTCGACTGGGGTGTCTCGCGCCGGATCGATCTCCGGGCCACGCTGCCGTTCGTGGCGCGCACCGGCGGATTCCTGGATGGTTCGATCGAGAAGTACCACGAGACCTTCGGTTTCCCCGATGGAGGCCGCCCTCCCTTCGCCCGCGACCAGTACATTGTCGGCCTGAGCGACCGGGGCTCGACGGTTTTCCTCGACGGCGCGCCGGGCGGCGTGGGATTCGGTGATCTCCTCCTCGAGACCCGCGTGGCGCTGGCGCCCCCGGGCTCGCCGACCTTCGCCCTGGCGGCCACCGCGTCGGTCGAGCTGCCGACGGGTGACCCGGACCGCCTCGACGGCAACGGGTCACTCGATGCAGGGGTCGGCCTGATCGCGTCATGGCGCCTGCGCCGCTGGTCGCACCATGCCGGCGCGCAGTATGCCTGGCTCGGGCCATGGGAACCCGCACCGGACCTGGCCCCGCGCAATCGGCTTGCCGGGTTCTGGTCGGGCACCGTCCTCCTGGGCGGACGGAGCAGCCTCGTCACCGGGATTCTGGCGGGAACCGGACCTTTCAGCCGCCGCCCGGGGGGCTCGCTGGGCGATACGGCCATCGAGCTCTCGATCGGCGTCCGGCATGACGCAGGGAATGCCGGTGTCTTCGAAGTAGCTCTCCTGGAGAATCTCCTCCCCGATCACAATGTGCCCGACATCGGCCTTTTCCTCGGCTGGTCGAGGCAGGCCGGATTCCGATAGCGTATGAATCAGATTGCATCCTGCTGTCGATCCCCGTATGATCCGGCCGTACGGTTTTACAGTTAGGGCCTAGACTCTAGGGTATTCACCCTAGTTAGTCCTGTGCCGGAGAGGAGTGATACAGTGGAAACGCTCGACAAGGCGGCCATCGGACAGCGCATCAAGCACCTGCGCAAGACGCGCGCCCTCCGCCAGTGGCAGATGGCGCAACTGCTGGGGGCGACCCAGCCGGCCGTTCATAAATATGAGAACGGCATACTCCCCGAGGTCAGGCGCCTCCTGGAACTGGCCCGTATCGGCAACACGTCGGTCGAGTGGATCCTCACGGGCCGGCACTGGGAGAACGGCTCACTCGACATGGATCGGATGCCCGCGGAGGTATTCGATCTGGCCCGTCAGGTCCACGCCTTCACACCCGAGGAGAGGCGCGCGGTGGGTGCCGCCCTCGAGGTTCTGCATTCCGCCAGCCGTCGACTCCAGGAGGGATCGGGTGTGGACCTCTCCGAGTTGAGCGATGCCGATCTCGGCCGGCGGATCCGCGCCTTCGAGGGGCACGTCCTCGAGCCGCTCATGGCGGCCCTGGCGGTCTACGACGCCGTGGTCACCACGCTCGCCCGCTCGCGGGTGCAGGAGCTGCACGCCTTCACGCATGCCGCCGGCGATCCGGTCGAGAAGTCGCCCGACCTCTCGGTCGCGGTCCCGGTCCTGCAGAAAAACGCCGGCTGAAGCAGTCCGGCACGGCCGACCCTATGAAGGCCCGCCGCCCGCGCGCGGCGGGCCTTGTCATTTCCGCCCCACCCTCCTAGCATCCGCGGATGGACCTCTTCGATCGCGTCCCGGGCAAGGGCGAGCCGCTCGCCGGCGGCGAGCGGGCCCCGGCCGCGGGCAGGTCACCACGGAGCGCGGCGCCCCCGGCGCCGCTCGCCGAGCGGATGCGCCCGCGCGTCCTCGTCGACCTCCTCGGTCAGGAGGAGATCCTCGGCGCCGGCGCGCCCCTGCGCGCCGCGATCGAGGACGACCAGGTGGCCTCGATGATTCTCTGGGGCCCGCCCGGGTCCGGCAAGACGACCCTGGCGCGCCTGGTCGCCGATCTCACCCGGGCGCGTTTCGTCTCGTTCAGCGCCGTCCTCTCCGGCATCCGCGAGATCAAGGACGTGATGGCGGCGGCGGAGCGCTCGGCGGCCGGCGGCGGCCCCAGGACCATTCTCTTCATCGACGAGATTCACCGCTTCAACCGCGCCCAGCAGGATGCGTTCCTGCCGCATGTCGAGCAGGGCACGATCGTTCTCATCGGGGCGACAACGGAGAACCCGTCGTTCGCCGTCAACGCCGCCCTGCTCTCGCGCTGCGCGGTGCACGTCCTCAAGCCGCTCGGCGAGGCGGACATCGTCCGTATCATGGAGCTCGCGATTGAGGAGCCCCGTGGACTCGGCGACGAGGGCCTGGTGATCGCCGAGGAGGATCTGCGCCTCATCGCCGGCCGATCGGGAGGCGACGCCCGGCGGGCGCTCAACGTTCTCGAGACCGTGGCCCGGGCGACGGCGCGCGCCGGGCGCGGGCGGGCCATCGGCCGCGAGGCGATCGAGCGCGCCGCGCAGCGCGCCGCCCTCCTCTACGACCGCGAGGGGGAGGAGCACTTCAACCTCATTTCCGCCCTGCACAAGTCGCTGCGCAACGGTGACGCCGACGCCGCCCTGTATTGGCTGGTCCGGATGCTCGAGTCGGGGGAGGACCCGCTCTACGTCACCCGCCGGATGATCCGCTTCGCCAGCGAGGACATCGGCAACGCCGACCCGGGCGCCCTGCGCATCGCCCTCGCGGCCAGGGAGGCCGTCGAGGCCCTGGGGATGCCGGAGGGGGGGCTGGCGCTGGCGCAGGCCGCGATCTATCTCGCCGCCGCTCCGAAGAGCAACTCCGTCTACGAGGCCTACGGCCGTGTCGTCGACGACCTGCGCCGCGGCCACACCGACCCTGTTCCGCTCGCGCTGCGCAACGCGCCGACGGGGCTGATGAAGGACCTGGGGTACGGCAGCGATTACCGCTACGCCCATGACTACGACGAGGGCACCGCGGATCTCGCATGTCTTCCCGATCGTCTCAAGGGACGCCGGTATTACGCGCCGAAGGCCGCCGGCCACGAAAAGGCCCTGGCCGATCGTCTCAGGCTGATGGAGGAGGCGCGCGCGCGACTGGCGCGCGAACGGGGCGACGAGTCCCGGGGGCCCGGGAGCGACGGCGCGGTCAGGAGCGCGCCGAAGTCGCCGCGACCTCGCGAATGAACCGCCAGGCCGCGTCCTTATCGGGACAGGCATCGCACATCGGCATCACCGCCCCCGCCGCGCATTCCCGGAGAGTCGCCCGACCCTCCAGGTGACACTGCTGGCAGCGGTAAATCCCGGCGGTCCGGCAACGCTCGCCGCTCTTCCAGGTCATCGATGTGTTCACACCAACCTCCCTCGACGGCGGCGATTATGGCACAAAAAAATTGAGGGGTGACAAACGTCACCCCTCGCAGAAACTCTAGGTACAGCAGGGTCACTTCTTCGCTTTCTTCTTCCCTTTCTTCTTCGCGGCCTTCTTCTTCTTCGGAATGACTCCTCACCCCCTTTCGCTGTGGCGTTCAGGTTCGGACGTGAGATCGGAAGACCCGCCGCGGCGCGCGGCGCGCGCTGGTGGGAAGACGGCGGGGACGCATCGATCGTGAACGCAGACCGACGCAGTCGTCGCGGTGATGGATGAGGTTGCGAGTATGAGATGTGAGAGCGAGCGAGGGATCGTCGCAATCATTTCGCGGGTTTTTTAGCATGATGGCGATCGACTGTCAATAGATCAGCGCGTCATCACGCAATTTTTTTTCGGCTCGCAGGTCCGTCGTCCGGGCGATCCATGCGCGCGATTTCGCCGCTCCATCGTCGCGCCGTGACCGTCGGAGTGATCCGGATCGCATCGATGCGCTTTCGTCGTCGCCGTCGTCGGCCCCCTCGTCGCGGCGACGATCGCATCGGCAGGATGCCGGCGCGGGACACGCGCGTCGGGGATCATGGCGGCGATCCCGCCCATCACTCGCATCCCTCGCGCATACGATGGACCGGTCCGCGACCGCGCGTCGTCGCGCGCGACGGCGGTGATGATCGTCATCGTCGTGGATGGCAGGTCCCTTTCCCTCAACCCGACCCGCCCGGTCACGGGGCGGCCCCGTCTCCGACACTGCCCGGCCGTGGGGAGGATCCCGGCGGGTCCGAATCACTCTGGACTTGACCGGGCGGGTGGGTTCACGGTACCTTCTCTCTGCCTGCCATGAGGGGCCCGCTCGGGGCCCCCTTTTTGGGGAACGGCCTTAAACATTGACGGACGAACAACGACCCGGCTCTGTCGGGAACCCCGATCACGGGACTGACCGGCCCTCCTCGGCCGACGGACAGCGAATGAAACCCACGGGCAGTACTCCGCCCGGTCATCAGAGTCCGCGCGACGGCGGTCATGGCAACGGATCGGCGCCGGCAGGACAGGATCACCGCCAGGGGGGCCGCGGACGCCGACGGCGTCGCGGGCGCCGCTGGCGCCGGGGGCGCGATCAGGCCGGTCCTCCCGGCGGCGGCGCAGCCCACCCCGGTGGAAATGCCGCGCCCCAGGGGCAGGGCGGCGCCGGCGACACCCTGCCGGCGCGTGAGCGACCCGAACCGGCGGCGGCCGCATCCACTTACGAGACGCGCGGCATCCTCGAGATGACCGGCGACGGCGGCGGTTTCCTTCGTCAGCCGCAGCGCAACTACCGCCCCTCCCCCGAAGATCCCTACGTTCCCCGTGAGCTGCTGGCGCCCTTCGCGCCGTCGGGACCGGTGGCCAACGGCAGCGGCGTCGAGGGCATCGAGATCGAGGGGTTGGCGACCGGCCGCGCGACCGGCGCGGTGCAGGAGGAAGTCCGCGGCGGCGGAGGGCGTCATCACCGCGGCCACGAACCGCAGCACCGTCGCGGCGGCCGCGGCGGCCCGCGTGTCACCGAGATACGCACCATCAACGCGCTGTCGCCCGGCGAGTTCGCCAAGCGGCGACCGTTCTCCACCTTGACGTCGATCGACCCGTTCGAGCACATCCGCCTGGAGACCGACCCGCAGGAGGTCTCGACCCGCGTCATCGACCTTCTGACCCCGATCGGCAAGGGGCAGCGCTGCCTGGTGGTGGCCCCGCCACGCGCCGGCAAGACCACCCTGCTGCAGAAAATCGCCTCGGCCATCAGCCGCAATCACCCGGAGATCCACCTCGTCGTGCTGCTGGTCGACGAACGGCCCGAAGAGGTGACCGACATGAAGCGCAACGTCCGCGGCGAGGTCATCGCGTCGTCGTCCGACGAGATGGCGCGCCAGCACGTGTCGATCGCCCGCATCGTGCTCGAGCGCGCCCGCCGGCTGGTCGAGGTCGGCCACGACGTGGTCATCCTGCTCGACTCGCTCACACGGCTGGCGCGGGCGCACAACGCCGCCACCCCCGGGACGGGGCGCACCCTGAGCGGCGGGCTGGACGCGCGCACCATGGAGCAGCCGCGGCGGCTGTTCGGCGCCGCCCGCAAGGCCGAGGAGGGCGGCAGCCTCACGGTCATCGCCACCGCCCTCGTCGACACCGGCTCGCGCATGGACGACGTCATCTTCCAGGAGTTCAAGGGCACCGGCAACATGGAGCTGGTCCTCGACCGCTCGCTCTTCGAGCAGCGCATCTACCCCGCGGTCGACATCGCCCGTTCCGGCACGCGCAAGGAAGAGAAGCTGTTCCTGAAGGAGGACATCCCGCGCATCCACCGGCTGCGCCGCGCCCTCTTCGACATGAAGCCGCACGACGCGATGACGAAGCTCATCGACAAGCTGTCGAAGTTCCCCTCCAACGCCGCCTTCCTGAAGGCCATCGACGCTTGAAATGAACCGCGCCCCGGCGCCCCCCGACGGCGGGCGCGCCGGCGGTTGAACGGCCGCATCGGGCCCCGGGGTTTCCCCGGGGCCTTCTTCGTTTCTGGCCCGCCGGTTCAGAGGCTGTTGAGGTAGTTCTGGAGGGTGCGCTTGTCGCGCGGCTCGAGACGCACGAACTGCAGCACGACCTCGAACGGGAAGCCGCGGTGCGGCTGCGGCCGCGGGGTGCATCGCAGAACCACCGCCTCGACCGCGATGGTCACCGTATCGGCGAGGTCGCCCCCCACGAGAGCGATGGTCAGCTGGAGGCGGGCATTCTGGTCGAAGGCGGCACTGGCGACACAGCGCGCCCCTCCCACCCCGATATCGGCGGTGACCACCTGGACGCCGGGCGCGACCCGCTCGCCGGCCACCACGCGCGCGTCGAGGCGGGCAAGGAAACGATGGTGCTGGCGTTTCTCGGCCCCTGCGCTCATGCCGGCGATCCTACCATGCGATCTCGTCCATGCGCTCCCCTGCCCTCAGCGCTTGAAGTGAAACGGGATGCTGGTGACCACCACCCCCGGCCGGAACAGCAGCGCCCCCTTGATGAGGAAAGCCGACTGGTTGTGGAACAGCCCTTCCCACCAGTGGGCGGTGACGAACTCCGGCAGCACCACGGTGACCATCTCGTTGCGCCGCCGGCCGTGCATGAGGTCGTCGACGTGGTCGACCAGCGGCCGGATGAGCGAGCGATAGGGCGACTCGAGGATGCGCAACGGCACGCCGCCCCCCCAGACCTTCCACTGCTCCTGGACCTGCTCCGTCCGCCTCGGGTCGAGCGCGATATGCACCGCCTCGACCTCGTGGGCAATCGACTTCGCGTACCGCAGGGCGTAGACGGTGGCGCGGTTCACCGCCGAAACCGGCACGATGGCGGTGTGCCGTATCGGCCGGTCGGGCTCGACATCGACCAGGGACAGCTGCGTGCGGACATAGAAGTAGTGCCGGTGCGTCCGGAGGAACGCGAACACCAGGATCGGGATGAGCACGACGACGATCCAGGCGCCATTGGTGAACTTGGTGACCGCGATGATCGCGACCGCAACACCGGTGGCAGTGGCCCCGGCCGCGCTGAGCGCTGCGTGCAGCCGGTAGCGCCCCTCGCGCAGGCGCAGGTGGTGCATCACCATCCCCGACTGCGACAGCGTGAAGGCCAGGAACACGCCGACGGCGTAGAGCGGGATGAGGGCGTGGGTGTCGCCGTCGTAACGGATAATCAGGAGCATCGCCGCGGCCGACAGGATCAGGATGCCGTTCGAGAACACCAGGCGATCGCCCAGCGTCGCCAGCTGCCGCGGCAGGAAGCGGTCGTTGGCGAGGATCGACGTCAGGCGCGGGAAACCGGCGAACGCCGTGTTCGCGGCCACGAGGAGGATCGCCGCCGTCGCTGCCTGCAAAATGTAGTAGAGCGCACCGGTCCCGAAAACCGCGCGCCCCAGCTGCGAGATGACCGTCTGCCCCTCGCCCGGGACGATGCCGTGGGTGTGCGCCAGCCATGTGATCCCGAGGAAGTAGGTCCCCAGGATGATACCCATCAGGACGAGCGTCGCGGCGGCGTGTCGCGTCTCGGGGGGCTCGAAAGCCTTGACCCCGTTGCTGACCGCCTCGATGCCGGTCAGGGCGGCGCACCCCGAGGAGAAGGCCCGCATGAGCAGGAACAGTGTCAGCGTGTGGGTCACCTCGGGCAGGCCGGCCACCGGCGGCTCCACCGCCGGCAGGCCGGCAAACCACCGCCACGTGCCGGCGGCGAGGAGGAGGGCGAGTGAACCGATGAAGGCGTAGGTCGGCACCGCGAAAATCCTGCCCGACTCGCGCAATCCGCGCAGGTTGCCGAAAGCGATGATGCCCACGAACAGCAGCCCCATGGCGACCCGGTGCTCGCGCAAGACCGGCACGGCCGACGTCACCGCGGCGACACCGGCGGCCGCCGACACCGCCACCGTCAGGACGTAGTCGATGAGCAGCGCGCCGGCGGCGACCAGGCCGGGCAGGGTGCCGAGGTTCTCGCGGGCGACCGTGTAGGAGCCCCCTCCCTCGGGGTAGGCGTGCACCGTCTGGCGGTACGACGCGACCAGAAGCGACAGGAGCAGCGTGATGACGAGGGAGATCCACACCGAGTAGCCGAGCGCCAGCGCCCCGGCCGTCATCAGGACGAGCAGGATTTCCTCGGTGGCATAGGCCACCGATGACAGCGCATCGGAGGAGAACACCGCGAGCGCCAGCGGGACGCCGAGCCGCTGCTCGTGCGCCCGGGCGGTCTCGAGCGGCGACCCCAGGACCCACCGCTTCCAGCTCATCGCACCAGCCACCAGACCGCCGGGGCGACCGCCAGGCGGTACCAGGCGAAGGGCGCGAGCGTATGCCGCGCCAGGATCGCCACGAAGGTGCGGATCGCCGCCCAGGCCGCGATGAACGAGACGACGAAGCCGACGGCGAAGGGGGCGATGTCGGTCGCCGAAAGCACCCCCATGCCCTTGTAGAGATCGAGCGCGGTCGCCGCGGCGAGCACCGGCACCGCCGCGAGAAACGAATAAGTCGCGGCCGTGCGGCGCTCGAGACCGCACAGCAATCCGCCGACGATGGTGGCGCCGGATCGCGACACGCCGGGCCACATCGCCAGGCACTGGAACAGGCCGATGGCCAGCGCCTGGCGCCATCCCAGCGCGTCGACGCCGTCGATCCGCGGCGCCGGGCGGAGGCGCTCGACCACCAGGATCAGCACCCCGCCCGCCACGAGGCCGATCGCCACCGGTCCCGGCCCGAACAGACGCGCCTTGATGACGCCATGCAGGAGCAGGCCGGCCAGCAGCGCCGGCAGGGTGGTCAGGAAGAGCAGCCAGACGCCGCGCGGCCCGCTGAAGGCGCGCGCCGGGTCGGCGCGCAGCAGGCCGACGAACCGGCGCCACTCCAGCACGACGACCGCGAGGATGGCCCCCATCTGGATGAAGATCTCGAAGGTGCCGGCGCGATCGCCGGTGAATCCCAGGAGTCTGCCGGCGACGATAAGGTGGCCGGTGGACGAGACCGGCAGGAACTCCGTGAGCCCCTCGACAATCCCGAGCACCACGGCCACCCAGAGGATGTCCATGGGCGCGCAGCGTATCTCCACGGGGGGCGGGCGTGCAAGCCGCGCTGGGCCGCGCTCAACCCCCGGGGGCGCGCGGCGGGGCGGGGTTTTCGGACCTGTCAAGTACCCCGGCGGCGCGGGTCGCTTCCGCCTGGCGGTATGGCCCGACCTCGATGAGGACGCCGTGCCACGCGACCGGCCGGCCGGCGGGGTCGCGTACCAGCACCGCCTCGTCGCGGAACCAGCGGGTGTTCCCGGCGCGATCGAGCATGCGGTACTCGGTGCGCACGAACCCGCGGCCGCGCATCGCCGCCTCCGCCTCGGCGACGATTTTCCCGACATCGTCCGGGTGGACCATCCTGAAGAAGAGATCCGGGTCGTCGATCCAGGCCTGCGGCGGGTAGCCGAGGAGCGCCTCGGCCTGCGGCGACACATAATGGCAACGGTAGGGCCACTCCACCTCGCTGGTGTAACTGATCGCCGGGATGTCCTCGAGCAGATGTCGAAAGCGGCCCTCCGCGAGCGCCAACCGCTCGAGGAGGTGCGAGGTCTGGATGGCGACCGAGGCCACGCCGGCCACGTAGGTGGCAAGACGCACCTCCTGACGCGACCAGGCATGTGGCTGCGGTGTCGTCAGGATGAGCAGACCGAAAGCCTCGCCGCCGCCAAGCAGCGGCACGTAGGCCACGCTGCCAATCCTCAGGCGGACACGCGCCTCCGGGATCACGCGCCGATCGCCGGCGGCCCTCCTGACGATCACCGGGCGCTTCGTTCGCAGCGCCGTCAACGCGCCCCGTCCACGCTGCAGATCGAAGCGGGCCTTCGGCGCAGGCGCCCGGTGCCGGCCGGAGCTGACGACACCGAACAGCGTGCGGCGCTCGCGATCGACAAGGGCGAGGTGCGCGTCCCGGACACCGACCACATCGACCGCGGCCGACACGATCCGGCGCAGGGTCTCCGATTCGCCCTTGAGGGCCGCGACCTCGCCGGCCAGCCGGCAGAGATGATCGAGCCGCGCCAGGAGCGGGCGCGCGCGGCGGCGACGGGCTGTCCGTGAATCCGGCTCCATGTACAGGCTTGCCTTGACCCCGCGGGCGGGGCTCGGCGGCGATGGGGTCTTTACTACGCCGCTCCCGCCCCGCTGTCAACATCCATCATCGCCCGGGAGTGTGCCGAGTCTCGCCTGGGCCGGAGGCAACGCCGGTTGACGACGTCCGGTTTTGACCGTAGAGACCCCGATACGTCGCCGCCACGACCCGCATTCGCGGGGCGGTTCCGTGACCTGGGTCTCCGGGGACTCCCTCCGCCGGATGCGCCGGGGTTGCGTCGGGCGTGCGGCGACGCCCGGCGCGGCGGGGCCGCCCCGCTCGCGCGGCGGGCGGGGCGGACGGACGCCCCGGCTCGCGCGACCGCTCGATCCTTGACAGCGCCGCCGCGGCGGCGGACCATACCGCCTCCATGCGTGGAGGCGCCCTCGTGCCGATCGCCATCGCCGCCCTTGCCCTCGCCTCGTCCGCCGGCGGTCCAGGCGGCGCACCGACCGCCCCTCCCGGCCCGCTCGCGGGCGGGGACGGCGCCGGCCGGCTGACCTTCGAGCGCGTGGCGCGCTTTCCACCGCCGGGCGCCCGGGTCGCCACCGGCTTCCGCTTCACCCACGACGGCCGCTTCCTCTATTACCTGGCGCTCGAGGGGCCGGGTGCCGAGCGTTCGCTGCTGCGCGAGGTGGTGGCGTCGGGAGAGCGTGAAGTGGTGGCGCGCGCCGGCGGCGATCCCGCCGCTGCGCTGACACGCGAGGAGATCCTGCGCCGCGAGCGCCGCCGCATCCAGGATCTCGGCATCACCCAGTTCGTCCTCGCCGAGCGCGCCGACCGCGTCGTCTACGCCTTCGCCGGCGACCTGCACCTCGTCCGCCCCGGCGGGACGCCGCTGCGCCTGACCACCTCGACCTCGTCCGAGCAGGACCCGCGCCTGTCGCCGGATGGCCGCTGGCTCGCCTACGTGCGCGAGGGCGACCTGTACGTCATGGAGCTCGACACCCGCGCCGAGCGGCGCCTGACATCCGAGGCCGCGGCGGGTATTACATATGGTCTGGCCGAGTACATCGCCCAGGAGGAGATGGAGCGGCCCGAAGGATTCTGGTGGTCGCCCGACGGCCTGCGTCTGGCCGTGGCGCGCGTCGACGAGACCGGGATCCCGCCCTACCCGATCGTCCACCAGGGCGGCGATCGCTGGGAGGTCGAGACGCATCGTTACCCCTTCGCCGGCGGGCCGAACGCGAAGGTGCGGCTGGGGCTGGTGGCCGTCACCGGCGGCCCGGTCGCCTGGCTCGACCTCGGACCTGAACCACTGAACGACGGCTACCTGGCGCGCGTGACGTTCGGACCCGACGGCGCCCTGTACGCGCAGGTGCAGAGCCGCGACCAGCGACTGCTGAAGCTCCTGCGATTCGCGCCGGGGACGGGGGCGCGGAGCGTCGTTCTCGAGGAACGCGACGCGTCGTGGATACGCCCCAGCGACGATTTCCGGCCCCTCGCGGAGGGTCGCTTCCTCTGGTCGAGCCAGTCCGGCGGCTGGCGGCACATCGAACTGCGTTCGGCCGGAGGCGACCTGATCCGCGATCTCACCCCGGGTGACGCCCCGATCGACAGGATCGAAGGGGTCGACGAGAAGGGCGGGCTCATCTTCTTCACCACGCCGCGCGACGGGACGCTCGAGAAAACCCTGTACCGCGTCGCGCTCGAGGGTGGCGCGCCGGTGCGCCTCACACCGGAGCCGGGATTCCACGCCATCACCGTGGCGCCCAATGGGAGATGGACGGTCGACGTCCATGACAGCGCCGCCACGCCGCCGCGCGCCTACCTTCTCGATGCCTCGGGCCGGCGGCTGCGGACCATCGACCCCAACGACGATCCCGAGGTCGTAGCACTCGATCTCCGCCCGCCCCGGTTCGTCACGGTCGCGGGGCGCGACGGCACGACCCTGCACGGCGCGATCTTCCTCCCCCGCCGCCTCGACCCGGGGCGCCGCTACCCGGCGCTGGTGCGGGTCTACGGCGGCCCGACGGTGCAGACGGTCAAGAACTCATGGGAGGTGACCCAGGACCTCCGGGCACAGCACCTGGCGGAGCGCGGCTACATCGTCTTCCGCCTCGACAACCGCGGCACACCGCGGCGCGGGCGGGGGTTCGAGGCGGCGCTGTACCGCCGCCTGGGATCGGTCGAGGTCGAGGATCAGATCGCCGGGGCGCGCTGGCTCGCAGGGCAGCCGTACGTCGACGGTGAACGGATCGGCATCTACGGCTGGTCGTATGGCGGGTACATGGCGGCGCTCTGCCTGCTGCGCGCCCCGGAGATCTTCAAGGCCGGCGTCATCGGCGCGCCGGTCACCGACTGGGACGGCTACGACACCCACTACACCGAGCGCTACATGGGGACGCCGGCCGACAATCCCGACGGCTATAGCAAAGCGTCGGTGCTGCCGCTCGCGTCGACGCTGGCGCGTCCCGTCCTGTTGATCCACGGGATGGCGGATGAAAACGTGCACTTCCGCCACACGGCGCGGCTGGTCAACGCCCTCAACGCGGCGCAGCGGCCGTATGAACTGCTCCCCTTCCCCGAGGAGCGCCACCTGCCGCGCGGCGCCCGCGACCGCGAGTACCTCGAGGAACGGCTCGCCGACCACTTCGACCGCTGCCTGAAATAGCGCCGGCGGCGCGGCGCCCGCGTGCCGCCCTGAAGTGCGAAGGGCCGCTCCCCTTTTGGGAAGCGGCCCTGGGTTCTTGTGCGCGGAATCGCGGCCGGCGATTCAGGCCTTGCGGACGTTCGCGGCCGCCGGGCCCTTCTGGCCCTGGGTGATCTCGAAGTCGACCGTCTCACCTTCCTGG
>Ga0210377_10000296_pt1 | contig 46951 bp, 37 predicted proteins | sample PLM4_65_b1redo_FD_155480 | JGI IMG/M metagenome (GOLD analysis project Ga0210377, IMG submission 155480) | Groundwater sediment microbial communities from an aquifer in East River, Colorado, USA - PLM4_65_b1 redo | ecosystem: Environmental > Terrestrial > Soil > Riparian zone | place: USA: East...
CTGGGCCATGCGTTCTGTAAAACGCAGAAACAAACGGAGAGAGTCGGCTCGTTTCTACCATTACAAGCGACATAACTTATTGGCTCCGCTAAGGGTTAAAGAACGAAAATGAAATTAGACAGTACAAATACTATCTAAGCCCTTTTCGTATCCTTCAAGGCGCTGAGATAAAGCATCTGAGATTCTCTCGACAATGTATGAGTCGTTGTCCGTGCGAGATTTAATGCGAATTAGCTTAGCGATTTCTTTCCTGTTGTTCTCAACTGTGCTGACCAGTTGAGAAGAATCATTTACATAGGGGAAAATGCCATTGTTCAGTATGTAGTACTCGTATATTGTCTTCTCCAAGCCTACGGAGGCTAGCGCTTCTTGCGGAAGGCATCTGCGCCCCTCCAGATATTTTTGAATGTCACGGATGGTTCTCAATTCATTGACAATGTTCAAGAAATCATTTGCAGAAAAATATGAAACTGGAATTCCCCCTATTTCAAGAACCAATTCATCTGGTAATCTCACTATCTCTAACGTTTCAACCAATACTATCGCCTGAATGATCTGAATTTGCTTGGGTCGAAAAAGTACTTTCCCTCTTCTTGCGTGCTCGCACCAGTAGCGTCTGGTTTGAGATGTCCTAATCCCACCTTCCAGTTGCTTTAGGGCGTCCTTAGTTTTCTTACTTACCCACTTTGCCAGCGTGGCTCCTTTCCTTTGCGTAGGGTCTCTCTGGCACTTCACAGAAATGAGGATGCCTTCGTTTCTTAAGACCAACAGGAAGTCAGCAACCTCCTTTTCCGTCTTATCGAGGTACTTCGTGCTTCGGAAGACATTTTCCCACGTTAAAGGAATGCGTGAGAATTGCTCCAAGTATATTTCGACCCAATCAGTTCTTTGCATTTTACTGTGTGTTCAAATCTCACTGATCCAAGCCCCACTCTTGAAATGCCGTTCAGGAAGTGGGGGAGGGCGGCCTGTCCCAAAGCGACGGACTTGACTATGTATCCCTATCTGGTTCGCGCAACAAGTCCTCGCATGAATTCAGCGGCCAATTGCGCATTTTTCTCTGCGTATTCGATGCCTACTGTCTGACCATTCACAACCGGCAGCGGATGGCATAATTCATAGCTCAGATAGCCGGAATATCCGATCTCGTGCATGGCCCGAACGAAAGGCGGGTAGAATGCGGCGCCTTTGACTCTGCCGTCTTTCTCCCTTTCGTATTCACCGCCGAAATGGGACAGCACCTGCAAACTGCCCACGGCGTTTGCGGCCCTTTGAATACTTTCAGGACTCTTGTCCACCATAATTGGGGCGTCCAAAGAGACTTTCAGGTTGGGGGAATTGACTTCCTGCACCATCTTGAGCACATCTTGATAATCCCGGATAACAGGGGCATGATTCTGTAATGCCAGGATAACGCCGGTCTCCTGGGCGTATCGTGCGCATTCTGCTATGCCCTCGCGGCACCAGGTCCATGTTTCCTCCTCGCTAAACTTCTCATGCGTGTATTTCCAGATATCCTTTGCGATGGTATATTGTGCGACTCGCGGATGTTTCGTCACACCCGGCCACGCTAAGAAGACTCGCAATGTCCGTGCGCCCAAATCTGCCGTCATTCGAATGAGCTCTTTGACGTAGGCAATCTGGCACTGGCGATATTCGGGGACCGGGTTGCTGAAATCGTTATTGGCCGCGACTCCGAAAATTTCAATGCCTTCTGCGTCAGCGACAGCGCGAAGCTCTTTGCAGCGTTTTGCCAGCCAGTCGAGCGGATTACCATGAGGACGTTTGCCGTCGATCTCAATCCCTTCATAACCATATTTCCTGGCTCGTTTGATTATCTCCTCCAGAGTAAGAGCTTCTCCGCGATACCAAATCCCAAGAAATGTAATGCTGTACAGGCCGACCTTCATATTCGATTTCTTTGCCTGGCTGCTCTGAGAAATGCTACTGAGGTTTGCGGCCAATCCCGCCGCGGCGGCCATCGACGTACCCATGAATTGTCTTCGGTTCATGCTTGTGCCCTCTTTCATAGAATCATCTTTATCCGCAACAGATTGACAAAGCTTGTCCGGCCCCTGAAGAATAAGAAGCTCCTCTCGGAAAATCAACTGGTTTTGTACGAAATTGCCGGCTACTTTTGTCTCTTAGCCATCAGCAGGGTGACTCGGTCGTATTTATCTTTGGGCAGGGCGTCTTTCAGGATTCTGCGGATTTCGTGCATGGGGGTGCGCTGTGTCGTGTGTGTGATGATGATGTGCTCGTTGTTGAGCTTGTTCAAAAGCGTCACGAATTCGTCGATGTGCATGTGCCTGCCCGCCTCGGCCCGGGTCGCGTGCTCGCCCTCGTAGAACGTGCACTCGACGATCAGAATTTTGCTCTCGGCGATATAGCTCAATTGCGAGAAATCCACGTACTGCGTATCGCCGATGTAGGTGACAATCGGAATTTCCACGGGGTAGTCGATTTCGAGGCCCTGTTTTTTCAATTCCACGATCTGCTTGCTGTTCAGGCCGATGTATTCGGTTTTGAGCTTCTTTCGCTTCTCGATGACGGTAAAGCCAACCGAGCCTCTGCTGTGCTTGGTCGGGAATACTCTGGCGAACAGGTTGGGTTTTATCTGGTGCTCGTCGCCCGGTTTGACGCCGACGAGATTGGCGGGTATCGGGTTGCCGTCCAGCCTGGACCATGCGTCGATGATGTCCCGTATAGGCCCCAATAAATTCTGAGGCGCTACGATGGTTCCTGCGGCGATGCCGCAAAAGTTCCGTTGCGAGAGATAATACGCAATCCCCGCCGCGTGGTCCATGTGCCCATGCGTGAGCAGAACGTGGTTGATGGGGATGATCTGGTCGGGCGCTTTACCCACGTCGAAGCAGACGTCCAACTGCGGCATGGCGACCACGGTCTCTTCGCCCGCGATGGAATAGCCGATTATTTCCAGATTGTCTATTTCTATACTTGCTAAATTATGGCTGGGCATTAGACTATCCTAATACAGAGCTTTTGAGTGGCAATGGTAGGGCGGATGGAGGGTTGTGTCAATTGGTTTCTGCTGCGCGGGGGGTGATGGATGTGCGTTTGACTTTGTGTGGGATCGGTGCGCGGCAGAGAGCCGGTGGCGGTGCTCGGTCGAGGGAGTTGTTGCAATGCTCATAAAGCGCATGTGGGACAAAACGGTTTTTAGTAAGAAGTGCCCGTTCAGGCTGCTCATTCGGATAATGGCCGGCCTTGTTCTGGTGACGCTGGTGGTTATCGTGACAGTCAGGGTGTGGATTGTCCCCGACGTCGTCCGGCGGAAGGTGGAACGAAGCTTGTCGAAATTCTGCGACGGGCCCGTGGGAGTCGATCGCGTCAGGACGTTTCGGTCGGGCCGAGTCGCGCTGGAGGGAATTCAATTCTGCGATACGGCGAGGCGGCCGTGGCTGCTGGTCGAAAAGGTTAAAGCCGTCCTGGCGAATTGGCCGAGCTTCAGTCCCACGGTGGAAGAAATCACCATCGATGGCCTGAATCTGAGGCTGTCGGTGGCTGACGGCAAGTTTGTTCTCCCGCCGGTCCGGCTGCCTGAGCGGTCGGCCCAGGGCGGCGACGGGCCCGGCATCCGCAAGCTTACGATCAATCAGGGGGCTATCGTCGTTGTCGATGCACTGGGAGCCGAGACCGTCTATGGCGATCTAACGCTGTCGGTTATGCGCATGACCGGTGGTGATTACGAATTTACGCTCAACCGGATCACCGGCGAAAGTTCGGAAGTGCTTCTGGCCAGAGGCGGCGTCAATCTGAATAGCTCTGACTTCGATGTCTTGTTTCAAATGAAGCACCGATTTACAAAAGCAGAGGCGGCTTTGCCTTTGGCCGCCTTGAATATGGCGGGAATATCCGCCGGGGGCGATTTGGCGGGGGACTTGTCAATCACCGGCTGCCTGAAGAAGCCCGCCGAGTGGCAGCCCAAGGGGACCGTGCGGCTGCGCGACTGGGTCGTTGATGCGAATGACGCCGTTGCGTGGAAGGGACTGAACGTGGATTTGGAGGTCGGGCCGTCCGGGTTTGGCTTTGAAAACCTTAGCATCAGTGATTCGAACGGCGTCCAGTGGCTCGGCGCAGACAACGTCGGACTGACCTTGACGGATTGGCCCGGATCGAAACCGATCGTTACAAGTATCGAGCTTGATGCGCCAAAGCTTCGTATGATTGCCGCCGGGGCCGGCAAACTCAGGATTCCCGCATGGCTTCCCAAACGCCGGGCTTTCGATTCGACGGGCGGCTCGCTGTCGCTTCAAAAGCTGGCGGTTCGTGATGGGGCGATTACCGTCGAAGATCCGAACGGAGAAACGGCTGTTCTTGACAAGCTGTGGCTGGCTGCCGATAAACAGGACGATTCCTATAATATAGCTCTGAGCCGGCGTGCGGCAGATGATTCGAATGCCGTCTCTTTGAAAGGGACAGTGAATCCGGTCAGCTCGCAGGTCGCGCTCTCGCTCCAAATGGATTACGTGGCGACTAAGCAGGAAGGGGCCGTGCTGTTCGCTCGTCTGGGGAAACCTCAGTACTCGGCCGAGGGCAGGGTGGTTGCGGATTTAACGATTGCCGGCCGTCTGAATGAGCCGCTGGGATTGCAGGCGAACGGCAACATTAAATTGGATAAGTGTGCTCTCTTATTCAAAGAGGCCGTACTGGCGAGCAATCTCATGACGGAGGCTAAATTTGATGGCGGACGCCTGGACGTCGAGAACTATGAAGCGGCCATGTGCGACGGTCGCGTCAGCGGCTACTTCCACGCCGACGTCAATGAGGGCCGGCAAGTGACGTTTCGCGGCCGCGTGCTGGCGGTAAGCGTGAACTTCCCGCAGTTCAGCTCCGTGCTGACGGCCAAAGCGAAGACGGCGGCTCAGGGCACGTTTACCGCCAGTTACGCCTTCGCCGGGCAGCGCAACGGGACGGGAATCTTTAACGGCGATGGCTTGATCTTCTTTGACGATGCCGACGTCAGCATTTTGCCGGCGATCCCGCAAATGTTTGCGTCCGCCGAGATGTCACAGTATGAACCGCTCAAGATGTCGGATGTGGAGGCTATGTTCACGACGATCGGACCCGTTGTGACCATTCACAGCGGACATATTTCCAATAATTTTGCGGCTATTGAGTTCGAGCCGGGCGCGACAATCGACTTACAAGCCAGGCAGATAGACGGCTATGTTGTTGTTGCTCCCCTGAGCCAGATCGCAAGTGCCATCGAGGGATTGCCGATCATCAATATTTTTGCCCACGTGAAGGATAAGCTCATGCGCCTTCACGTCAATGGGAACTGGTCGGACCCGCCGGGCAAGCTGATCACGAAGGAGCCGGTGAAAGATTTGAAAGAGAGTACCATCGGCTTCTTTCAGGATGTCGTAAAGGGCGGCGGGCAATTCGGCCGGGGCGTACTTAACAGACTCGGCGGCCTGTTCAAAACTAACGAAAATAAGAGTCAGTAGCTCAGGAGGCGACTCGATGCCTGACCGGCGAACACATAGAAGGCCGCATCCGGCGGACGAAAAACTGTCCGCTCCGGCGGCAATTGCCGTTTTACAAGCGGTCCCGGTTGTCTCTTATGTGTTGTTGACGAAAGGGTAAGATAAGATGAGTAGATTTACAGTATTTCCTGCCGGCGTTGTGATTACTGCTTTGGCCTGTTTGCTCTGCGTGCAAGGGGCTTCATCGGAGAATGTAACTTCACAGCTTGAACGCGACAAACTGTCCGGCAGGCAGGTCAAGGTAGCTGCCATTTGCATCGGCTTTAGCGGCGAGCATGACGCCAAGCTGAAATTGGCCATCGAACATCTCCATACGGCAGGAAGAAACGGTGTGGACATCGCCTGCCTGCCGGAAGAGTTCGCCGGAACCACGGCTGAACCCATACCCGGACCCACGACGAAAGCCGTCGCCGAGCTGGCAAAGCGATACAACATGTATGTAATCTGCCCCATACGAGAAGAGGCAGGTGACAAACAATATAACACCGCTGTGCTGATCGACCGCAAAGGTCAGGTCTGCGGCTGCTATCGCAAAGTCTTTGTCTTTTGGGGCGAAGGTTTGCATTGCAGCACGGAGGGCGTGAAAGTATTTCAGACCGATTTCGGCAAAATCGGCATTCTGACCTGTTTCGACCTGAACTTCCCCGAATTGTGGCAGACATGCGACGACCTGGATGCGGAGATTGTTTTCTGGCCAAGTGCCTATGGAGGCGGGTCGCCCCTCAACGCATACGCCGTACTTTATCACTATTACATTGTGCCCGTGGGGGCCGGCAACATCATCGACGTGACCGGCAAGGCCTTTGCAAATCCAGAGAAACCCATGCCGAAGCAATTCATTGCAACGCTCGACCTGGACCGTGCTTTTGCTCACCAGGACTTCAACCGCGAAAAGGTCAAGAAGATGCTCGGTGAGCACAAAGACGAAATCACTGTCGAACGCGATCCGAGCGACGAAGACCTGGCGCCGTGGTGGCTGTTCAAGGCGATAAAGTCCGGCGTCCGCGTGCGGGAATTGCTGAAAGAATACAGCATCGAGACGCTTCACGAGTATCAGCAGCGCAGCCGAAAACAGATCAACGAAGCCCGGCAGAACGGCTCAAGAATATAGCGAGATCGAGGAGTGTTCCGGCCATGCCTGACAAGCGAACGCATAGAGGGCCGCACCCGGCGGATGAGAAGCTGTTCGCTCCGGCGGCGATTCCCGCTTTGCGGTCGGCGATGGCGGACTTCTGCCTGCTGCTGACGAAAGGCTATGCGGACAAAAGTGCTCTGAAATTGGTCGGCGACAGATTCGCACTGACGGAAAGACAGCGGCTGGCCGTCATGCGAAGCGCCTGCTCCGACCAGCAGATCGCCTCTCGAAGCGAGCACCGGGTCAAGCTAAAGGATATTGCGGGCCAGTCCATCGCCATCGACGGTTACAACGTACTAATCACCGTCGAGGCGGCCATGAGCGGCGGTTTGATCTTCAAAGGCCGCGACGGCTGTTACCGTGACCTTGCGAGCATACATGGAACCTACCGCAAAGTCACCGAGACCATCCCCGCCGTACAGCTTATCGGCGAATTCCTGAAAGAGGCCGGCGTGGATAAAGCCCTCTGGCTCCTGGACAGCCCCGTCTCCAACAGCGGCCGATTGAAAACGCTCATCCGGGAATTGGCCGAAAAAAACCGCTGGGATTGGGAAATAAGGCTTTCCATCAGCCCCGACGCCGAACTGAAAAAAACCGATGCTATCGTAGCCAGCAGCGACAGCGTCATTCTCGACGAATGCCAAAAGTGGCTCAACCTCGCCGCCGAGATTATCTCACAAGAACTCCCCCAGGCTACCGTGATCCATCTTGTCCCGGCCTCGTGAGCACATTGGCTGCCAGGCGAAGACAGTCGGCCACTTCCACGATAAGCCTACCCCTCTGGTCCAGAGCCTCGACTCGCGTGCCATAGTGCAAGAACTTCTATACCTTCGGGTGACTCTCTCACTCGATAGTAGAGGTGGTAATGAATACTCAAGCAGACTCTCGTAGCTTGCTCAGAAGCTGTTCACCGGTGATCGTCTCGCCGCGGTCGGCCTCGGCAATCGCCGCAAGCAGTGACGCTTCGGCCTCCGAATCCAACACGAACGCCTCATCCCGTTCCGGCGCAAGCACAGTGACGGTACAGCCCTCTTCCAAAGGCTCACCTTCCACCACAATCCTGCCGGCAATCACTTTACCGCTAACGATTTTCATATTCTTATTCTAACGCATTTCGATATCGCCGTCAAGCGGCCGCCTCAAAATCCTTATCAGTCAAATCGCCCGGCAAAATAACTGGACTTGAGATGACCATCACAGCGACAATCAATATCACATTATCACCGTGCCTGTTGATTGACATCCTTGAACACCTTGTTGGCAGCCGATGACCCGACTTTTCCTCGCTCATAAGCATCTATGCGGTCTTCGGCTTCTTGTGCCCAGGCTGCATCGATATCCTGGCGAGCCGGGAACTCAAAACTGGCCAATATCTGCTCGACCAGTTCTGCTCGATCTATCGGCGGCAATCCCAGAGCTTCACGAAGAATGTGTTCGCTTTGCGGTGTCATCATGCAACTCCACTAATCCACATGTCTTCAAAGCTATTTCTTTTGTCGTAATAATGATATTATACACGATGTAGGGCAGATTGTGCAAAGATTTAAACATCTACAGGAAATCCATCTTGACCCCGAGCAGTTCGTGAAGGCCCCGAAATAAGTAAGGCGTCCCCGGAATTCGCCGTCCCCGGAATTCGCGGAATTCGCTAAATTCCTCGTAGCTTGCGAATCTCATCGATATCAAGTGGATACCTCTGAGTGTGTGCTATTCGGTGGCATGTGGGACACAGACATACCAGATCATCCAGTTCCGTCACAGTGACCGCATCAGCTAAACCGAGAGGTTTTTTGTGGTGGCAATCGATGATAAACGTTCCATCCACTTCGAGCCGAAACATACATGCTTGGCACGTATAGTCGTCTCTTTGTTTTCTTTCTGTGATGATTGAGGCGTTCCGACTGCGAAAGCTCACAGTACGATCTTGCTTGTACCCCTCTTCAACCTCTTTATCGTCGCCGGACTCCCTATCTTGGCGTCCCCAGTATCGCCAGCATGCTTCCTGTGCATCGCTGTGCGACCTGTATGGAACACTCACGTTGAATTCGTGCTCCAAATAGGACTTTATACTGTCCCATGTTTCTCCAGGTTTCGTACTTCCTTTTCTTACAACGAGCTCATTGAGTGGCGGCTTCCCCTGAGAAAGGTCGAGTGCGGAAATGTGAGTAACCCACCGGACGATGTCATCCTTACGTGCGCGTCCCCACGTCTTACGAGAGAGTTTCCTCCATAGTTCTTTATACGAAATGAAGCCTACCCTGTGGGTAGGGACATGTCCTTTAGCAACTTTAACCAGAATGTCACGGACTCTTTGCTCTTTCTTGCTTAAATTTACCGCCATGCGTATTCCCCTGTTTGTTGACCAACATTGTTTATATTGATCCGCATAACATCCACATTTCCTTCGCTTACAGCAGAAATCATAGCATAGCACGTCGGGCAAAGCAACTGTGGTTTCAGGTTCAGTTATTTAAGCGCCAGGTACTCTGCCAGCGCACTTCAAAGCCTTTATCGGTGAAGGTCACCGGCAGCCAGAGGTATCGCGAGTCAGGCAGGTCATTCTGGTTCCAGCGGTCGGCCATCAGGATAAATGTGCCGGGTTTGCCCATCACCGGCAGAAAATACGTGCTTTGACCTCGGAATGTGGTCTCAGCCTCCGGGCCGCGGCAGGGATTATCCAGCTCTTTCCACGGACCCCAGATGGACTTGGCCACCGCCGACCGCGCCTCGTTCGGCGCCCAGCCCGTGCAGCCCGACGCCATCAGGTAGTACCGCCCCTGGTGCTTGAACACCGCCGGGGCCTCCATAGACCTTCCCTCGAACACCCGCACAAAGCGCCCGGAAGGCTTGAGGTAATCATCGGTCAGCAGGGAAATGTGCATCGTGGCATTGTTCTCCGAGGCGTGAAACAGGTACGCCTTCCCATCATCATCCATGAATACCGTCATGTCCCGGCTCATCGCACCATCCGGGCGGAGGCTGCTGACGTACCGAAACGGACCCGTTGGCGAACTGCTGGTTGCGACTCCGGCGTGCGCCAGCGCGTAATCCTGCGAATCCATGTGCATCCATAGAACGAATTGTTTTGTGGCCGCGTTGTACAATACTTTCGGCCGCTCCAATACCTTGCTTTTGTGCAACTCGTGGTTGGGATCATCCTGCACCGCCGGCAGCACGTTCCCCTCGTACTTCCAATTGTACAGGTCCTGGGACGAGTAACAGGAAATCCCCACCGTTTCGACCCGCGTTCCGCCCCAACTGCGGTTACATTCCGGCAGCGAGGTCTTGCCGCTCTTGATCTCCCCGTACCAGTAATACACCTTGCCATAGTACAGGATTCCGCCGCCGTGCGCGTTAATGGGCGCCCCGCTGGTGTCGGTCCAGATTTCTCCCGGCTTAAACTCTGTGTGGCCGGCTGAGGCTGCCCAAGCCGGTATGCACAGAATATACCAGGCCGTAATAGCCGCGCTCATCATGCCGACAATACACCGTTGATGTTTTATGGTTTTCATATCGCCATTCCTTAATGCCGCACACCCGTGCTGTAAACGTCAAATTATCCCTCTCAAGCACTCCCCGCATCCGGTTCTTCTTCGCTGCGTAGAAATCGTAGCACGGCATGTCGGGCAAGTCAACTGTGGGGGCAAATTAGCCGTTCGTAACGACGGGCGATGCCCTCTATGACAGCTTATCAATGAGCTTTTGAATGGTCTCGAGGTTAATTTGTTCAAGAGAGTCGCAGACTAAATCGGCTTGAGATAGACTTGCTGCGGCGGTGGAGTTCGTTACGGCGATACATTTGGCGCCGGCGGTTTTGGCGGCCTGGACGCCGCTGGGGGCATCTTCAATGACGACGCAGTGAGCGGGTTTGATGCCCATTCGGCTTGCGGCCGTAAGGAAAAGTTGCGGGTCGGGCTTTTTTCGTGTGATTTCGCTTCCGGTGACGTAAACCATCTTCTGGTAGGGGACTTTCGCCGATTCCAGGATAGCCCGCGACAAATCGAGCGATCCGGATGTCGCGATGGCCAGACGAAAATCGCGTCTCTGCAACCCCACGTTTATCAGCTCCAGCACACCCGCAAAGGCAGGCAGCGGTTCTTGCTGTATTGCTTTGATCAGATACCGCTCCCGCAAGTCGGCGGCGGCTTTTATCTGCTCATCGCTCAGCGTCAAGCCGTGCACGTCGGCGCCCGCCTGTACGTACTTCTCGGCTCCCTTACCGATGCCGGCGTCGAAATCCTCCGGCTTTACGCCCCTTAGGCCGAACATGTCCGCCAGGACCCTTATGGTGACTCTGGCGTTCACAGGCTCCGTATCGGCGATTACGCCATCGACGTCGAATATCAAACCATGTAATGTGCTCATAGTTCGTAGCGTATAGCATATATCCTTCGCTTTTTCAACTATGGTTTGATTTGTGCTTTACTCGTTAGCTCGGAGCATTGGTTGCCGGGATGGATGTGATTTTCTTTAGACTAAAATTGGACGTTTAGTTGTATTATGGATGATGAACGATCGTTCTGAGTTGAGTGTACGAGACGCCGATGATAGAAGATAAGCTGCTTATCTGGAAGTTGAAGTTGGGCGACGGGGCGGCCTTGGCGCGGATCTATGAAAAGTACAAGAATGATCTGCTGCGAATCGCGGCCGGGCTTTCGAGCCGGACAAGTGTAGCTGAGGACATTGTGCACGATGTCTTTGTTTCTCTGGCGCAGTCGCCGCAGAAACTGAAGCTCAGTGGCAATCTGAAAGCCTATCTGGCAACGTGTGTGGCGAATCGCGTCCGAAACAGCAACCGAGCGGGGCAGCGAGAACAGGCAACGAGCCTCGACGAAAATGAGCCTGTGACAGCCGATTCGCAGCCGGACAGATGGATCATCCGCAGCGAAGAGCTGGACCGCCTGAACAACGCCATGGCGCAGCTTCCCTATCCTCAGCGCGAGGCCGTCATCCTGCACGTGCAGGGCGGAATGAAGTTCAGGACCATTGCAAAATCACAAAATGTTTCAATCAACACGGTCCAGAGCCGGTACCGTTACGGGTTGGATAAACTGCGGTCGGTGCTGGACGGCGAGGTGAAAAAATGAGACCGAAGGAAGATATTAAGAAGCGAATCGGGAGTGTGCCTGTTAACACCAGCGCAAAAAGGGACAAGCAGGTGCTTGACGACGTCCTGAACGCGTTGGAGCAATCGAGAAAAGAGCTGCCGGTTTCATCCCGGCCGAATATTTGGAGAATCATTATGAAGAACAATGTCACAAGACTTGCCGCGGCAGTGTTTGTTATCGCGGCGGTTGTCGGCGTAGCTCAATTTGACAGCGCACGCGCGGCGTTTGCCGGCACCGCCAGGGTAGTCGCCACGGGTCTGGCGGGCCTGAAGGAATTCATCCGGGACATGAGAACGCGCGAGCCGCAGCCGCCATCTGCCGTTGTGCCCGCCAAGCCCGATGAACAGCAGACCGCTGTCCAGGGCAATCGTATCTTCGCCAGTGTGCAAGTATTCTCAGTGCAATCAGGACAGGATGGTTTGCGAAAATTTTTCGAAACGGAGGGCATTGAATTAACTCCGGCGGGCAGTAGCCCGAATACATCGTATGCCAGGCTCGGACCTGAGAAGACCGAGCGGTTCATCGAGTTGGTGGGTAAGGCAGAAGGTATAGAACGTCTGTCGTCCCCCAGCCTGATGATATTGGAAGGCCAGGAGGGAGTCATGGGGATTGCCGGAGCGGGAGAGCCGGATGCGACTGCGCTGGCGCTGGTTGCGACCATCCCGAACGATGGCGACAGTATCGATCTGAGCATCTCTTTTCTGCGGGGCCAGAGCGGCTTCGAGATTCCGCGTCTGCGAATTAACACAGACGAGGCGGTGCTATTCCGGCTTGTAACGACGGGGCCCGCTCAGGACAAGCAGAACGATCAAGACGCCTCCGCCGGACAAGGCTGCACGCTGGTTTTGGTCAAGGCCAAAGTATTCTCGCAAACGTGAGAAACGTAAGAAAACTCCAGCGAATATCTCAAGGCCGGGCCGCTTTTACCCGGCCTTTTTCGTGCGCTCCTCAAGGACAAAAGCGATTCTGGTACGTCGGGCCGCACATCCTGTATTTTGCAGTTGAAGGCGATTCTGTTTGCTGGTAGAATTCGGCCTCGTTTTTGAGTATTTCTGGTGGAACCGACCGATGGCAGAAAAGTTTGATATACACACCTTGAAAAATGGAATGGTCCTGCTCGGCGAGCCGATGGAAGCGGTTCAGTCGGTGGCGTTCGATTTTATGCTGCCGGCCGGGGCGGCGCGTCTTCCGGATGGATGCTGCGGGGCCGGCAACGTGGTGGCCGACTGGGTTTTCAGAGGGGCCGGCAAGAGAGACAGCCGGCAGCTCAGCGACGCCCTCGACGGCCTGGGCCTGGTACGCGGGCGTTCGGTGGGTGCGTCTCACCTGGCGATCGGCGCTATCCTTGAAGCTGGCAACCTGGCGCCGGCATTAGACCTGCACGCCGACATTATTCTCAGACCCCACCTGAAGCAGGACCAGTTTGATCTAGCCAGGCAACTGGCGGTCGATGAGGTACTGTCTTTGGATGACGAGCCGCGGCAAAAGGTGATGCTGAAGCTGCGGGAGCAATTTTATCCGAGTCCGCTCGGACGCAGCACCGTCGGCGAGATTGCGGAGCTCAAGGCTTTGACGGCCGAAATGTCGAGGTCTATCATAGAGGATGGTTTCAATATATCGCAGACGATTTTTTCCGTGGCGGGCAAATATGACTTCGATGCGATTTGCCGGCGGATAGAGAAGCAGTTTGGGACCGGCCGCCGGGAGAGTGTCGAACCGGTCACGTTAGGTCGCAAAGGCGGCAAATATACGCATATCGACAACGACGGCGCCCAGGTGCACATCGGCCTGATGACCGAAACGGTCAAGCCGACCGACGAGGATTACTACAATGCCCGGGTTGCGATATCGGTCCTCTCAGGCGGGATGAGCGCCCGGCTGTTTACGGAGGTCAGAGAAAAACGCGGTCTATGCTACGCCATCGGGGCGAGGTATCACGGCTTGAAAGAAGCCGCAGGCGTTATGTGCTACGCGGGCACCACGCCGGATAAGGCTCAGGAAACGCTGGACTGCATTATCGGCGAATTCAACCGTTTGGGTGACGGCATCAGCAAGGAGGAAATCGCCCGCGCGAAAGTGGGGCTCAAAAGCGCCCTGATCCTGCAGAGCGAATCGTCCAGCAGCCGGGCCGGCGCGATTGGAAGCGATTACGACATTCTGGGCCGAGTTCGCAGCCTGGATGAAATCAAGGATCGGATCGAGCAGACGACGGCCGATTCCGTATTGGGCTTCCTGCAGAACAACAGGTTCAGGGATTTTACAGTTGTGACGATAGGTCCGAAGCCAGTGAAGGTACCATAAGGCAACGCATGGAATTCAAGAGCGAGAAGTTACAGAACGGCCTGGTTGTGATTGGCGAGATAAACGAATCCGCTAAATCGGCCGCGGTCGGTTTTTTTGTCAAAACAGGCGCACGGGACGAAACCAAAAGGATAAGCGGCGTCTCGCACTTTCTGGAGCACATGCTGTTCAAGGGCACGGAAAAGCTCAGTGCGCTCGAAGTGAACGAGGCGTTCGACAGGACCGGGGCGCAATTCAACGCCTTCACCAGTGAGGAAAACACGGTTTATTACGCCGCCGTCCTGCCGGAGTATCTGCTCGAAGTGACACAATTGTGGGCGGAGCTGATGAGGCCCGCTCTTCGAGATGATGATTTCACTATCGAGAAGAACGTCATCAAAGAAGAGATCGCCATGTATAAAGACGCACCGAGCTTCGACGCGATGGAGCGATGCAGAACCCTGCACTTCGACGGCCATCCGTGCGGCAACAGCGTGCTGGGCAGCGAAGAAAGCATCGACGGTTTGACGGCCGGGCAGATGCGAGATTATTTCGCGGCGCGCTACGCGCCCAACAACATGGTTCTGGCCTGCGCCGGCCATTTTGACTGGGACGAGTTCCGCTGCCTGGCGGCGGAGTCCTGCGGCTCGTGGCAAAGCCGGATCGTCGGGCGTGCCCTTGAGGACTGCGGGGGCAGCAGGAAGAAGGAACGCGTTGAAAAAGCCAATCTGGTGCGCGAGCACGTTTGCCTGATGAGCGCCAGCGTCTCCGCTCAGGACCCGAGGCGCTTTGCGGCCGCGCTGCTGGGTACGATCATCGGCGACGATGTCGGGTCGCGGTTTTTCTGGGAGCTGGTGGACAAGGCCCTGGCTGAAACGGCGACGATGCAGTTCGATGCAATGGACGGGACCGGGACGTTTTGCAGTTATATCCAGTGCAGTAGTGAAAACGTCGCAAAAGTGCTCGATATAGTCGGAGGGATTCTTGACGGTCTGGCCTGCGACGGAATCACCAAGGAAGAATTGAGAACGGCCAAGAACAAAGTACTCAGTGCCCTGGTCATTAAGAACGAGCTGTCTATGGGCCGGCTCGTTGACCTGGGTTTCAACTGGATATACCTGGGACGGCACCATACGATTGAGGAAGATGTCGACGCGATCAAAGCTGTTACGGTTGATCAGGTACATTCCCTCCTGGAGCAGCTCAGCCCGTGCGATTTTACACAACTGCGTCTGGGACCCGCCGGAGACAGTTGATCACGGAGGTGGAAATATGAGCAATCCGACGCGACGGGAATTTCTTGGAACAATCGGCCTGGCCGCCGCATCGACGGGAATGCTCTCGATATTGCCGGGCTGCGCCGGTCCGAGCCGCACCGCGGCGGGGCAAAACGCACGGCCGAACGTCGTACTGGTCATGACGGACGACCAGGGCTACGGCGATCTCGCCTGTCACGGCAACGAAGTCGTCGTAACACCCAATCTGGACGGGCTGTACGCTCAGAGCGTCCGCCTGACCGACTTTCACGTCGATCCGACCTGCTCGCCAACGCGCTCGGCTCTGATGACGGGACGCTACTCCTCGCGAACGGGTGTCTGGCATACGATTATGGGCCGGTCGCTGCTGGGCCGGGACGAAGTGACTATGGCCGATGTGTTCTCGGCGAGCGGCTATCGAACGGCGATCTTCGGAAAATGGCACCTGGGTGACAATTATCCATATCGCCCGCAGGATCGGGGCTTTCAGGATGTCCTGATTCACGGCGGCGGGGGGGTCGGACAGGGGCCCGACTACTGGGGCAACGACTACTTCGACGATACCTACCTCCACAACGGCAAGGCGGAGAAATTCGAGGGGTACTGCACGGATGTGTGGTTCGACGGGGCTTTGAGGTTCATGGAGGCCAACAAGGACCGTCCGTTCTTCTGCTATTTGCCGACCAACGCACCACACGGGCCGTATAACGTGGCTGATAAATACAGCAAGCCGTATCGAGACAAGGGCATCCAAGGCAATCAGGCCGATTTCTACGGGATGATTACGAACATCGACCAGAACGCGGGCCGGCTGGTGCGCCGGCTCAAAGAGCTGGGCCTGGATCAGAACACGATTCTTATCTTCATGACCGATAACGGGACTTCGGGGGATTACGCCGGCGGCATGAGGGGCAAAAAGGGTTCTCAGTACGAAGGCGGACACCGCGTGCCGTTCTTTATTCGCTGGCCCGGCGGGGGGCTGAGAGGCCCCGGCGACGTTGACCGGCTGTCGGCACATATCGACGTGCTGCCGACGTTGATCGAATTCTGCGGACTGAAGCGGCCGCAGGACGTTAAGTTCGATGGGACCAGTCTGGCGCCGCTGCTAAAGGGCGAAACGAGCCGCTGGCCGGACCGCACGCTTCTGGTGCACTCCCAGAGGATCGAGCACCCGGAGAAATGGCGCCAGTGTGCGGTTATGACCGAGCAGTGGAGGCTGATCAACGGCAAAGAGCTTTACGATATCAAGGCGGACCCCGCTCAAAAGAAAGATATCGCCGATGCGAATCCAAAGGTCGTCGAGAAATTGCGTCAGTCTTACGAGCAGTGGTGGGCGGATTTGTCGAAGGGCTTCGATAAGTACTGCGAGATTGTCATTGGTTCGGACAAGCAGAATCCGACGCGGCTGATGTCGCATGATTGGCACGGCCCCGACCCGGCGTGGAGCCAGCAGGCGGTCCGCAGCGGCAGCAAGGCTAACGGTTTCTGGGCCGTCGAGATTGAGCGGGACGGCACGTATGAATTCGAGCTGCGGCGCTGGCCCATCGAGCTGGATGCGCCTATTAACGGCGCTATACCGGGTGGCAAAGCCATTACCGCGACGAACGCCCGGCTCAAAGTCGCCGACGCCGATGTGAGCAAACCCGTTTCGAAAGAAGACCACGCCGTGACGTTCCAGGTGAAGCTTAAGGCCGGAAAGACCCGTCTGGAGACGTGGTTTACGAATGGCGATGGGACTTCGCGAGGAGCATATTATGTCTATGCGAAACGCTTATGAACGAGATTGGAGGACGAATATGAACCGACAGAGCAGAAGAGACTTTCTCAAGATGGCGGGCCTTGCCGCCGGCTCACTGGTGATGCCGAGTCTGGCCTTTGGCAAAGACAAGCCGGGCAATAAGCCGAACGTCCTGGTTATCATGTCCGACGAGCACAACGCAGGCGTGCTGGGCTGCAACGGCAATACGATTATCCAGACGCCGAACCTGGACGGCCTGGCTCGACGCGGCGTCACGTTCCAGGGTTGCTACACCAACTCTCCGCTATGTGTGCCGTCGCGCCTTTCGTTTACGTCGGGCAAATACGTCTCTCGCGTCGGCGCCTGGAACAATAGCTGTTGGCTTCCCAGCGACGATTATCCCTCGCTGCCGCGTATCATGAACGCAGCCGGCTATGAGTCGATTCTCTGCGGCAAGATGCACTACGACCGCACCCGCCGCTATGGGTTCAGAGAGATCGGCGGCAACATGAATAGCGCCGACAAGACCGGCAAAGGCAGCCGCAGGAAGGCGGACGATATTACCCCTACGCCGGGGATTTCCCCACGTTTCGACGATTTCCACGCGGGGGAGGATTCAAGTATTCTCAGGCACGACCGTGCCGTTACGGCCGGGACGGTGGAGTTTCTTAAGAGCCGCAAGGCTTCCGATAAGCCTTTTTTCATGCTGGCGGGATACCTTGCCCCGCATTTTCCCCTGACTGTCCCGGAGAAATACTGGCAGCCGTATAAAGGGAAGATTCCGATGCCGGTGATTTCCAAAGGGCACCTTGAATCGCAGCCGAGAAATTACAAGCATCTTCGCATCGGCTTTGACGTCGAGGACGTCCCGGACGACATCGTGCGGAAGGGGCGCGAGCTTTATTACGGCCTGACGCAGTGGCTGGATAACGAGGTCGGCAAAGTCCTGGATGCCCTGGCCGGCAGTCAAATCGCCGACAATACGATCGTCTTTTACACCACCGACCACGGCGAGAACATGGGCGAGCACGGCCTGTGGTGGAAGAATTGCATGTACCAGAATGCCAGCCGCGTACCATTGATTGTCAGTTGGCCCGCACGCTGGAAGGGCGGGCAGCGGCGAACGCAGGCCTGCTCACTGGTGGATGTCGTGCAGACCATCGCCGAGCTTGGCGGCGCCGATGCGCCCGACGACTGGAACGGAGATTCCATGGTTCGATGGCTGGACAATCCTGAGACTGCGTGGAAGGACCTGGCCGTCAGCGAGTACTACGCCCACAATATCGCCTCCGGGTACGCGATGATCCGCATGGGTAAGTACAAGTACGTCTATCACACGCCGGCTGATGCGGCTCACCCGGCCGAGCGGGAGCTGTATGACTTGCAGGCCGACCCGGATGAATTCGACAACCTGGCGGGTAAAGATGGGTTCAAGGAACGCCTCGACGCCATGCACAAAGCTCTGGTTGCAGAAATCGGCGAGGACCCGGACAAGACCGAGCAGCGCTGCCGGACCGATTACGCCCGCGGATACGCCCGAGGCGACGCCAGGAAGAAGAAAAGTGGCAAGACCTGAGAGGAGAAATAATTCCCGTCAGACGACTTTTACGGTGACATGCCCGTACGTTTGACCAATAGCAGGAGGTTGCAGCCGTGCCCAGAGTGAATGGCCAAAATCGGAGTGATGACGAGAGACTGAAGCAGTCTGAAAACCAGATGAATTCCCCGCCGGCCCGATTCAAAGATGCCGGGCATGAGGCGTCGGAGATACCACAATTCGACCTGGCCGAGCAGATTATGGCCGAGCAGCGAAAAGTTGCTGCTACGCGGCGAAAAGGGCCCGCTAAGAGAGTCGATGCGGCCAAACAAGAGAAATTTGAGCCCATCGTCCCCGCTGTTGAGATGTTCTGCGTATCGTCCGACGAGGAAAAAGTGATCGCTGAGATTGTCGCAAGGGATATTCAGCAGTTATGCAGGCCGAGCGGCTGGAGTGTGGAATTGGGTATCGGCGGCAAAAAATAGTGCAAAGGCGGTTATCTTCTTGCAATGGGGGTTTGGAAGGTGTAGATTACTGCAAAGCTGCCCGGAGAGGTGGCCGAGTGGCTTAAGGCAACGGTTTGCTAAACCGTCGTACGGGCGAATACTCGTACCGCGGGTTCGAATCCCGCCCTCTCCGTTTGTGGCGTCAGGCAGGGGCGCCGTTAGTTATTGCGTGCCTGATTTCCCGCTGAAATAAGAGGTTTTGGTGCAGCAGAAATGAAAGGCGTGAGAGTTAGCGCAGTAGGGGGAGGGCTTGTTCTTCTGTTGGCTCTTGCGGTCAACACAGCGGAATCGCGTCTCTCTTTTGGCATAAGCATCGGCACTCCTTTTGTTCATCACTACCCGGGCTTTCACTATGGCGGTTATCCCTATTACGGATGGCATACCGGGTATTACGGATGGCCGCACCCGGGCCCGTACAGGACGATCCGCCATTTTGGCCCCTCATACCATTATTGGGGCAGGCCCATGTGTTCGTCAGAGCTGGGAATCTGGATAGGCAATAACCATCCAATCGTAATTGACCCACCGCCTGTAGTAATTTACAGGGATGCAGCGGCAAAGGCGGGAAGAGAGGATTGCAGGATGGCGCCTGATGCTGACACCGTTGAACAAATGGAAAAGCTGGAACAGAAGAAAAGTGAGCTTCTCAAGGTGCTCAGAATCGGTGACAAAGAAAGACGCATCCAGTCTATTCGTGACCTGGCGGGATTGTCTTGCGATGATACGGTCAGAAAGGCTCTGGAAAAAGTCTTGTTGTCAGATCCGGATCCGGAATTGCGGAAAGAAGTCGCCACGTCATTTGGCAAGACCGAGAATAGGAAGGTTGTCGCCGCATTGGAAGAAGCAAAAGCCACGGACTCCAGCAGAGACGTTCGTCAGGCGGCTTACCGAGCCCTTATCCTGATAAAGGGGTATTAGTTGTCCCGCGTGGCGGGATGGGGGTGGTTGATGGCTGTTTGCGGTGGCAGCGAGGGGTGGGCGATTTGCGGCAGTGGCGTCTTATGGGCGTGACATTCAACCTTCATCGCTGCGGTCCCTTTTCCTTCACGCGAATCACAAACAACTGCCGCGTTCCATCTACAATTCCCGGCACCAAAACGGCATCGCTATCCCGGTTCCAGCATGGCGCAGGATCAATGCGAATGTCACCTTCGTAATCCCCATGATCAAAGCCCGTCGTACGTATAGAGGCTCCATCGCGGCGTCTGAAAATGACATACCTGTTTCTACGGCCCTCCGAATAGCCGTTGACAAACCAATTTCCATCCGGGGAAAGCGAAATGTCACCACCGGGCTTTGGAAAAATGTCCGGCGTGCCCAACTGACCCACCAATTGCCGGGTCTTGACGTCATATATCACCTGGCGTCCGTCTCGAACTCCAATGATGTGCGTTCCTTCCGCCCATTCCGGGTGACCTCCGATGAATATTGTGTGGCTCCGTAAGTCCGTGCCGTCGGGCTTTACGGTAAAAGGGATATCGAGACGAGCGCCGCCGGGCTCCCATCCGCCGCGCAGGTAGAAGTAGATGCAGTCATCCTGGCGGTTCCACAGCGTGTGATTGATGAATAGCGGTATGCTGTCTATGTCCGGCCGTTCCGTTTTCAATGCCTCAGCCAATTGCTGAAACGAGACAACCAGACGTTTAGTCCCGGTTGCCACATCCACAATGAAGATACCATCATCAGCCGGAGCCGATAGTCCTTTCGTCCAATCATAAGCACCTGGGTACCCGGTTACCGGGCGAAGCCGTGCCATCCGTGCATAGTTAAGGCCAAGAAATGAGCCTCCCCGCTGGGCTACGCCGCTGTTGCCAAATGGAGTATCCGCAAAGCGGTACTCCCGAATTCGGCACTGTTTCTGAATATCGTACAACACGGTAAACACACCTCCAGTGTCCGGATCACGGTCATTGAAAAAGAACTGCGTCTCAGGGGCCTTTGGGTTCCAGTAGAACATCGTGCCCTGCTGAGGATTCCACGCTGTCGTCTTGTCGATTTCGACCATCTGGTTCTTGTTTACTGTGTCGATGAGAATAATATCTGCAGCGTCGCTCGCCAGGGGCATACGGTCATGGAAATCCGTATGCAGGGTGATGATGTACCTTCCATTGCCGTTCCAGGGGATCGTTTTGGACTGGCCGATATAGCCGAAGAAATAGAAGCCCGGCCCGTGCGTGATCTGCTCGACCGTGTAGGACAATTCGCCTGACCCGGCATCAAGGCCGGAGTTTAGCAGCAGGAAGAAAACAAAACTATTTATGGCTATCTTACGCATTGTCAATACCTCTTAGCAGCCGCAGCGATACAGTACCGCCAGTTCTTGCCGGGCTGTGTCGTGGGGCAGGCTGTATCCGGTTCTGTCATGGCCTCCATCATACGCCGTTTTTCTTTGTTGGCAAATACCAAGCCGCAATTTCTCGCGCAGCGAGGAGTAAGCGAGGTCTTTAGGTCTCGGCTGTCTTAGATCCTGCCTTTTCTGCGTTTCTTGCTATGGTCTTCCGCCTTCTCCTGTCTTTCTGCTTACGAATTTTACTGAGCCTCCTCGCTTCCGAGCTTTCCCTTCCGAGGAGCTTGTTCTCCAGCAGCTCACACAGTCGTTTTCTGGCGTAATAACGGTTTAGTCCCTGGCTGCGGCTCTTCTGCATTTTCACGATCAATCCACTTGGCACATGTCTGAGATGAACACAAGTGGAACTCTTGTTTACCTTTTGACCGCCGGCGCCGCGACTTCGGACGAACGTCTCCTCAATATCTTTCTCAGACAATCCGCACCTGTCCATCCGCCGTTCAAGCTCTGCGAGTTTTCGTTTGGTGACTCCGAAGTCAATCATATATCTCCGTTGAAATCGCCGCGAATCCAGTTGGTTCTCGCCTGATATTATAAGCTCCGAAAGTCGGACGGGCAAGCCGGCCGCCAGGAAAGCCGAAAATAATACAGGAGGTCTGACGCACGCAGGGCTTGCGAGAGAAATCCTCCGGCTTACTTCGTTTGCGCGGGCGGCTTGAGGAATCCCTGATGCCGCAGCCACGCGGCGCACGCCTGCGTCCACGTCGAGCATGGATGGTCGCTCGGGCGGACGCCGAAGTCGTGGGCGGCCGTCGCATAGACGTGCAGCTCCGCCGGGACGCCGGCTTTCCTCAGCGCAAGATACATCAGCACACTGTGCTCCGGCGGGCTGATGATGTCGGCGCCGCCGTGCGCGAGAAAAATCGGAGGCGTTCCTGCCGGGATACGCAGGCCGGGAGCGACTTCGTCCTTGTCCTTCGCCTTCAGGTAGCCTGAATAAACTCCAATGGCGAAGTCGGGCCGGCAACTGATCTTGTCCACTTCATCGACAGGCTCGTACGTTCGCTGCTCGAAGCTCGTCGCCGTCGCAATCGCCAGATGGCCGCCCGCTGAGAAGCCTACCATGCCGATCTGCTGCGGATGGATGCCCCAGTCCTTGGCCTTGCTTCGCACCAGGCTGACGGCCCGCTGCGCATCCTGGAGCGGGCGCCGGGCCGGCTCGCCCTTGATCTCATCGGGCCGTCGCGGCACACGGTACTTGAGGATGATGCCTGTAGCGCCAATCGAGTTCAGCCAGGCGGCTACTTCCTCGCCTTCCAGTTGCCAGTAGAGGTCCCAGTAGCCGCCCCCGGGGCAGATCAGCACCGCCGTCCCGGTGTCCTTCTCCTTAGCCGGCCGGTAGATCGTCAGGCTCGGCTTGGTGACGTTGGTGATCAGCCTCGTTGGCTCATTGACCTCGACCTGCGTGCGGTCCAGCTTCGGCGACATGCGGACCTTTTCTTCGCCAATGGTGCCAGGCTCCTCCGGCGCCGGCCCCGGCCAAATCTGAACGACCTGTGGATTCTCCGCCCCAACCGCCGGCCAAGCCCCCCACATCCCCACGACCCAAAAAACCATCAACGTGAATCGCATACTTCAATGATCCTCCTTTCGTTGCTTTGCTGATTCTTTCGGTGTTCACTTGCATCTCCGAGTTCTACCCACGCAAGAGAGAAGCCGGAGGTGTACGCTGGCATCGCAGTGATCTCTCACGTTGAACGCCAGGGCCGACCAACAGGAGCACATCCGCGTGTACCTGACCCACTGGTTTGGCGTTCATTTCTCCTCTACCCCAGAGGCGGAGACAAGGTAGACAGTCAGACTGAGTATCTTCTTCACGTGATCTGGTATCTTGTCCACCTGGCTTCTCCATTCAGAGGAATCCGGAACTGCCAACCCATATCGGCGAACCTCTCCATCCATTTTCAGAAGGAGTTGACCGAGCGCCGAATACATGGCCTGTTCCCTCTGCCTGTTCGTATCAGCTTCACATTCAATCAAGACAGTCCCGTGGCTTGGATGAGTTGCCACCACGTCAGTGCGTCCGAACTTCTCATGGGCCCCGATTGTGATACCATTATCTTCCATCCATTGTCCGTGCAACGCAGCGCAGTCACGCTTGTCTTGTAGATGGGTGCCCTTCTCCATCCCATCCAAGTGAACTGTCACGGTCCATCCACGAGAGGGATTGAAGCGTCTTTCAATCAAGTATCTTTTGACTTCTATCTGGTGCACGTTGTCGCCTCTCTTTGACTTCACTCCTCACTGCAAATGCGATTTCTTGATGTGTAGAACATCGCTGAACCGAGCAGCCATGCCCGGCGAGAGAATCCGCCGGCCTCGCTCGTAGTCACTGACCATGTTCTGTCGGATTCCGAGTTTCTTGGCCAGTTGGCCCTGCGTAAGTCCTGCCTTGAGACGTGCAGCGGCGAGAAGGTTACCGACGCGGTTCCGGTCCATTTGCTTCCAGAATTCCGTTTTTTCCACCGGAATGGAACCCTCGACATCCTCCCTGGAAAGAACAGACAATTCGTACTTCTTCCTGATCCAAGCGACGAGTTCCTCGACTCGATCTCCCTGGATCGACAATTCAATATGGGGCTTTTTCACGAGAGCCAACATAGTACACCTCGATTACAATTTTACCTTTCTTGCACGTCCAACATGCGACATAGCGATACGTCAGATGGCAATGGAAGTGATCCGGCCCAAGGGAGGAGAAGTTCGGCCACTCCCTTTGAATGGGACCGTCTGCCTGCAAGTCCGCCACGAGCAAGAACAGCAGTTGCTGCACGCTCTTGGGCAACTTGTTCAGCCCACGAGCCACTTTCTTCCTGATCCTTACCTCGTATGCCATACGGTTATAATATAACTTATAAAGAGGCCTGCGTCAAGTAATATTCCCCGGAAGCCGACAGATGGAGAATGCGTGCACGGTCCACCCTATAACCGCAGCCAGGCCATCGCGTTCTGTGAGCGGATTTTTTCCTTGTCGGCCTCGCTGGCGTCCAGGACTTCCAGCTTCACCAATGCGGGGTCGGGATAGTTGAAGGGCATGCCGGTCCCGAACATCAGCCGCTCGGCGCCCAAGTTCGTGATGAGCTGCCCAAGCTCGCTCGCCAGCAGGGCGCTCAGACGCGACAGCTCGATGGCATAATTGGCAGGCAGGCCGTTCTCCTTGCGTCCAAGCGGGCATCCTGTGTAGCCGAGGCCGTTCAGCAGGATAAAGCAGGCTTTGGGGTGAGCTTTCACTAACTCGACAATCTCATCCAGCGGAATATCGGGGACGTTCAGTAGCCAGCTCCGCTCGCGAGTATCCTCCACGCGGATGGGAATGGAGATGACCATGCCTCGCTCCGTCGCGGCGTCCACCAATTCCCGGCAGCACGGGCTGGAGAGCTGATAGTTGTGCCACTTGGGATAGAGGCGCACACCCGCCATGCCGAACTGCTCGCGGCAGATTTTCAGATCGTCCTGCCAGCCGGCGTAGAACGGATTGATGACGGCATAAGGAATCAGCCGGTCGCTATGACCGCGGACCTCCTCCGCCAGCTCCTCGTTGCCGGCCTGCGCGTTGCGGTAGGTGATGGCGCCGGCGCTGGATACGACGGCTTTGTCGATCCCTTTGGCGTCCATCATCGCCAGTAGCGACGCGGCCGTATTGTGCCGCAGCCGGCGGAACGCAAAATGGCCGAGATAAGCATTCACGTCAACAATCATGCTTTTCGCCTCCCCAAAAGCCTCATCATGTTCCCGCCCAGAATCTTCTGCTTATCCTGTGCGGCGAGGTCCGCCCCGCGAATCTTGCCGACCCCCGCCGTCATGGACGAGTCGCAGCCGAAAACGAGCCGATCCACGCCGACCACCGCCGCCGCCATCTCCACCGTGCCGGCGTCCGTTACGCTGCCGCTGGTGTCGAGCAGGACGTTCGTCGCGTGGCGCAGGGCCTTGATCGTCCACTCCCAGTCGCCTCCGCCGGAGATGTGCGCGCAAATGAGCATAGCCTCCGGGTAGCGGCGAGCCAGCTCCGCAAGGTGTCCCCCGTCAGTGAGACGCGGCTGGTCTTCCACGAAGTAGTGGGAGTGGCTCGCATGGTGCAGTATCGGCACGCCCAGCTCGACCGCCAGCTCCACGATGGGAAAGACCACCGGCTCGGTGCAGGTGTATTCGTTGTAGAGCTTGATGCCCATGAACCCGTGGTCTCCCACGTAGCGGCGGATTTCCTCCAGCGCCTCGCGGCCGTAGCCGGGATTAACGTAGCAGTAGCCGAGGACGCGTCCTGGGAACCGCCGCATTCCCTCGGCCGTCCACTGGTTGCATTCCCGGAAACCGTCGAGGGTCGCGGGCCAGCGTGGCGTGAGGGTCGAGCAGCACAATTGGTCGATTCCCAGCTTATCCGCCGCCTCGATGAGCTTGCGGTCGTCCGCCTCCCACGTCTTGCGGCTGTGATGATTCAGGTGCGCGTGACAGTCGATAACCTTGCCTTTGCCGAGCGGGCCGCTCGACGCGCCGGCTGCGGTTTGCTTAACGGTGCCGCGAACCGACGATATTGCCGCTGCTCCCAGCGCTATCGCCGCCGAGCCTTTCAGGAGCGTTCGGCGCGAGATGCCAGACGGAGAGTCAGATGAGATCGATTTTGTCCGTTGGGTATTCATTTGTTACTACCTTCCGTTTATATGTCGTATCTCGTATCGAAGGGCTATTCGTCCCTCGTGCCTCGTCAATCGTCCTTCATTCTTGGCGCGGCACGGCTGGGCCGCGCCAGACGCTGCCGCCGAACGTGGTAACGTAGATCAGCCCGTCGTCGGAGGGGTCGAAGGTCACTCGCTGAATGTTCGAGAAGGGCAGATCGTCGAACGCCTGCCACGTTTGACCGCTATCCTGCGAGAGCCACAGACCGGCGCCGGGCGAGCCCTCGGTGAGCGTCAAGTAAATCCATCCATCGTGCCTGGGGTGGAAGTAGCCGCCGAAGGTCTGCCGGGCCTGGCGGGCGATGCGCTGCCATGTCCGGCCGGCGTCTTGCGTGCGATAGAGGCCGCCGGACTGATCGCCGCCGCCCGCGTCACACACGCCCACCAAAATGACGTTGCTGTTCTGAGGGTGGACTGCAAAGTCCTTGGGATACAGGAAAAGCTGGGATGCGTTGACCTTCTCCCATGTCTCGGCGCCGTCCCTTGACCGGTACAGCCCGACGCCTTCGCCGGCGAGCGGCTTTCCCTGGGCGGGACGCATGGCGCAGATCATCGCAAAGAGCGTTCCATCCTTGTGCAGAATGACGCGCGAGACGCGCATGTTCAGCGGGTGGCCCAGCCCGTTCTTCTTCAGCGTCCAGGTTTTGCCGTCATCGGTGGATTTGTACACGCCTTCCATGAAGAGGCCGGCGTAGAGCGTGCGGGTGCTCTTCGGGCTTGCCGGGTCGAGCACAATCCCCGTCACCGGCCGCAGCGGCAGGCCCTGGGCCTCGGCCTTCCACGAAGCGCCGAAGTCGCGGGAGATGCACAAACCGCCGGGGCCGTTGTGGCCGTGACGCTCGGAGATGATGTTGTCGTTGGGAATGTCGTGGACGTTGGAAAATGCGCCCCACATTTTGCCGGGGATGTCCGGGTCGAACGCGATCTCGTAACAGGTATTTCGCCATGGGGCCCAGGTGTTCTTGTCCCACCATATCCAGGTCTTGCCGCTATCGACGGACCGGGCAAAGCCGATGTCCGTGTAAGCGATGTAATGGCGGCTGGCTTCGGATGGGTCGATGTAGTAGTTCCACGTTGTGGTGACGACAAGGCCGGTGCACACCCATGCGCTGCCCGGCGCGGGCTGCCGGCCGGGGGCGGGATAGGTGTCGCCGTTGAACCACGTCTCGCCGCCGTTATGGGTGATGTAGGACTGGCTCCACACCAGGATCAACCGGTTCGGATCGCTGTCGCAGATCGCGGCCCCGAAAGGAGTATCGCCTCCCTTGTACGACTGGCCCGCCGAGGCGGTGACGTAATTGGGAGCCACGTTGTACTCTTTGAATCGCGGGTCCTGGAAGAAAGTCGCTCGCCAGGTGTCGCCGCCGTCATCGCTGCGATAGACGGTCTCATGGTGCGGCGGATGAAAGCCCGTGCTCGTATTCGTGACGTACACCGTCAACGGCCTGGCGTCCGTGACCAGAACCTGTTTGTACTGTGCGACAGGGCCGTAAGAGTACTGGTCGGCCTTCGTCGTGTCCACGTTGATGCCGGGGCCCATCGCCGGCTGCCAGGTCCGTCCGCGATCCCGCGAACGGTAAACGCCCCCTCGCAGGGCGCCGTCTTCCAGTTTGCTGGTCACGGTGCAATAGAGTATAGCGCCCGCCGAATCGGAGCCTCCGCCGAAGCCGTTGATTTCCTTCCACGGCAGCCCGTCTGTTCTCTCCGCCCAGGTTTGCCCGCCGTCATCAGATCGCCAAATGCTCTTGTCCGTGGCGGCAAACATCGTGCGGCCGTTGTTTGTGTGGTCGAAGTGGAATCCGATCACCCGGCCCTGCGGACCCGGACAGGGTGTCCAGGTCACGCCCGCGTCGCGTGACAGCCGGCACCGGCCGCTGCGCGTACCTGCGAGCATGATAGTTGGGTCGGAGGGATTGATGGCGATCTCGCCTGAAAGGGAATCCTTGAGGTCGCCGATGAACGTGAAGGTCCGGCCGCGGTCGCGGCTGACCTTCAGCCGGCCCCCGGAGGAGGCGTAGATTACGTTGGCATCGGATGGGTGAAAGCCCGGCCGGCATTGCGTGTCGGTCCGCAACTGGGCCTGGTGGATCATCCGCCAGTTATGGCCGCCGTCCTGCGAGATATAGACGGCACTCATATCGCAGTTTATCATCATCAGGTTGGGGTCCGCCGGCGACATCGCGGGGCTGAACATGCCGCCTCCGCCGGACAGGCCTACGGGCTCCCAATCTCGGATTTCAGATTTCAGATTTCGGATTTGAGATTGAGACCATCCGCAATTGGCGACCGCCGGCAACAATGCCGCCAGCATTAAGCATTTCAGAGGCGTGAGGAATCCGCAGCCTCTCATGTACACTCCCGCATGATCCGCACGTAATCACGGCAGATTTCTCGCATGTCGGGGTCGCCGGGATGCCGGTCCTGCTCGATGGAGGCGAAGCCGTCGAAGCCGACCTGCTTCAGCGCCGTGACAATCGCCTGGATGTCCATCACGCCCCGGCCGAACGCCGGGAACTGCCGCATCAAGCCGTCGATATCGCGCATGTGCACGTTCATCAGGTGCCTGCCTACTTTGTGGATGGCGACCGACGGGTATTCCCGCTGGAGCAGCGTCCAGCCGGCGTCGATATTGTAGCCCAGGTCGTCGTCGCGAATCTGATCCCACAGCCGCAAAAACGACGCCGCATCCGGGATCAGGCAATGCGTGTGCTGCTCGATGGAGAATTTCAGGCCGTGGGCTTTCGCACGCGACAGGCAGGCTTTGGTGGTCTCCACGTAGGCGTTCCACACCTTATCCCAGTCGAAACCGTCGGCGATGTCGATGTGATATTTCTGGCCCGGTGTGGGCTTGGGCAGCTCGTAAAAGCGGGGCAGGTACGATGTCGGCCCCTTCAGCTCGCGCGCCCAGGGCGCCACGATATTGATCATCGGCGCACCTAACTTTTTGCCAATCCGGCAGCCGGCCTCGAAGTTGGCCAGCGCCTGCTCGCGGGCGGCTCGATCCGTGCTCGAGAGGTCCTCGACCACCGGCTGGAACAGGACGAACTGCGAGACGCGTAATTTGTTTTTCTGGAGCTTTTCGTTGAGCCGGTCGATCCGGGCGTCGGTCCAGAACTCCTTGAGGTCTTTCGGTGCGTTCACGATCAATTCGACGCCGTCGAAGCCCAGCTCGCCGATGATATCGAGGCCCGGCTCGGGGTCTTGGCCGGCGCTCAAACTGTGAAAACACCAGCTCAGGCAGCCGACCTTGAGCTTGCCCACCGCGCCGCCGGCTGGCTTGCCTTGCGCTCGCGACGGCGATTCGGCCGCCATCGCGGATGATGACAGTCCGGAGGCGGCGACCACAGCGGTCTGGATGAACTGGCGGCGATTCAAATCAAATTGAGTCTTCATACGTGTACTCCTTCCTTCGACTTCGGGTCCTCTTGAACGGTGTCGCTGATTTCTCAGAGCTCTTTGATGAAGATGTTCTTGAATTGCAGCAGGGCCGGCGGGCTGGTCCATTTGCCGTTGCTCTTGCTGCCGTGATGCTGCAGGCCGACGGGGCCGCTCTCGGCGATGCCGGGCAATTGGGCGTTCTCGATGACGGTTATTCCGTTGAGCACGACTGTTATGCGGTCGCCTCGCACCGTTATCTCGAAACGGTTCCACTGGCCCACGGGCTTGTCGGCCTGGTGGCGTGGAGTCACGCCCGCCCGTACTTCCGGCGGCATTGATTTATCCATGCGATAGCCGTAGAACTCGCCCGAGCCGATAGGCCAGCACCAGATATTGACCTGGTTCTTGCCGGCCCCGCGAAGCAGAATCCCGGAATCGGAATCGGGAAGGGACAGCGTCATCTCCTTGCCTGTGATGTCTTTGGCGTGCGTGCCGTCGGGCAGGATGTAGGGCACGCGCGGATTGATGTAGGGCGTGTCCTTGATCCGCCAGTCCACACGGAGCGTGAAGTTCTTGAAATCCTTAGCGTGCCACAGGCTCTTGTCGCCCTTGGCCTCGCTCTCGGCGTCATAGTCGATGACCCCGTCGATGATTTTCCAGTGTCCGTTGTCGCCTTCGGGCACTTTCCAGCCGGTGAAGTCCCGCCCATTGAACAGTGCGGTAAACCCTTCGGGCGCGACGTTGTCCTTTTCCTTCGCCGGCGTCGCGGTTTTGCCCAGAGGAGCCACCTGAAGAGCAATTCCCACAACAACGATCCATGCCAGATATCTCGTCGATTTCATTTTTGCCTCCTTTAGTCTCTTGTTGATTGTTCCGATTCGTTTTGCCGCCGAACCTGACGGCGGCACGGCAATATTATGTCCCGTTGTATAGACACAGTCAACATTAGTTCGGACGTTACTTTCGCCACAGCCGCCCTTTGAGCTGCGGAAACAATTCCAGCGCGTTTTCACGCATGATCTGCCGGCCGATTCGCATCGCGTCATCCTCTCGCAGCTCGCCGCGGATGACCTTCTCAGCGAGTGCTTCGGCCAGGCACCGCCGCGTAAACTCGGTCGCGCCGTAGATTCCTTCGGCGGTCCCGGTGTCGGAGCCCCACATGATGCGGTTCGACGGCACGGCCTCCAGCCACTCCTGGTACGCCCGCTTAGCCATCGTGTAGCTCAGCGTGGGCAGCCATACCGAGTCGATCCACACGTTGCGAAAGCGCATGGCGATCACGCCCGTTTCCCCCACCCAGGGAAATCCTCCGTGAAACAAAACAAACTTCGTTTTGGGATTCGCCTCGATAAGCTCGACCAGCAGAATCGGGTTGGAACCCTGAATTTTCGCCTGTCCCGTGTGAATCTGGAAGGGCAGGTCGTGTTTGGCGCTGAGCTCGACCAGCCGCCACATGATGAAGTCCTCGAAGTCCCTGATATCCTGGGCCGTCAGCTCTTTGCGGGGCCGACCGAAGATTGCCGCCGCACGTTCCTTCGATATGTTCTCGAATCGCAGGGTACGCAGGTATGCCAGCGTGCTTTTGAGGCAGATGGCTCCGTCCTTTCGGGCCGTTGCTACCACACGGTCGAGAACGGCAAGATAATCGTCGAGCGAGTTGATCGTCATTTCGTGACGCGCGGCGAAGGCGTACGGGTCGTCCAGAGGGTCGTTGAATTCCGACGAATGAAAACCCCGCACGACGCTCGTGACGTTGCACAGCGCCGCCGTGAATGGGTAGTCCGTCGTAAAATCGAGGCGACGCCAATATGCGTCGATGACCATCAGCTCGATATTCGCCCGCTCCGTGACGACCTCTTTGAGCCATTTGTCGGTCTTGTAGTTCTCGAAGATTTTGTCGTTGAGCGTGCGGGCCTGCTCCGGCGTGATCGTATCGAAGTCCACGCCGTACAGGTCGCCAAACGCCGGCAGCAGGTACCGGTAGAAGCTCGTTGCCCTGGCGTTGGCGAAGTTGTGCTGTGCTTTGGACCACCACGTCTCGAACGAGCCATTCTCCGGCCACGGCTCCAGTGAATTGATCCAGGGGTAATAGCTTCCCGCCCAGATACTGCGAAGCGTGATCCCCTCGCCTCGTTCGGTCTTATCGCGCGGGCCTATCTGTTCGAACGGCCGCAGATGGTCGTGGGTATTGATTGCCGGCACGGCATCGATGCTCGCCTTAATGCGGCCGTACACGTCGGTTTTCTTGACGTCGTCCGCGCAAACGGCGGGCGCAGAAATACAATACACAAGAAGCAGGACGCACATGATTGATAATCGCATGATACTACTCCCAATCGCAGACGTTTCTTGAATTCAGGCAGGGTAGGCCCTGGCCCACCGATTCGTGCCTTTTGACCCTACGCAAGACGATATTACCGCATGAGGACGATCTTCCAAAGAACAAAATACACCCTCGGAGAACCTCATCGAATGGAAACAGTACTATGCAACGGCTCGCCGAATGGGGTAATATGAAGATATGAGGAACAGGTTTATTGTTATGAAGCCGCTGGGAAGGGTCAACGTATGATGAACACGAATCCGCTGATGAATGGCTTGCTCGCACTTTCGATGAGTCTGTTCTTGTTGCCACGAGAGGCTGTATTTGGGGCACCTGGCCGGGAACGTTCGACCAGCAGCACCGTTTTCGCCGGCGTTCCCGTGAAGAGAGTCCTGGCCGCCGACCAGGCCGGCGAGAATCTGCTTGATCCAAACGCCTGGAGGCCCTGGCAAAAAGGTTTCGAAAGAGAAGGGGACTCCTTCGTTTGTGATAATGCATCCGATGCCAACGTTCAGCGGGGCGTCTCACAGACGGTGGTGCTGAACCAAACCAGCCCGGAACCCATTGTAGCAGTCGCCTGGAGCAAAGCGCAGGACGTAGGCGGCGGGCAGGATAGCAACTACTGCCTTTATCTCGACCTTGTCTATGCCGACGGAAGTTCTCTCTGGGGCCAGGCGGCTTCCTTCCGTGTCGGCACTCATGATTGGCAGAGAGTACAGGTGCTCGTATTTCCTGAAAAGCCCGTCAAGTCAGTGTCCTTCTACATGCTTCTGCGGGGTCATTCCGGCAGGGCGTGGTTTCGTAATCCGGAGCTGCGGATTCTGCGGCCGCCGTCGGGTGCGTGCTTGTTCGACGGCGTGGCGATCTCACCGTCCGGTGCGGCGAAGGAAGGTTTTGCGGTTCGTGACGTGGCCGCCGATTCCAACTTCGTTCAATGCGAGCAGCCGGCTCTTGGGCTGGAGCTTGATTGCCGAAAGGAACAAACCGGCAACGCCACCTTGTTTGACGTTACCCTTTCCGACACGACCGGCAAGGATCGGGCGATTACCTTGCTTTATGCCGTTCCAGTGCCGCCGGAGAAATGCCGCTGGCTCCAGGATCCTCGCCAGAGCCTGATGGTCGAGCCCGGCCGGGAATACATCAATGCCGGAAGGTTCTCCGCGGGAGCCAACGGCCGGTTGTCGCGATATCCGTTCGCTGCCGTCACTGCCGGCGAACAAGGTGTGGGCCTGGGTATTGACATGACCGAGCCTGCGTTCTTCCGGGCCGGCTACAACGCCGGCACCGGCGAGCTGTTCCTGGCTTACGACATCGGTTTGACGCCTGAGAAACCCAAAGCTCACGTGCGACTGGTGAGATTTGCTTTCGATGCAAAGTGGGATTTTCGTGCCGCTCTGGCCCGATACTATGAGATTTTCCCGGAGGTTTTCCGCTGCCGCACTCCTGAGCAGGGATTGTGGATGCCTTTCGCCAAGATCAGCGACGTTAACGACTGGCAGGACTTCGGCTTCAAATTCAAGGAGGGCAATAATGAAACCGCATGGGACGACAAACACGACATCATCACCTTCCGCTATACCGAGCCGATGACCTGGTGGATGCGTATGCCTGAAGGAATGCCTCGCACGCTCGATGCCGCTTTGGCGGAGGCCCGGCGTCTTGCGGGCGAAAAGGGCGACCCTGCTGCAAAGGCTTTCCTGACCAGCGGCTACCACAATCCGGAGGGGCAGTTTCCCGCTCAGTTGCTCGATACGCCCTGGTGCAACGGGGCCGTCTGGAGCATAAACTCTATGCCGGAGATTATGGGCGACGTCACGGATTTCAAGAATAAGTGGAACGCCGAGCTTCGCGAGAAACTGTACGGCCCCGGGGCCTCTGCCAGGCTGGACGGCGAATACATTGATTCGAGCGAAGGCTATGTGACGGACGAGCTTGATTTCCGCCGCGAGCACTTCGCCGCCGCGCAGACGCCCCTGACCTTTGCGTTTGACAGCCGCAAGCCGGCCATTTTTCGCGGCCTGATAGCCTTCGAATATATCCGCGCCATCGAGCGCGATGTCCATGCCCTGGACAAGCTTATGATGGCAAACTCGACGCCGCATCGTTTGTGCTGGCTGGCGGGCCTGCTGGACGTGATGGGCACTGAGACCGACTGGAATCCGGGCGGCGCCTGGCGGCCGGCGCCTGACAGCGACTTGCTCTACTATCGGTCGCTGTGCAAGGGAAAGCCTTACTGTTTTCTGATGAATACTCGTTTCGAGGAGTTCTCCCATGACCGGGTCGAGAAATATATGAAGCGGTCGCTCGCCTACGGCATGTTTCCGGGGTTCTTCAGCCACAACGCTTCACAGGGCCATTACTTCAGCCGGCCGGAGCTGTACGAACGGGACCGGCCTCTTTTCAAAAAATACGTCCCGCTGTGCAAACGGGTCGCCGAGGCCGGCTGGGAACCCGTTACGCTGGCCCATTCGAGTGACAGCCGGGTCTATGTGGAACGGTTCGGCGAAAGGTTCTTCACCGTATTTAACGACAGCGCCGAACAGCGCACCGTGACCATCGAGCTGGAGCGGGACATCCCAAACGGCAGCCGGGAATTGATTCACGGCCGGCCCGTCCAATGGCGGGATCGACAGACTGACCTGATTCTCGGCGGCGAAGACGTGGCGGTCATTGAAGTCTATTGAGATGGTGACAACGGTGTGAACGGTTCCGCCCGGCGAGTTTTTTTAAGATATACGCATGATTGAAAGGAGATAAGTAAAGATGGGGCGACCTTATCTGATTTTGATGTTGGTGTATGCCGGATTGTGCGCTGCACCGCTGGTTATCTGTGACGCCGAAGAGACAGGCGGCGAAAAAGGATTAGCGGCGAAGTACGTTTTCGACGAGGGGCTGGAGAAAGATCCGAACGTGATCGTTTTCACAAATTTCGAATCTGACGGCTGGCGTGAAGTCTGGTCGGGCGGGCAGGGCCGGACCGTCAGTGTCGTAGCGAAAGATAATGAGCTGGGCTTCGAGCCGTTGCAGAACAAGGCGCTGCGCATCGAAGTGCCGAAGGGCGAACACTACGGCGCGAGCATTGAGTACAAGTTCAAGGACAAAATCGGCAGTGAGCCGGAGGAAATCTATTTTCGTTATTATCTGCGTTTCGGAAATGACTGGGACCCGAAAAGAGGGGGCAAACTTCCGGGGATCGGCGGCACGTACAATCGCGGCGGCTGGGGCGGCAGGCCGGCCAATGGCCGAAATGGATGGTCGGCGCGAGGGCAATTCGAGGGCCAGAAGACCGGAAAGACCCCAATAGGTTTCTACTGCTATCACGCCGACATGCGGGGCCAGTACGGCAGCTCCTGGATCTGGAAACGGGACGAGCTGGGCTACCTCGAGAACAATCGATGGTACTGCATCGAGCAATACGTCAGGATGAACACGCCGCAGAAGAATGACGGCATCCTGCGGGGCTGGGTGGACGGCAAGCTCGCCTTCGAGAAGACGGACGTCCGCATGCGCGACGTGCCCGACCTGAAAATCGAATGTATCTGGATCAACCTCTACCACGGCGGAACGTGGGCCGCGGATAGTGACGACCACCTGTTTATCGACAATATCGCGGTAGCCAGGCGATACGTCGGCCCCATTGCCCCATCGAAAGATCGGTGATATTTCGGCATTGATTTTTCGAGGCGGTTCTGATATTCTGCCGGACAAGTGCTATGAAAGGAGCCTCTTATGAAAAGAAGTATCTGTTATCTGTTGGCTTGTTCAGCCTTGTACATCCCCTGCGTATCCGTTATCGCCGCCCAGGACGTTGATCCCTACATCGGACGCTGGGCATTGACCATTCCCGGCGGCGGGGCCGGCTGGCTGGGTGTTACACAGGAAAAAGGCTATCTCGACGCCAGCATTCTGTGGGGCGGCGGCAGTGTTCTTCCCGTGGATAGTGTCTATATGGATGACGATGGCTTGACCATCACGCGCAATAACAAGATCGAGCGCAAAGACGCGGCAGGCAACGTCGTCCGGACGCAGGTATTTACCGAAACGATTATCGCGAAGGTCTCAGGCGATACGCTGAACTTGACGCAAATCCAGCCGCGCTCCGATGGAACGAGCGTTAGACGCAGTGAATTCACCGGCAAGCGGATTCCTGCGCTTCCGGCCAAACCCGATTTGGCCAAAATCAAGTATGGCAAGCCGATTGATTTATTCAACGGGACGAATCTCGATGGCTGGAAGCTGACCAGCCCGAACCAGACGAGCGGCTGGTCCGTGGAAAACGGAATTCTTGTCAACAGGCCCGTTCAGAAAGAGGGGCAGCGCCATATTTCGTATGGCAATCTCCGTACCGAAGCCCAGTTCGAGGATTTCAACCTGAAGCTGGAATTTAATGTCCCCGAAAAGGGCAACAGCGGCGTCTATCTGCGAGGCATCTACGAGGTTCAGGTCAGCGACAGCTACGGCAGAAACCTCGACTCACACAACATGGGAGGGATTTACAGCCGGATCACCCCTCGCGTGAGTGCCGAAAAGCCGACGGGCCAGTGGCAGAGCTTGAATATCACACTCGTGAACCGTCACGTGACCGTGGTGCTGAACGATAAGGTTATTATTGACAATGAGCCGCTTCTCGGCTGCACCGGCGGCGCGATGTGGTCCGATGAATCGAAACCCGGCCCCATCTATCTACAGGGCGACCACACGGGCATCAGCTATCGAAGTATCGTTCTGACGCCGATTGCGTCGTTCTGAGCAAAACGTGTCAAACGGGCCGCCGGCGCCGTTCTGGCCCCATGATTTGTGCACAGCAGATGGCCTATTGTGGCCAGACTTTCAGCACCTGCTTTCCGTCCGCGGGAAGCTCAAAGGGGCCCGGAAAGGGATTGGCCGTGTTTCGTTTCCCGCCGAAATAATCGCGGTCGAGGTGGTACAGCGAGCCGTCGGGTTGCTCGTAAGGCAGATCCGGAATCTTCGCCTTCCCAAGCCGTTCCGTCGTGACGATTTGACGCGGCTGCTTTTCGGCCCACGCCTTGTCGAGTGTGACCTCGACGTAGAGACCGTCCGGCTTCTCGACGAGCTTGATCCCGGGGTCGAACTCCGGCAGCACAAGCGGGTCCTGCTCATGCTTGCAGGGCTTGGCGCCCTTGAGAAACACGTTGCCGGCCATCTGTACGGGCTGCGCCGCCTTGTCGTACCCTGCCAAACCGGCCGGTTCGATGAAGAGATTGTTGTAGAACCGGTCGTCGCCGCCGGGGATTTTTCGCAAGCCCGCCACCTCCGTGCTGTGCGCTTTATGAAACGGGGTCTCGCGCCCCAGCTCAGGCCGATGATCGATAGCGCCGGCAAACAGATTGTGCACGTATGCCCCGCCTTCCGACATATCCAATAGCGCCCGGCCCGAAAGGAAGAGGTTGTTGTCAATCAGGAACGGGCCGTGGTCAACCTCCACGAAAAGGCCGGTGTCGTTGTCGTGGAAAAGGTTCCGTGTCACGCGCGTGCCTTGCGCCATCCAGTCCAGCCATACCGCCAGACACGTGCGGTAGATATGATTATGGCTGATTTCAGTGTCGATCGCACCGTGAATCTTGATGCCCGCCATTTCAGCGCCCGAGAACAGCCGCCGAATATGGATGTCGTGGATGACGTTGCCGGTGATCGTGCTGAAGACCGCGCCCATGCTTCCGACGACGCCTGCCTGCTCGCAATGCGAGATCGTGTTGTTCCGCACGACGTGGTGGCCGATGTTTTCCTTCGACCAGCCGTTTTCCAGGGCGCGCTCGATGGTCTTGACGTAGCCTTCGGCGGTATTCTGCGACGTGTTATCCCATTGGTCACCGTATTTGCCCAGCGTAACTCCCACGCACGTCGAATAGCGGATATCGTTGTTCTCGATGATCCAGCCTTTGCTCCAGTGAGTGCCGATCAAGCCGATCTGCTCGGCGGTGGGCGGCGCCCAGGGCGTGGCCGCGTGCATCATCGTAAAGCCGCGCACGGTGATGAAATTGACGCCCGGCTTATCGGGGTAGAACACCGTCCGGCGGACGTTGATCTCGACCTCGGCCTCGTTGGGATTGACGCCCTTGAACTGCGCCCAAATCGTGGTGTTCGTCTCATCGACCTGTCCGAACCACAGCGGCGTGTCTGTGATGGGTTTCAGGACATCATCCAGTTTGGCCGCTTCGGTAAGCCAGTGGTTGTTCAGATAAACCGCTCCGGTGTGGTGATTCCGCTTCTTGGGGTTGAACCAGTCGCCGCGAATCAGGTCGCTGTACGGATTGAAGTCCCCGAAGAAGCTGTTGGGGATTACGGTCTTCCATGTGTCGTCCTGCACCTTTTGCCAGCCCTTGATGACTTCGGAGCCTTTGATGAAGATCTTTTCGCCGGGTGCGGCCTGGTAAGTAATGCGCTTTTGATCGGATTGTCCCCCGTGCAGCGGATTGATCCGTTCGCGATAGATGCCTTCATGCACCGTGATCACGTCGCCGCTTTGCGCGACCCGTGCGGCCGCGGAAATCGTCCTGTACGGGCTTGAAGATGAGCCGTCATTCTTGTCACTTCCATTGACCGAAACGTGAAACTCCCCGGCGGCGGCATGGGCCGCCGGCGCCAGCAGCAATAGTGCGATGGTGCATTGGATTCGGCTGATTGTTCGAATAAGCTGCGGCACACTGAAAGTCATCTTGCCCACGAGGGTCCGATTAGCGTCTGTGTTCATAGTGTGGTTCCTTTTCATTTCTTCTGCAAAATCGTGCGGCGAACAATCTTAATCAGTCGCTTTCACAACATCAATGGCGAACTTCTGGGCCGCCGAACCGACGCGCTCCGTATCCACAGAAAGGACCTTCTCATTGCCCCAGCGCAGCACCGCCTCGTCGAGCCTTCGCACCTGGCGGTCAATGGCGACGGTGACAGTCACATCGGTTTTGCCCGCCACATCCGGCGTGCCCGAGAGCAGCCCGGTCGCCTCATCAATCCTGAGCCACGCCGGCCCCTGGGCAAGCGCGAAGCGGGGCTTCTCGATATCGAAGTAACCGCTGGTCTGCTGGCCACTGGCCATCCGCGAGCTCAGGTCGCCCAGAGACCGGTTCGCAAGCACCTCATAACGGTACTCGGCGCCGATCCGGGCGGTCACCACCGGCTTGCTGTAGATGACGGGCCGGGGAGCAACGGCGTAATCGGATGGCCCGCTGCGCTTACCCTGCGCGTCCACTGCCACTACACGGTAGTAGGTCTTGTTGGCGGCGGGCAGGTTCACGTCACCGCCAAGCACCGCCAGCTCCGTCGCTGCGGTCTCGGCGATGAAGTTCGCCGGGAACCACGGGTTCCAGTCAGCCATCTCCTCTTTGGTCACACCCACGACGCACTGGTGCCTCTGGTCGGCGGTCGTAAAACCTTTCTCGTCGCTGCCGTACACCCGGTACTTGACCGGTGCACGGCCTGCCGGGTTGGCCTTCCAGCGGAGAGTACCCGTACCCGTCGCCTCATCGTAGTCCACGGTCACCTCCAGCGGGTGCAAGGGGCCGCGGGCGGTGAAGCTCCAGGTCTCACTCCAGGGTCCCCACACGCCCTTGTCGTCCTGCGCCCGCACGTGCCAGTAGTACGTGCTGTCCGGCGTCAACAGGCCCGGCTGGGGCAGGCTATACTGGGCCTTGACCGTGATTTTCTCCTTGTCGGTGGTCTTGTCCTTTTCCTTAGAGGCGTCGGCGGTCCGCGAAATGAGCTTGTAGAAGCTCATCGAAAGCGGCCACTTCATGTCGGCGCGGGCCGATAACTCGAACTGGTAGTCGCCAATAGCGTCGCCGTCGGGGTCGCCGGGAGCCGTCCATTGAAAGACGACGTCCGTGCCGTTCGTCTGGCTGCCGTTGGAAGGCTGGACTGCGCCGGCCGGCGCCGACGGCGGTCTTGAGGCTGACCGCTCGACCCAGTTGTGCGTGATCCGCACCCTGCGATCCCCAACGGACTGGTCGCTGTACGTGAAAGCATTCTGGCCCACGACCATTTCCGGAAGCGCCAGCGGGGCCATCTGCACGTCGTTGATGATGGCCAGGCGACGGACCCGCGCCGTCCCTTCCAACTGGCACTTGAGCTGATACTCGTAGCAGGCCGGACTGACAATCGAGAAGAACTTGTCGAGGTTGTCCCCCGATCCACTCGGGGGCAGGCTCTGTGTGGGCCTCCAGGTCTTGCCGTCCTGGCAGATGAAGAACTTGGCCCCCGCCCCCTCTACTTCGAGGCGGCCTCCCACAAAGATGTAGGGACTGCGCATTGTCCAAATGATCGTGCCGGTCTTGCCCTCGTCGGCCGCCAGACCATCCGGCCCTGCTGTGACGTTTTCCACGGCCGCAGCCCCTTTGCGCCACACGGCCCTGGAGAAGTCCGGCCGATACTCCCACAGGCCGTTGTAGATCGGGCCTTCGTACGTGGGGGTCGTCCTCAGCATCCCGTGGTGCTTGACCGGGCGGAGCTGTCCCCAGCGCCAGACGAGCGCCTCGCCGGGACGCAGAATCATGTTCATCGTGGTGTCGGCCTTGCCGGAGCGTTCGCCCCCGACCGGTCCCTCGAAGAAATACATGGAGCACATTTCGGGATCGGACCACCACGCATCGGGAAACAGGATTCCCTTGGAGTGGGTCCGTTTGATCAGGTCGTGATCGCGCACGATATCCTGCTCGCCCGCCACGGTCTGGTTGTCCCGCAGAAGGTAAACGGAGTGCATATCGCCGTCATAGAAGTGCCAGGCGCCGTCGTAAAAGGCCTGAGAGATGCAGTGGCCGAGTGCCCGGGCCGGCGCTGCTTTAAGCCCGGCCTTGCGCCACAGCGTGGCCAGGCAGATGGAGTCGTTGCCGCACGTGTTGTACCCGTAAACGTTGAAGACCTTCACGGGGTCGCCCAGCTCATTGTTGTCACCCGGAGAATGGTGACGATACTGGATTTCCTGGAACCACAGGGCAAATGCTTTGTCCGCGTCACTCATATCCGGCGTGACAGCCGAGGCGACGATCTCTTCGACGCTGCGGAAATTGTTGCGGCCGTTGGAGAGCCACGGGTTGACTACGTCAACGTCGCCCACGTTCTCCATGCGGACCGAGCGGTTGGATTCCCAGGTCTGGAGGAAGGCCCCTTCTCTTGCTATGCCGCAGCCCATCGGCGAGCGGCAATTACGGCCGTCCATCGTACCAGCCTGCAAGACCGTGTACTGGTGTGTCCCCCCGGTCAGGGCAACGACCTCCTCGACGTGTGACCTGGCGACGTCGGTCGGGTGCGCATCAGTTGACGGGGGGTACCACGCATCGCCGGTAATGACGGGATTCGGCGGATGAGGAGCTTGTGCAAAGGCCGCCGAAGCGGCCAGCAGGGTCAGTACGCACGCGCAGGTCTTCAAAATCTCTCCTTTTCTATTTTCGCCCATCAGATTTCATCCGCTGCCGGTTTGACGAAACGATGGACGGTTCTCTGCCTCATGTCAGCGGACATCGGCATTATATACCGGTCGTGCAGTGCGGCAAAAACAAAAAGCGGGGGACTGAGCGTGCAGAGGGTGCATGCCACAATTGTAGGTGCAACCATCCCCAAAGCCTGCGGCTTTGAGGCTGCCACCCGTTTTTCGCCAATCCTGATTGGGTGGCAGCCTCATCCCGATTGTCGTTATCGGGATGGGGATGGCTCTTTCTGTTCTTTACCTACAAAAATGACATGCACCCGCGTGCGGAGAGGTTTCTCATAGACTCTTCGTCCGGCGACGATGAACCAGCGGGCTAAAACGGCGCCTGCATCTCTGTATCGCCTCTTCTTCGCAGTCACGGCGTGAGAAGACGCTTCACTTGATGAACCGGATTGTCAGCGGATATTTGTAATGCCGGCCGTCGTTTGCCTTAATTGCTGCGATGATCAGCAGGATCACGTCCAAAACGTACACCGCCGGCAGCAACGCAAAACCGGCGCATGCAAAACACATAAGCCCTGCCACAATTGCGTATATGAGCACCGAAATCTGGAAGTTGACGGCCTCTTTGCCCTGCTCATCCACGAAATTGAAATCATCCTTCTTTATTTGCCAGATGATCAGCGGCGCGATGATACTGCCAAGAACCGGCACAATGGGCAACAAGCCGCCCACTCCGGCCAGATGGCAGAACATGGCCCACATTCGGGCGTCCCTGTCGAGTTCCTTCGCTTCGCCTGCCGGGCGGGCTGCTTCGGGCTGTTTAGTGCTCACGGGCTGTGCCGCCTGCTCGCTGCCTGGGTTTTCGGTTGCGTTCATTTCCGCCATAATATAGCTCCCTTCAAATCTATTGTTTCCAAATCAACAAACCACCTTCTCGTTCCCGCGAAGGTACGCCATGAGTGCATTCTGCACAGTCTTTACTTACGGAAAGCCGTGAAAAGGTTACAGGGCATGGATTTCCATGCCGATAATACAGGGCTTGAGGCATCGGCATGGGTCTTACGACACTGTGTGCGTGGGGGTATTTGTGCTAAGGGCAAAGGATTCATGGTGCGTCCGAAAAATGCCGATTGGGAGTATCGTGCGCAAGGCAAAGAAAGGCCCTGAAGAACGAGTTCCCATTTGGGCTCTGCACCTGAGTTGTTTATAGGTAGGTAATACAGAACTGTGGCTATAGTAGAAACCTCCAGTGAATTATTGGAAGCCTTAAAGCGACATGAGCTGGCGATTGCCCGGTTATACGAAGGGTATGCGCAGAAATTCCCGGGGTACGGAGACTTCTGGATGGAGTTATCTCGCGAGGAGATTCAGCATGCCAACTGGATAAGCGGGCTTGCCGCCAGAGTCGAAGACGGTTCCGATTGTTTTGTCGTCAACAGGTTTCCAATAGGTGCCATTAAACATTCGATAGCCTATGTGGAAGAATTGGCCAATGCGCCCGACCAAGCGGACTTCTTGTTGATGAATGCCATCTCAACTGCCTTATACATTGAAAAGGCGATGATCGAAAATAAGTACTTCAAAGTGTTTTCGGGCGACGGCGTGGAGACAAAGCGCATTCTAAACGCACTGGCTCAGAGCACGCAGAGTCATTATCAGCGAGTGCATAAGGTCTGGCAGGAGCTTGGGTGACCTGACCTCGCATATTGCCGTGACACAGTTACTTTCTTTGCTTCCGGTGTATCCCTCCATGGATGCGCAGATACTATTGCTTTAGTCGCCGGAAACAAGCGGGGCCTATACCGGACTATCCGGCACAGGCCCCGAACTGATACAAATCCTGGCGTTAGTCGAACCGAACGTTAAGGCGTCCTCGGCTGGTAGAGGCGAATGTCATCGAAGTACATCTTGCCCGAGCCGTCGGCTGTCGTCATATTACCCCGCGTACCAAGTCCAATCGTGATCTTGTCCACGTTGGTCAGGTTGATGCCCTGAGCAGACAAGGCCGACAGCGGAATCACCCACTCGGTCCAGGTGGTAAGCTGTGCCGCCGCAGGATTGGAATGGACCACCACCGCCGGCGATCCGGCGCTGTTGGAAACCGCTACGTACAGCGGCTCAGCGGCGTTGCTTGCGATCCCGATGTCCTGGTTCGCCCACTGTGCGCCGACCGTGCCGGTCGTCTTGACGCCGGAGAACTTAGCCGTACAGGTGGCGTTGTTGTTGTGGCTGGTCAATGCCAGCCCGATATAGACGTTCGAAGCCATGGCGATGTTCTGCGGATTCCACGACATCGGCGTCCAGGTGGTCCCGTTGCTGGAATAGTAGCCTTTGAAGTTGCCTGCGGCGTCACGCTCTATTTTTACCCAGTACGGCGCTTTGATGGCTGTTTGCTGGGTTGTTACAACGGACGTGTCGCTTGTGGCGGCCACGCCGGTGCCTACTCTCGCCTGGAACCGGCATCCGTTTCCGGGTGTGATATAGATGGCAGCGAACTTCGAGCCGGCATCCAGGGTCTCGCGGATCATCACGCCGCACTTTGCCCACGGATCCGTGTTGTCCACGCTGAGCACCTGGGCCTCAATCGAGCCAACGCCGGAGAGCGTCTTGAAGGCGTAGTGGAACTGGTCGGCCTGATTCCAGATATCAGCGCCTGAGGCGGTCATCGTGTACGTCCCGACCGGCCCTTCGACAAAGCTGCCGACGGAGCCCGCACGGCCCCGGAACCAGATCGACAATTCCGCGATGCTGTGCTTCGTCCAGTCTCGCGGCGCGGTCAGCGTCCGCTCCGCCTCAGAATACTTGGCAAAGCCCTGCTTGTTGTTGTCGTAAGATAACGGCATGGCCTGCTTGCCGCCGTGAACAATGGTTTCTTCGGTAAATGAGCGAGTAGTCTCGTCGCCGACCGCCGCTCCGGTGCCGTTGCCCGCAAAGTAAGGCGGCGTCCCCGGAGCACCATAGCCCAGGCCATCGTGCCATGCGTACCATATCTGGTTGTCGCCCGCATCGTAGCTCTCGAAATTGTCCACGAGAATGAAGTCGACGACCGTGAAGCTCCAGATTCTGCCTTTACTGACTGTCGCGTCCGTGTTGATTTCGTCGATCCGCCAGTAGTACGGCCCGCCGCCCCATAGAACGCCTTCGGGGGGCGTATAGTTTGTGCCGGCTTGGCGGCCTCGATAAACGCCCGTCGCATCGGACTCGCCGGCATCGGCGACGGCGTTCCTGTCGGTGCTGAAATAGACGTCATGCTGAGCGACATTATCGCCCGCCGACCAGCTTAAAGGCAGGGCACTGTCGATGTCCGGCGTCGAGCCATTGGCCGGGCTGGGATTCCATGCAACCAGCGGATCACCCCGCATCGCCTGCTTGATCTCGTCCGCCGTCAGCGCCTTGTTGTAAACGCGCGCATCGTCGATCATGCCGGCATAGGACTCAGTAGTCGCTCCAGTATTACCTCCAATATAATAATTCGCGTTCGTGCCGTCTGTTTTCTGGAAGGCTGCTTCCTGTGAGAGGGCCCCGTTAACGTAGATGCGAAAGTTCGTCCCATCTCCTGTCACTGCGGCGTGTGTCCATTGGTTGGCTGGAACAACATCTGGGGCTGTCTCACACATAGCTCCCGCCCAAGCTCCGCCAACGCGACCGCGCCATGAAAGCCTCCCATCGTTGTTAAGGAACAGTGTGTCATTTGAGGCGTTATCCGTTTTAATGGCTCGAAAAACCTGCTGCCACGTGTTGCCCGTTCGTTTCGGATTGATCCAGATAGCCAGCGTAAAGGATCCCTGAAACAGGTTGGCGGATAGTGAATCAGAGGGGGGGATTACAACGCGACTGTTTTGAAATGCGAGCGCTAGTCCAATTTGTCCGGCTACCCACTGCGGCCCACCAACCAGGTCGCCATGATTGTCATGCCCGGACCAGTCGAGGGCTGTTGTGCCCTGACCCTCATCAAGGCTCCACCAGCCCATAAGCGTAGTATCTTTAATCGCGAACGTGGGGATGGTGCTGAAGCTCCAGACCTTGCCCTTATACGTGGCGGCGCCATCGAATTCATCGACGCGCCAATAGTACGTTTTGTCTTTTGCAAGAGGGCCGGGGTTATAAGTTGTAGTGCTTTGGAGCGTCCCGCCAGCGGCATTGGTCACAGTATCAAGATTGTCCCCGAAATAGACCGTGTGTAATTTCGCGCCAAAACCAGCGGTCCAACTGAGTGATGCGTCCAGCTTGACGTATTGAGCTCCGTCAGCCGGGTTCGGGTTGTAAGCGGTTTTGGGTGGGACCATGAAGCTCCAGACTTTGCCCTTGTAGGTATTAGCCGGATCGACCTCGTCGATTCGCCAATAATAAGTTGTTCCTGGAACAAGGCCATCCGGATAAGCAAATCCGGGAAAACCAGCGACATAGTACGTGCCGGCCTGATTGACTCGGAACGTGCCGCCCGTGCCGGCGTTCACATCGTCAAAATTATTACCGAGATACACATCGTGTGAGACCGCAAAGGCTCCCGGCGACCAGCTAAGGTTCACCCACGTATCCGCGTAGATGGCGCCATCGGCCGGAGTGGGATTGCTCGCTGTCAGTATGGACGGATCAAGGAGGGAAGAGGCCGCTGTATGGGCCAGGATGTCAGCGTCTGTCAAAGCCCGGTTAAAAACAACCGCTTCATCCATGACCCCCATCAGATGGTCGGCAGGGCCGGCGCCTCGACCGCCAATTCTCAGGCGTGGAAGCTCAACGGTGCTCGTGCTGGTTCCCATGAGCTTTCCGTTGAAAAACAATTGCGTGCCGCTGCCGTTATTGCGAAACACCATATGCATCCATACATCCTGACGTACCACAAGATCGTTCAGTGTCAATCCGGCGGCTGGGGTGAACTGGTAGTCGGCGACGCCATATCGCGTGAAGCCGGTCTCACCCAGGGCCGTCCAGCCGGCAAGGCGAATCGACGTTGTGTCGCTGTCATGCAGCGCCTGCGAGTCGTTAGCAGCCGGAGGTTTGGTTGTCTTGACCACGTATTCTACCGTCCATGGGCCGGGCAAGTCCGTAGCACCGGTAAAATTGGCGCGGTTCGCGCCGGTCCTGGTGAATCCGACAGCCGCTCCTGCACCGAAGAATCCCGCTTGAGCCAGTGAGACGCCGTCGTAGGCGCCGTTCAGGGCTCCGCTGCCGGAATCAACGCAATTAGTTCCGGTAGCCTCGTTGAACTTGTACCAGTGAAGTGGACTGGCGCCCTTTATGGCGGCCTCCCATTCCGGAAGGCCGGCCTGAGCTACCGTGCCGACAGCCGGCACAAACAGAACCAGGAACAAGTACGTCAATTTTCTACACATGATAGTCCTCCTTATTGAAAGAAGTTTGGGTGCTTGTGCTATGGCCGTGGGCCAGAGCAACGGGGAAAATCGTTGTCGCTGTTCGCTGGGGGCCGCTTCCTCGTGCTTGGGATGATTTTTCGTAATCGGACGCCGCCTCCTTCCTTCCCAAAGCCGGATACGAGCCGCCGATTAGAAAATGAGAATCTACAACGAACCGCAACCATTTCGTCCTCCGAGAGAATCCAAAGTCGAAAGTCTCTCTAACAATCATTTATACCGCACGGGCGACCCTCCCGTCAAGGAAATTATCGGAACTATGAAGTTGTTTCGGCCTCACGGGTAATCCGTCAGTTACGGGTGGGAAGGGGATGGTTAAGAGGAGTTGAGGTTGAAGAGGGCGTCGGTGGGGTCGATGTCGGGTTGCTCGGCGAGCTTGTCGAGTGCGGCTTTGAAAGCGGCCGTCACA
>Ga0210377_10000297_pt1 | contig 46887 bp, 32 predicted proteins | sample PLM4_65_b1redo_FD_155480 | JGI IMG/M metagenome (GOLD analysis project Ga0210377, IMG submission 155480) | Groundwater sediment microbial communities from an aquifer in East River, Colorado, USA - PLM4_65_b1 redo | ecosystem: Environmental > Terrestrial > Soil > Riparian zone | place: USA: East...
TTTTCGGCGGCGGTTCCACGGTCAACGTGTCACAGTTAATAGCGTCCGGCCTGAACATGTCCGACGCCGACTTTCTGAATGCTACGGACGGTTCGCCGGCGAACTTTCGATTTGAAGGCGGCAATGGTCAGGTGATCAATCGCGCCAGCATTACCGCTAACAGCGTCTATTTGATCGGCAAGAAGGTTAATAACAGTGGCGGAATCCTGGCCCCCAACGGGCTGGTCGTCATGGCGGCCGGGGATAACGTCTATCTGGCTCAGGATGGCAGCAATGTTGTGGTTGAAGTTGCAGACGTTGGGGACGGCACGCCCGACGTGGACAACAGAAGTTTAATCAACGCTCCGAACGGGCAAATTGTTCTTGCCGCGGGCGATGTTTTCTCCCGGGCGATTCGGAACGTCGGCTGGATTGTCGCCTCGTCCGGCGCGATCACAGCCAAGGCGGCCCGCATTGAGAATCGCGGTCTCATCCGGACCGATGCCCATCCCGCGGGGGATGGCGACGGCGGGACGGTGACATTGACGGGTACCGAGTCGCTTCTGATTGGCCCTGATGGCGGCAGCCTTGCAGGTACCGTGGAGGCGGACGCTTCGGGCAATGGCAACGGCGGAAGCATCACCCTGGAAACGGAAGGGACACTAACGATTGCCGGCGACACCTTGATTTCGGCTCGCGGCGGCAGCTCGACGGGCGACGGTGGGTCTGTGAAAATCACAGCCGAGCATTTCACTCTTGCCGGCCAGATTGACGCTTCGCCGGCAAACACAGACTACGAACCCGGCACGCTGGAGATCGATCCGGCGACCGTCACGATCGCCAACGGCGCGAACGCCGGGGCGACCGACACGCTTTACGAGCAGGATATCGAGACCTGGGGCGACAATGGAACGAACCTCGTGGTCTATGCAGACGAGAGCATCGTCGTAGAGGACATGCTTGACGGAGAGCTCAAGGGCCGCTATGGGGATATTGAGCTTCACGCGACAGGGGTGGATAGCTCCATTTCCTTTGCCGATACCGCTGACACGATCAGCACGACGCTGGGCGATATCAAGATGAGCGCCGGCTCAGGCGGCCTGACTATCGGCAACCTGGAGACCGGCGGCATAGACTTGGAGGCGATTCCGGGTCAAATAGCCCTTTCTACCCACGATGGGGGTAACATCACCACCGAGAATCTGACCATCATGGGCGGGCAGGGGCACGCCGAAATCAATGTTACCGCCTCCGGCAACCTGACGGTCAACGGGGACGTCATTGTTGGGCGCGACTCAGACATACAGAACGTTCCGAACGGCGAAAATGCTGAGGCGGTTGTGATTCTTAAGGCCGGAGACAATGTGGTCCTCGACGGCGAGGTCGGTGCATATGCCGAGGGCATAGACGATGACGTCGTCGAAGGCGATGTAACCAGGGCCGAAATAAGGATTCTTGCGGGCACCGACTTTGACGAAATCGGAGACGCATTCATCAACGGCGACCTCGTGGCTGACGCACAATCCTCAAGCCAGGGGACATCGGACGCCACGATAGAGATCAACGCATGGGGCATTATCGTGTTTGGCGAAGGGGCCGAGGCTCACGCTATAGCCAACGAAGCTGAAGTGCAGGGAACAGAATCTGAGGAGTATCCTGATGAACCTGGTCCCGGTGACGACCATGCTCAAATCATCATCACGGCACAGGATTATCCGGTACCCCCCGTAATAGGGATTGACGATGTGCTTTCCGCGTCAAAGAACGACACAAGTATTCCTGTTGCTGTCTTGTCCAACGACACGCAAGGCGGCGACCCATTGGCTGGTGGAGTGATCACTTCTTACACGCAACCTGCTGCAGGCACAGGCACAGTGACGCCCGTTCCTACGACTGGACCGACTCTCAGCCTTGAGTACCACCCGCCAGAGGACAGCGCTTTAACATGGGACGCGGAAGGTCATGCCACGGTGACCTTCACGTACAGGGCCGAAGTTGGTGGGGAGCTCTCTGAAGAAACCACAGTCACAATCACGTTGACCAATGGGTTGCCTGTGGCAGTGGCCGACGCAGCCAGCACCACCCTGAACATCGCTGTTCTGATCAACGTCATGGCCAATGACGCCGATCCCGACGCCGATACGCTCACGGCGACTTTAGTCGGCGCTCCGGCGCACGGCATATTGACGCAGAATCCCGACGGCACATTCACATACACACCGGACGAGGGATTTATCGGGCCGGACAGCTTCACCTATTCGGCCACCGATAGCCGGAACAGCTCCGCCGTCCAGACGGTGGCAATTACGGTCAATCCTATAGTCGTGCCGCCGCCGCCACCCGTACCGGCGGTATCGGTTGTGGCGCCGGGGCTCGAGAGGGTAGCGTTCGAGGTTTCGGGTTGCCCGGCTCTGGTCCAGTGGGCGGCCCAGGAGCTTGGAGTGAGCGAACGAGTGATGCAGATTTGGATTGCAAACGCTTTGGCTTCGACGCGCGACATTCAGCCGTGCGATACCTGTGCGAATCTCAGGCGGGCCGCCACGATTCTGCAGGACGCCGATGGGGTGTATGCCTCGGCTCTGGCCAAGGTGGTCAATGAATTCGCTTCGACGGCTACGCCGCCGACCGAGGAGCAGATGGCCTCCATCGCCGAGGCCATAGCACGCAACGCCGGCACTGAAAACCACTACGCCACGGCCGGAGAGTATATCGATGCTCTCGCGGATTACGTGAGTATTCTGACCAGTGAAATGGGCCTTTCGGCAAAGGAGTCCGTGCAGTTTGCCGCCGACAAGTACGGCGCACGCTTGGCTCAAAGCGGAAACGCCGCCGTTGCCGCTTATGTGGCGGCCAGACTGGCAGCCATGGGAGGATAATTTATAGATTAGCACGCCGCCATTTGCGGTGCGGGATTTGAAGTTGCCGTCGAAAGGATGATGTCTATCCTTCCCGACGGCAACTTTTTTTGGGACCTGTTGCGATATCATCGTTTTTCACCCGTGCGCTCTTTCGATTGTTATCGGAACATGTCCGTGAATTTGCAGGTTGCCTGGTGAGCCTAAAAGGACCGGAAAGTGAGAATTCTCATTCGGGAGAATTGCCCTCGTCGATCTCAATTCATGCTCTTTTAATCTCGTAAGTTCCTATAGACTATAGTGTTAGAATTCGACGCTTCACACCCGGAAAGATGGGGCGGCGTGTTCAACTCGTATCGGTTTTGTGTCCAGCAAAAGGCCTCGCCTATTTGGGCAATGGAGGGTTGACAAAACGCCGATGAGCAATATAAAATACGAAAGTACCTTCACGGAGGAGGTACTTTCACGTTTGCTGCACAGAGGGTTTCTGTCGCAGCGCAGGGATTGATAACAGGCTTTAGCTACTCCTTTGGAGCTATATCCTTCGATGTATCCGATTAGACGCAAGCATTTGACTAAGCGGATGGAAGGTTTCTGCTCGATACATGCAGCAAGAGGAAGAGTGCCCACATGGTTCGCGTGGGTTCTTGCTCTGGCACTGTGTGTGTCTGCGGGTATCGCGTACCGCGTGCTGGCGTCCCGCTCGGAGCTGGTGGTTGGCACTCCCGTCCAGCTCCCTGTCCCGTTGACTGCTTTTCCCAAACAGATAGGGCATTGGATTGGCGAAGATGTTCCTATCCCTGCGAACATTCAGCGTGTAGCGGGGAATGATGCGTTTCTGAACCGGTTGTATTCGAACAAGGTGAGTAACCAGTGGGCCAATATTTACATCGCCTATACGGCCCACCCGAGAACGATGCTGGGCCATCGGCCTCAAATCTGCTACGTTGCGGGCGGATGGGTGCACGATGGTACACAGGCGAGCACGGTTAGTTCGATCGCCGGCAGAGAGATTCCCTGCCTGATACATCGCTTTCATCGACCGGCGCCGGAGAACGAAGAAACGGTTGTCTTGAATTTCTACATTGTCAACGGCCGGCTCACTTCGGATGAGAGGGTTTTTTCCGGGGTGGGATGGCGGACGCCGAATATTGGCGGGGATCCGGCGCATTACGTGACGCAGGTTCAGGTTGGCTCGATACTGGAGAATTCGATCCGAGCGGCGGCAGCGGAAATGGTCGAGAAAATGCTTGATTTTTTCCCCGATGAGAAGGGGCAGATCAGGTCGGCTCAGCAAGTTCAACCTGTGAGCGACTCCCAGGGATGAATCGAGATGGGACGAGCGTTGCGGTTTTACTAAAAATTACGTAAGTGCTTGAAATATAATTGGTTGCGTTTTTTCTTGGATGCTCCCGACAGGGACGAAGTGCGCATAGAGTCAGAACATATGGGCATCCAATACAGTTAAAGAACCGTTGGGGGACGGCTGGCCGGACACGCGGCTGCGAAGCTCAAAAACCGTTCGATCAGGGCCTGCGAGAGACCATCGCATGGTGGAAGACAAATCAGGGCCAAACAAAGCGTAAGTGACAACTTCTTTCTTCTCGGAGGTCGGTGACAGAGCGCCGGGAGAAACGTGTTCGTTCTGAAACCAGTCACAAGGCGAAGCACAAACTGCCATCCGGCCAGAGAGGCAAATTTGCAGACGATCCCTCCAACATCAGATGTGAGCACAAAGGCGAAAGCCATACGCGGCGTGGTGGCGTTGGTTACCGGCACGACCGTGGGACGCGGCCTGCGGTTTGTGCGCAACATGATTCTCGTCCGGTTGTTGGCCGAGGAGTTGTTTGGGGTGATGGGCATTGTCATGGCTGCGACCATAGCGTTTGAGTCCCTGAGCGAGGTCGGTGTACAGCAATCCATTATCCAAAACAAAGACGGCGATGATCCCGAATACATGAACATCGCCTGGTGGTTTCAGTTCATTCGGGGTTCAGGTCTGTTCATAGTGGGGCTTCTGACGGCTCCCTGGATAGGATCGTTCTATGGGAATCCCGAGATATCCGGACTATTGAAGGTTGCTTTTGTTGCCGTGTTGTTTAGAGGGCTTGTCAGCCCGCGTACCTATGTGCTTGAGAAAGAATACAGGTTTGGCTTGCTTATGCTCATTGTCCAGGGCAGCAGCATATTGGGTACTATCACGACCATCGTTCTGGCCTTTATGACGAAGAATATATGGGCGTTGATTATCGGCTACGTGGCGGAGGCTGCCGCCATGTGTCTCATCTCGTATATCCTGGTGCCGTTCAGGCCGACACTCAAAATCAACAGAGAATACCTGGCGGAGTTACTAAAGTATGCCCGGGGAATGTTCGGCCTGCCTTTTCTGACAATGGTCATCTGGCAGACCGATGTTTTCATGTTAGGCAAGCTTCTGCCGGCGGCACAGTTGGGATTGTTTGGCATGTATGTCATGGCCTTTAGGCTGGCCGAGCAACCTGCCTGGGCGTTCGGCCAGGTTTTTGGCCGTGTTTTGCTCCCTGTTTTTGCCGAAGGACAAGACAACGGCGAGATGCTGCGCCGGCGCGTGCTGAGGGTCATAAGGACTACCCTTATAGTCAGCGTTCCTTTGGCTGCCGTCGTGGCCGTCGGGGCCAAACCAATAATCTCACTTGTTTACACGCCAAAATATGCTGCTGTTGCAGTTCCTTTCGCTATACTCTGCGTTACCATGTTTGTCAAAACCCAGGCTGCGATTCTGACGACTATATGCCTGGCTGTAGGCAAACCTCATTTACACAGACGCTATGCCGTCTTCCTTGCGATTTGCGTTGTTTGCCTGATGTACCCCGGAATTACTTTGTTCGGCGTGACAGGCGCTGCAGGCGTTCTTCTACTTTCCAATATTGTTGCGATCTGTCTGCAGGTTGTCTGGGTGGGAAGAATCGTTGACCTGCGATTCCGGGACTATGCGTTTTGGCTGCGGCGCAGTGCTGCAGGTCAGGCGGCAAGGGGTGCGATTGCCAATGACGGTTCCTGAAGTCCATATTTCCGCTTCCCGTCAAGCTCGATCTTTGGGTCTCCTGTGTCGGTCGAGAGCTCTTCTGGTTGGGAATCGTGCCCCGGGAGATATCCAATGAGCAGACTCTGGTGTCACCTTGTTCGGCGGGCCTGGCATGTTGCTCGTACCCGTTTTCTGTGGGGATGGCGTCTTCATTCGCTGGGCCGGCGCAGCGCTCTTGGGCGTTGTCTGGAAATGAATAATCCGCGGGCGGTTGCTATCGGGTCGCTCGTGACGATCGCGAGCGAGTTTATCTTGAGCGATCTCTGTCCCGGCCAGGCGGAATGCCCGAAAATTGTCATTGGCGATCGTTGTACAATCATGTACCGGTTCCAGTGCAATGCCGCGGAATCCGTGCGGATTGGACAAAACGTGCTGATCGCCAGCAATGTATTGATTACGGATTCAGACCACGTGGTTGAAACGGGTGTGCCGACCTCGCGAAATCCGAAGCTCGTGACTCGGCCGGTTTGTGTTGAGGATGATTGCTGGCTCGGCCAGAATGTCGTTATTGTGAAGGGCGTCACAGTCGGTCACAACTCCATCGTGGGGGCTAATAGTGTGGTGACACGCGATATTCCGCCGTGCTCGGTTGTAGCGGGAAATCCGGCCCGTGTAATTAAGATACTGGAGAGCAGAGCGTGAATGGGCGACCTGGGAACAACATTTCGATGTCAACCCCGTGGATTTCTCCGAAGGCCGGTAAGCGTGGTAATAATGTGCTGGAAACCAGAAGAAAATGTACCGTAACACGCGAGGAAGCTGAATGCCGCAGCGCGCAAGTATTCTATCCGGTATCTTGTACAAGCTCTATGCCGTCAGAGTACGCCGGTTGAGACACGCTGTATTGTGGCTTACCATAAAACTTGACGGTGGAGAGATGTTGTCACATATTCTTCGGCGCATCTATTCAGACTATCACGGCATCGAGATAGGGATGTACAGCTACGGAGGCTGTTTCAATTCGGTCCGTATTGCAAAAGGTACGAAAATTGGGCGCTACTGCTCATTTGCCGGCGACGTGTGGAGGTTTAACGGCAACCACCCGATGAAATTCAGGTCGATGCATCCTTATTTTTATGAACCCTTCTTTGGATACGTTCGGGAAGAGTTGATACACAGGAGCGAGCTTGTCATCGGAAACGACGTTTGGGTCGGTCAAAATGTGTGCATCTTGCCGGGCGTTCGACGAATCGGCGATGGCGCCGTGCTGGGCGCCGGATCTGTTGTGACCAAGGACGTACCTGACTTTGCCGTTGTAGTGGGCAGTCCCGCAAGAGTAATACGGTATCGCTTTTCAAAGGAGACACAACTTGCAATCAAGGCCTCACGATGGTGGGACAGAAGTATTGAAGAGGTGCAGAAGGATTTGGGTGAGTTCACACGTCCGGTTGACGATGAACAGTAACGCCCGGGCTCAATGGGTCTGACTCATCATCCAAAGCGGTTTACGTAAGGCGCCACACACGGGAGAATCTCAGACGGATTCGGCCCGTGAAAGGCAGGGGCAGGCGAGACATTATGGTAGAAATAGTCACTATCTTGATTGGGGCGGCGGCAGTGGTGATGGTATTCTTGTTATCGCCGCTTCGCGGATTGATTGTGTTTATCGCTGCGCTCGCCTGGTATCCGTCGTTTCTCGCGGTTCCCATAGGAACGATTGATATAACGGTGTCCCGGATGGTCATACTTGCTTTCTTCGTCAAATTGTTGCTGCAGGGCCGCCTGACCAGACAGCTTCGGCTTGAAAAGATTGACAAACTCATCATTGTTTACTTTATGGCCGAGGTTTTGGCCGGCGCCACGACCGCGAACTCTATAGGGCAGTTTCTTGAAAACCGTTCGGGTGCGATGTTTGACATGCTGCTGCCCTATTTCGCCGTGCGTTTGGCTGTCCGGAACAAGCAGGAGTACTTGAGTCTGCTGAAGGCTATCCTGGTCATAGCTGTTCCCCTTGCGGCCTTTGGCTTGTGGCAATGTCTGACGGGTAACAATCCATTTGGGTTCCTGTGGAAATATTACGCCTGGGCGGCCGATACGAGTTTTACTCCCATGCACCGCAGCGGTTTCTTTCGCGCGAACGTGGTGTTCCCGCACCCGATCATGTACGGTCTTTTCTTCGCGATGTTTGGTCCCGTGTGTATGAGTCTTCTTCGCCAGCCAAGACCGAAGCGGCCGACCTACTATGCCGGGCTGGCGGCTATGGGTGTCGGCGTATTCGCGTCCATGTCAGGCGGACCCATGTTTGCGTCAATGCTGGCCTTGAGCTTCATCTTATTCTATCGGTACAGAAAGTTCTGGCGGTTGGCGGTGGGAAGCGTGGTTGCCATGTGTCTCATCCTGGAAGTGGTGAGCAATCGACATTTCTACGACGTCATCGGACCGTTTACGTTTAGCGCCAGTACCGCCTGGTACCGCAGCCGATTAATCGAGGTGGCGTTTTTCGAAGGCGGAATGAGCGGGCACTGGCTGACGGGGTACGGTCAGGCTGATCCCGGCTGGGGTCCCAGGATCGATTTTCGGGAGTTCACGGATATTGTGAACCACTATATATTAATATTGGCGCGATATGGGCTGGTGGGCCTGATTCCGTTTATCGTTGTTCTTGTGGCTGTCTTTAAGAAGCTTATTGAGGCTCTCAGAATGAGCGTTTCGGAAGAGGACAGATGGTTGGCCTGGTGTGTCCTGGCGGCGATGTTCGGCATATTGGGCAGCTTCTTTACGGTTTCGTTGTTTGGCCAGCCGGTCGTCGTGTTCTATATGATCATGGGATTCGGCGCCATCATGCCGCACATAGTGGCCGGAAGGAATTATAGGCTCGCCCGCAAAAAGCCGGCCCACGAGGCCCCTTACGCCGTGAAGACCTGACTTTGTGAGGAGCACGGGCGCCGCCGGCCGCCTGATGAAGACTGCAGACGACACAATGGAAAAATGGTTTCTCTAACTCGCTTCTGAACTGCAATAGTATAGAGTATAGATTAATGAGTCACCAGCTTATCTCCATCATCGTTCCGACTTATAAGGAAGCCCAAAATATATCCGTTCTGGCTGAACGAATAGAAAAGAGCATGAGACAATCTGATCTCTGCTATGAGATTATCGTAGTTGATGACAATTCGAATGACGGTATTGTGGAAATCGTCGAAGACTTGAAGAACAAGTATGATATCACCCTGAAAGTCAGGGAACATGAAAAGGGCCTTTCTTCTGCCGTCATCGCGGGATTCGGGATAGCACGTGGTGATGTCTTTGTTGTAATGGATGCGGATTTAAGCCACGAACCGGAACGAATTCCCAAACTTGTTGATCGCGTTATTTCTGACGACAGTGAATTCGTCATAGGAAGCCGGTTCGTCGAAGGGGGTGCGGCTCCTCATTTTGACATGTATCGAAGGCTCAACGCCTGGGTAGCGAAAATGCTCGCACGGCCGCTGACGAAAGTAAATGACCCTATGTCGGGATTTTTTTGCTTTCCCAGAAGAATCTTAAACAATAACAGCCAGCTCAATCCTCTGGGCTTTAAGATCGGTCTGGAAATCTTAGTCAAGTGCGCTCCGAAACGCGTTAGCGAAGTGCCCATAGAATTTCAAAAGAGGCTCCATGGAGAGAGCAAGCTTTCCCTGAAAGAACAGATGAAATATCTTTTCCACCTTAAGAGATTATATGAGTATAAATTCAGGACGCTTTTCGAATTTATAAAGTTCTCCATGATTGGTTCTCTGGGAATGTGTATCGACTTGTCATTCACCTACGTCGCAAAAGATATATGGCTGTTCCCTTTCTACGTCGCGCGGGCCGTAGGCTTTGTTTTCGCTTTAACGAGCAATTTCCTGTTAAATCGGCGATTCACTTTCACAAACGCGAAAGAAGGCCGTTTCGCAAAGCAATACGTTTCGTTTTTTCTGACTTGCATCCTGGGATTTTTTGTTAATTGGCTGGTATCCGTCTATTTATATTATCATCTTCCTTTCTTTTATTCCCACTACCTGATAGCGTCTTTTCTGGGTATTCTTGGGGGCTTAACGGTAAACTTCGCTGGAAGTAAGTTTATCGTGTTCAAATGACATCTGCGGTGGAACACAGGTTGTGCGGATGGATCCGTTGTTTGGAGATATCTTCTGCTTTATCAGATATCTCTATCGGGGCGTTCATAGATTTTGATCTCTATGTTCAATGCCCGATTTACCGAGTGGATCAAGTGAAATTTTTCCGCTAACACATTTTCGATTCTCTTTATGTCTTCCTGGTTATAGGTATATGTTCTTATTGACTTCACATAAAAGATCTTCCTGGAACGGTTGATTATTGAAGAAGCGCTTTCGGATGAATTGTGCTGCGATATATCGTATTGGGCCAATGTAGCGGTTTTATCGTAATATTCCAGGACCCGCGAGGCCGATTCATGGATAATAATGGCATTGTCACCGTCTTTCATGGTCTCATTTAGATACTTGACGACGGATCGAAAATCTAATTTTGCATATTCGGCCCGGAAATAATGGTTAAACAGAGAACAGGCTGATAAGAAGACCATGCAAGACAAAAGGACCCATCGTTTTCCTGTCGATAGTCCGTCGGCGGCGATTGATAACAATAGGAGATAGAACGGGAGCACACACAGAATATATCTAACGTTAAAACGAAGTGAGCTTGAGAGAAAGGTGATCCCGTAGATCAGGATCAAAGGAACAAATAATAACACAAGAATAAATATATAATGAGCGTTCTTTCTCCGGGTGATGGCCTTATATGCTGCGTATAGGAAAATACCCGCACAGACCAACATCGACGGAATCATGAGGAGGCCATAGTGGGATACAATGTTCCAGGCCGTGTTTGCGGGCCCTGATTGCTTCAAAAGCGCACGTATCGTGTCGAGCGGGGGACCAAGAGTTGTCCCTACATTGAAAACACAAAATGCATAAATAATATCAAATACGGTTGTCGTCCTGAAGCCTGCCGCCTCGGTCGTGCCGGCCGCGGAAGTCTTTGCCAGCAAAGTGATAACTCCCGGAAGATAACTTGCAGCAACTACCAGCATACAGACGACGTAGAAACAAAGCTCTTTTTTATACCTCTTAATAAAAATGACAAGATACAGCCCCATCGCCGCAAATAGGAAAATGGAGTTGAGGAAAGTCCAGAGGGACAGGGATGCGAAAACGGTAAACAATGTCCATAGCCACAGACTTCCTTTGTCCAGGAGTTTGATGAATAAGAACGTCACCAGAAGCGTAAGCATAATCCACAATGAGTACATCCGGGCTTCTTGCGAATACCAAACGTGCACGGGAGAAAAAGCCAAAAGAACGGAGGAAAACAGGGCGACATCTCTATTGATGAGCAACTCGGCAATCTTGTAAACAAGAATAACCGAAATAGTGCCATAAATTGCCGAAGGCATGCGAAGCGCCCATTCGGCGTATCCAAACAACCGGCAGAATAGGTAGTTTAAAATATGATAAAAGGGGCCAATGTGACCTTCTTGATTCATAACGGCGGAATACACGTCGAAGACACTGCCCACCTTGGTTTGTGAGTATATTGCCCCCTCGTCCGTCCACAGACTTTGGCTGCCTAACATGAACATTCTCAAACCCAATGCTATGACGGTGATTATTAGAAGATTAAACAGGTTCCTATTCTTCTTAATCAGTTCCATCGTAATTGCTCCATGTGAGTTCCGTAAGTAAGCAGAAGAGCTTTGCCTTAAGGAAGCTCAGCAAGAAATCCTCATGACCTTACCAAAATCGAAATATAGTAGCAACAGGATCCCAAATGAAATTCTGCTGGGCTGAGCCATTTTAAGAGGGGATAAGAATGAAAACGGGCCGTGGGGACTTATCGCGAATCGGTACACATACCCGGTGGAGAGCCGGGCAAACCGGTGTCACTCACGGCGGATTCTTGAGCGCGCGTCGGATGCCTGTGTCTTTCTTGCGACCGACAACAGACAGGTTAACAAGGACTGCCGGAAACAGTTCAAGAACGTAATCTCGACTCAAAAGTGGTTTCCGGAGGACCGGTCAGGTCGAACATTGTCTTCAGGAATTCCAGCAGATTATGAAAAAGACAGTCAAGATAGACGATGTTTCAAGTGTGAGGAGATTGGAGATGGATGTCTCTGCGCTTATCGTGAACTGGAACACACGCGAGATACTGCGTAATTGTCTGAAATCCATATACGAGCAGACCCGCGATTTGACATTCGAGGTGATTGTCATAGACAATGCGTCTGAAGACGGATCGCCGCAGATGGTCAAGGAACAGTTCAAAGAGGCCATCCTGGTTGAAAACTCCACGAATCGTGGTTTTGCGGCCGCCAATAATCAAGGGATGGCTATGGCAAAAGGCCGGTACGTGTTACTGCTTAACAGCGATACCGTAGTTCTGGATAATGCCATTGCCAAAACGACGGTGTTTGCCGACGCTCGTCCGGAAGGGGCCGTCATAGGATGTAGAATTTTGAATCCGGACAAAACGCTGCAGGAAGGTTGCTTCATGTTTCCATCGCTTCTGAACCTGCTGCTTTCGGCTACTTACATGTACAAGCTGTTTCCGAGAAGCAAGTTCTTCGGCAGAGAGAACATGACCTGGTGGGCGAGAGACGATGAGCGGGAAGTCGATGTGGTTACGGGCTGTTTCATGTTGGTCCGCCGAGAAGCCATTGAGCAGGTTGGGGTCATGGATGAACAATATTTCATGTACGGCGAGGAGACGGATTGGTGTTATCGGTTCAAGAAAGCGGGATGGAAGTGTCTCTTCTCCCCGAGCGGCTCGATTATTCATATTGGCCGCGCCAGCAGCAAAGTCAGGCGGCACGCCATGGCGCTGCAATGCAGGGCCAGCATTTTGCTCTTCTTGAAGAAGCACAAAGGCGAGCTGACTTATCGCCTGGCCTGTCTGGCGATTGCGCTCGATGCGTTTCTCAGAATTCCATATTGGTTCGTGAGATGGATTGTCTCGGGGAAATTACACGGTGAAGAACGGTCATATTTGAAGACACACGTGTCTGCGATGTACCGGTCGCTGCTTGGCTGGCGCGCCCTGCGCATTAAGTGATGATCATTGGCGGTGCATGAAAATGGCGGATGCTATGGATTTTCTTTGTTTTGGCGGCGAAGACTGGTGGTACCATAATCGCGGGCACACCGACATGCAGTTGATGCGGCGTTTCGCCCGGATGGGCACTACGCTTTACGTCAACTCAATCGTCATGGGCAAACCCACGATAGGAGACGGTAAGAAATTCACCGAAAAAGTCATTCGTAAGACCAGGAGCATCTTCAGGGGGCTTGAGCCTTCAGGCGTCGGGTTTTGGGTGTATAGTCCGTTTACCTTGCCCGTGCATCATATCCCGTGGGCCAGGTCGTTCAATCAGGCCGTCCTGCGGCTTCAGATACAGCGTGTTATGCGAAAGCTCGGCATGAGCGACCCCGTGGTATGGGTGGTCTGCCCCGTTGCCTGTGACACGGCCTTGAACATCAAACGCAGTAAACTGATTTACCAGAGGACGGATCGATTTGAAGATTATCCCAATGTTGACGTGGAAACCATAACCGCATACGACCGAAGGCTTAAGGCAGAAGCAGACCTGACGATCTTTGTAAACACTTCGCTTTATGATGAAGAAGCCGGCCAGTGCAGGAAGGCCATCTATCTGGACCATGGCGTTGATTTCGAAGCGTTTGCATCGGCGGAGGGCGATTCACGCAGACCCTCGGACATAGCCGCGGTACCTGGGCCCATAGCGGGTTATTTTGGCGCCCTGGATGGCCACAAGCTTGACATCGGGTTCATCGAGACCGTGGCGGATTTGTCGCCCGGCGTTTCATTTGTTTTCATCGGCAAGGTCTCTGGCGAGCTTCTTCGCCTGGCCGAGAAGAAGAACGTATGGCTGCTGGGGCAGAAGCCCTACGAGCAAATCCCGGATTACGGCAAGTGCTTTGACGTGGCCATTCTTCCCTGGGCGCAGAGCCGCTGGACGCAGGCGGCCAACCCCATCAAGCTCAAAGAATATCTCGCGCTGGGCAAGCCCGTCGTGAGCACGTCTGCTTTCAGCGAGGTCCAGCAGTATCGTGACGTGGTCTGCATTGCCGATACGCCGGAGGAATTCTCTCGGGAGATTGTGAAGTCTATCGCGCAGAACGATCCGGGCCAGGTGGCTGCCAGGAGAAAACGGGTCGAACGTGCGTCGTGGGATAGTAAGGCCGGAACCGTATTGGCCGCCGTCTTTGGCAACGAATCCGTCGAGTGATACGGCCATGCCGGGCGCTCGATATGGACCTGGGCAAAGGGAGCTATGAATACATCCAAACAGATACGGGTGTGCCTGGCCGCTTCCGCCGGAGGGCATCTGACCCAACTGCTCGAGCTGGCCGAAAGCTGGAACGGTTTTGAGACGTTCTGCGTCACCACGACGGACGTCGTGCAAGACAAGCTGAGCCGGTTCGGCCGAGTTTACGTGGTGGGAGAATGCAATCGGCAACACCTTTTCCGGGTGGCCAGGGTCCTGTTGCGATGCATCCGGGTGGTCTTCAGAGAAAGGCCCGACGTGGTGATCAGCACAGGTGCAGCGGCCGGTTGTATGTTGTGCATCCTGGGCAAAATGCTCGGCGCGAAAGTCGTATGGATTGATAGTATTACCAACGTGGAGCGCATATCCCTGTCGGGCAGAATGGTGCGCCGCGTTGCCGATTTGTTTCTGGTGCAATGGCCCGATCTGGCCCGGAAGTATGACGGCGTTGAGTATCGAGGTTCGGTGATATGATATTCCTGACGGTGGGTACGCAGTTTCCGTTCGACCGCCTGGTCAGAGCCGTGGACCAGGCGATTGCCTCTGGAGGAGTGGATGAGGAGGTATTTGCACAGATTGCCGACAGTGCGTATCGACCCTGCAATTTTGAAGCGGTCTCCTATCTGGAAAAAGACGCGTTTGACAAACGCATGTGTGAAGCGTCCTGCGTGATCAGTCATGCGGGAATGGGCGCCATCACGACGGCGCTGGATAATAGAAAGCCGTTGCTTGTTATGCCAAGATTGAAAAGATACCGCGAGGTTGTTAACGATCATCAGGTTGCCATCGCTCAGACGTTTGAACGCCTCGGTCATTTGTTGGTGGCGTACCGTGAAGAGGATGTGTCCGAGAAGATCAAAGCCCTGAGACATTTTGTGCCCGTCGAACGTAAAAAATGTGCTGCGGCTGTGGTGCAGAGAATATCGGATTTCATCGAGCAGGTTCGCAAAGAACGTTGAGCGGGAATAGGTGGTGTGCCCGTAAAGGGCCTGGCAAGGTTGGTTGAGCATTTAGGAGTGGGTTCCATGTTTCAAAGGCACAGGTTCGTTTCATCAGGGTTGCAGAATGTACTGTTCTATGTCTTTGTGGCGTGTCTGCTGCTGGCCGGTCCGTTGGTATCGATGGGCACAAGCCAGACCCTCATCAAACACAACCCGGTGGAAGCGGTCGCTAAAGACTCTCTGTCTGACGCCAATGTCCCCGCCGCCACAGCACGGGCGATCGCTCGATTCGACGTTGTGCCGTACCAGGTTTTCTCCGGTACCTTCGAGATCGGCGTCGTGGCGTTTCACATGGACGGCGTCCAGATGGTCCAATTTGAATATGAGACACTGACTGGGCCGCGGACTGTTAGCGAAACCAGCATGCGCTTAAATCCGCGTACAGGTGTTTGTGAGTATTGGACGGCCCTGAATGCGTCGGACTTCGCGGATGGGCCGGTTACCGTCAAAGCCACCGTGTGCCCAAACAGCGGTCTGGCCAGAGAGCTTTCGCTCGAACTCTATGCCAACGCCCACAACACGCTTGCGGGAGGGGAGACACTTTACGTGAGTCTGAGCGGTGACGACATAACCGGCGCAGGGTCTCGGGCCAAGCCATTCCGGAGTATCCAGAGAGCGATAACCGCGGTGACCGAGAATGTTGCTCGCTACGATGGGGGCGAGATTGTTTTGATGGATCGTGGCTCCTATGATATGCGAGGGCCTCGTTTCGATGCCGTAAACAACTTTTGGATCACGATCCGTCCTGATGAGGGCTTGCTTTGCAGCGATGTGGTGATCGCCCCCCAGGTACGGGAGCAAATTAGAACCAGGATCCGTCGGATGCGCTACTATAATCTCAGTTTAGATTTCAGTAAAATCGGTCAGATCTATAAGGAAGACAGTCACTGGCAATGGTACGACCATTGCAAGTGGTATCAATCAGAGGGATGGGCGGCTACATATCCGGGTCATAATTGGGCGGTGCGCAACGTCGGCTTCAACGGCTTGTACGTTACGAATTGCCTCGCGGAAGAAATGCTTTACGGCTTCGCCGGCTGCAATCTGGTGCGCAGCTCACACTGCAGGAAGATTAGCGGCGACGCTTTCCAAATGAGCAGAATGGTCGTCAACTGCACGGCTGACGGCGTAGGTGGGACGGCCCTTGAGCATCATTCCGACCTGTTTCAATACTGGGATCAGAACGAAAACGTCGTTGTTTACGGGGTAAAAGCGATGAATGTGACCAGCGCCCAGGATTTCTTCTTCGGCGGCCTCGTGGGAACGTCTTATGTGAACTGCGCCTTCGTCAATGTCGCGGTTCATAATGTCCAGGATCGACGCGGACCTCCTTTCACACAGTACCACCACATCCACGATCACGTGCTTTTCATGCACATCAGTAACCCGGGCCAGTTATCCATGTTCAGAGACGATACGAATCCGCCGTATACCGGGCACAACGTCAAGTTTGTCAACTGCATCTTAGAAGGTCTTTCCCGGGGCACGTGGGGGGGCAAGGGGCTGCCAGACGGAGTCAGTGTCGAGTCCTGCCATTTCCTTCAGGGCCAGCTTCACGGAACCAGAGCGACGACCGGGGAGATCTCCATTCTGGATGGTCCCGGAAGCCGTTTTAGTTATGCGGGCGCAGGTGTCGCCGCTCTTGCAGGTACGGGGCAGACTATCCCCGGATTCAGCCATCCGAACGATGGCGCTGCTGAGCATGGCGCCCCGAGCAGAGGAGCTTTTGTATTTGACGTAAACGTACCAGAGGCGGATCCCAATGCTAAGTAATATCAAGAAGACTACGCTGTACAAGAGCGTCGAGACAATCACTCCCAGCTTCGTGAAAGCATTCTCAAAAAGGATATTTTGGGCCATTGTTCGCCGGTACAACAGGTTCAGGTATATCGAAAAGGGACGGTTTGTCGAATTTGGCTATCGATTTCGTTTTGATCATTCGCGGCCATATCGTGTCCGCATTGGGGCCGGAACGATCACCGAAGATTTCAACGTGTGGAATGCGAATCTCGGAGACGTCACGGTGGGAACGAAATGCTGGTTCGGTCTCAATAATGTCGTCATGGGGCCGGTTGAAATCGGCGATCGCTTATCGACCGGACCCTATGTGATGATTCTTGGGCCGAGGCACCCGGTGCCGGCGCAGGCCGCAAAACAGAGGGACAAGACCATAATCGGAAACAACGTGTGGATCAGCTCGGGCTCCATCGTCTTGTTTGGAGTGGAAATCGGGGATAACGCCATCATAAGCGCCGGGTCGGTTGTGACCAAGGATGTTCCCGCCGGTTCATTCGTTGGGGGCAACCCGGCGAGAAACCTGTCCGGCCTGATTCATAAGGCATGGGAATTGACCGACGCTCAGCAGGACGAGAAGGTTGCTCGTGAAGAATGAAAATGAACCTTCTCAGGGGCATTCACGTCTATAGGTGCAACGTATTCGCAGAGGATTCTTGGTTTTGGAGAACACTATTGCTTTGAGGGTAAGATGGACAATTCTTCTAAAATCCGGCAGTTCGTAGTTGAGAATTTTCTTTTCGGGGATGGGCAGGTCCTCAAGGACGATACGTCATTCATGCAGGAGGGCATCATCGATTCGACGGGCATTCTGGAGTTGGTCTTCTTTCTCGAAGAGACCTTTGGCGTAAGCGTCGAAGATGACGAGCTGGTTCCGGAGAACTTCGACAGTCTCACGAGAATTGTCAAGTATCTGGAAGCTAAGACTGAATCTGCGCCCGGGTAACGAGGAAAGCCGTTTTAGTCGATGCACGGCACACGCCGCACCGCCGGCATGATCGCGCCGACGCTGCCTGGTTCTTGATGGATCTGTTTTGCTTGGTCAGGGTAACAAAGTAGCATGTCCTATGAAGTGATTATTGATAGTGTTAGTGAAAGTCAGTGGACGCAGTACGCGCAGGACTTTGCAGATTATAGCATCTATCAAACATGTGCGTACCAGCAAGTTCGGGGCCAGATGGACGGTTGTCAAGTTCGCCGACTCATCGTCAAGGCCGGTGACGGTGAGATTCTCACGATGTGCCACATCCGCGTCCATCGCATCCGGCCCCTTGGGCTCAGAATAGGCTATGGGCAATGGGGGCCCCTGCTCCGCAAGAAGAACGGAGCTGTTGGTTGTCCGGCAGGGCTGCTGAGTGTGTTGCGTGACGCATGTTTCGGACTCGGTATAGACGTTTTGCGACTTGCCCCAAATGTGGTCGATGATGCCGCGAATAATGAGCTAAGCGCCGCGTTGAAGGAAAGCGGTTTTCAAAAGCTCACGGAGGTGCCGCCCTATCATACGACGTTGGTATCGTTGGATTGCCCGGAGGCTGATCTGCGAAAACGTTTGCACCAAAGCTGGCGGCGGATGCTCAACAAAGCAGAGGCGGCCGGCGTTGACATAAAGGAGCACACGGATCAGGCCTCGTTCGAAATGTTGGAGCGTTTCTATGCGGATCTGGCCCGAAAGAAAGGTCTGAAGGGAGTTGATCCTAATGTATTTGCCAGAGCGCAACAGACCCTGCCGGAATCCGAGAAGATGTGTCTGATTGTTGGTTACCTTAATGGTGAGCCGGTTACCGCGCATGTAACCAGTAATCTGGGTGCCACGGGTGTTTTTCTGCTGTCGGCCAGCAGTGAGAGCGGGTATGAACACAGGACCTCCTATCTGGCCTGGTGGAGAGCCATGATTCGTTCCAGCAGCATGGGCATGAAGCATTACGATACAGGAGGCATAGATTTTGCAAAGGGTCCCGATATCGCTCGTTTCAAGGCAGGAATTGGAGGCCGGGAGATATTTTATATCGGTACTTTTGAAGCGTATGCCGACCGGCGCACGTCGATCATCTGGAAGGTGTCGGAGCGTCTTTATCGGCTGGTGAAATGGTAGGTGTTTCAGTGACGCAGGCCGCAGGAGATGCCGCTTGAGCAGGGCGAGCTTCTTATGAACAATAACATAGAGATTAAACTGTATCGCAGTTTTGAGGAATTGGCGAGCCTCCAGCCGCGATGGGATGACCTGGCAGCGTCAGTTGGAAGTGAGATATTTCTGACCTATGACTGGTGCCGAATATGGTGGAAATATTACGGGAAAAATCGCGACTTGAGAGTCTGGGTTTTCCAGAAGGGTGCAGACCTGGTGGGGATAATCCCGTTGTTTCTTGAGAAGATATGGCTGGGTCCCGTTTCGGTGCGGGCGGCAAAATTAGTGGGGTCCGACCATACCATGGCACAATACAGTTTGCCCATTGTCCGCGAGCATATCGCAGAGGTCATCGAGGGTTTGTCTGAATCACTTCTCAAGGAAAAATGGGATGTCATACATATAGGGCCTATCGCGGGCTTGTACGGCCATTATGAGACACTGAAAGAGGCCGTCATTGCGGCATTCGGCGCCTCGTGCGGCGTTTCGTGCAGGGAGAAACAGGTTCAGACGTATTTCTTTGTGGCCGACACGTGGGACGCTCATCTGGAAAGTCTCTCTAAGAATGCCCGGAGAAGCATCAAGCGGAAGTACAAAGCCTTGCAGGATGTTATGCAGAGCCGGCCCGGAGAATTGACTTCAGATTTCGCCGCGATTCAGAATGTGGACGACGTGTTCCTCGGATTCGTTCACATGCACCAGAAGCACTGGGAGAAAAGGGGCAAGCTGGGGCATTTTGGTGATTGGCCTGATTCGTTTAATTTTCATAAAGAGATGGTCCGTGCTCAGCTCCCATACGATAGACTGCGCCTTATGCGGATTCACTGGGGCGAATGCTGCCTTGCCTATGAGTACGCATACAAATTCGGTGACAGGTATCTTGCCTTCCTGAATTCGCGTACCGATTTGGAAGAAGTCGCCGAGTTGGGTGTCGGGACCATCATCTTCGCCGAACAGATAAAGAAAGCTATAAGCGAAAACATCCGGCATATTGATGATATGCGAGCTGAATATGACTACAAGCTGAGGCTGGGCGGTAAGCTGTTTCCCATGAGGGACGTATACATTTATCGAAAGCAGCCTCTGGGCCTGGCCCGAGTGTACGTCTTCAGGCTTCTTTCAAAGCTTCTTCATCTGTGTTATTATAGGATTTGGTATATCCGGATCGCACAGAGGCTGCCGTTGCGCCGTCATGCCCTTTGGCGAATATGGATTCGATCCAACGCATTATCCCAATAGGCGCTGCATTCTGTAATTTCATTTGCTCATGCTCGAACTGAAAACAGGTTGTGAAAAAGTGCCCGGCAAGAGGCGCGATTTGTTCTGCGGGCCGCCGTGGGCGTCTTTGAGACAGATTCTTGGGGTCGCTGCTGCGCAGGGCGTGGCTTCGTGGTTCCAAAACGACAGGATATACTATGTGCACCTGGGCAGGGTGGCCATCCGTTACGCGTGTGAGCTTCTTGGAATCGGCAAAGGGGATGAGATTCTTGCGCCGGCGTATAATTGCGGCAGCGAAATCGATCCGTTGTTCTGTAGCGGAGCGTCGCTTAAGCTGTACCGAATTGATCATGCCGCGAGCATTGACCTGAATGACCTGGAGGGGCGGATTTCGAAGAAGACCAGAGCGATCTACGTGACGCACTATTTCGGAATGCCCCAGTCTCTGGTTGAAATCAGGGCGCTCTGCCGGGACAGGAAGATTCATCTGATTGAAGATTGCGCATTGTCGCTGTTCAGTTCCGACGGGCAGATCCGGCTCGGCTCATTGGGCGATATATCAATTTTCAGTTTTCCCAAGACCTTGCCCGTTCCCGACGGAGGCGCCATGGTGATCAACAACCCGGACTTGTCCGCGGATGGCTGGAAAAGGTGTAAGCCGCCGGTTGCGAGATTGTCGAGAGGGATGCTGTCGCTGGCAAAGCGATATGTACTGCATACGTCCTGCCAATCGGGTTTGTTTTACTCGACACTGTGGTCTCTGCTCAGGAGAGCACATCTCGGGAACGGCGACGAGGGCGAATTCGACACTTTCTTCCCTGACATGCCTCCGAACTTCTATTACGACGCCGGACTTGACAATCACGATATTTCCGGAATCACCAGGCGTATGTTACGGACCTTCGATGGCGTCGAGATCCGGTCCAGGCGGCGAGGAAACTTTCTGCGATACCTGGACCTGCTGTCCTCGCAGGAAGGCGTGGAGCCACTCTATAGAGAGCTTCCCGCGGGGGTTTGCCCGCTTTATTTTCCCATCTTTGTGCGCCGGCGCGAAGCCGTTTGCAGAGAGCTGAATGCTCTGTCGATTGATGCGATAGCGTGGTGGTCCGGCTATCACAGGTCTTTGCCCTGGCCGGAATATCCGGACGCGTGCCTTCTGAAAGACCGTCTGCTGGTCCTGCCGGTCCATCAGGGATTGAGCGATGACCATATTGCGTTCATCTGCGAGAAGCTGCTGCACATTGTGCATAAACTGCCCGCAAACCCCGTTTGATTTATGGACCTATACGACATTTGCATCTCGTGAGCTGAAACCATGTGCGGAATAACAGGTATTTGCCATATAGGCGGCCCGAACGGCATTTCGTTGAACACGATCAAGAGCATGATCGGCGTTATCAGACATCGTGGACCGGACGAAACGGGGGTGTACATTGATGACCAGGTGGGGCTCGGGCACGCCCGCCTGAGCATTATCGATCTGGCCGGCGGCATCCAGCCGATACACAACGAAGACAAAACGCTCTGGATCGTTTACAACGGCGAGGTCTTCAATTACCCGGAGCTGACGAAAGAGTTGGTGCAAAAAGGCCACCGCTTCTATACCACCACGGATACGGAGGTTATTCTTCACCTCTACGAGGAAGAGGGTCCCGACTGTCTGGCTCGCATGAACGGTCAATGGGCGCTGGCGATCTGGGACGCTAAGAAGAAGGAGCTGTTTCTGGCGCGCGACCGGGTGGGCATTCGGCCGTTGTATTATACGATTCTCGACAACACGCTGATTTTCGGCTCGGAGATCAAATCGATTTTTGTCAACGGGAACGTGCCGCGGGAAATTGACCCGATAGCCATGGATCAGATCTTCACGTTCTGGACGACTTTAGCGCCGAGGACGGTTTTCCGGGACGTATATGAATTGCCGCCGGGGCACTATTTGAAGGTGTCCGGCGGTCAGGTCGCTTTCAAGAAATACTGGGATATCCCCCTGTATCCGCGCGAGGAGCAACTGGACTTGGCTCCGGCGGAACTTTGCCGGCAAATCCAGGAGCTGCTGCAGGATGCGGTCCGGATTCGGCTGCGAGCCGACGTGCCGGTCGGCTGCTACCTCAGCGGCGGGCTCGACTCCTCGGGCATTACGACCCTGGTCGTGCGGAACTTCAATAGTGACGTGAGGACTTTTGGCATACGTTTTGAACAGGATGGCTTCGACGAGGGTGAGCATCAAAATCGGATGGTCCGCTTCCTGGGAACGAACCATACCGAGATTCAGGCTACGAACGATAAGATCGGCCTTACACTTCCCGACTGCCTGTGGCACTGTGAAAAGCCACTGCTGAGGACCGCCCCGATCCCGTTATATCTGCTGTCCGATGTTGTGCACCAGAGCGGCTTCAAGGTCGTGCTCACGGGCGAGGGGGCGGATGAAGTCTTCGGCGGCTACAATATCTTTCGCGAGGCAAAAATCAGGCGGTTCTGGTCGAAGTACCCGGACTCGCAGAAACGGGCGGCGATGATCGGTCAGCTTTATCCTTACATATTCAACAATCCCAGGCTCAATCGCACCCTGCAATCGTTCTTCGCCAGGGGCCTTGATGAGCCGGACGATCCGATTTTCTCGCACCTGATCCGATGGGAAAACACCAGCAGGATCAAGACGTTCTTCTCCAACGAGCTGAGCGGCGCGATAGGGCCTTACTGTGCGTATGACCAGGTCCGGCAGGGCCTTCCGGAAGCGTTTGAACGGGCGGATAGTCTCTCCCGATCTCAGTACCTGGAGATGGTAATCTTCCTGAGTAACTATCTTCTTTCGTCGCAGGGCGACCGCGTGGCGATGGCCCATTCGGTGGAGATTCGGCTGCCGTACCTGGACTTTCGCGTGATCGACTTGATGGGCCGGGTGCCCGCCAAGTGGAAGATCATGGGCTTGAAGGAGAAGCACATCCTGAAAAAGTCGTTCCAGGGCATATTGCCGGATGAGATCACCCGGCGGCCGAAACATCCCTACCGCGCGCCGATTAAACAGAGTCTGCTGAATGAAAAGACTGCCGAATATACGCACGAGGCGCTGTCCGAGACGTCATTAAAGAGGACGGGCTTGTTCGATCCGGTCAAAGTGACCAAGCTGCTGCGAAAACTTCAGGCGCTCGATGCGCCGAGCGAGGTTGACAGCATGGCCCTCGTGGGAATCCTGTCTTCGCAGATCATTCATCAGCAGTTCATCGAGGATTTTTCTTCAAGAAGTGCTTGTACTATCTCTCCGAGCCTCATCGTCGATCATCGGACGGAGGCTCTGAAATCCGCTATTTGAGCTCGTAACTGACTCAGGATGAAAACAAAAAGGACCATGGATCGTTGAGGATGTGAACAGATGATCGAATTCGACCCGACTTTGGTTCATGATTGGCTGACCCGCTCGGCTCGGCGTTTTCCGGACAAGGTGGCTCTTGTCTGTGACCAGCAGCGCTGGACGTACAAGGCTCTTGACCGGCGCAGCGACCATCTGGCCGCGGCGTTGCTGGATGGAGGCCTCCGGCGCCAGGACAGAGTGGCGGTGCTCATGGATAATTCGGCCGAGATTGCGATCTCGCTATATGGCATTTTAAAGGCCGGCGGCGTTTTTATCATACTGGCCGGCTCGCTCAAGGGAGCGAAACTGCGATATATTTTACAGAACTCCGGCGCCAAGGTCCTGATCGCGCATACCAGCAAAGCGAAAGTCGTCAGTGATGCGTTGAGCGACGGGCCGGCGGACTGCAAAGTCATCTGGGCTGGGCCGAAGACACGTGTCCCCCAGGAGCTATCGAGCGTTTCACAAAGCTGGGATGAAATATTCTCAGACTTCAATGACGAAATCGCAGGCGGAGAAAAGGACGGTCGTCTGCCCCGCTGTATTGACGTGGATTTGGCGACGCTGATCTATACATCCGGCTCCACGGGCGAGCCCAAGGGGGTCATGTCCACACACCAGAACATGATCTCGGCGGCGCGGAGTATTATCCAATACGTCGGAAACGTCCATGAGGACGTTATCCTGGACGTCCTGCCGCTCTCATTCGATTACGGCCTGTATCAGGTCATCATGGCGTTCATGTACGGCGGCACGGTGATCCTGGAGAGATCCTTTGTTTATCTCCATAATGTTCTCGAACGGATCGCCCAGGAGAAGGTGACCGGATTTCCCATCGTTCCGACGATTGTAGCGATGTTGCTGAAGCTGCAGGATGTGACCAAATATGATTTCAGCACGCTTCGATACATGACCAACACCGGCGCCGCGCTGCCCGTTGAGCATATTCGCAAGCTGCGAAACCTGTTCCCGCACGTCACGATGATTTCCATGTTCGGACTGACCGAATGTAAGCGCGTCTGCTACCTGCCGCCGGAAGAGCTGGACCGGCGGCCGTCCTCGGTCGGTAAGGCCATGCCGAATTGCGAGGTCTTTGTCGTCGATGAAGACGGTAACGAGGTGGCGCCGGGCCAGACGGGCGAGCTGATTATACGAGGCGCCAACGTGATGCAGGGGTACTGGAACGACCCGGAGCTGACGGCCAGAACCTACAGGAGCAGGCGCTATCCGGCGGAGCGGATGCTCTACTCCGGCGACTATTTCCGTCGCGATGAGGACGGATTCCTCTATTTCCTGGGCAGAAAAGATGACATGATCAAAAGCAAGGGCGAGCGGATCAGTGCCAAGGAAGTGGAGAATAATATCTGCGGGATGGAAGGCGTGGCGGAGGTGGCGGTTATCGGGCTGCCCGACGAAATTTTCGGCCAGGTCATTAAGGCTTATATTGTCCCGGCGCCCAACGTTGAGCTGACGGAAAAACAGGTATTGAAATACTGCTCCGAGAATCTGGAGACCTTCATGCTTCCGAAGTACATCGAGTTTATGGACAACCTGCCCAAAACTCCCAACGGAAAAATCGACAAGAAGCAGCTCAAAGCAAAGGAAGAATCAAAGGTCTCGGACTGAGCCGAGGAATTTTAGGTTTCAGATGACCAGCGAAACAGAACTATCCGGGGATATGCAGTTGTTCGAATCCTACGGCCGGCTCATTAACCCGGCGTACCCGTTGTTTCTCAACAAGCTGGGATTGAACAGGGTTGCTGTAAAGGCCCAGGGCGCGACGATTACCGATTCGGACGGCAAGACCTACATCGACTGCGTCGGGGGCTACGGCCTGTTCAACGTGGGCCACAATAATCCGGAAATCGTCCAGGCCCTCGTCGAGCAGTTGCAGCAGGAGCAGTTGTTTACGAAACCGTTCATTACCGAGATTCAGGTTCGGATGGCGGAGTGCCTGGCAAAAATCGCCCCCGGCGAGTTGACGTGCTCCATTCTCCTGAACAGCGGGTCCGAGGCCATTGACTGCGCCATCAAGTTAGTCCGGCTTCACAAAGGCCCGAAAACGATCATCACGGCCCAGCGGTCTTTTCACGGCCATACGTTCGGCGCACTTACCGCCTCGGGCATTCCTTCCTTCACGCGTGCTTTTCAGCCGCTTCTGCCGGGCTTTACCAGTGTTCCATTCGGTGACATCGAGGCCCTCAAAGAGTCGATATCAGCCCAGACCGCAGCCGTGCTGATTGAGCCGCTTCAGCACGAGGCGGGGGTGGCGTTGCCGCCGGATGGATACCTTCAAACGGTGCGGCGCCTCTGTGACGAGCACAATCTGATCCTGATCCTGGATGAGATAAAGACGGGTTTCGGCAAGACGGGCCGCATGTTTGCATGTGAGCATTACGATGTTGTTCCGGACGTTCTGGTCCTGGGCAAGTCCCTGGGCGGCGGACTGATTCCAGCCGGTGCCGTTGTGGCTAAAAGCAGCCTGTGGAAGCGTTTCGGCCTGAGCTTCTCGATGTCCGCCTCGTCCTTCGCGGGAAACGCCCTTGTCTGTTGCGCCGGTCTTTCGACCATCCGGTTCATTCAAGGCAGCAGCTTGTTGGATGACTGCGCGGAAAAAGGCAAGCTGCTGCTTCGCTCGTTCCAGGATTACGTCGCGGAATACCCCGGCGTGTTGCGGTCCGCTCACGGTTTAGGTCTTCTTATTGGAGTAGAAACACAAAGCGGCAAAATTGCCCTCGAATTGGCTCAGGAAATGATCCGACAAGGGGTCCTGGTGGTTCCGGCCTTTGGAAATTCGTCGGTTCTGATGGTTGAGCCGCCGTTAGTCATATCCTTTCAGCAGGTCCGGATGGTTGCCGACGTATTCGCCAATGCGTGTGCGAAGGTGAGCAAGGCCGGACAAGAGTAGGTGGTATTATGCAGGTATGTAAGAAATGTGTGCTCGATGAGCGTTTCCCGGGAATCCGCTTCAACGAAGAGGGAATCTGCAACTTCTGCTGCTCCGCCAGGAGCGCGGATAACCAGCAATCGGCGAAACAGAAGTACGAAGCCAGGTTCCGGCAGCTTGTGCAGGAGCATAAGGGCAAGGGCAGTTATGACTGCCTGGTGGCTTACAGCGGGGGCAAGGACAGCACGTACACGCTCCATCTCCTGCGGGAGCGCTATGATCTGAGGCTTCTGGCCTATTCGTTTGACAACTGGTTTCAATCGGAAAGGGCCCGCCGGAACATCCGCGCCGTTCTGAGCTGCATGAGCGTGGACCACGTAACGGTGACTCCCAGCTTTGAGAGCATCAAAAGAATTATCGTGGCATCCATCTCGCCCGACCTGCATCCGGCCAAGGCGCTGGTCCGTGCGTCCAGTATTTGTACGAGCTGCATCTCGCTGGTGCGATTCGCCGGGTTTCGGATGGCCATCGACCAGGAGATTCCCTTTCTTATATTCGGGATGTCGCCGGGCCAGGCGCCGCTGGCGACCGCAGTGGTCAAAACCAATCCCAGGATGATTAGAACGATGCAGGATGCCCTTTTGCGGCCGTTGTCCGAGCGGCTGGGCGACATGGTCAAGCCGTATTTCCTGGAGCCGAGGCATTTTGACAAGGCGCATGCCTTTCCGTACAGCATTAACCCGCTGGCGTTTGCGGACTATGACGAAGCCGTGATCTTCGAGACCATGCACAAGTACGGATGGCAAAAACCCGACGACACGGACGCCAACTCCACCAACTGTTTACTGAACGCTTTTGCCAACCAGGTTCACGTCGAGAAGTTCGGGGTCAACCCCTACGCGAGCGAAATCGCCGAGCTGGTCCGCATCGGATGTATGGCAAGAGAGGAAGGACTATCGCGGCTTGCGGAGCCGTTCCCGGCCGCGCAGATTGCCGATGTGAAGGCCAAGCTCGGCATCGAGTAATATGACATGAAAGGCGCAAGGGCAGGAAAAAGGTTGCTGAGCAACTGCTCATTATTCTCGCTGGAAGGGCAACCGAGCTTTAGATTTTTGTCGCAGTTCTGCATTCTCAATATTCTGATGGAAGCCGTCAATTGAACCCTTTGCTTCTTAACAAAACGATGGAGGCGCCGTCCCGCTTGAAATCTGAAGCCGGATCACCAATTGCTCCCCGACGGGGTCAGATCGCAAACATAGAAAGACTGCGCGTCCTGTCCGCGTTTGGTGTTGCCTCATTCCACACGCATGATTGGTTCCCCCGAAGCTTCGGTATCATCGGTTTTGTCGTATTATTGCTGAGTTTTTGTGCTTTTGTTGTCAACAGGCCGGAACCATACGTACTCCGCGATCTGGCAAAACGAAAGGCAGAACGTTTGCTCAAACCGTGGTTGTTCTGGTCAGTCGTCTATGGGGCCTTGGGTTTGGCAAAGGTGATCCGCATGGATGTCTCATTTTCGGATGTCTTCTCTGCGACGATGTTCCTGACGGGAACTCGAATACATCTATGGTTTCTTCCGTTCGCCTTTGTTGCAGCGTTACTGCTTGTTCTGGCCCATCGACATATGGCGAAGGTGCCTGAAATATACAATATTGCTGCCGCAGTTCTGATTGGGATGATATGTGTGTTGGGCTGTTCAATCATGCAGGTCCGGGTTCCTTTACAAACGCCTCTGCCGCAATGGACCCTCGGATTGCCGGCCATACCATTAGGCTTTGCAATTGGCCGGATCATGATTCTGCCCGAACATAAGAACAGGCGAAATTGCTATTTGCTGGTTGTCTTCTCGACTGCGGCGGCATTTGTGGCGTATACGGCGCTGCTGTGGCTCGAGCATGGAACCTGGTTCGACCTTGGCAGCGAATACATAGTCCGATACGGTATATCTATGGCACTTGTCTGTCTTGCATTGTATTGGCCGGGCCGTTTGGACTCGACCTCCGCAGCATTGGGGTCCTTATCGTACGGCATCTATCTTGTTCACCCCTTAGTGCTGGTTTTCCTCTATCAACTTGGAATACTTGTGCATCAGCCATTGCTCTTGCTGTTTCTGGTTTTGGTCATTTCCGGGATAATAACCCTGGTCTTTAAGAAAACGTTGCTCAGGCAGTTTATTTGAGTTCAATGGCGACTAAAGCGTTCTCATGCTGAATGTTAAAGCTATCATACTTGTGGGAGGGCGTGACTTTGGGCGGTGTCCATTGGCGTCGCGCGTGCCGACGGCCTTGTGGCCGGTCGCAGGCAAGCCCGTCATAGAACGGCTGCTCCGCCATTTGGCCGACCAGGGGGTCAAGCAGGTCGCTGTTTGTTCGAGCGGCGAAGGTTCGTATCTGGCCGAATCGATTTGCGCTGATGAGCGTTTGGAGTTGACATTTCTGGATGAGCCGCTGCCCGTGGGTACGGCAGGGTCTCTCCGCAGCGCCGCAGGCGACGGAACAGAGGCGCTGCTTCTGGTGTTTCCCGCCAGCGTAGCATCTCCTCCGGAGATCGACATGCTAATCAAAGCGCACCGGGAAGGTCAGTCTGATCTGACCGTCATGTTGAACCCGGACTGCGGAAACGGTTTGGAAGCCGGGCAGGCTTCCGGAATATACGTTTGCGATCCATCCGTGTTGGAACATATACCCGAGGCGGGCTATTTTGACATCAAGGAAGGCTTGATTCCTGAAATGCTCCGCGCCGGAAAGAGTGTGCACGCCGCGAGGTTGCCGAACCATGCCGGGAATTTCAGAGACCGGCAGGGATACCTGTTTGCCGTTGCGGATTATCTTGCACACGCTTCGACGTCGCAGACGGCTTTGGGGAGTCGCGGGTACAGCGAATCCCAGGACGTGTGGGTAGCAGCAGATGCCAAGGTCAGTCCTGGGGCGCGCATTGCCGGGCCTGTTGTCGTCATGGACGGAGCCGGCGTCTCAAGCGGCGCGGTGGTTCTTGGACCGGCCATACTCGGGAGCCATACTGCCGTCGGCAAGGACAGCGTCGTGATCAATAGTGTGCTGTGGGATGGTGCCCACATAGGCCCAAATTGTGAGATTCAGCGATGTGTGATCGACTGCGACGTGGTCATTCCAGGCAAGGCCGTTGTGAAAGACAAATCTGTTGCATTCGAGCCGGCAGGACCGTTGGGACGTCTGGTCGATAAAACTGTAACGGTCGCAAGAAAAGGCTGGTTGGGATTGGATCGCGCATTACAACCGCTGTCTTGCAAGATAAGGGAGAAATCACCAACTTGGTTTCAGCCCGATAGCAGGGCTGTTCTTGCATCCCTTGCATCGGGTCTGGTCCTGATGGCCTTCATCTGGGCCTACCGGTCTGGTCTTGCAGACCTTTGGAGTCTGTGGGTGACGAGCGATGAGTATTCCTCCGGCTTGCTGGTTCCTTTTCTGGCTTTTTATATCTTATGGTCGAGGAGACACTCCATTGCTCAGTGCCCTGTCAGGCCGTCTATGTGGGGACTGGTTGCCTTCGCAGGGGCCCAGGCGGTCAGGCTTTTAGGGCTGTTCTTCATGTACAGTTCGGCAGAGAGAGCCTCTCTTGTCTTGAGCTTCGCCGCTCTGGTATTGCTGCTTTTTGGCTGGCAATTGTTCCGGAAGGTCTCTCCGATCTTACTATTCCTGTGTTTGATGCTGCCCTGGCCGAATCTCATCCAGTATTACGTCGGGCTGCATCTGCAGCGCTGGGCCACCTCGTCGGCTGTTTTCTGCCTCGAGATGGTGGGATACGAGGTCGTGCAGGAGGGTAATGTTATCCACATAGGCCCAGCCAGCGTCGAGGTGGCGTATGCGTGTAACGGCCTAAGGATGATCACCGCCTTTCTTGTGATCAGCGGACTGGTTGTCCTGCTGGTTGATCGAGCGTGGTGGGAGAAGCTCGTCGTTCTGGTGTCGAGCCTGCCGATTGCGCTGTTGTGCAACACGGTGCGCCTCACCGTGACGGCCGTAGCTCTGACCAAACTCAGCGGCCAGTTCTGGGACGACCTATTCCACGATTTTGGGGGCTATGCGATGATGCCACTGGCCCTTGCGGTGGTTGTCGGCGAGCTTTGGCTCTTGACAAAACTGACCACGTTTCCGGCGCCGGAAGAACCCGTTGTAATCGCCCGACAGAAGGGCTGACAAAGTATCCGTACCGGCCCAATTGCCCGAGAACGGCAAGATGGACCTCAAACCTCAGTACAATCTCAAACCCTAATCGAAGGAGTAATAACAATGAGCGAATTAGAGAAATATCATGAGCCGACGGTTGGTCAGGAAGTTGTAAATTGGCAGGCTCCACCTGATCCCGACAGTGAAGCCACATCGGATTTGCTCGCGGGCGTACTGCGCCGCTGGTACATCGTGCTGCTGGTCTTCGTGGTCATCTGTGCCATCGGACTGCCCGCGCTCTGGATGCTGGTCAAGCCGAAGTACGAGGTGACGGGCGCCATCAGGCTCGCTCCGACCAGCCCGGACATCATAACCGGGACGGACACCGCCCAGATATCGGATTACGAAAGGTTCATGAACACCGAGGCGGAAAAGATCACCAGCAACTCCATCGTGCAGAGAGTAGCCGATGCGCTCGTCCAGCAGGACCTGTCTTTCTTCAAGAATGAGTCGATCGGTTTTGTGGCGCAGTGGAAGGAAAAACTGATTGGGCCGACGGCAAAATTCGAGCCGGCCGTGAGACTGAAACACGCCATCGTGGATGACCGGGACATCGTAGTCGCTGCCGACCGTAGCAAGGAGTTGATCAAAGTAACCATGTTGGGTTCGAATCCGGAAGAGGCCAAACAGATTGTCGATGCGTTTATCAAGGCCTACATGGAGCTCGAAGTTGTCAGTTCAAACGAAGATGAGAACCGGCAGTTGACGCTGCTCGAAAACGAGCGCGACGCCCTTTTGGAGAGGATCAAGAATATCCGTCAGACGAAGTATCAATTAGCGCAACAGTACGGAGAGGTTGCCTTGCAGGGCCGACGGGACATGATGCTGGATCGCGTTTCACGTCTGCTGACCACCCTGACCGGCGTGGAGGCCGAGCGAATCAGGCTTGAAGCGCAGGTGCAGTTGCTCGAGCGCACCGGAGAGCAGGCCATCGCACCGGAAGAGCTGCTGAAGATGCGGCGAGACTATATCAATCAGGATACGTCGGTCACCGCGCTGACGGAGCGTATTACGCAACTGGAGCAGGAGATTATCGTCGCCAAGCAATCGCTGTCTCCTACGAATCCGGAGATTCAGAACAAGGTTCAGACAATGGAGGCGCTGAAACAGCGTCTGGGGGAGCGAAAGCAGGAGGCCAGCAAGGATTTCGACGACTTGCTTACCAAGGAAACGGCCGAGGCCGGGAACAAACAGCTCGTCGCGGTGCGGAGCCAGTTGGACCAGACGCGGGAATATGAGAAAGGTCTGCAGGAAACGTTGAGCAAAGAAGACACTCAGACCATCACGGTGGGCCGTCAGCAACTGGCTATCGACGAATTGCAGGCCGATTTGGATATGGCCCAGGAGCGGTATGATCTGATACTCAAACGCGTCCAGGACCTCGAACTGCAACGAAAGCGTCCGGCGAGGGTTTCGGTGTACTATAATGCCGATGTCGCCTCGATCAACGACAAGCGGATGAAACTCTCAATCGCCATGATTTTTGGCTCACTCGTTTGTGGAATGGGCCTGGCGTATCTTCGGGATAAGGCCGATTTGTGTCTGCGGACACCCGATGACGTGGCCAGGCGCATCGGGATTCGAATCATCGGGACGACGACCAGTCTGAATGACGTCAAGCCGGCTCTTCTTCCGGACCAAATCGTCGGAGATTACCAGACGATTCGCGCCAATCTGGGCCTGCTGGGCGGCAAGGGGATTCCCAGGAAGCTGGTGGTGACCAGCCCGGGGATGAAAGAAGGCAAGACGACGTTTGCCGTCAATCTGGCCACGAGCATGGCCGAGTCCGGCAAAAAGGTTCTGCTGATAGACGGTGATCTGAGGAAACCCGACGTTGCACGGCTGCTGAACCTTCCGAAGGGTTCGAGAGGGCTTCAGGACGTGCTGTGCGGTGTCAAGTTCGAACAGGCGGTTTACTCCGTCGCTTCGACCGGCCTGGACGTGCTTGCGGCTGACTTCAGCGATACGGCCGACGCCTATGAGCTGCTGGCCCTGCCGTCAACGGTAAAACGCATCAACATGATCAGCAAGAATTACGATCACGTGATCATTGACACGCCGCCGGCGCTGGGCTTCCCTGATGCGCTGGTTTGGGCCAAAATGGGCGACGCAGCCATCCTGGTCAGCTACGCCGGCCACACAACGATGCCGGACCTCAAAGAGGCCAAAGAGCGGCTGGCGCAAGTAAACGTCAGAGTGTTGGGTACCGTCCTGAGCAACGTCCAGGCCGGCCACGCTTATTACCGCCATGGGCACACGTATAGCACACAGTCACGGGACAGTGCCAAGGTGTCCAGAAGGAAGCTGATGTTTGCCATAGACGAAACCCCGGATAACACCGGTGAATCAGAGGCTCCCGACGAGACTCAGCCCGATGAAGCATGATTCGTCAGACCTCAGCTTCACGGTTTCTCTGTGGTCCGGCGGCAATCGAGCTTATGTAAGTCTCTGCTCGCCGAACGTTCACAAAGGTTGCGCCTTTACGTATCCATGAACCGGATAATCATACATAGAAACTCGCCTGATGGCTCCGGTGACGGTCTGCTTCGGTTTGCTCTGGGCAATGAGCTTCTCGCGGGCCTTGTTTTCGAGGGCTTGAGCCGTTGCTTGCGACCGGTTGAAGGGGATGGCCGGCCCGCAGGATGGAACTTGGACCAAACGGCGTACGCCGTCCCGGAAGACTGGATGATCGGATCGGGCTCAGACGCTTGCGGCGGCGGGGCGCAGCGGCGGTCTTCTTTTGCTGCTCAGCCCGATGTGACATACTACCGGGAAGAGGTGCCTGTTTCCTGCGAGCCTGCTGCCGGAATCAGGGGCGGCAAATCTCCTGGTTCCTGGTTTGTTGTTTCCAACGGGCGCTTTGCCACCCGGATAAACATCGAGCTGCTCGAAGGAGCCTTGGCTCACGTCGGGGCGGACGTCGTGGCGGTTGCCGCCGATCCGGAACTGCTGGGTGAGCGGGAAAAAGTGCGAGTGACCACCGAAGGCCAGGTTGCGGGTTTCCGCCGCATGTACTGCGATTGGGCTGAGTTTGCCTTTACCTCCGCCGATTGGCCTCATCATCTCTTTATTCGTGCGGACCTGCCGTCTCGTCTCCTGGCCGGCGGCGGTTTGCCTCAGTCTTTTTCCTTGTTGTCCGAGAGATGTCGCTCCGAAGGGCTGGGGCTGCGCGCGATACGCGTGGGCGGAACGGTACTGGATTTGGAAACCGAAGAAGGGCTGCTGAGCTTGTGCGGCGAGCAACTGTCACGGCGCCGCAATCACGGTCACGACGTGAACGATTCGGGCGAGATATCAGGCAATCCGAGGATCATCGGGCCTGCACTCTTTGGAGACGGTATCCGCGTTGGTTCCGATACGGTCATCATCGGCCCTGCCATTATCAGCGACCACGTCGAAATCGAGCAGGGAGCCATCATCCATTCGTCAATCATAGGCCCGGACGTCCGCGTGCCGAAGAATCAGCTCGTGCAGAACCGCGTGATTAAGGGGCCGCAATACGATTGGAAGCATAAGGCTGGGCGTGCAGGGGGCCGTCCGGAGGGGGGCTACTCGTCGCGGTGTGACTGGACTCTGGCGCAAGCCGCCGGAAGTCCTTTTCGCCAATGGGGGAGGTTTTCTTACGCCCGATGTCTCAAGCGAATCGCGGATTGCGTTGTCGCCGCGGTGGTGCTCATTCTGTTTGCCCCTTTGCTGCCCTTTGTAGCACTGGCCATACGATTAACCTCGCCGGGTCCGGTCTTCTATAAAGATAAGCGCCAGGGTCTGCACGGCAGGGAATTTGGCTGCCTGAAATTCAGAACGATGGTGACCGGGGCTCACGCAATACAGGAGAAACTGCGCGTCGTCAGTCAGGTGGACGGGCCGCAGTTCAAGATGGCCGACGATCCGCGAATCAGTACCGTCGGTTGGTTTCTGAGAGAGACATACATCGATGAAATACCTCAATTCTTTAATGTCCTGCTTGGGCAGATGAGCGTTGTCGGCCCGCGGCCTTCGCCGCAGTCGGAGAACACGTTGTGTCCGTCTTGGCGCGACGCCCGGTTATCGGTTCGGCCGGGGATAACGGGACTCTGGCAGATTTGCAGGACGCGCCAGCCGATGAAGGATTTCCAGGAGTGGATTCATTACGACATCGAGTATGTCAGAAGTCTGTCGCTGAAGATGGACTTGTGGATATGTTGGCAAACAACCAAAAAACTTCTTGATAACTTCATCAGCCAGTTTTGATTGGTCAGAAAGGGTGGGCAAATGCCGGTCAGATATTTTAACTGGAAATTAGCAGCGGTCCTGGTTATTGGTCTGCTTGTCCTGGGCGGAGGCGCCTATGCGCTTCGCCAATGGCACAAAATGGGCAGGTCCGAGCAGGGGCTTGTTCTCGGCAACAAAGCTTACGACGCCCAGAAATGGGAGGAGGCGGCCGAGCACCTGGGCCGTTATCTCACCGTCCAGCGAGATGACGTGGATGCACTGCTCAAATACGCTCGTGCTCAGCGGAATATCCGGCCCGCCAAGAGCAGCAATATTCAGCAAACTATCGGGGCCTACCGCACCGTCTTGAGAGTTGACAAGAACAACGCAAAAGCCGCGATGAGCCTGACGGAAATCTACCTGGCGATCGGCAGCCCCGGCGAAGCCGAGCTGATCGCCAGAAGGCAGCTTGAAACCAGCCGGGACCCGGGAATTCGCCGGATGCTGGCTCTGTCGCTGGCCGCACAGCGAAAATTCGCAGAAGCGGCAGCCGAGCTGAAAAGCATTGTGCAGGAGCATCCCGACCATGTGCCGGCCTACGAAGCCCTGGGTGAGCTCGTGGAGCAGCGACCGGCGGATTTTCAGGACACGGCGATCCAATGGTTTGACGCGGCGGTCCGCAACAACTCATCCTCGGCGCTGGCCTATATCATTCGCGCCGGTTTTCATCTGAGGAGCAAGAACCTTTCCCTGGCTTTGGCAGATTTGGAGCAGGCCGAAGGCAAGGACCTTTCAGATTCGACCGTTCGGCTGCGGCTGGCCGGAGAGCTTGTCGATTGCGGTGCGATGGACAAGGCGGAGGAACATCTTCGGCAGGTGCAAAAGGCCGCGCCGGCGGACCAGGGTCTGTGGCAGACGTGGGCACTGCTTGCGTTGAAGTCGAAGTCGCCTGAGAAGATGTTAACGGTAGCGAAAGAAGGGCTGAGAGAGCTTTCGTCTCAGCCGTGGGATTTTATGCCCCTTGCGGCCGAGCTGTTCATCCGGTGCGGCCATATCGAGGACGCCAACGGCTGCATCTCTGAGCTGAACAAAAAGAATGTTTCCCTGCCGGTGGCGGCTTTTCTGCAGGGTCTGGTTGCTGCTGAGCAGGGAAATCTGCTTGAGGCCGTCAAGTATTGGCGGCAGTCGATGGAATCCGGTAATAAATCGGCTCAGGTCCGGCTGGCGCTGGCCCTGGCCCTGGCACGCCTGGGGGACACGCAATCCGCGCTGCGACAGTTGCACGCGTTCATTTCTGAGAGTCCGGGTTATCCGGAGGGACATTTGGCCCTGGCGAAGCTGCTGGCCCAGTCCGGGAGGTGGGCGGAAGCGGCCGAGCAGGCGGAACGAGCGAGCAAGCTTGCGCCGGACAATCCGGAGCCTGCTCTGCTGCACCTACAGGCTCGAATGCAACTGTTGTTAGTAAGTTCAGAGGGGACCCAACGAGGGCAGGCCCAAATGTGGCGGGATTTGCAGAAGCAGTTGGCCGCCCTGGAAAAAAAACCGGGAGCCTCTGATGACGTCAAGCTTCTGCAAGTTCAGCTTGCATTGCAGCAGGAGAAACTCGACGAAGCCGAAACCCTGCTGAATCAACTGAAGCAAACTCAGGTATCGCCGGTAAGAATCGTCATGGTTGAAGTCGAGCTGCTTGCGGCCCAGAACAAAACGGACCAGGCAATCCTGAGATTGAATGGCGCCGTTGAGGAGTATCCCGAGACGACCGAGCTGGTGAGATACCTGGCGATCTTGCTGGACCAGCAAGACAACCGGCAAAGCTGCGAAGAAGTAATTAAGCGTGCTTTGACACGCGTCCAGGAACCGGTTGCCCGGCGTGATCTGGCTCTACTGCTTGCCCAGTTTTATACCCGCTGGGAGCGTCAGGACAGTGCTTATGCCTTACTTTCTGAGTTTGCCCAGAAGCTGCCGAACGATATTCCCATAAAGCGCCGGCTCCTGTTGTGTGAGCCGGTCATCCGGGATTCGCAGCGGGCCCAGAAGCTCGTTGACGAGATTAAATCCCTGGAGGGCCAGGGCGGCTGGCAGTGGCGGTACGAGCAGGCACGGGTCTGGTTCGCCGCGGACGATTTCAAGGCTCGCTATCCCCGGATTACCTCCCTTCTCCAGGAGAACATGCTGGCCAATCCCAATGACCAGGCCAGCCGGTTGCTCCTGGCCAGGTCGTACGAACGCGCCGGCGAGGCGCAATTAGCGCTGTCGATGTACCGAGAGGCTCTTCGTGTCTCGCCCGATGACCTGCGTGTCATCATTCCGGCCGTTGCTGCGCTGTATGGCGCAAAGGAGTACGAGGAAGCCGAGCAGGTCCTCAAACGCGCGTCCGGGCAGGACCTGTACCATCCGGAATTACAGAAGCTCAAGCTGCAAAGCTACCTCAGACGCGGCGAGCTGGATTCCGCCTCCGGCGTTCTGCAGGATATGCTCAGTAACGATCCCAACAACCAGGCGGCCTGTCTGTCACTTGCGTTGCTGGAAATGCAGCGAAACAAATTTGACGAAGCGGCGACGCTGCTGGCCAGGTTGAAAAGCCGGGATCCTAACTCGCTTCCAGTGACGGCGGCCCAAATCCAGCTTCATATTCGCCAGGGCAAACCGGATGAAGCGATGCGACTCTCGGACGAGATACTCAACAGGCTGAACAATGCGTCCGGCTATATTCTTCACGCTCGGACGTTTGCTTCTCTGGGCCAAACCGACGCGGCGGCTAAAGACCTCGACCACGCGGCTCAGACGGAACCCAATAACGTTGAGGTGTGGGTGGCCAGAAGCGACTTCCATCGTTCGACAGGTCAACTGGATGCTGCTGCTGCGGACATCCAGCGTGCGCTGTCTCTGGCTTCTGACGACATCCGCATTCAAAAGCGCGGGATTTCGCTGCTGCTGGCGTCTCGGGAGCCGAACAATGTCCGCGAGGGAGAAGCTCTCCTTCAGAAAGCCCTTCAGTCAAACCAGGACGATATTGAGCTTCGGCTGTTGCATGCTCGCTTGCTGCTAGCCAAAGGCAGCGCCCCGGCCGTGGGCAATGCCGAGACAATCCTTACGAAAATAGCTCAGGACCAGCCTGAGACGAGTGAAGCCTGGGTTCTCATGGGTGAAATAGCGATGAAACGAGGACAGCCCGAAAAGGCCATGGATGCCGCTTTACGAGGTCTCGCCCGCGAACCCAGTAACAAGAGGCTGCTCCTGTTGAAAGCGAATGCAGAGGCGGTCCGATCACCGGTGCTGGCCATTCCGACTCTGCGAGTTCTGTATGAATCGGATCCGGCGGATGTCGATGCCGCCCTGTTGCTGGCCAATATGTACATGCAGGCTGGTGATCCGAAAAAAGCTATTGCGCTGTTGACGAAACAGGTCGCTACATCCGACGGTCTCGCTCGCAAGCGCTGCGGAATAGCCCTGGCCGTTGCAATATACAAGAATGGCAACAAGGCCAGAGCGCAAAAGGAGCTTGATGCGCTGCAGGAGTTGGATCCCAACGACCCGGCTCCACTATTAGTCTGTGCGCGGCTGCTCAAGGACGACCAACAGTGGAGCGAGTTAAGCCAAAAAGTCATGGATTGGTACCAGAATCACCCCAAAGACGGCCGTACGGTTGCTGCTGTGGCAAAGGATTTGTCGATGGCTCAGGACAGCCAGGCAAAGAAGATGGCCGAAGATTGGCTCCGGATGGTCTTGAGAGATAATCCTGACAGTCTCGAGGCCATGAACGTGCTTGCTGTCCTGCTGCTGGAAACGGCCGGCCGTGCCGGTGAATCGGCAGTGCTGTACCAGAGGCTGCTTGAGCTGCAGCCTGGTAATGTGATCGCCATCAACAATCTGGCATGGATTCTCTGTGAAGAGCAGGGTAAGTACCTTGAAGCCTTGGAACTTGCTCAGAAAGGACTGCAGGCGGAACCGAATTACGCAGACCTCCTTGATACCCGCGGCGTGGTGTACTATCGGCTGGGGGAATACGAGAAGGCCGTCCAGGATTTCACCAAGTGTATGGGCCTTTATCTGGGTACCACGCCGGCAAGTGTTGGCACTCGCTTTCACATGGCCAGAGCGCTGGCCAAGAACGGACAGAAGGAAAAGGCCGTCGAACAGTTGAACCAGGCACTGGACCTGGAGAGCCGGATAGGGGGATTGTCAACCGCAGACCGGGCCGACGCACAACGTCTGCTCAAAGAGCTACAGGAGGGTAGTTAGCCATGCTGCAATTACCGGATCCACGAGCAAAGAATCGTAAGGATACTGACCCCGGGCGCAAAGAGCCGGACATCGTACTGCTCAACAGTAAGCAGTGGCTATACGTGCAGAATCGATATAACCTGACGCCTCGTGAGCGCCAAATCGCGGAGTTGATTTGTCAGGGTCTCAGAAACGGGGGCATCGCGCGCGCTCTGCATATAAAAACCGGTACAGTGAAGACTCATACGAGAAACATTTTTCGTAAAGTCCGCATCGAAAGCAAAATTGCGATGCTCCTGAGATTCGTAACGGATGCCAGGGATCTGTCCGCTACATACGAAGACGCACAGGCGGCCCCCATCGGCGACTGAGCAAGGCGTTTGGGGCTGACTTGTCGCCGCCTAGCGCTTCAGACCGCACTTTTTCCCACTTCTGTTCTTCTTCACACGACGGTACGAGAAGACCCACCTTAACCCACATGAACCTCACAGGGATCACACTCTAACTGTTTCACATTTCATGCTGCCGGCAACAAGCCTGCAGAACAGGTGCGTCATGAGACGGCGGTTCACGCGGGCAAGGCCGGATGTTTCTTTGAAGTGTGCATGGCAGGTAATAGTTTCATTTCCAAATAGTCCGAAAAAACAGCGTGCAGTTTCCTTGTATTGGCTTTTATGCTTCACTAACTGTCATTCGCACTATATACTAATGGCGTGTCGATTGAGGAAAATCGGCATTTAGGATGGAGGCCATCTTTTGGCTTGCGTGTGAGGGTGGCCAGCATATTGTTTGGCGGATGTCAGCGCACTCTGTAAGGAGACAGAGGAGAGATGGTGCGTGGCAGCAATACCAAGGGAATGGTAGGGTTTGCAGCGTTTTCTATGGCGGCAGGCGCGGCGGGTCCGCCTGTGACGAACGTCTGTTTGGTCAATTCTGACGCCGGCGTCTATCCACGAGATAAAGCAATAAACCGGCTCTCAGATCGCGACATGGGCCGGATTATAGGACTGCGTGTGTGTGTGGCGCTTCCCTTCGCAAGTAAATTTAACAGGCTAAATGTTAGATTAGCAAGACCGCGCAGGGGGTACGGTGGCAGAAAATCTTTGTGGTTGCCCTGGGGTGCGATCCAACCATCGTTCAACGGACATGGGCCGGAAGCCGGCAAAGCCGGATGTGCAGGCATTTTTTTCAAAGCGGAGACCGCAGGCTGTGTTCGGGGGCCGCCTCGTTGCGGCCGCAAATATGAGCTTCGTGTGTGAAGGCCGGAACCCCGTAGCAGTGAGTGGCCGGAATGACGCTTTCATGGGCGGGCGCAACGAAGGCAGATTCTACAGGATGTAACTGCCCGCTCCGTGAAGGGCTCTTGAAGTTTAAGGATGGACAATTATGAAAGCTAAGGATGGTGTGAGAATCTTGTTTGACTTGGCGTTGTTGTGGACAGGGAGGGTGTCGTGGTCGGGCTTGTTTGGACCGGGTGGCAAGCGGCGCGTGGTGCCGATAGGAGCAACCGTCGTTCCTGCCGCACGAAGAAGGGCAAGGATGACGAGGGTACGTTCAATCGTTCTTATGATGCTCGTTGGAGGATTTTGTGCGCCTGCGTTTGCCGGCCCGACCTTGGATCTTACGACGGCGGGAAGCTCCGGATACATCGATCTTGCGTATTTCGTTCAGGCTGATCCGCAGACCACCGGAACAGGTGTAATAGAGCCCTTTGTCAGGCTTTCGACAAACCAGGCCGTATCGCAAGGATACAACACCGATGCCCGACCTTTAGAGCTGGAGGAGAATAATTCCCCTCAATTCACGCGGTCGTTGCTCCTGGGTGATGTTCCGACCGTGTCGCTCAACGGGACGCTCTATAGAGAGTTTCTCCTGGATATCAATCAGAAGGGATCCTTCGCGGGCAGCCTCTTGTCGCTGGATACGATGGAGATTTATCTGGCGAATGCCGGCGATTTGTCGGGATATCCGGGGAGCCTTGGCACACAGGTGTATGACATGGACGCCGGTGCAGATAACTGGATTCTGCTGGATTACAGGCTGGGTCACGGGAGCGGCTCCGGGGATATGCTTGCTTACATTCCCGATGGCCTCTTCGACCCGAGCGACGGGAGCTATGTTTACCTTTATTCGAGGTTCGGCGAGCACTATGCGAATAACGCCGGATTCGAGGAATGGGCTGTCAGAGTGGGTGAGCCGCTGCCGAGGATTCCTGCGCCCGGAGCCGTGGTGTTGGCCGGCATCGGCGTCTGCTTTGTCGGCTGGCTGCGCAGACGCGAAACATTGTGAGCGGGCTGGGCACTCGCCTTAGCGAAGATATACAGGAGAAGGCGAACGGTGAGACTTTGCCTTTTCCAATACTCATCACCGGCCGCTTGTCCACCAAACGGCGGCCGGTGGTTGAGGTTTCTGTCTTGGGAAGAAGAGAAGTCACTGCGATAATAATCTGTATACACGCATGGACGAAGACGGTCAGGCCGCGTAGCCCACGGAACAGCAAATGTCTTTTCGCTTGTGGCGGGTCAACGCGGCGAGCTTAGCGGCGTAGCTCGCCAGTTTCCGATGCCGTCCCACCAAAAGCTGACGTAATCCACGACCGTTTTGTCGCGGCTCATCTGTTTGCAGAGAGCTATCGCCATGTCACGGACCTCGCGCATACAGCTTAGTCCTCCGGTTTGCCAGGCGCTTACGCCGATGCTGACCGCTTCACGCTCCGCCTGTTTCAAGTCGGCGCCATCGTGCGCCAGCAAGCCGGCGAGTTTCTCGGCCTGCGGTCTGAGCAGCTCGCGCCACTGGCGCCGGTCAGAATCTTCATCTGCCAGCACCTGGGCCAGCAGGTGCTCGCGATGCTTCTGTCTGATCTCTTTTTCGGCCCTTGCCTGGGCCAGCCGCTGAATACGGTGGGCTCGACTGGTGGGCAGGAGCATTTCCAGCAGCCCGATTGCCGGGTCGAGAATCACCCAGACCAGAAACGTTATACCGAGTGTTCCCATTGAGACGCCGAGCAGGAATTGCCCGGCGGTGCGCGCGCCGATCATTCCCAGGCAGCCCGCCAGCCCGCCGAGGAAAGGGGCTAAAACGTAAAACATGGCGTAGTACGTCGTGCTGGTCAGGGGGTGTTCGAGCTGCACCTTCTGGCTGCTGCTGATCCCGCGGAAGATGGCAAACAAGTACAGGCTGATCAGGACGGATGCGATCAGCAGGCCGTGCCCTGACAGAGAGAATACGACCCACCACCTGACGCCGGCTTGCCGCAGCGCCAGGACCAGAATATAGCCCACCGCCAGAACGAACCAGATCGTGCTGGCAATATGGGCCTTTCTCAAGTCATCCTGCCGCGCCAACACAAGTATCACTCTCCTGTTCTACATTCATCATACGCTGGTCAAAACATGGTTAGCTGCAGAGCTGTCAATAGCCGACGGTACGGACGCGGGCAGCATCAACAGCCTCTCCGCCTCCCATCAAATAGTAACCAGAAAACGCTCTCGCAATGGGCCGTATGAACTCTTCTATCTTCATTGCTGCCGCAGCTAATACGGTCGGTGGCACATATATAATATCACCTTCCTGCAGTAATACGTCTTTAGAGGCATCGCCATGAGCAGCCGCGCGGTCGAAGTTGAATTCGAAGATTTTGGGTTTAACGTTCTCATTGCCCGATGGTCTTATTACCTGGATACGATCTACCCACGCCAATACTGTGGGACTTCCTGCGAGTGCTATTGCGCCCAAGACCGTATCGCGTCCCGAATAGACATGCGCTCCCGGAGTGGCCACCTGTCCGAGGACATAGTATCTCTTGCTTCGGAACGCGGCGACGCGAATGTCGATCGGGTTGTCGCCGGGCAGTTTGTACAGCTCGACGATCTTCTCCCGCAGGACTTCGGCGATCTGTGTGCAGGTCTTTCCCGCCGCCTCGATTTCACCGATGGCTTCGTAACTCACCTTGCCGTCCGGCCGAATCTGCTGACGCTGAAGATGGATTTCCGGCGCCTTGGTGCAATGGACCTCAATCTCATCCGGGGGCTGCAGGATGTACTGCTTCATTGTGACGTCAACCTGTTGCGGCATCAGGAATGCCTTTATGTCTTCCGGATGGGACGAGAAACAGCCCGTCAAAGTAACCACAAACACAAGCAAAAACGCCGCTGTTATCGGTCGCATGTGTGACATTACCATTCTCCTTATTTCTTACGTTCCAGGATTTCGCGTTCGCATATCTTTAGTATCTCGAACTGTTTACAGTATTATCGGCATACGGCCAACACGAATCAACCTGAGATGCCCGTAAAACTGAAAAAAAACTGCGTTTGACTCTTCCGCCGCAGCGGGATCAAGATAAGCGAGGTCTATCCTGTGAATCCGCCCTGATTCGCCGGGCGTTGCCGGCGATTCTATAGGACCTTGCCCCATTTGCGCCCCGCCACGGACAGTCTTATTCCTGATCGGGAGCGTTGGATTATCAGCGCTGCCTTCGGTCACATTTCGTTCTTCCAGGGTCTGACAATTCGCTTGACTGTGAGGCCATATTTTGCTACAATACAGCAATAAGCTTGAGAGGTCTGAAGGGGTGAGAATGAATCCTTGGGTAGAGACTATCGGTGTCATCCTCGTCGCCTTTTTGGGTGTTTTGCTGGGAAGGTTTTTTTCACGTTTTCGTACGCCTTACTGGGTGTTGGGGTATCTGCTTCCCGCCGGGCTGATTGCCATGCTGGCCCTGGTCAGGTTCGACGATGCTTTGTATTTCATGCGGCCTTTCATTTGGTTTGCGACCGGGCGGGCCAAATTCGTCATTTTATCCCTGGCCGTTTCGATGGGACTGACGGTCCCGTTATCGCGGCTGCCTCGCAGATGGGAGCAGCTCAGCGTCTGCATGGTGATGGCCGGCTTCGTTATCTGGTTTTCGGTCCTGCCTTTCCTGGTTCCGGCCCTGATTAAAGACCGCCTGGCGAATCTCAAGACCCGGTTCGATTCCAACGGCATCTGTCGCCAGACCACGGACTATACCTGCGGCCCCGCCGCGGCGGTTACGGCCCTGGGAAGACTCGGCCTGACCGCCGACGAAGGCGAGATTGCCGTCCTTTCCTATTCGAGTCCCGTCACGGGCACGCTTCCGACGTGCCTTACATCGGCTCTGCAAAAGAGGTACGGCGCCGAGGGCCTGCGATGCCGCTATCGTCGTTTTGACTCCATCGAGCAGCTCCGGGACGCCGGCCTTACCCTGGTCGTTGTGAGGGAGGCCTTTCTGCTGGACCACTGTATTGCCATCCTCGACGTCTCGGACGATGCCGTGACCGTCGCCGACCCCGTCACCGGCGCCAGGCTCATTCCGTACCGGCAATTCGAGAAGATCTGGCGGTTCGCCGGCATCGTTCTCGAGCGAGACTCCATCCAGAGCATCTGAATTTTGTAGAAATCCGCCGCAGACCGTCATTGCGAGTCTTTGCGCCGTTTAGCGGCTGGTATCGGCAAAAACTGTTTTCTCAGGTGGGTCGAGACTACTTCACTTCTCCACAGCAGACGTCAGGGCGATGCGAAAGCCGGAGTTGCCGCAGTGATCGGCCCGGCCGAAGCAGGCGCGGCTGCACACCCGCACGGACTTGGCATCGCCACCCATGGAGCCGCCGCGCAGGATGCGTGGCTCATCGCCGGGAATGCAGGGGTTGACGCGCCTCTGGGCGGGGTAATCGCCCGCGCAGTCATTGCACCATTCCCAGGCGTTGCCGCTCATGTCGAACAGGCCGAGCGTATTGGGCTTGAAGGCGGCGACGGGCGTGCTCCGCTGGCGGTTGAGGCCCGGCAGGCCATACGGATAGCGGTCGGAGGTGGCGTCGAAGTTGATCTCGTCGCTGCGGGCCACGTCCTGGCCGTTGCCGAAGCGGACCTTGCGGCCGCGCTCGCGGGCGGCGAATTCCCATTCCGCCTCGGTCGGCAGCCGGTAGCCCTGCACCTGCCGCACGTCTCCGGTCGGTCGGCCCTCGCCGTCGAGGAGGGCCCAGGTCTTTTCGTCGTATGCGACGGGCAGGCCCGCTTTGCGGCTTAGCCAGTTGCAGTAGTGGGCGGCGTCGTTCCACGACATCTGCACGACGGGCTCGTCGTCGGTCTGCTTGAAGGGCAGGAGCTTCCAGTGCGTCTCTTCGGGCGTCTGGCTGTAGGCGCCCTCGCGCTTCTCGGCGGAGGTGACGTAGCCCGTAGCCGCTGCGAATTGCTTGAACTGGCGCACTGTGACCTCGTGCCGCCCCAGATAGAAGGAACCGACCTCGACCTCGTGAACCGGTGTCTCGGGCAGCCACTTTTGACCGTCGCCGAACTGATCGCCCATCTGGAACGCCCCGCCTTCCACATAGACCATCCCCGCCGGCCCATCCACAGAGAGCGCCAGCCGAAAGCCCGAGCCCGGGCAGCACGCTCTCCGGTACCAGCCAATCCGCGCCGACGCGCGACAGGCCTTGGCATCCGTATCGTGCATCCCCCCGCGAATAACATGCCCGTCGCCCTCCTGGCCGCACGGATTCACCCGCCTCTCCGTCGGATACTCCGGCCCCGAGGTATCGCTGCACCACTCCCACGCATTCCCGCTCATATCAAAAAGCCCCAGCGCATTCGCCCGAAACGATCCCACCGGCGTGGTGCTGTCCCGGTCGATGCCCTTTTCGTTGTACGGATACATATTGTCCTTCGGCATTCTCAGACTCGGCACCATCTCGCCCGTCCCGGCCGCGTCGAAGTTCATCTCCGTTGACCGCGCCACGTCCTGGCCGTTGCCGAAGCGGACCTTGCGCCCGCGCTCCCTCGCCGCAAACTCCCACTCCGCCTCCGTTGGCAGCCGATAGCCCTTCACCATCCGCACGTCCGTTGTCGGCTGCCCGTCCGCCGCCAGTAACCCGCCCGTCTTCTCATCGTACGCCGGCGGCAAACCCTTCTGGCGGCTGAGCCAGTTGCAGTAAACAATCGCATCCTCCCATGCAACCATAACCACGGGATGGTCGGGGCCTTGCTTGAACCAGTGGTCCCGCCAGTACCGGTAACGCCCGGTGTCCTTGTAGGTTGGATCCCGTTTGGCTCTCTCTTTGGCGATTGCCGGGCCGTCCACTTCCGCCGCGGTCTTGTAACCCGTGGCCTCTACAAAGCGGCTGAACTCCGCCACGGTCACTTCGTGCTTTGCCAGGAGGAAGTCGTCGACCTCGACCTCGCGGGCCGGCGCCTCCTGCATCGCCCACGGACCGTCGCCCCAGAGATCGCCCATCTGGAACGACCCACCCCGAACGAGGACAAAGCCATCATACGTAGTCCCGGCGGTCTGGCCAGCCTGGGCACCCGAACTCACTTGCCCGCCCGCCGCCGCGGCCGCCACCGCCAGAACCACGACCCACCGCCACTGTAAAAAACTATTCCGTCGCGTCTTCATCGAAAAAAATATCTCCATTTCACTGCTTGCTGTTCCGGTACCATTAAAGCTGCGATTACATTCTTATAGACGCACCACACAGCAAATTAGTATGTCACCGCAACTCGTCGCTCATCAGAAGGGTGTCATTCCGAACGCAGTGAGGAATCCATTAGAAGAAGCACGTAATCTCATGAAAGGCTGTCTCCCATCGTTTAGCGTGATATGATAGAGGCCAAAGAAAGGAGATAGCCATGGAAAAGATGAGTTCAAATGTAGCGTGTGCCGGGATGGATGTCCACTACAAATTCA
>Ga0210377_10000298_pt1 | contig 46886 bp, 34 predicted proteins | sample PLM4_65_b1redo_FD_155480 | JGI IMG/M metagenome (GOLD analysis project Ga0210377, IMG submission 155480) | Groundwater sediment microbial communities from an aquifer in East River, Colorado, USA - PLM4_65_b1 redo | ecosystem: Environmental > Terrestrial > Soil > Riparian zone | place: USA: East...
ATGCTGTGCAACTCTATTTAGGAAATGACATCGTCGATACTTTTGAGTACCGAATGCCGGACGATTTGCTACCAGTTGAGCAAGCTATCAGTCTCGGGTAACCGATGTCTTGACATATGGGACCATTAGAATTGGGTAACCGATGTCCTGACATTTGACAGTTAGGTGTCAAATGCCAGGACATCGTTGACCCAAGTCTAATGGTAAAAAGTGTCACGACATCGTTGACCCGGGAAAGGTCAACGATGTCGTCAAGACTATAGATCATTTGGAACTTTGTATTCAAACGTGTCGACAATTTCATTGCCGAGATAGAGCTGCACAGCATGAAGTTGCGTGATAATCATAGCACGTACGTAAGAGTAAACAAGATTTTTAGATACCTCGAAACGTTCACCGAAGATGTCGAGCTTTCGGTCGCTCCGGATGAAGCGAATGACTGAGATATGTCCATCCGGAATGAAGCTGAGGTCGGGCATCTTGGCATTTGATCCTACGGTGACCGGCGTAAACTCGTGGGCCTGCCTCATCTCAAAAGGGGTTTTTCCTTTGAGGAAACTGTAACGGTGATGCTTGTTGTGAAAACGCTGGAAATTCTTGCTCTGCCGTTTCAAAACGACATAGCTTGAAAACCATTGTCTGCGGTAGAACTTCTTGTCGTAGGTATCGTTAAAATGCTCAACGACGCCATTGCGCCACGGTTCGGCAATCGGAATAAAGACCGGATGGACACCATAGGCCAAGCAAAGCCGTATGACCATTCCGAAGGATCGCGGGTAACGGTTGCTGCCGCGGAAGTTAAGCGCATTGTCCAGCTGGAGATAATCAGGAATGCCCATGGTTTTCCAACAGCGTAAAAGCCCGTGGCAAACGTGGGAATCCTTCTTTGTTCTTTGAGCCTCTATGTATGCTTCACGGTCGAACAAGTCGATAACGTTCATCGAGTAGAATCTGCCGTCACCTTTGATGTAGCGAGGCCCCACAAGATCCATCTGGTGAATGTTGTTGCTGCACAGTGCCTCCGTGAAATAGGGATATTCGACTCCCTTGCGGACGTAGGCTGTTTTTTTTTACGAGCCCTTCGCTCTTGATGACGCGATTGATTGTACGATCAGCGGGAAACGGCAACCCCAGCTTCTTTAGTTCCCACTTGATGGCGGAAACGCCGATCTGGGCATAGGGGGATGCCTCCAAGTGCTGCCGAGTCAGAATGATGCGTTCCTTTGCCGCTGGCGTTATCTCCAAGGGGCTTGTTTTGGGCGCGCGTGAATGTTCTTTATGCCAGTCTGCCGCACCCGTTTTGTAACGCTTCAACCACTTGAAGAACCACTGTTTGGATCGGTTGACGCTTTTGCAGATCGTCTTGGGTGATTCACCTCCCATGACATGTCGCTGAACGGCTTCTTGCCTGATATCTTCTTCTGCCATTGATGTTCTCCTTTCAAAATGGTAAGGAAAGCATCATAACAGAGGTTGCACAATATTCGCTTAAAGTCCACGATGTCCTGGCACGGAAATCGGCATTAAGAGTCAACGATGTCTTGACACCTGCGGGTCAACGATGTCCTGGCACTTGTCAGTTAGGGATTAACCCAAACACTACAGATGGTGCGTCCCCCGATATGAAAAACGAGGGCGCTACGTACATATCCATGTAGCGTAAGGGTTTATCCCCGACGATTATGATCAGAAATGCTTCAACGTATTATGAAAATTCAACCCTAAGACGATTAATATCTGGCGAGAATCAGTGACAGGCAGAATAAATATGTTTCAACAGGCTTGAATCACATCCTCGCGAGAAATATGCGACACGTGTGGGTTCGAGAAAAAGCACGGCGGGCGACATGCCCGCCACAGAGTTTGTATTACTGATGGCAACCACTTACCGTCATGCAGTTAGCGTTTTTATTTGCCAATCCATCCTGGTAACCACCTGAAGCAGGCCATCCAAATACACCAAAACCGGTTATCGATGGCCCAGTAGCAAGTTGATAAACCGACCCTGGCGCATCGCCGGCAATAATGACCATAGCTCTTCGAGCATTCCACCCGTGGGGCACCCGAATATGACAGTTCACACATTTATATCCGAAATTCGATACTCCATTTGTTGAGTCTGTGTAATGTTTTGTATGAAGGTTCGTATTTGCAACCGTTAAAAAACCTGTTCCCACGCCAGCACCGGTAAGATAGGTAGCGGGGTCATGACAGCTAAAGCAAAGGTCGGTACCAAGTTGGTACGTGCCCTTTCCGCCTGCAGCCGAGGTATCGTCAAATGCCTTCGCCAGAATAAAGTTATTCCCCGATCCATGGGACCCCTGCGGGGAAGCTGCACTGTTATTATGGCAGTCGGAACAGTACATGGTCTGGGTGCCTTTATTAAGGTTCCACGTTCCCACATGAGTGCCGACATTTCTACCTGTCGCGCCCGCTACCGGATGGAAAGATGCATTAGCAGGATTAAACTCTTTTGCCTGATCGGTCAGTCCCGGTGGCGATGCCGGGGGTGTCGCGCCCCACGCAAAGGACGAATGACACTTTAAACATATCTCGTACTCTTTCGTCACCCCAGCGCCACCAGCAGTGATGAGCCCCTTTGGCTCAACATAGGTATAGTTGATCGCCGTCGGCGCTGTCCACGCCCCGGGCCAGGGGCTCAAGCTTACACCTCCCGTTCCGGAAAGCGGGCTTAAAGGCGGGTTTCCGGGGAGCGGAACAGCATTACCGTTAACTCCTCCTGGAGTGTGAAGCGTTCTGCCTGACGTATGCGGATTGTGGCAATCTTCACATTCAACATGCCACGCGGTCCCGTTGTTGGTCCAATTATAAATACCAGCAACAGTTGAACCCCGCGACTCGGCTGCATTATGTCGACCGCTGTAAGGACCGATAGATCCAACTCGATGGGCAGAGGAAAGATTATTAATGATCGTCGTTTGAATGTCTTTTCCCAAACCTGATGATGCATGGCAAGCGTTTGTGGAACCACCCCAGCGGTCCGGGTTATTGAAGCAGGTCTTTTCCTCCTGAAAGGACAACAGATACTTGCCGTATCCGGGATTCGGGCTCGCAGTAGGAGGACTTGTTGTCAGCATTCCGGAGACGCCTGCCTTATGCACAAAATGACAGTTTATACATTTCACGTCACCAACCCTGGGGCCGTGATTAGCCGGATTTCCACTGGCTGCGGGTGCTTCGGTCGGCGGAGCATAACCAACATTAACGGAATTATCATCATGTGCGCTTCCGAAGAATCCGCCCTTGTTATGGCATACATAGCAGAGCGCCGAATTCTGGTTCGATTCTATCAGAAAGTTGCCCCACTGATTGTCATGGGGATCGTGACACGAGGTACATTCCACATAATCCAAATTTGCCTTTGTCGGTGCCGCATCGGATTCACGATAAAGCCTCACTTTTGCAGATAACGGAATTGACGTAAGGTCAGGGTCACTCGTGTCATGCTTGATGGCAACCGGATGATCATCCTTGAGCTCAAGGCCTATATATCCGGCGGCTGGAGCAGGCATATTTCCACCTGTTGTCCCCTCCATGGGGATCTGTGCCGCGGCCCCAAACGGCATGTTGACCAGGGAGCCGAGTGCAATGGTTCCATCATGGCACGAAAGGCAGATCCTGGTCTTGACATGGGGTACAATACCTGCACCGGACTTTGGATCTTCAGCAGGCCAGTATCCCAATCCGGCAAGCACATCGCTGGTGTAGGTGCTGTATGAACCGACAGAAGCCGTTTTGTTCCAAAGCGGGGCCTGGGTATTGCCGCTATGGGGGGTATGGCAGAAAACACAGATCTCCGATGTCCCGCCCAGATCTTTATCAACAGAAGCCTTGATGGGACCGGTTCCGGTTTCTGGAGTGCTCTTATATTGCAGGTTATGCTTCGAATTCTTGACCGATATGGATATGGCCGCTGCATTGGCAAGCCATGCACCCGACAGGGTCAAGAGAGCGAATAAACTAATGAATAAAACGAATCGTTTCATGCGATCACCTCGTCGATCATGGTCCGGGGCTCTTCAGTTGGTCTCTTGCAAGTACTGAAACATCTGAACACGGTAGTTATAGCTGTCCGCGACATATAAACGGTCCTTGCTGTCGAGGTAAAGCCCGGCAGGTACATCGAACTGTCCGGCGCCAGTGCCATTCCGTCCGAAAATGAGGAGCAGTCGTCCGGCACGGTCGAATACCTGCACGCTGTTCCTGGCGCCGTCGGATACCCAGATGTGGCCTTCCCGGTCCACGGCAATGCCTTTTGGTTTTATAAAGGCCCCGATGGCTGTGCCGTTGCTGCCGAAAGCAGACAGAAATTTTCCGGCTTTATCGAATATCTGCACCCGGAAATTAAGCGTATCCATGACATAAAGATCGCCGGTCGTGTCGACTGCAATATGGGTCGGATAATTGAATTCACCATCATTGACGCCCCCTTTGCCGAAAGAGCCGGTCTTTTTTCCTTCGAGGGTGTATACGTCCACGCGATGTCCCGTGGTATCCACGACGTAGAGCAGTTTTTCTTTTTTGTTGATCGCAATGCCCGTAGGCCTGAGCAGGCTGTCATCGCCGATGGTACGCTTGTTCTTGCTCCCGCTGTAAACGAAGACCCTGCGGAGCGATGAATCCGTAATATAGAGCAGACCGTCGGCATCCAATGCCGCGCCAATGGGAGAAACAAGCGGCCCCGTTTTGGTCATATTGAACTTGTCGTATTTCTTTTTTTCGAAATCAAAGAAATGGACGCATGCCCCGCCCCAGTCGGCGACATAGACCTTGCCCTCACCGTCAGCGACCAGGCCGTGAGGCGACACAATGCGGTCAACCGTGTCTTCCCCTGCAACAAATTCCCACACCCGGGCAAAAAAACCCTTCTTAATACCGAGGTCCTGGGGCGTTATAACGGTTCTGATGAATTGTACTCGGGGTTTATCAGGGGGCAACGGCCAGACCCACGGCGGTGCGGATGCCTGCGGCTGTGATTTGTCAGCGCCCTGAACGGGCACTGCCGGGAAGGCGGATACGATCGCAAAAACACATGCGGTTATGAAGAGGTGATATTTTTTCATGACCGGATGTGAGCAGTTATAACATTCCTTTTTCGTGAAGTCAACCCATAAGCGCGGTAGGGCCCTGCGGCGTTGTCTCATGAGGCGTATGAAGGGAATGATTTGGCCTCTCCATGACCCGGTCGATCGCTTCCACCACGGCCGATTCCACCATTACCCAGGGAGAGCCTATCTCTCTGTCCTTGTCTACCTCGACATAGTAATGAGGGGGAAGATAATTCAGCGCGATCGCTGCGATATCGTTCACGCAACGCGGGCAGCCGCAGACATTTTTATAGCGCTCATTTAGATATTTGCCCATGACGGCAACTACCCGCTCGTAATTTGCATTTGTTACGTTGCAGTTCATTGATTATCCTATAAAAATTTTTCTTGTTCCTGAATTTGCAATAAATGTACCAAGCTTATCAAAGTGTTTTATCAATATATTTCAACATATTGCATAGCCTGAAAGGTAAATTCCAGACTGCTGCTTTGAGCGATTATGAGCAATGAGCGAAAACCACCACGCAGAAAATTAAACATCGTTCTGAAACAACTGCGATAAGCATGTTGTTTTTGTCCATAACTTAGTCTATACTTTCCAACCATGGCCACTGATACTCATAAAAGAAAGCTGTATATCATAGACGGGAACTCCTACATTTATCGGGCATATTATGCTATCCGGGGTCTGACCACGTCTACCGGGCTCCCGACGAACGCCGTGTTCGGATTTGCCAATATGCTGCTGAAGGTCATCAAGGACAAAGCACCCGATCTCCTTGCGATCGTATTTGATCCCAAAGGCCCGACCCGCCGTCATCTCGAATATGCAGAGTACAAGGCGCACCGCCCCCCCATGCCCCGCGACCTTGTCCCGCAGATACCTTACATTCATAAGCTTGTCGAAGCTTTTCGCATCCCGGTCTTCATCAAGGAGGGGCAGGAAGCGGACGATGTCATTGCCACGCTGGCGCGCAAAGCCGACGCTGACGGCTTTGACGTGACCATTGTCACCGGAGACAAGGATATCCTCCAGCTTGTCGGTCAAAACATCAGGGTGTACGACACGCTGAAGGAAAAGATCTATGAATCGCAGGACGTCCAGGAGCGGTTCGGCGTGCCCCCTGAGGGAGTTATCGAGATCCTTGGTCTCATGGGAGATGCCTCGGATAATATTCCCGGGGTACCCGGCATCGGCGAAAAGACCGCTCAGGCGCTGATGAAACAATACGGGTCCATCGAGAACCTGCTCTCCCATCTTGACGAGATCACGCGGCCCAAGCTGCGGCAGTCGCTTCTGGAAAACGCGCATCTGGCGCGGCTGAGCCGTGAGCTGGCCCGTCTCCATGCCGATATACCGCTTGAGCTTTCCTACGAAGCGCTCACCCCGAAGGAACCGGACAATCAGGCACTGCTTGCCCTCCTGCGGGAACTTGAATTCCCCACCCTGCTCAAGTACGTCGTGCAGGAGCCTGCCCAGGAGGCTGATTACCAGGCCGTTCTTGACGAAACGGCATTCCAGCACTTATTGACCGTGCTCAGGGCGTCAAAAGAGTTTTCCTTCGATACAGAGACCACATCCCTTTCTCCCATGGAAGCGGATCTCGTCGGCATCTCCTTCGCGGTAAAGCCCTGGCAGGCGTACTATATACCGCTGGGCCATATCTGCCTCGGAACGCCGCGTCAGCTCGGCCTTGAACACGTGCTGAAACAGCTTAAGCCTGTTATGGAAAACTCCGGGATCCTGAAGATAGGGCAGAACATCAAATACGACATTCTCGTGCTGGGCCATTACGGTATAGATGTCCAGGGCCTTTCCTTTGATACCATGATCGCCTCTTACCTGCTCAATCCGGGAAAAACGTCCCACGGCCTTGACGCCCTGGCGCTGGAATATCTGAACTACAAGACCACGACCTATCAGGAGGTCACGGGTTCCGGGAAAAAGCAGATCGGGTTTTGTGAAGTTGACATCAAGACCGCAACCCGCTACTCGGGAGAAGACGCGGACATCACGCTGCAGCTCAAGCAGACACTCTCGCCCATGCTGCAGGAGCAGAAGCTTGACACGCTGTTCAGGGACATGGAAATGCCGCTCATGCAGGTGCTGGCAGAAATGGAGCGGGCCGGCGTAAAGGTCGATGCGGAGCTCCTGGGGACCATGTCGAAGCAGCTCGCACAGAAGATGGAGGCTGCGGAAAAGACGATCTATGAACTGGCCGGGGAAACGTTCAACATAAACTCGACGAAACAGCTTGCCGAGATCCTGTTCATAAAGCTCGGGCTCACTCCGGTCAAACGGACCAAGACCGGCTTTTCGACCAATGTGGATGTGCTCGAGGAACTGGCTCACCTGCACAGCCTGCCGGCGGAGATCCTCGCGTACCGGAGCCTGTCGAAACTGAAATCGACCTATGTCGATGCTTTGCCGGCCATGATCAACCCCAAGACCGGTCGATTGCACACGTCGCTGAATCAGACCGTCACGGCAACCGGCAGACTGTCAAGCAGCGATCCCAATCTCCAGAACATCCCGATCCGCACCGAGATCGGCAGGGAGATCAGAAAAGCGTTCATCGCGGAACAGGGCAACAGCCTGCTCTCCGCCGATTATTCGCAGATCGAGCTGCGCATCCTTGCCCACATGAGCGGCGACGACGCACTCATCGCCACCTTCATCGCCAACGAGGACGTGCACACCCGAACGGCCGCCGAGATCTTCGGTCTGCCTGCTGACGAGATCACCGCGGAAATGAGGCGAAAGGCAAAAGCGGTCAATTTCGGGATCATTTACGGCATCTCCGCCTTCGGACTCGCCCAGGACATCGGTGTTTCCAATGCCGAGGCAAAACGCTATATCGACAGCTACTTTGCGCGCTATCCCGGGGTCCGGGCGTTCCTCGACAGGACCATCGAACAGGCAAAAACGACCGGTTTTGTTACTACCCTTTTCGAGCGGCGGCGTTTTATTCCCGAGCTGTCATCATCGGCGGCCGCCGTGCGCAGCTTTGGCGAGCGCATGGCCGTCAACACCCCGATCCAGGGCACCGCAGCAGATCTCATTAAGATCGCCATGATACGGATCAGCGAAAAGCTCGCGAGCAAAGGCCTGGCCGCAAAGATGATCCTTCAGGTGCATGACGAACTGGTCTTCGAGCTCCCGGACCGTGAGCTCGAGGTCATGAAGCAATTCGTAAAAGAAGAAATGGAAGGCGTGGTCAAGCTGTCGGTCCCGATATTGGTGGACCTGGGCGTTGGAAAGAATTGGGACGAAGCGCATTAGAGCGATGCGAAATGCGGAATTACAGTAACAGAAGGTCAATCAATTTAATCCTGAAAAAACATTGGACACGGAAGAAGCGGATTAACACCGGATAACAGCGGATAAATACCAATTAGGCACATCCGCCGTTATCCGACTCTTCTCCGATTTGATCAGTGTCAAAAGCCTTTTTAGGTTTATTCGTTGCGCTGGCCCCTTCTATTTAAACTCAAACCGGAACTTCACGTCGGCGCCGATCGTGCCCAGCTCATTCTGCTCACCAACCAGGGAAAAATGCTTGTCCAGTACATACTCGATGCGGAATACCGTATCGGGAGTCGTCGTGCCGACGTTCGATGAGTACGTAAAATAAAGTTTATCCTGAATAAGTTCTTTGCCCACCGTCACCCGCGGCACCGATGTATCTTTGCTCAAGTAGGGGTCGACCTGGAAACGGTCAAGACCGGTGAGACTTCGGGCCCTCCGCTCGAAGATGTCCTGAAACTGACCGGTGGCGAACGAAGCCGCTTCGCTCATGCCGACCGCCGCGCCCTTCCCTTTCAGATCGGCGCTCGTTTTGCCGAGAGCGAGCATGCTCAGAACATCCGTTTCAGACAACGGCGGATCGGAAACAAAGGTCACGGTGGCCCGGTCCGCAGCTCCCGAGATCGACATACGGATGGTGTATTCCCGGATCCGTGTTTCCGCCTGAATATCGAGGACCGGGTTGATCCGGTTCGGGTCCACAAAATCCACTGATGCATGCTGTATCTTAAAATCGTTCCGTCTGAAATAGGCAACCCCGGTCCTGGCCTCAAGCCGCCCGAGCAGCTGAGGCTGGCTCGGTGTTCCCCGGATGAACGTATCCACCTCGATCGGTATCTTGGCAAGGTTGTTCTGGATCAGGATGTTGTCCTTGCCGTGGAAACGGATATTCAACTGCGTCTCGCCGATCCAGCCGATCTCCGTTTTCCTTTTTTGCGAAAATCCCTTGAACGTATCGAGGAGCATGCTTTTCCACTCCACCCGCTTCTCATAGAGCGCGCGTTTGATCAGGACATCGCCCGACAGGTTCTGGTCCGCAGCGTCTCCCTCATAATAGAGCTCGCCGGACAACGTGGAGACGAGACCGGGAGGGTAACGCACGGTCACATTGTCAAAAGCCATTCTGGTCGAGAACTCTCCCGGGATAAAACGGGCAAGCTGCACCCAGCCTGACAGCTTCATCCTCCCGCCGCCGACATCGCCGGTGAGTGAATCGATGACGATCCGCTCCTGGTTGAAGTCGATGGAGCCGTTCAAGGAGCTGAACGTCTGAGGGATGTCCTTTATCTTGATCTCACCGTTCTCCAGACGCATTTTTCCGGAGATCTCAGGCTTATCCCAGGTTTCCCTGACTGTAAGCTTAACATCGGCAATACCGTCACTATGCTCGATCTCACGGTAGAGCAACCGCAGCAATGAAAGGTTAGCCTTTCCCGTGAACGTGAGATCGTAGTCCTTCATGATCTGCATGCTGCCGGTGACGGACAAGCGTGTTCCCGGTCCGATGAAGCTGAGCGCTTTCACCTGGACTTTGCCGGCGTCCATGTTCACCACCGCATCACCTTCATTCTCAAGTCGATAATCGCCTATGGCAAAGCTGAGATGCTGAAATATAATCGATCCCGCCAATGAAGGAACCGCTCCCCCCCTGCCGTGCGCAGTCACTTTTCCGTCAACAACGGCCTTCACCCGCGAGAGCGTTTCGTTGCTGCCTGAGACAATAAATGGTGTAATATCAGCGGACCGCAAGTCAGCACTGGCGATCCAGTCATAAGGCGCGTGAAGGTCCATGGTCCCGGCAAGTCGGGCTTTTCCATTGATCAGATCAGCTTGTAAGGTCAGTTTTCCTCCATCGACAACAAGCGTCGCCTTCCCGCCACCCAGGCTTGCCTGGCGATATTTGAGATCGTCCAGCGCCAGCACCGATCGTACGTGCGGAGCAGAAAAAGGGCCGTTGGAATCGATATCGAGATCAAACATCCCGGACAGCGGGATGCCCGAAAGATGGTCCACCTCGGAAAGGTCCACTCCTCTGCTGGTCACCAGGGCTGCGTAGGCGCCCTTAAAATCGATCCAGCCGTTCCCTTTCACAACCCCCGCTCCCTTTTGCAAGACGAGCTGCGGGAAGGATATCCGTTCAGGAGAGAGCCTCATGGTAAGGGAACCTTTTGAGAAGGACTCACCGTACGCCGAGCCGGGTCCCAGGGTCAGCGCGGCGCTGCCGGCAAAGTCCTTGCTCGAACCGGTGAACGTTATTTCGCCGGACGCTGAAAGTTGAAGCGGGATTGGTTTATAAAATAACGCAACAACGCTCACCACATCCGAGCGAACCACGTTCAAACGCGCTGCATACACTATATTCGCGCCACTGAAGTCGATCGAACCGTCCAGTATATAGCGCGACCCCAGCTGATGAATATCAACTTTGGAAAACGAAAGTTTCTTATCGCGAAGCTGTACAGCGCCGGCAGCATCATGAAAAAGGATATCCTTAATGGTGACCGGACCGGCCGAAAGGGCGCCGTCAAAAACGGGCGCGAACAGTTCGCCGGTCAACCTGCCACGAAGCGCCGCCTTCCCCTCCAGGGAAACGCCGGTGAGAAACGAGAGCGTTCTGCTCTTGCCGCTCGACTCAACGTCCAGTTCGGCGTCATACCCTTGTGCGGCATTAAACGTGCCGGTTGCCCGGGCGACGAGGTCGCCGGCAATGATCTCCAGTTTATTGATATAGAAATCCGGAGCACGATAATCTAAAAGCGCATCAACAGCGTCCACAAGTATCGTATTCTCGGTCCTGACGATTCGCCACTGCTTCCCGGTCAGGCTTAGTTTTTTGGTACGGTACGAGAAGGCCAGGCCCGCATCCTGCACCGTGAATCCCTGATAGGGGATATTATAAAGCTTGATCGTGCCTTCGACCTCCGGATCAGCCAAGCGACCCTTTACCGCGACCAGCAGATCCGCGAGAGGACGTTGTCGTTTTATCGATTTTTTATTCAGAAGCGGTGAGAAGCGGCCAAGTGCCAGTTGCCCGAAACTGCCCTTTACTGCCACGTTCAGGCTGCCGTCGGACCGCGTTCCCACGGCGCCTGAAGCCGTGACCTTCGCATCGGGCGCCAGGAGTTCAAGGGTGGTGATCGTCAGGGTATCGTGCTCATAGTCCGCTCTACCACGGAGACTGAAGGTCAGCGGCGGTTGTTTTTTCGCAACGATACGGACCGCAGCGCTTTGCACCGACATTCTGGCATTGTTCATCGGCACCCTGAACCGGATTCTCATGGTCAGGTCGGAGACCGAAACCGCTGTTTCCGTCCCCTTGTCCAGAAAAGCGATCGTACCCTTGTGGATCGTGACCGTACCGGGATGGACGGTAAAGCGAGATGGTTTCGTCTGCTGACGATTCACTGCAGCCGTCTTGATGCGGTCGACCATCTGCAGCAGGGACAGCTCACCGGTCGTACCTCGGGTTGCATGGATCTGAGGCTCCAACAGCGTTATGGTAGGCAGGCTTATGCGCTTCAGCAGCAGCGGAAAAGGGTTGATATACACCCGCACCTTACGGACATGAACGGACTCGCTGACGGTCTCGCCCGGAATGAAGACATCCCTCACCTCGATATACAGCGGGACGGCATTCGCCCTGATCGTGCCGATACGGGAGCCGGACCCCAGCATTTCCTGCAGCGGTGAGACGATGTACGGCCGAAGGCGTGCGGAAAAAGCATCGCTTTGAACGTAATAATCGAGCGCTAGAACGAGCAGGGCGATCAGCCACACCATGATGAAGAGTCGTTTTTTCATAAGAATTAAGCCGGGAACCCCCGGTTGCTGATTGGGGAATACACGCTGACGGTCCTATCCCAGAACTTTCAGGAGTTCCTCTTTGATCCGGCTGAGGCGGACATCGTCCGTGACCTTCCTCCTCAGCAGATCGGTTACGTAGAATGAATCCATGACCCGCACACCCTCGGTCACGATCTTCGCCGATGCGATGTCCAGGTTGAGATCGTACAGCGCCTTGGTCACCCGATAGAGCAAGCCGACCATATCCCGTGCGGTGATATCAATGATCGAGAAGGTATCGGAAGAATCATTGTCGAATTCCACGATCGGCGTAACGGCGACCGGTGTCGCGCTCACCGGGAGATAGACCCCGGGTTCAGGAGGCCGGCTTTCCCCCATCAATGCCGCCCGAAGCGCTCTTACGACACTTTCCCATGCATCGTCATAGGTGCAGATCGTTCCGTCCGGATCGGTCACCTGAAAAGTGTCTATCATCACACCGCTCTTCGTGGTATAGACCTGTGCGCGAAGGATACTGAGGTTCTTGGATGCGATCGTGCCCGCGGTACGGAAGAACATGCCGTACGCATCATAGGCGCAAAACGTAAGTTCCGTAAAACCCCTTTCGGGATAATGACGATACTGGATTATGAGGTTTTCCTTGGGCAAGCGCTGCATCATGCCCATATGGTCCAGGACCCGGGACACCGGCGTATACAGCAGATACTGGTCAGGCATGACCGCCAGGAACGCATCAACGTCCCCGGGCGCAAATAGTCCGCCCGCGGCGGTTCTGATCCGTGACGCTGCCGCGATCAAACGGCCGTGCTCCTCCTCACCTGCGGAAGCTCCCCGTTCAAGGAACTTGACCGTTCTGAGATAAAGGTCCTGGAGCAGGACCGCTTTCCATTGGGTCCAGGCCGTCGGGTTGACCGCGGAGATATCGGCATAGGTCAGAAGGTAAAGCAAAACAAGATTTTCCCGGTCAACAACAACCCGTGCAAAATCTGCAATGACCTTCCGGTCGGTCAATTCCCTCCGCTGCGACAAGTTCGACATGATCAAATGGTTCCTGATGAGGAACAGGATGCGTTCACGGTCCTCTCCCACGACCGCCATCCGCGCAAGGATCGTTTCAGCGATCTCCGCCCCCCGCAGTTCATGGCCGCTCCGGTATGCTTTTCCCAGATCATGAAGCAGCACCGTCAGAATCAGCACCCACCGTTTCTTCAGGCCGTTGAACGCTTCTGACAGCGTCGACAGCGCCGGATAATTTCCCGCCCAGAGGTTCTGAAGAGTGCGGATCGCCAGCAGAATATGCTCATCGACCGTATATTTATGATAGTAATCATGTCGTGCCAGCGCCTGAATGGCGCGAAACTCCGGCAGATATCTGCCGAGGAACCGAAGGTCCTTCATGAGCGTAAGGGTTTCGGAAAGATGGTCTGGATTATTCAGAATGGCAATAAAGGCATGTGATGCAGCCGCCGATGCTCTGACGCGGTCATCGATCCTGCATGAGCTGATCAGAAACCTGAGCCGGTCGGAGAACGTCGCATGGCGTGTTTGCGCCAGCTCAAAGGCTGTCATGATCAACGACGGATCGTCGTGACATGTTCCGTCCGATGAGGGTATGAGCGTCCTGCCCACAAGGGAAAAGGGGCCGAGAGACAACTTTCGCTCGAACCAGCGGGTGCGGGGCTTCCGCAGCACGGCTTCGGAGACGATATTCGAAAATTCACGGATATTCCTGGCGTGCAGGAAATAGGATTTCATGAAACGTTCAACCGCCAGCAGGTGGGAGGAGTCCCGGTAATGAAAATCCCGTGCCGTGCGCTCCTGGAGGTCGAAGGTCAGGTGGTCGTTCTTGCGGCCCGAGAGATAATGCAGTTCGTTCCGCACCCGCCACAGGAAGTTCCGGGACCGGACAAAAACAGCGTACTGTCCTGCTGTCAGGACGCCCTCGCGCACCAGATCGGCAAGTGACGTGATCCGGTAATGCGCAAAAGCGATCCAAAAAGCGGTATGAAAATCTCTGAGCCCGCCGGCCCCTTCCTTGATGTTCGGCTCCCGCAAGTAGATGGAACCGCCGTATTTCAGCCGGGTTGCAACGCGTTCGGCGATCTTTTCATTGATGTACGAAGCTGCCCGCCAGTGGAAAACGTCGCTCTGCATGGCGTTGAGAAAAGAATCATAGAGCGCCGGCTCACCGGCGATCAGGCGGGATTCCAACAGGGAGGTCCGGATCTTGCTGTCCTGCCGGGCAAGGCTCACGCACTCCTTGACCGTGCGCACGCTGTACGAAATGTCCATGCCCGCGTCCCAGAGCATGTAAAGCAGTTCCGTGGAGCACTGACGATCGGCATCACCCCGGCACAGGAACATGATGTCGATGTCGGAATGCGGGTTCAGTTCTCCCCTGCCGTATCCTCCGATGGCGATGAGGGCGGGCATCGAGGAGGGAGGGCGGCGGCCATGGGCCAAACGAAGCATCCTGTCGATCAGGCTGGTCCGCCGCTGGACCACCTCGCTGCCATTGGCGCCGGAAAAATGCGCTGCCCGGATGACGGCCCCTTCTTCATCGAGCAGGCTCTTGATCCCGGTGCCATGCGTGTTGCCAGGTGTTTGATCCAAATTCTTCACAATTCAGAAATACCGCAAACCTCCATGGCAAAGCCAGGGACCGTTCGCGTCAGAAAGCAGGTCATTTAAAGGTGACGGATTTGATCTCAGCCATGGTCAGCATGAAACTGCCAAATACCGCATCGCCGTAGCAGCGGGCATCGGCATCGACGTCAACCATGGTCTCGCTGCCGTCCTTGAGATGAACGGTCACGCGCACTTTCCGGTCCCGTTTCTCCCCGACAGTCAGCTCTTTTACTTTATCGAAGGGGATCACCACCTGCGCCATGCCCAGGGAACCGTCCAAATGGATCCGCCCTTCCCAACTGAACTTCTCGCCCTCGATCTTATTGCCCGAAACATCGACGACCAGTACGCTAAAGTTCTTTTCCACCCGAGGTGACCGTTCAAACCCGGCACCCTTTCCGCCCATGGCCATAAGCACCAGTGCGACGGTCGTCAGCAGAACGAGGGAACCAACACGTTTCATCATAGCCAAACCCCTTTCACGCGCATGTCAAAATAAAATTCAGCCGCAGCCAGGATCAGAGCGGCCTCAAGCACCATCGTTCGCTACGTTACCATAATGACCGTATCCTTTCAAGAAAAAAGCTTGCAAAGGCCGATTACGTTGTGTAAGTTGAGAGCGTAAAACCCTGGGGAGGAACACCGTGGACAACTCTTTTTCACAATTGGTCAATCTCATGGCGCGGCTCCGCGGCCCAGCCGGATGTCCCTGGGACCGCGAACAGACGCCGGAATCGCTCAAGCCCTTCCTGGTCGAGGAGTGCTATGAGGTCATTGAAGCGCTGGATGAAGGATCACCGGACAAGGTGAAGGAGGAGCTGGGCGACCTGCTTTTCCAGATCATTTTCCACGCCCGGATAGCCGAGGAACAGGGAACGTTCACGATACAGGATGTGATCAGCGCGATCGTTGACAAAATGACCAGGCGGCATCCCCACGTGTTCGGCGAGGAAAAAGTATCGACCTCCGGTGAGGTGCTTGCGAACTGGGAAGAGATAAAGAAAAAAGAAAAAGCGCATCAGGAACGCACCTCCATCCTCGACGGCGTACCGCAGGGCATGCCTGCGCTCCTGCGTGCGCACGGCATCCAGAAGCGGGCGGCACGAGTGGGTTTCGACTGGAACGAACTTGATGAAGCGCTGCCCAAGCTCGATGAGGAAATAGCTGAGTTCAAGGAATCGCTCAAGACAAAGGATGCAACGGCTATTGAAGACGAACTGGGCGACATTTTCTTTATGCTCGTGAACATTTCACGGTTCCTTGAGATTAATCCCGAGGACGCGCTCCGGAAAACCATAAGCAAGTTCATACACCGGTTCCGGTACATCGAGGAGAACGCAGCGGAAGCAGGCAGGTCTTTGAAAGAGATGACGCTTGATGAGATGGAAAAGCTGTGGCAGGAAGCGAAAAAGAAATAAAAATAGAACAGGGGAGCTTTTTGGCTCCCCTGTTGATGTGCTTTGCCTAGTATCTATTCCGGCCTAGTTACCACAAATACCGCCTTCCATATACGTGCAGTCGATAAGTGGAACACTTAACGCCCCCACAGATACGACGATATGAGTTGGATCATCCGGACCATAGTAAACAATCGTCGCATTATTGACCTGCAATGTTCCCGAATCCGGGCAGGTGTCCAGATTATCAAAATAATGCAGCGGCGTGGCATCTGCTGTCGTAAAGGTGATTCTGCCCGATCTGCAGCCAAAGATAGAAAGGTCGGGAGTCCAGGTTATGGTAACGCTGCCGTTCACCCATTGATCGATGCTTGCATTCGCGTTGAAGCGCAGCTTATTTTGAAGATTAGATAGTCCGATATTAAGCGTAAGGGTTTGAGAAGCATTTACAAAATTCAGCCCGAAGTTGCCATTGGCCGTGTTCGCGACCGTTATAACATCGGAAACATCATCCCATGTCCAGTCGCTGGTCATGTTCGTAAAATAGAAGGTCCCGGTCTCGTTCATGCTCCAGTCTTTCTCAGAGAAAGAGCCATTTGCGGTGTTTCTGCCGGATCGTGACGTCGCTGATCCCGAGTCGGTGGCGTCAAAAGTTGCCTTGACGACATCCGTCTTCACCAACATATATGAGGAATTAAACTTATCGGCAGTAAGGTCGAGCGTTGCATTCCTCGTGATTGCTGTATTGCCTGCCATTTCCTTGTCATACACATGGATCGTTCCTGTCGTTATACTGTAAATACCGGCCGTATCGGGGACGTCGCGGCAGGAGTCGAAACGAATATCCACCGTATATTCAACATACGTACCCACATTGGAAGAATCAGTACCCGTAATAGTGAAAGTCCCGGTGCCTCCGCTGCACAAGCCGGAAATTGTCACGACCCCAGGGTTTCCGGGTCCGGTAGCCATGCTTACCTTTGCCTTGCTTGCGCGGGCCTTTGACACGGCATTTTGTACAACAGGCGCCTTCATACTGGCCAGCATGCCGTCAACAAGAGTTTTCAATTTCGGATCAATGTTTGCAATGCTTGAAGTATCGGTTGCCGTTATTCCGCCTTTTCCCGGAGCATAGCCCGCGGGGTTGGAAGAAGATGACGAGAGACCAGCGGCAGCTTCGCTCATTGCGCTCGTCATATCGACCGACGCTTTTGCCGATGATGCGCCGTTTGCAGCTTCAGTCGGGTCGGAATACGTCACTGGTTGAGATCCGTTGTCGCTGCTATTGCTTCCACACGATATAATCAATCCTACCAGCAATACCGAAACTGACAGCATACTTGCCAACTTCATAAATCTGCTTTTCCTACGCATAATGGACCCTCCTTTGATCTGCTTTATCAGCAGTGGTTCAAAGTATATCGACGGGTCCCGAAATCGTCAAGGTACTATTCACCTGAAGTTGGTACTATTCACCTCAAGTTAGCCTTCACTTCAGGGTGATGTGATCGACAGCGTATAGGAGCCGTACCGGCCTGCAGATGCTGGTTTTAATTGTGACGACTTCACGGAAACATAATAGGTGCCCGGTACCAGGTTCTGAACGATCTGAGACGACAGTGCCGTGGTATTGTTTGGCGGCAGTAGCGGCTGCGTCGTAGCATTATCGTTCATGTAGATCACATTCAGTCCCGTGCTGTCGAACAAGGTCAAATAAGTATCAGCACCATTCCGTAGGGTGCTCGTTCTTATCGTGTAAATTGCTGTTATCGGCACGGTAAACCTCACATAATCGATGTCTCCATTTCCATAGATCCTGTGCGGTTGGCCCAAACCTACAGTGAAGGACTGGGCTGTGACAGGAGTATTATTCGTTTCATAGCCGTCAGCGGAATAATCGATCAGGCGGTCGTTAAAAACAGCGTGCAACGCCGTAGAATCGGTTGGATAGCTTGCAAGCCAGCCATCCCAAAAATTTTCGATATTCACGGGATAGCTTAATCCTAGCGTCGGCAAGTAGTTATCAAAAACTTCCCAGATCTTGTCCATGCTTAGCTGTGAGGCGTTCATGGTGCTCCATAACACATTTGCGTTCGATATTTCGTTCGAAGCGTACTTGCAATTATCGTCAATACAGGCATCCGTCTCCGGTGCACCGATATCCACGGTCAGATAGAGTCCGCCGGTTTCAGTATCGACGTACTGCGAAAGCGGCGTTATACTGGGGTTTGCGGAAAGCAATGCGGGATCGGTCGCATTGAGCCAGTACTTAACAGCTGTGGGGAAAAAGTTTCCCCACCCCTCGCTCCAGGAAAGCCTGAGATCCTGCGTGTTATCATCTAAGGAGTGAAATCCTCCGGGCGAGGCATCATTCGAGAAGCTGTCAGCAATAAAATGGCCGAACTCATGCCATAGAACATCATCATCGAATTCATCAGTGTCGTAGTTGCTGTTGCTGAACACATAGATACCGGCTCCGCGAATGCAATATGTCGAATCAGGACCATTGCAAAAATAAGTCCCATAGGAACTGTTCGGCTGCCAGTAAGCATTCAGATCAGGCGTCGACATTGCGGCGTAGGTCTCCACAAACTTGTACCCACTGGTCAGCACGTCCAGGATGTTGAAGGCGCCATCCGCCGTGTTCGTCGTTGGAATGGTGAGATTAACCGTCGTTTCGCCATTCAAGGTAAAGTCAGTGGTCTTGACGGCGTAGAAGGCCGGACTGAGGTCCATGACGCTCACCGTATTAACCCCCACTGGCGCAGCCGACGAAAGCACACGCACATAGACCTTCGTACCGGTGTTCGTTGAAGTGCTGATCGAATAAACTCCGTTGGAATTGGTTCTCGTGGACCATAGGGTAACCGAGGATGAAGCGTTCACCAGTTCGACCTCGGCGAACCGCACGGTCTTGAGTGAGGTATTCCCCGTGTGTCCAACAGATTGATCGTATTCCTTATCCTCATACTTGATGGTACCCGTAATGGTCAGCGTTCCTGACGGCAACGCAGGGGTCGAACCGACCTCGGCAGACAGGGGCCCCTCCCCAAGGGAGTTCGTCCCGCTGACCACGTAATAATAGGCAGTCCCCGAGGTAACCGTGGTGTCCGATACGATAGTCGCGGTCGTGCCGGATACGACCGTGTAGGTGTACGCCGTACCGGTCTGCTCGGAGCGATACACGTTGTAAGACGTTGCATCGGATACACTTGACCAGCCGATATTTATCTGCGTGTCGCTGATCGCGGTCGCAATGACCGATGCCGGCGGGTATGGCACTCCGGTCGGCGTTATCGGAGGAGGAGGTGGAGGTGGTGGAGGTGCGGAGCCGCCACCGCTCCCGCTGCAGTTCGTCAGAATGAGTGAGGCGAATAGTATGATTACTAGAATTCCCAGTCTATGAATAGGACGCTGCATGGCAACCTCTTAATATTCGACGATATCCCTGCCCTTGCTGTCTTTCTTTTGTTGATACTCTTGCTTTTTCTTCATGCGCTCACCTCTGCCAAGGACATACTGCGCCGTGCTTTTTACCGTTCGCTTGCCTTCTCTCACGATCGTTGCCGTGGCCTTGATACTTCCCTGCCCTTTGAGCGGCACGCGCACGGTGAAGGAAAGTTGTTTTTCTTCCCCTTTGATGGCAGGGCCTGCCCACTCCAACGTGCCAGCAACCAACTCGACGCCGCCTGACAGCTTCGCTTCCAGATGCATTTCGCTCGCGTCAGCAAGCGTGGTCGCCTTGACGGTGAATGCAACGGCTTCTCCGGGCTGCAGGGTGTCCTCGTTTACACCTGGCATCGTCGGCCCAATGGTCACGGTGACCGGAAGCATCGGCTTCCGTGATATCGGTCCGGCCATGACGACTGAAGACCCTGCCGCAAGAACGCAGACTGCCAAGATCATAGCTCTGGTGAAGTGTAGAGATCTCATGGTTCCCCTCTTCTTCCTATTTACAATTTGCTCGTTGTACAAAATACACCTTGGTAAAGGACTCTGCAAAAATATTTATATTGGCCGATATCCTGATAAAAAAGGGGTGGAGCTTGCGCCCCACCCCCCTGCGATACCTTGTCCTATTGACCGAGCTTCCTGAACTTCAGCTCGTGCTGCATCCGTTCTTGCAGTTCGATCTGCTTTTTAAACATAACCGGTGTAATAGCCGGTTTCGCACCGGGCTTGTAATAGTAGTCGCCCCATGTAGATCCGGTGTTCACGTAGATCTGGTGACCATGGCTGATGCCGTTCACATTATCGTATGCATAGACATTGATGGAGCTGTAGTTGGTCGGCGTGCCGAAATCGTATTCGAAGCTGTAGTTCGTGCCGTCGAACAAGATGGCGCCATACCCGTATTGCTGCTGCATATACAGATCGGATGAGTAGTCCTTATATCCTCCCGTAGTACCGTCATAGATAGAGGCATATACGGTGTCCGGCTGAAACACAAAACCCGTCGGAACAGATATGGCCCCGCTGACCGTTGTGATTCCTGACACAGCAGCATTGTTCCCCGGGGACGTCGTCGTCACGAACTGCGGCTTCGGGACAGCATTCGCGGTCAAAATGGAAAACTGGAAGCTGTTGTAGTTCGTGTCGCTCAGGTAGAGATTGTTCCACCCATTGTACAAGGTAATGCCCGGGATGGTGAAACTGCCGTTGGTGATCGTGAACGGATAGTTCCCGTTCAGCGGATCCTGGTAGTGCCCCGTACCATCAGGCGCAGTGGTCGTACCGGTTATGGTCACGCTTGTCGCGAGGGCGCCAAGGCTGCTGAGGTCGTATTCACGGTAGGTGCACGATTCGCCGGTCATTGAGCCCGGCGAGGCGTACGCCTGGAACGGAGGTGGCGGCGTGGCAACAGTGTTCGTGCTCTTCACATAGACATACCGATTGTTCGACGCATCAGTGACATTGTAATAATTATCACCGAAGTTGTAGGTACCGTATATATCCATGGTGACAGACCAGTCAAAACTACCCGCGCCATTGGAAGTGAGCGATGCATTCGTCGACTTGGTGATGCGGTTGCCGCAGACGTTGTTCTGCACCGTGACCGGATGACCGGCCCTGTTCGCCGTGCCGTACAGCGTCACCGTGTTGCTCATACCTGCCTGGAAGGTGCCGAAATCGCTCTGCAGGTAATCTCGGGTGTGATCGTTGACGAGATCAGCTCCCCCACTATCTTTTACACCAAGGAACGTCGATGCCGGCGCAGCGTACGTGCAATTCGCGGTCGTGGAAAGCTGAATGCTGATACCCTTGTAGTCCTTGTCATAAATGTCGACATAGGTGTAGCTACCTGTCCCACTCGCCACAGGCACGTAGATCGTAAAGCTGCCGGGGTCTGCGGCGCCGGTCGACTGGGTGGTCTGGTTCTCATAGAACGACCCGAATCCGGCCGCCATCTGCCCGTAGCCGCTTACATTGACGTTCACCTGGCCAAGCACCGAGGTCCCGTCAATCTTGACCACGCATTGCGATACCGTGGCGCTGCCAGAAGAATTGTAGGGATTATTATCGATTGCCGTGATGACCGGCTTGATGACCGGCTTCCCGGCATCAGTGTAGATGTTCACACCATACCACGCACCCTGGGAGTCATTGAGCGATATGTAGTTCCAGCCGTTGTACAGCAGGACATTAAGGCTGAAACTGCCGTCCGACAGGGCGTTCAGGGTACCGTTCTGATATCCGCCCTCGGCCCAGGTATTGTAGGTCCCGTTCACCGGAATCTTGAACTTGCCGTTGATAGTGACCGTAAAATCGGCGCCAGGGGCCGCATCCCAATCAGAACTGCTTGGATACTGCGCCCGCGGGGTAGACTCGGTCACGCCGGTCACGCTGATCGGCGGCACCCAGACAGCGCCGGTGTCGGTGTAGATGCCGATGTTCGCGCTATAATACTGTGCGCCCTGGCCATAGACGTTTATCCAGTTTTCGCCCTCGTAGATTTCCAGATCAGTTACGGTGAAGTTGCAGGTGGAAACTCCGCAGGTCGTCTGGACCTGCGCAGAGCTATAGGCGCCGTTCTGGTTCCAGAGGTTCAGATTCAGGTTCATTACCGATGTATCGGTCGTGATGCCCTTGATGGTGACCTTGGTCGCGCCGGGCTCGGCAACAAAGTACTGAGCTGAGTCACCGACCAGCGTGGCGCCTGTATCGTCGATGATCTCCCATACCTGGATGATCGGCGGAATGCCTCCGGTCGTCAGGATTGAGAAGGATTTGCAGAGCTGCAGTTTCGGCGGCACGGCCGTGTAATCGCCGTCATCGCAGATATTGACCCAATTCCACCCCTGGTAGAGCGCCACGAGGAAGGTACTCTGTCCGGAAGCATCAAAGATAATGGGGGTCTGCGTATACTGGGAACCGTGGACCGACATGTTGCCGCCTGCAACCTTGTTCGGCGAGTACACGGTCAACGTCGCCCAACCGTTGTTTTTTAAATCGTAACCGTTCAGCACTTCGGAATAGGTTATGGGAGTCGCATTCGAATTGGTGCCCGGCTTGACCTGAATGTGAAGCTCATCGTAGGACCCTGCAATGCTGTAATTTCTGAGGAAGCTGTTCGCTTTGATGTCCTGGAGCAGGGCCGTCCTGGTCTTGGTCGGCATATCCGCGCTCGTGATCGTGCTGAACCCGATGACCTCCCAGTAATACTGTCCTCCGCCGACATAGGTGATCTGACTTCCGCCGCCCGGTCCACCCGCAGCAGTATCGCTGCCGAAACCGAATTTCTGGCTCACATCGGTCCCGCCGATATCGGTGACCCAACGTTCATCAGACCGCACCGAAGTGACGCTCGACGGGAACGCGATTGCCCGACCGATCCAGGGTTTCCGAGCATCCATGACCACAAGCACATAGGTGGTAACACCGGGCATGGGGTCCCAGGAATACTTGATCGCGATATTTTCAGCATTAACGTTGTTCGGCATATTAGGAACGCCGTCGAACTTATAGCCATCGGACAAGGCGTCCGACGTGGTAGAGACAAACGGAAGCAAACTATCTGCCTCGTTGACCTGATACAAACCGGTCAGGAGCAGTTCAGAACTCTGGATGGTCTTGTCGCGCGTATCGATGCCCGATGAGGCGCGGACGATCTTCCAGACGCCGTTCTTATAGCGCAGGGTGGCGTACAGGCTTTCCCGCGGCGCTGCCTCGGAACATTCCCGGCTGTTCAGCGCATTGCTCGCGTTGAGCTTGAATTCGAAGTCAGCACGAGGCGGGAGGTCTCCGGGGAAAACATTGATGGAGGTGTCCGGCACGGGCGAGATGGTGCCGGTAATGCGCGTACCGCAATAGTCCCACTGCAGGAACGCATTCCTGGAGATCATATTGCTGAACTCCGAGAAGCTGTAGCGGCCGTCGCGATTGAGGTCGCTACTCGAATCAATGCCCTGAGCGACATCATATTCCATATAGAACTCGGGAGACATCATGCCCTGGAACTGGGCGAGATTCCGGTCATCCAGGGAACGCACCCATTTCCCGAAAATGGCCTTGACCGCGGCCTGCAGGTTCTGCGTCTCGGGCGTTGCCGCCGGATCGATACCCGGAGTGTTTTCAGCGGTGTTGGTCCGGATTGTGCCGGTGAGCAGGTTCATGGCATGTCCGGCAAGATCTTTACCGCCGGATACCGAGATACCGTACTCGGTATCCAACTGCAGTGGAGCACCAAGGTCGAACTCGTACACGTAGAGACCGCTGCTGTTTCTACCCAGGAAGAGGACGCCGGGCTTCACGCCGATGCTCGGGCTGCCGCGTAAAGACAGTTTATTCACATCCAGGCTCTCATTTGACTCAATGCGGAACGACTGCGTCACGTCTACCAGGTTACCCATCTCGATGACCGTCGGACTGTTCCACTGGACCGAAGGGCTGATGACGTCCGCAGCCGATGCGGTAAACATACAAGTACCCGTCGCATCGATGGTATTGCCGTACACATTGATCACCTTACTGTGGCCACCGGAATCATCAGCACCATAGATCGTTATGGTGTAGGAATTATCGATCGAGAACGTCTGCCCTTCGTCAAGATAAAAGGTCGCGGTCCTCCAGTCGGCTGACAACGACCATTTCCCGGTCGGGATGGCGCCGCCATCAGAGGACGTCAGCGCTATCGCGCTCAGGTACTCCCGCATCATGGGCATGCTGAAAGTGACCTGGATGGCCGAATTTAAGGAATGCTTCGTGGATGCAGTGCCCCAGACCTGAGAGCCGTCCTTGTTCTTCGGAAGGCCGAGGATCGAGATCACGGCAGGAGCGATGTCGCTGTCCAGCACCTCGAAATTGACGTTCGGAATAGTCCCGTCGAACTCGGTAACGATCGTTTGGACCGCGACGACCGGCTTTTGACCGAGTCCGTTTTTAAAGGCGATCAGCGTGTACTTTCCTGCAGGGATGGGATCACCGTCCGCATAGGTCGCCCCTTCGTTCCGCGAGGCGTTCGTCATCGTCGAGAGGCTGTAATCCCCGCTACTGTTCGTATTGCCAGCGGAAATCGGCAGAAGCCATTCCGGATGATCGGCATCGTACAGTTCTACGGTGGCATTGCTCAGCGGGGCGGGATCTCCGGGAGCGAACAGCACTTTGTTCAGACCATTGACCGGCAGGCCCTGTGACATCTCACGATATGCTTTGGTCCCCGGTTTTGCCGGAGGCACACTGAACATCTCCTTCAGCGATGGCTTCTGTCCGGCAACCGTTGCGGACAAAGTGACCTTGCCCGACACGACCGTGGTGTCTGCGCCGCCTCCGTTGCTGCCGCCAACACCTTTGCCGCTGCAACCCGCCAGGACCATACAGAATGAGAGAATCAATCCCGCCGCTCCTGTTAACATGTCACGTTTTTTCATTGCCGCCTCCCTTGCCTCATGGATCAACGATCTGAATTTTAATGAACGGTGAAAACTACCTGCTGCATTCCATTGCTAAATGCTCTGTTCATCATCACACATCCGCCCTGCGCCTAATAAGAATAAGAAGACGACAAATACAGGTTCCAGCCGAAGGTGCTCGCATGCTGTATAGCTGGATCGTCCGTGATGATCTGGGCTTTTCCTGAACCCGTGGTGATGCTGGTGCCGAGCGTGATGGAAGTATTCCTCGTGAAATTGCTGATGCTCGCGCTGATGCCGTAATTATCGATCTTCTCCAGCTGATTCGTTTTGCCCGCGGCAAGATCCGGGGTGTTCGCCATATCGGAGAACAGGCCGCCGCGCACTGCCCAGTTCTTGTCCAAATAGTATTCCGCGCCGACCGCACCGTTCAATACGCTCACCCGGTCCGTGACCTTGTTATAATACATGCCGTCGACGGTAAGCAGCAGGCGGCTTGAAGCAAAGTAGGCGATGCCTGCCCGCACTTCAACAGGATAATCCCGTTTTTCAGTGCTGGATATATCCGAATGATCGATCGTGTTCGTGGGGACCGGGCTGGCAGACTTGGTCGTCAGCTGGGATCTGAGATCGGAACTCGTCACATAGACTTTTGAAACCGCGAGGCCGATAGTGACCTTTTCTGCCGGAGACCACATGAGTCCGACGATGGGCCGGAGGCCCTGCTCGCTCAGCTCGACATACTGGTTCTCCCATTGAAAGCTCCCGTCGCTCAGATAAATCAGTTGGTTCAGGGTCATCTGGCTTGAGCGACGGTGGAAGTACAGCGTAGCGCCCATTGAGAGGTTATTGGTGATCTCACCCGCCAGGGACGGTCCGAACTGGTAGGTATTGTCGTCATTATTGAAATTGAGAACATATTGAGTGATGGTGAGCCCGCCCCCGGAGGGGATGTTATAGAAAACCTGGTCCTGGTCCTCGGATATGGAATCGGGCACCGCATAGGAGAACCCGTACTTGAGTTTGCCCATGGGCTGGGTAATGCCGAAGAAGTTCGGCAGCAGCGATGAAGACGTCCTTGTCCAGCTGTTGCCGGCAAGGACATTATCGTATTCTTTCTTCGAGTTGTAGTACGCATTTACGCTGGCCGACAGGTTCCGTCCGGTCCCATATACGATGCCTGCGGGATTATAATAAAGCCCGGTCGGATCATCGGAGACAGCCGTATAGGCGCCGGCCATACCCGCGGCACGATCTCCGATAAGAAAGTTGTTGTAATGAAACTCGTCTGCTGTGGAAACACCGCTGACGATAGCGAGAAGGGCTATACAGCAGGCACTTACCTTCAAAGAGTTCAGGAACATTTTCACCTCCGGGGAATTATGACGTATGTGCATACGTTATTTTGCGTTTTTTACGGCTTCGACGAAGCGTTCCGTAAACGTCTTGAATGTTCCTGAGTCCATGCCCTCTTCGTTCAACGTGGCCTTGAGCCACGCGACCCTGGTCTCATATGCAGGATGGGTCTTGTCGAGCACCTCGGTGTTCTTCCCCTTTGCCGCGCCCAGTCGCTCGAAATAGCGGACGAGCCCGGCAGGATCATACCCGGCATGCGCGCAGAACAAGAGGGCCTCGCGGTCGGCCTGCACCTCATCATCGCGCTTATAACCGGTCTTGAACAGAATGTCCAAGGCCTTGTCCACGGACTGATAGAATGCCACCCGCGCGGCGTCGGAACCACCGCCGATAAGCCGGGCCAGACCCGATGATGCCGATCCCTCGACGCCATGGATGTTCAGTTCCTTGACAACATGACGTTCAACAATATGCCCGATCTCATGGGCCAGGACACCGGCCAGTTCGGCTTCGTCCTGCATCTTCAGGAGAGCACCACGGGTCACGAAAACGTACCCCCCCGGCGCGGCATAGGCGTTGATCTCGTCGGTATTCAGCACCCCAAAATGGAACTCGATCTCAGGCCGGTTCGTGTTCAGAGCAATAGCTTTTCCCACCAGATTGACATACCGGGTCAGGGGAGCGTTATCGTACAGGCCATAGCGGCCGACCATGCGCGCAGCGATTTCTCGCCCGAACGTGATTTCCTCCTGAACGTCGTCACGGATCACTTCAGCATCGGCAGAAGAGATCCGTTGCCTCCAGGCAGCGTCCGGTTCCGCACCGAACACCACTGTCGGCTCGGCGAACAAAAGACAGAGAAAGGCAACAAGTAAAGCACCCCATGCGGTTCTCATAACGTGCTCCCCTCCATGAACTTTGTGATGTCGTCGCTCGTTATCGCGACCGCCTCCACCTTTTCGAGCCCCAGATAATCGATTTTCTCGTCCCTGCTTAACCGGCGCCGGTCATCCTGCACGAGTCCCCGCGCCGCAGCCGCGCTGGTGTAGGTCGATGCCCTGCGCCGCACGCCATGCGTAATATCAGTTTTGTCTGCTTTTATGAGGCCCAGTTTTTCCATGGGCGGGCGGGTCGATAGCAGGAGAGCCGAAACATAGCCTTCGCTGGAATAATACTTCACTTTCACCCAGTTCCCTGACTGTCCCAGAGATGTCATTTTAGAACCTTTGCCGGCCTCGCCGATGACCTTCGCCTTAAATGACGGCTGCGACATGACTTTGGCCTTAAAACTCTGCACATACATGACATTTTCCGCATATGCCGCCGCTGTGCTCAGGGTCATGACAACGGTGAAAAGAACAACTACGATTTTTTTTCGCATGGAAGAACCTCCTGCTCTTGACTGCAGACCTTGAATGAAATACGATGGATCGCTCAACAAATATCGCCTACACTTTACATCAGGATCGCGTCACTGTATATCACCCGCAAAGGGTAATTTCAGGGTATGACCCTGATCCTATTCAAAACTACGACATGATCAGAGTTCATTCAGGGGTATAAATCGTAACCGGCTGCTCCCTCCCCTTTACCTTCACGCTTCCGAGCGGCCTGCTTTTTATTTTGCCTTTGATCTTCTCATAGGTGTATTCAGAGAATATGAGCGGGGTTTTGTATTCCTTGGTAATGCTCTCAAGGCGCGAGGCAAGGTTCACGGTATCACCGACGACGGTATAGTTCTTCTTCTGCTCTGATCCGATCTCTCCGATCGTGGCAATACCGGTGTTAATGCCGACGCCGATCCTTACTTCATGCTCGAAGCCCCGCTCCTTGAGCGTGGCATTGACCTTCTCGAGCGCCGCCAGCATTTCCCCGGCCGCAAGCACCGCCTGCTCGGCATGATCCGCCATCTTGACCGGTGCGCCCCAGAATGCCATGATCGCGTCGCCGATGTATTTATCGATCGTTCCTTTATGTCTCAGGATGATCTCGGCCATGACCGTAAAGTGCACATTCAGCATCTCGACGATCTTTTCCGGCGGCGTGGTCTCAGACATCGTCGTAAATCCCCGGATATCCGAGAACAGGACAGTGAGCTCAACTTTGGTCCCGGCACTGGCCTTCTGGTACTCCTTGTAATTATGCAGCACTTCATGCAGGACGTCTTTCGATACATACTGGGTAAAGAGGTGGGATACTTTTCGCTTCTCGGCCGCTTCCGTAAAGGCAAGGTACCCGAAGGAAAGAAAGCTGCTGGTCACGGTCGAAAAAATAAACGGCACCTCCTCGACCATCATATTCGATTTGAACGCAAAGAGAGCATAGCCGACATAGGATGAAAGGAGTGCCAGCGGGAAAGCGACCCGTATGAAGAATCGGTTCGAAAAAAAGATCACGAACGTGGTCAGGAACGCGCCCAGGACCATGGAAACCACGGTTATCCGACGGTCGGGCGGTTTGAGAAAATCGTTCATCATATAGTTGGCGGCAAGAGAAACGTGAAAAATAACACCGGGCGAGCTTGCAGCGAGCGGCGTCGGTTTAAGGTCTGAACCGCCCACCGCACTGACGCCGATGAAGACGATGGCATCCTTGAACTCATCGGGGTTGACGAGCAGATCTTCCACCTCACCCTGCTGTATCTTTTGAAGGGATGCAAAGATCCCTCCCATGGAATAGGGTTTTACCATGTCGATCCCGTACATGTTAATAGCGTAATTACCCTTTTCATCCACGGGGATGACGCGATCATTGATCGTGATCGTATCTTTGCCGATTACGACGCGGGAGTGCTCATCAAAAAAAGGCGCGATGCCGAGCACCGGGAAAAACCTCCCCTGATATTCGCGCAGAGGTTTTGTTCTTCTCAGAACGCCATCGCTGTCCGGCGGGAACTCGACCACGGCAATGCCTTGCGACACGGAACGAAGCGGTTCTATGGGAAGGGCAAAATCATTGTTTTTTTCTTCGGTATTGACCGGCAGGCCCCCGGTTATCTGTTTGACGGCATACCGGGCAACGAAATCCTCGGGCAGCGGCGTCCCCAGTTCTGCTTGGGATCGTCGATCATCATCCGCCTTGGCCCGGTTGATCATCATACTATGGTAGATATTTCCCGACGACTGTGTCGCCTCTGCCAGCACGCCGTCATTCTCCTCATCCTGCCGGGCGTCAAAAAGAATGTCGAACAGCACTGCTTTGGCGCCGCCGATCTTCATGAAGTCGAGAAGGTCGGCCCATATCTTGCGGGGCCAGGGCCACCTCCCGGCGACCCCCTCAAGCGCTTTGATCGAAGCATCATCAACCAGCACGACCTTGATAGTGCTGGGGGGTATTTTGTCCGACCGGAAGATCTTTGATTTTGCATCAAAAGCGAAGAAGTCGGGTTTCTCAAATGCACCATATGAATAAGCGAGGATAGTGATGGTAAATACAAGGAGAGAAATAAAAAAGGCGATGAGGATTTTTTTTATCATAAGGATTCTATCGCCTTTTGAGCCCTGAGGAGGATCTTACTGGTGTGGTCACGGCGGAATTCTGCCTGTTCGACAGAAAATACTGTCATGACCATGAATAAGTGTAGCATCATTTTGCAAAAAATTCTACTTTTTTTGATTTCATTGTCTTTTTTTCCACGGACTCAATGCTACAAATGAACATCAGTTATTGACGGTAAATTTAACGATATTAAACCGGCACGGGTGAGAACAGGTGGAAAACCGTCACAGCCGGGCTTCATTCCATGCCGGTATTGCCCGGATGCCGGTCTGCCGCATGGTTTACGGTTTTCGGCAGGTGTATGGCCATGCCATGTACGTCCTCGGCAGCCTCCATCAGCGCTTCAGCCAGCGTAGGATGGGCATGGATCATCTGTCCAAGCTGCAAGGACGTTACCCCCATCTTGATCGCCAGCGCACCTTCATGGACGAGATCTGCTGCATGAGCACCGCACAGATGCACACCAAGGACCCTGTCGGTATCAGCATCGGAGATCACCTTTGCCATTCCGGTAATCTCGCCCATGGCATGCGCTTTACCAAGCCCCCGGAACTGGAACCGGCCGACCTTATACGCGATCCCCTGCTCTCTGGCCTGCTGTTCCCTCATGCCGACGCTGCCGATCTCAGGCATCGTGAAGATGCCCGCCGGAACCACGGTGTAATCCATCTGTTCATTGCCGCCAAGAATATTAGTCACCGCGACCAGTCCCTGCCGTGAGGCAACATGGGCCAGCATAAGTTGACCGGTCACATCTCCGACAGCGTAAATGCCCGCTATGTTTGTTTCCATCCTCTCGTTCACGAGGATCTCGCCTCGATTGCCCGTTGTAACACCCGCAGCCACAAGGCCGATATTCTCTGTATTCACGTGACGGCCGATCGAAACAAGGATTGCTTCGGTCTTTATTTCCTGGCCGTTTGAGAGCACTGCGGTCATCATGTCGTCAATGCCTTTTGCTACGGACACTACCTTCACGTTCACGAGGAGCCTGATCTTCGCCTTTTTAAACTCGCGTTCCATAATGCCGGACAGCTCTTCATCCTCGGTTGACAACGTATGAGGCGTCATTTCTGCTATGGTCACTTCTGCGCCGAAGGTCCGGTAGATGAAAGCAAATTCGCTGCCGATCACGCCTGCCCCGACAATGAGAAGGCTTTTCGGTATTTTCTTCAGTTGGACCGCGTCGTCGCTGGTCATCACCTGCTCCCCGTCAAAAGGGAAACAGGCCAGTTTCGCAGGACGCGAACCCGTCGCGATGATAACGTTGTCCGATGGGACATCGACGATCGAACCGTCTTTTCTCTCAACGCGAACGAGCTCTTTTGAAATCAGCGAACCGCGCCCTTCCATAAGCGTGACACCCCAGCTTTTCAACAATCCGCGGATGCCTTTTATCTGCGTTGAGACAACCTTGTCCTTTCGCTCCCGTATCCTTGACAGATTAAAGCTCACCGGACCGGACACTTCGACACCGAACTCTTCTGCACGTCTGGTGCGCTCCAGCGCTTCTGCAGATGCAATGAGCGTCTTCGTCGGGATGCAGCCCCAGTTGAGGCAGGTCCCGCCAACTTCGGCACCCTCTACCACGGTCACCTGCGCGCCATTTTGAGCAGCCCGGATCGCGGCCACGTAGCCGCCTGGACCTGCACCTATGATCGTCAGCCTTACCATCATGCGTCCTCCCAGCAGTTAATCGGCGTGTTTGCAAGTCCCATGAGTACGCAGAACCTGATCACGGCATCAGTACTACCTGGTGTTCATCATACAAGAGATACACGAGCCAATAGAAAAGGGAGAGCATACACTCTCCCTTTGTCCGTATCAACGTTGCCGCTGTCCTGTAAAAATAACAACCGATACTATTTTTCCTCTTCCTCTTTTAAAAACTTTTCATATTCAGCCTTGCTCATGAGGTCGCCCACTTCGGTCGGATCGCTCATCTCGACAACAACAAGCCATCCATTGCCATAGGGATCCTCATTAATGATCTCGGGGGAATCAGCAAGGTCTTCATTGATCTCAACGACCGTACCCGTGATCGGGCTGACCACCGGCGAGGTTGCTTTCGTCGACTCGATCTCGGAAAGTTCAGAATCGGCGTCTACTTCAGTGTCAACCTCGGGGAGGTCTACATACACAATATCGCCGAGCTGTTCCTGCGCAAAATCACTGATGCCGATGGTTGCGCGCTTGCCTTCAACCCGCACCCAGGAATGTTCTCTATGATATTTAATATCGTCAGGATTCATTTTGTACCTCCATGATGATTAGCGAGTAAGAATGAGTTTGTTTTTATCCTATGCGCCTTGTTTTGTCAAGCAAAAATATAGTCGTGATATAGCGCTGCAGCATAAAAAAAGGGATGCGAAAACGCATCCCCGAGAACGTATTAAATCTCCTTATGCAGGCACTACCTCTGCTAATTTCCGCTAAGCCCCTGCAGACACGGTTGACTTGTCAGCACCCGGCTTTCCCGTCACCTGCTGTACGGCAGCGATCATGTCAATGGCTTTTTTCGGACAGCGCGCAGCGCACATCCCGCAGCCGATGCACTTTGACTGATCAACGACATGCACCGCATTCGGACCTCCGGAAATAGCATTCACCGGGCAGACCTTTGCACAGACATCGATGCCGGCGCACCTGGCAGGATCGATCTGCGCCTTGAGGCGGACGGGAATGTAATCATAGATCGCCTTGGTGGGGCATTTTTTAACGCAGAGACCGCAGACGATGCACTTGCTGTGATCGATACGCGCAAGGTTGTTGTCGAGCTTGATCGCCTCAACCGGGCAGGTTCGCACACAGATGCCGCAGGCGATGCATCCGACCTGGCATTTCTTCTTGACATCGATCCCCTTGTCCCTGCTGTGACAGCTGATCACGACCGCTTTGGACTCTACTGACAGTTCGATCACCTGCTTGGGACACGCGGCAACACACTTGCCGCAGGCCGTACATTTTTCCTTACTGATGATCGGCAGGTCATCGGCGCTCATCGTGATCGCATCAAAGGGACAGGCGCGCATGCACGTTGCATATCCCAGGCAGCCGTATTCGCACGATTTATCGCCCCCCGCGGCCAATACCGCGGCAGTGCAATCCTGTACCCCGGTATAGATGAATTTCCGCTGGCTGAGGCTCTTCCCTCCCTGACAGAAGACCCGTGCGATCTTGGGGTCAACTTTCTCTGCTTTTTTTCCGGTAATGTCGGCGATCTTTTCAGCCACCGCCGCCTTGCCGGGAGCACACAGGTTCACCGCAACATCCGGATTGCCCACGACATTCTCAGCGTAGCCCATACAGCCGGCGAATCCGCAAGCGCCGCAATTCGCGCCGGGCAGGGTCTCGCGGACCTGGTCCACCTTGGGATCGGTCTTTACGATAAAGCGCGCGGCAACGATGGCAAGCGCCACGCCGAAGACGACGCCCAGTGCGGCAAGCACCACGAGACCGAAGAGGACGGACTCCCAGGGTACTTTTTCAAGTGTTTCCACCGACCCGCCGACACCGACCAGGGGCACCAGTTTGTTGGCGAAGATGTGCACCGTTCGGGAGAGTATCTGAATCAGAAGACTGCTTAATTGTTCATACATGGTTTTGCACCTTCAGTTTAATTAGACATGCACGGCGGCGTTACCATTCCGCATTCATCCTACAGCGTGATCATTCCAGAAAATCCCAAAAAAGCGAGCGCGATGAGTCCCGTGAGAACAAAGGAGATCGGAAGTCCCTGGAAGGATTTCGGTACGTCGGCAAGTTCCAGTTTTTCACGGATGCTTGCCATGATTATAAGGGCAAGGCTGAAACCAAGCCCTGAACCCAGGGCAAGCGCCATGCTTTCGAACAGGCTATAGTGCTCCTCAGCATTGATGAGCGGCACCGCCAGGATAATGCAGTTCGTCACGATCAGCGCGAGGTAGATCCCCAGTTTGTAGTAGAGGGCGGGCGTGACCTTCTTCATGATCGTATCCGCCGCCTGTACGAATGCGGCCACCACCCCGATGAAAATGACGATCTTCAAAAATCCCAGGTGAAAAGGGATCATGACATATTCATAGATCACCCAGTTCAGCGCGGCGCCGATCAGCATCACCGCCGTAAAGGTAAAGCTCATCCCGATGGAAGTTTCCATCTTCTTGGTTACGCCGAAGAAGATGCAGAGTCCGAGATAGCGCGAAAAAACGAAATTATTGATGAGCGCCGATGCTATGAATATGGTTAATACATGTTCCCACATGCTTCCCTCCGGTCAGATTGTAAATTGATGATTGAAAATTTCAAATTGTTTTTTGTTTTTTACTTTCACTTTGCACTTTACAATTTTCAACTTCCAATTTTAAATTGCGCACCAGCGCTTGCGCTAGTGTCCTCCACCGCCACCGCCGGTACCGCCGAAGAATTTCCGGTCGATCCAGTTCAGCCAGCCCATCATGAGACCCATGGCAAAGAACCCACCCGTGGGAAGGATCATGATCAAGAGCGGCTTTGAGCCCAGGATCTGATAACCCCAGAGAGAACCTTTCCCGAGAAACTCCCTGAAAATGCCGAGGAGCACAAGAGCAAGCAGGAACCCCATTCCCATGGCGGCACCGTCCACAATGGACGGGAGCAGTTTGTTCTTGCTGGCGAACATCTCGGCGCGGGAAAGCACGATGGCAAAGGCAACGATGAGCATGATGTAGAGGCCCATCTGTTTGTACACATCCCGCGCATAGGCAGCCATCACGAGATCGGTCACCGTGACCCAGGTGGCGATGATGAACATATAGGAGGGAATGCGGACCTTCGGATTGATAAAATTCCTGAGCAGGGAAACGGTGCCGTTCACCATGATCATGACGAAGAACACGGCAACTCCCATGAGGAAGCCATTCTTCACCCCGCTGGTAACGGCCACAGCCGGGCACAGGGAAAGCGCCAGGCGGAAGACCGGGTTCTCGCCGAAGATGCCGTTCTTGATAATGGTCCCGTAATTGACGTCATTGCTCATTTCGCCACCCCCTGTGCAGCCATCTTGACCCCCGAGCCATACTTATCCACGAGCGTCTGCACTGCGTCCTTCACGCCGTTCGTGACCGCACGGCTCGATATGGTCGCACCCGAAATGGCCTGGATGTTCTCCTTGGTCTCCGTTTTCAGGAGGACGATCTGTGAAAGCGCCTTGCCCTTGAACTGGCCGAGAAAGCCCTGGTCCTCAACCTGATCACCCAGTCCCGGGGTCTCACCATGGTGCAGGATCTTCACATCTTTGATCTTCAGGTCCGTGTCGAGCGACACGAGCATCGCGATATAACTTGAATATCCTTTGCCCGCAGTGCTCGAAATGTAGGCTACCGGCTTTCCATTGGACGTTGCCAGGTAATATTCGTAGGGTTTGCCGTGGCTGCTGGTCCAGTTTCCTGCAGGATTGATGGGGTCGGTCGCATCGGGCGCCATGGCCTTGAGCGCCTCTTCTTTTTCCTTCTTTTCGGCGATAAATCTCACCGGCGACGTATACTTGTAGGTGACCCCCATGATCAGGCCCGCGGCGATAAAGATCGCGACGAGACTCAAGGTTATTTTCAACATCTCCTTCATTTCTTCACCCCCTTGGCCTCGGCCTTGCCGAAGACCGGGCTCCGCATGCCCCGGTCAAGGAGCGGCGCAAAGCAGTTCATCAGGAGGATCGCGAACATGACGCCTTCAGGATACCCTCCTTTGAGGCGGATCAGCACGGTCAGCGCCCCGCAGGAAATGCCGAACAGGACCTGCGCGCTGCGGACCGAGGGGCCGGTGACGTAATCCGTTGCCATGAAGAATGCGCCGAGGATAAGGCCTCCGGACATCATGTGGAAGATGGCGTCGCCCGACATGAGCCCTTCCTTGCCGCCGAACAGCCAGGAAAGGATACCGACCGTGGCAATGAACGGCAGGGGAACATGCCAGGTTATGTACCGCTTCATCAGAAGGAATGCCGCTCCCAGCAGGAGCGCAATAACCGAAGTTTCACCCAGGGACCCGGCACGGTTACCCAGGAACAGGTCCTGATACAAGGCGGCCTTGGTGTGAAAAACCTCGAGGAGTTTTGACATGCCCTCTTCTTTTAACAGCACCAGAGGCGTGGCAGTTGTCTTTGCGTCCATGGCCATGACCCGCATCGTGGGCTCCACGAACGTGGTCATCAACTTGGGGAAACTGATCAGGACAAAAGCCCTGCCGATGAGTGCTGGATTGAAGATGTTGAATCCGAGACCGCCGAAGAGGTGTTTGGTAATGACAATGGCGACAAAGGACCCGACCGCCGGAATGTACAGGGGTACATTTGCAGGAAGGTTCATGGCAAGGAGCAAGCCTGTCAGGAATGCGCTGCCGTCGGTGATGGTGATTGGTTTCTTCAACATCCACTGTACCGCGGCCTCGGAGACCATCGACGAGATGAGGCAGACGAGCATGACCAGGATGGCCGGCATGCCGAAATAGTAGACCGACATGAGCGTTGCCGGAAGAAGCGCGCCGCTGACCGTCCACATGATCTTCGCGGTGCTTTCCGTATCGTGCACGTGCGGCCCGATTGAGACGATCAGCTTCCGTGGCTCTTTTGGTTGTTCCTTTGCAGGTGCTTCCATTCGGTTGACTCCTTCAAATCCCAAATCACAAATCACTAATCCCAAATAAGTTTCAATATCTAAAAACCACTGGTCCAAACATTTGGAATTTTAAACTTGATGTTTGAAATTTATTTGTTATTTGGTTTTTGTCTCACCTAGTTCTTCTTCTTCGCCAATTCCTTTTTCGCCTTCTTTACCCACTGGACCATGGGACGGTTTGCCGGGCAGACGTACGTACAGGAGCCGCATTCAAAACAATCCATCAAATTAAAATCTTTTGCGTCCTGATAATGGCCCTTTTCTATATAGATACCGAGCAGGGAGGGTTGCAGCATCATGGGACAGGCATCTATGCACCTGCCGCAGCGTATGCAGGGCCCGTATGGTTTCACGACCACTTCATCCTTGGGCAGGACGAGGATGCCCGAGGTCCCCTTGATCACCGGCACCGTCAGGTCGTGCTGGCTCATTCCCATCATCGGACCGCCGGCGATGACCTTGGCAGCATCTTCGGTGAGGCCGCCTGCTTCATCGATCAACTGCAGAAAGGGCGTACCGATCCGGGCGAGAAAGTTCTTCGGTTCCTTTACGCCGCGACCCGTCACCGTCACGTAGCGTTCGACCAGCGGCCTGCCGTAGCGCACCGCCGTATAGATCGCTTCCGCTGTTCCCACATTCTGCACCACGACACCCACATCCATGGGCAATGCTCCCGCGGGAACGGTCCGGTGAGCGATCGCCTTGATCAGCATCTTCTCGGCGCCCTGGGGGTACTTGACCTTCACCGGCCAGACCTTGATCTCAGGCGATCCGGCAGCTGCTTTCGTCATGGTCTCGACCGCGTCAGGCTTGTTCGCCTCGATGCCGATGTATCCTTTTTTAACGCCGAGGATCCTCATCAGGATCTTGAGCCCGTCTACGATCTGCTGAGGCCGTTCGAGCATCAGGCGATGGTCGGAAGTGAGATAGGGTTCGCACTCGGCGCCGTTAAGGATCACGACGTCGATGGGTTTTTCCTTGGGAGGACCGAGCTTCACGTGGGTCGGGAACGTGGCGCCTCCCATGCCGACGATGCCTGCCTCCAGAACGATCTTCTTAAGTTCTTCCGGGGACAAGAGCGCGTAGTCAGCATTCTCCTTGAGCCCCGCCACCCATTCATCCTTGCCGTCGTTTTCTATGACAATGGCGGGCAGGTCGGTCCCCATCGAATGAGGGAAGTTTCCGAGCGCGACCACCTTGCCGGAGATCGAGGCATGGACAGGCGCAGAGACAAATCCGGTGGTTTCACCGATCTTTTCTCCCTTTTTCACTTCCTGTCCGATCACAACGACTGCTTTGGTTGGCGCTCCGATATGCTGACTGAGGGGTATGACTGCTCTTGCGGGAATTGCGGCGGCAACGGCGGGTTTGTGTGCTGACAACTGTTTGTTGCCTGCGGGATGCACACCCCCGCTGAAGGTATCATGTGCGTTCATTGTGGCTTCCATGCGGTCTCACCTGTCTTAACGTTAGTTATAAAGAACGTTGAAATTTTAGTTTGAGATTTTTTAAAAAAGCCGAGGAGTTTATAACAGAACGATGAAGAAGTGTCAAGCGAATTTTTGCCGGTCAACGAGAGGAACATCGCGACCTTGTTGCATTTCGAAGCAATCTCGAATCTTTGCAAAAATACCGTTCAAAAAGCGGATCGGATACGATGTTCTAAACAAAAAAAGGATTGAAATAACAGAGGGACTTCCTCTGGACCTCAATCCTTTGGTAAAGCACGATACCGGAAGTTACGCAACCTGTACGACTTCCTTCACTTCGGGGATCTGCTGCTTCAGGTGTTTTTCAACGCCCATTTTAAGCGTCATGGTCGACATGGGACAGGACCCGCAGGCACCTTTGAGGCGGACCTTCACGACCCCGTTGTCCTCCACGCTCACCAGTTCGATATCGCCGCCATCCCGCTGGAGTGCCGGCCGCACCTGTTTGAGTGCCTCTTCAACTTTTGCCTTATCCATCGTATGTTCTCCTTTTCCGTTCAGGTATGATTCCTGTGCTTGAAATATACACCTTTTTACCCGTCTTGAATAGTTTAATCTATGATCTTGATCATACAGACGGACCGGCATTGCATTTTCATTGACTCGTGGCAGCGGTTCTGATATTTTTATTCCGGGTCAGCTCAAGGGGATTATGATCAATGCCTTCATCATAGGTTTGGGAGGGTTCTTCGGCGCCATCGCGCGGTACGGCGTAGGACTCTGGATCGGCCAGCGTTGGGGCCGAAGCTTTCCCCTCGGCACCTTTGTGATCAACGTCAGCGGCAGTTTTGTGATCGGCCTTGTCATGTCGCTGCTGACCGAACGGTTCATTGTGAACCCCCAGTGGCGCCTCCTGCTTGTGGTAGGTTTCCTGGGCGCTTATACCACCTTTTCCACCTTTGAATACGAGACCGGCGCACTGCTCAAGGACGGCGAATGGATGTTTGCCTCCCTGAACGTGGTTTTGAGCGTGCTCGCCGGATTTATCGCGCTGAAAGCCGGGGAAGTCCTGGCGAAAAGCATATGAAAGGGAAAAATCCAAATTACAAATTACAAATCACAAATAATTTTCAAATTCCAAAATGACAAAATTGATTCGAATTTGTTTATTGGTTATTGGAGTTTATTTGGGATTTAGTGCTTGGGATTTGGAATTTTTCTCCGAGATTGCCGTCCAAAGGAGATATCATGGTCAAAAACGGCCCTGCGAAAAAGCTTACGATATACGTTGACGAGAACGAGAAGCTCCATGGAAAACCCGTCTATGAAACGATCCTGGACATCCTCGCTCAAAGAAAGATCGCCGGGGCGAGCGTGTTCCGCGGTGTTGCGGGCTACGGGAGCCATGGCAAGCTCCATACCGCCAAGATCCTCGAGCTCTCCACCACACTACCGGTCAAGATCGAGGTCGTGGATTCCGAGGAAATGATCAAGATCATCATGGCAGAGCTCACCTCGGTCGTTGAAAAAGGGCTCATAGAAGTGAGCGATACTGTGGTCATCAAGTGCGGTGGAGGGGAGAAAAGCTGAGAGACTGAGGCTGCTCTATTTTCAAAGGAGCCGCCTTACTTCTGACTTCTGACTTCTCAATTCTGTTTCATTAAGTCCGCAATCCGCAATCGAATCATTCTTTCCACCCGTGGTTACCGATGAGCGGTACGAACACGCAGGGAACGCTCTGCTCCGATATGACCCCGCCTGCGGTCTTGACCATCTTTATTAATCGCTGTCCATACCGGTCACCTACCGGGATCACCATCGTGCCCCCTTCTCTCAGCTGTTCCACGAGCGCATCAGGGACATGCGGCGCGCCTGCGGTCACCACGATCGCGTCGAAGGGCGACATCTCCTTCCAGCCATAGGTCCCGTCATAGACCTTGAGCGCCACGCTCCGGTAACCGAGCCGGTCGAGCGTTGCCCGGGCCTTGTCCGCCAGGACCTTGATCCGCTCCACCGTATAGACTTTTTCGCACAGTTCGGCAAGCACTGCCGCCTGATAGCCCGAGCCGGTGCCGATCTCAAGCACACGCTCCGTGCCGCCGAGCTTCAACAGTTCCGTCATAAGCGCGACCATGTAAGGCTGCGACATGGTCTGTCCTTCGCCAAGTGGCAGCGCCTGGTCCACATAGGCATTGCCGCGCATCGCTTCCGGCAGGAATTCATGACGGGGCACTTTGCGCACGGCTTTGAGCACCCGCTCATCGCTGATACCGCGCCCGAGGATCTGCTCCTCGACCATGCGCTGACGTTCGCGTTCGAAGGCCATCAGTCTTCACTCCTGCCCGTCTCGCCCGGCCCGTAGGACATCCGCTCCAGGGGACGGAGCCGGTCGAAAACAGCGTAATCGGTCAGGTCGAGATGGAGCGGCGTTATGGAAACGAGGCTCCCGTCGACTGCGGCGAAATCAGTGCCCTCTTCACGCTGCCAATCAGGCTCACCACCGCCGATCCAATAATATTTTTTGCCCCGGGGATCGACACGCTCCACGGTCATCTGGTGGTAGATGCGCTTGCCGAGACGGGTGATCGCCGTGCCTTTGATCTCGGAGAGCGGAACGTTCGGGACGTTGACATTGAGCAGTGTTCCCTCTGCAAGCCCCTGGCTGAAGATCATCGCCGCGATCGTTGCCGCAACCTCTGCAGCATCGGCAAAACGATAGTTCTCCCGTGCCGCCAGCGAGATCGCAAACGATGGAACGCCGAGCAAACGCGCTTCGATGGCGCCCGCCACCGTACCCGAATAGGTAACATCGTCACCCAGGTTCGGGCCCTTGTTGATCCCCGAGACGACCAGGCGCGGCACTTCCTTGAGCAGCCCCTTGACCGCAATGTTCACACAATCGGTCGGGGTGCCGTTGACGCTGTAAACAGAATCACGTATCTCTTCGATCAGAAGCGGCCGGTGGAGGGTCATGGAATGGCCCGCCGCGCTCCGCTCCCGGTCCGGCGCTACGATCACGACGGAATCGAGCTCTTTCAGCCGCTTGGCGAGAAGCTGTATTCCGGGCGAGAGCACTCCGTCGTCATTGGTCACCAGTATCATAGGTTGTCGCATTTCTGTGCAGCAAGATTTTGATCACGGAAAAGTTTATACCATACTGAATGCGACCGTGTCAAACAGGGTTTCCCGCAACCGGGCACGGCAGCAGGGAATTTGCGCGGGATGTACATCGGGGAGGACCGTTGAAGCAGGGATAGCGCCAACCGGCAGGAACGACCTTAATGACAGTATATCTGCTCCAGAAGCTTGCGGTCTTCAATGGCCTTGGCGGAAAGCCAGGGCACATATTCGAGCGTAACAACGCCGTCCCAGCCCAACTCATGCAGCCGGTCGAGCAGGTCCATACAAAAAGGATCGTTATCGATCGGCCGGAATTGACGGCCGGCGGTACGCCCGCCCCCGGGTGTCACTGCGGAAAGATGGATATTGACGAGATGGGTCCGATAACTTTCAATGATCCAGGTGACCTCGGTCTTCGGGATATAGGAGGTATCGAGGACCATGGGCAGACGGTGCTCCATGATCTCATCGGGCGTCAGGACCCGCTCTTTGTCCCAGAGGGTCTCAACGGCGATCATGACCCCGGTCCGGTCCTGCAGATATTTTATGTTCAAAAGCGCCGAAGATTGTTCATCCTTCCGCGTTCCCTCCGGACGTTCTTCAGGATGAAACACCAGCATGTCGGCGCCCAGGTCCTCGGCGAATTGTATGATCTTTCCGGCCCAGTTCCGGAATGAACCATGCCCCAGCTCTCCGTGCGGCGCGTGCACCGAGCGGACCGGGATGTTAAACTCCCATATCTGCCCCGCCACATCGGCAAGCCGATGCTGGTCGCGCAATAACGTGTCGAGCGATGAAGGCAAGGCAAGTTCTATGGGAATGCCGCGAACCTGCTCGAGCTGCTTGCGGCTGTTCGCGAAATCTATTCCCCTGCGGATGCAGAATCGCATAGGTGCCTGTTGCATAGTCGGCTGCGGAAACGTCCTTTCATGGCCTGAGGTCCACTACGAGTGCCGAGAGTATAGCACGAAAATAATTTCATGGGTATGAAAAATTTTTATTAGCCCGGCAATTGAGTCGGGCCGTCCGCGTATTACCCGCGACGGCAGTGCGGAGAGGATAAACCTAAAAACGGCAGTTGGCTTCTTTAGCCGCAAAGGAACGCAAAGAAAATAAGGCTCTCAATACTTAACTCCCTCTCACCTTTTTGGTGATGCGATTGTACTACCAAAACTATCGATTTTTCTTTGTGATCTCTGCGTTCTTTGCGGCCAAATGCTCTTTTTAGGATAAACGTTTCCAGTGGCAGTTTCAGAGCTACCCGACTTGGCACGCTGCAGGTCACCGGGAAAAAAGGTTTTCCGCAGAATGATGTCAAAGACTTTAAAAAGCCGCCGGATCATACGATCCGGCGGCTCGTGGAAACCGATCTTGTCAGTGGATTACCCTGATGATGTCCACACCCTCGAACAACGTTCTCCCAACCGTCCCGGTGACATGCACCGGAACACGATTCCCAGCGGGCAGGGCTGCTATCACATCGCTTCTCCTGAACTTGACCTTCAGCTCCGAATGATCGTGCTCGCCCTGCTCCTGTTCGCAGCCGTGATCATGGTGATGTTTGCGCTTTTCATGAGGCCAGGCAACCGCCGGAACGGTCCCTTCGAGCCTGACCGACGAGATGTCCACATCCGAAGCATGGTAGCCATGGGGCAGCTCGATCTCCACCATGACCCAGTTGCCGTGGCTCGTCTGATTGAGCGTCTCGGGCTCCACCTCGATCTCGACATTGATTCCGGCCTGCTGCACATGCACGGTAAACGCCGCCATGACCGTCCAGGGACCGTAGCGATCGCCGTCATAAGCTCTGGCCCTCCATTGATAGGTGGTATTATCTGAGAGCGATGTTGAGACGGAAACCGAGGTCGTACCAGATGGATCTTGAGGCACTCCCATCCTTGACCATTCCATGGTTGTGCCGCTGGAAACCTCAAAATCATAGGTCAAGGCGTCGCTGTCCGGGTCCGTGGCATTGGCAATAGTCAATGTCGGTGTGAATGTGGCAATGGTCGCTCCTTCCAGCGGTGAAGAGAGCGTTGGCGCGCCCGGCGCATCATTGGCCGTATTCACGGTAAATGAGCCCGTCTGCATCCACAGCCCATTCGCCTGTCCGTCGAAAGCCCTTGCACGCCACCAGTAGGGCTGGTCCTCGGTCAGTGGATTTGCAACGATCCAGGACGTGATCCCTGCGGTTTCAACTACACCGGCGGTATAGGCTACCCTGCTGACAAGACCGGCATCAGCATAAACCTCAAATTCATAGGTAAGTGCATCCCCGTCAAGGTCTACAGCATTATAGACCGAAAGCAGCGGGGTAAAAACGTTCACTCCTGCGCCGATGGAGGGGTTCTCCAGGGTCGGGGCAGTCGGGCCGTCGTTTGCCGTGTTCACATGGAAGCTGAGCGCAGATGACCACGCGCTATCTGCCTCGCCGTCCGATGATTTGGCCCGGACAAAGTAGAGCGTATTGTCCAAGAGGCCGGTCGCATGCCAGGTGGTCGTACCTTCTCCCTGGGCGACGAGGCCCGAGCGGATGATTCCTGCTGAATCAAAGGTCGGGACCGTATCCAGCTCGACAGCGTACGAGATAACGGCTGAATCAGGGTCCGTGCTGTTCGCGAGCACGATGTCGGTATCAACGCTTGCCACGACGCCGTTGCTTGCAGGCGCAAGGATTGCCGGTACCGTGGGCGGCTCGTTCGTGATGTTCACGAAGAAGCTGGCTGTTGTCGACCAGGCGCCCGTGGTAAGCCAGTCGTCGGCCTGGGCGCGCCAATAGTGCCAGGTGTTTTCGGACAGCCCTTCTGTCACCTGCCAGGAGGTTATGCCGTCACCGGAGAAGACCCCGATGGTCGATGAAACAATCCGGGTGAAGTCCTGATCCAAGGCAACCTGGAAGTTGTAAGTCAAACCAATGCTGTCCGGATCGGACGCATTGTTCACGGTGAGTTCCGTCGTCACGGTGGATACGGACTGCGCTTCTGTTGGACTGGTGGGTATGGGCGTTGTGGGTGGATCGTTTATGGTATTCACCCGGAAGGTCGCTGCCTCCATCCAAAGGCCATAGAGCTTGCCGTCATAGGCCCGGGTTCTCCAATAGTAGGTTGCGTTCTCAGTGAGATCAAGGGGTGCGGTCCAGGCCGTTGTCCCTGTTCCTGCAGAAAGCAGCCCTGATGGGACCAGGAGCTGCGACAAGCCAGCATCAGCATAGAGTTCGAACTCATAAGTAAGCTTGTCGTCGTTCGGGTCAGAGGCATTGCTGACCGTGAGTGCCGGGGTGAAGGTGTCCACATCCGAACCCATGGCAGGAGAAATAAGCGCAGGCGCTGTGGGCGCGCCTTCCACGCGGAAATATGTTCCAGCAAGGGTCTCCTCTACTCCGGCGATGTTCGCCCGGAGCACGACGAGATAGTCCATGGCGCTGCGATCCGTGGTGTCAACAACAGCGGTATGAGCATACGTTGCGCCCATCGAGAGTGTTGTCTGGCTCGCGAGCGTGTCATACACGGTTTGATTGACGACATGGACAATAAGGACCGAGAGATCCACGTTCTGGAGATCGATATTGCCGTTGTTCGTTACGCTGTATGAAACGGTCGCGGTTTCGCCGGACAACAGGCTCTGACTGTCCACGGTGATGGTTCCCTTGAGCACGGCCGAGGGCTTTATTACATTGGTTATGGTGACGGTCGCGGTCCCGGTTGTGATGAGGGAACCTGATGCGTCTTTAACTTCGAGCGTGACGGGATACGCCCCCGGGGCATAGGCGCCGGTGTTCCAGTAGCTCTTGAAGGTGAATGCCGAGCCGGGCATGAGCGTGGTTATGGTTTTTGTTTCGGTATAGATAGTGCTGGACCCTGGGCTCTGTCCCCCGGACCCAACTATTACCAGCTTCGCTGACAAATTTTCCTGAATGTAATTAGCGCTCAGGCTCGTAATAACGGCGGTCAGAGCGGCCGTTTCGTTCGGGTTGTAGGAGATTTTGTCCACCGTCACGCTTGCGCTTACGTTCTTATCAGCCGTGATGCTGAAAGCAGCGCTGCTTCTCGACACGACCAGACTTCCCTCTGCAACCTCTGTGGTTAATGCGTAGTTCCCCGCCAGGTTATTTCCAATGTTCCAGGTCCGGGTAAGTGTTACTGCGTCGTTCGGGCCGAGGGTCACGGCGTCTCCCGATGAGACTGCGGCGATCACGTTCCCGGCGCTGTCCTTGACCGTTATCGTCGGGACCAGGGACCGGGTATCGGTAGCGCCACTGACAAGGGTGATCGTTGCCGTCATGTTCTCGTTCGCCAGATACGCGGCCTTGTCGAGAAGAACGGACGACGTGAGCCCTGCTGACTGGATAAAGACCGGCATCGTGCCGTCGTTGTCCGTCTCGTCCGATTCCGTGATCGCGTTTGCAGGATCAATGGCAACGACGATGCTCCGCTGGCCCGCGAGCCCGGCAGTATCGAACGTAGTCGTGATCGTAGCGCTCTGCCCGAGGCTGAGGATCGGGTATATGATCCTGGTATCTGAGTAGTTTTCTTCACTGACCCCTGAACCCTGACCTCTGACGCCTATGTTTACCGGTACATTCCCTGCCGCCGCGCCGCGGTTCGTAACAGTAGCGGTAATGATGACCTGCTCCCCTTCCCGCGGGTTCGCCGGAACGAACTGGATGCTGTTCGTGTTGATCACGAAGTTCGGGAGCTGCGGAGGCTGGACATCGATGCTGACCAGGGCGATATTGTTCGCCCTTGTGGCCTCGACGACCGCGCTGTCCGGGTCGATGGAGACATAGAGGATGTTCTGGCCCGCCTGTCCAAGGGTGTCGAAGAAGAAGGTCAGGATTGCAGAGCCGCCGGCGTCTATCGTGCTTATCGTCTGGGGCAGACCAATCCAAACGCCGCCTGACGCAGGATTGCCGTTTGAAATCTTCACCTAAACATTCGATGCGGAAACAAGGCCGATGTTCCGGACGGTCACGGTGACAGGTACGACGCTTCCTTCGGTAATGGGCAATGCCGGGACGGCTATATCCTCAGTCCCGACCTTGAGGTCCGGCAGTCCCGTGGCAATGGTGAGGTCGAGCTCTGTTTGATTGTCGGTCTCGTTGCACTCGAAGATCGCATTTGCTTCATCCACCAACAGTTACCATACGGTGCAAGCCGTCGGCGAGGCTGTTTACGCCAAGGACGAGGTCCTGGTACTCTCCCGGCTGGAGGACCCTGGTCGTCAATGCAGTGCCGAGCACCGTGCCCGTCGCAGGCATGCCGTCATAGAAGGTGACCGCTACTCCGGCCAGGGCTTCCCTCGCCCCGCCATTGCCGATGCGGACGGTAAGGGCTACGCCCGTGCTGTCCTGGGTCGCGTGAAGCAAGGATGCGGTCAGGTTCGGCGTGAGATAGGGGTTTGGGTTAATGCCGATGGCCGCCTGGGTGCGATAGGTGTTGTTCAAAAGCCAGCTCGGGGCTTCGTACTGTGGAATAGAACCATCGTCATTTACGTTCGTGACGTGGTATCCAGCCTGGTTCCCGATCTTCCGGGCGCCCACCCATGGCGCAAAACCGGGATCAAAGCCATATACATTGACACCAGCTTGAGAGGCATAGGGGTTCTTTAAATAATCCCCACCCACAACCACGATTTCCGCATTGCCGTCTCCGTCGAATGAGGACTCCGGCGATAGGGGTAGGGACGACGCATTGATTTGCGCCGCCCCTCCCTCCGAACCGGACTGGCGGATTTCCCGCATCCGGCTCTCCAGTTGGTGGTTCACCTTACCAAGGACTGACGTGTTGCGACAAGGGC
>Ga0210377_10000299_pt1 | contig 46837 bp, 42 predicted proteins | sample PLM4_65_b1redo_FD_155480 | JGI IMG/M metagenome (GOLD analysis project Ga0210377, IMG submission 155480) | Groundwater sediment microbial communities from an aquifer in East River, Colorado, USA - PLM4_65_b1 redo | ecosystem: Environmental > Terrestrial > Soil > Riparian zone | place: USA: East...
ATCACGGCGAACATCGGCATGTCGCCGACCGAGAACACTTTCCTTAACCTGACAGCGGAAGCGAAATACCACGACTTCAGCTTCCGGGGAGACACAGACCCCCGCACCCTGAACACGCCGTTCAATGGCGCGTCGAGTTCGCGGCTCGCCAACTATCCGCAGATCGTCAACGCGCCCGACTATCCGTACATGAACCGCATCACGGGCGATGCGGAATACCGACTCTACACGATGTCGTACAATTTCGGTTACGACGTCGCCGAGGACATGCAGCTCTACAGCTTCGGCACCTACGGCTACAAATTTGGCCAGGCTTACGAAAACTATCGCGTACCGAACCTTGTCGTTGGCAAGAACGGCTCGATCCCGCGGCCGCTCGGCTTCAGCCCCAAGGAAGCGATCGAGGAAAACGATTTCGCAGTGACCGGCGGGCTGTCCGGCTTGTTTGGCGGCTGGAGCTACGATCTCAGCACGACCTATGGGAATGACAACCATTCCATCGGCGTGCTGAACTCCTTCAACCGGTCGCTTTACATCGATACATCGACTGCGACGACCAACGGGTTCTCGCCGTCTGATTTCCACGCCGGCGATTTCATCGCCACGCAGTGGACGACGACGTTCGACGTCACGCACGAATTCGATGTCGGCCTCGCCAGCCCGCTGAACTTCGCAGCGGGTCTCGAATACCGAGAGGATACCTACGAGATCAAACCGGGTGATGAGGGCTCGCGCTACAAGGAAGGCTCGCAGTCCTATCCAGGTTTCTCGCTGACCGACGCGGGCGACCACAGCCGGGACAGCAAGGCGATCTATGTCGACTTTGCCGTCAATCCGATCACGGCGCTGCAGCTCGATGCGGCGGTGCGCTATGAAGACTACAGCGATTTTGGCGACACCACTGTCGCCAAGCTGACGGGGCGCTACGACTTCAGCGACGCGTTTGCGATCCGGGCCACGGCCTCGACGGGCTTCCGCGCGCCGACACTGGCCGAGGCTTTTTACTCGGCCACCAACGTGTCACCGACCGCGGCTTTCGTACAATTGCCTCCGAACTCGCAAGCGGCGACGCTGATCGGCGTCAACGGCCTCGATCCGGAGGAATCGACCAACTACAGCGCCGGCTTCGTGGCTCACCCGATCGACGGGCTGACCATGACGCTGGACGCCTACCAGATCGAGATCGACGACCGCATCGTCGGCTCCGGCTCTCTGTTCGGGACCGGCGGGGCGATCAACTCGCCCTCGGTGCTGGCGGCGATCATCGCCAACGGCAACGTGCTCGATCCCACCGTCACCCAGACCGGCATCAGCATTTTCACCAACGGCCTCGACACCAAAACCAAGGGCGTCGACCTGGTGATGACCTACGATAGTGATTTCGGCGCTCTCGGGACGGTCGACTGGTCACTGACGGCCAACTACACCAAGACTGACGTCACCCGCATCGCACCGCCGCCGTCGCAACTGGCGCCTGGCGTGTCGCTCTTCGACCGGACGGCGATCGCTTATCTCGAGACCACTGCGCCAAAATACCGCGTCGTTGCTGGAGCAGTGTGGACGCTGGGCCCGTGGAAGGTGAACCTCAAGGAAGCCTATTACGGCGAATCCTCGCTGCTCCAGAGCCGGACAGGCGCGGTTTACTACGAGACGAAAATCGACCCGACCTTCATCACCGATATCGATATCAGTGTAGACGTGCTCGATTCGGTGACGCTGAGCATCGGCGCCAATAACCTGTTCAACGAGTACCCCGACAAGATCAACGCTCTGCTGCGCCAGGAGTATCTCAGCGTGAACAGCAACGCCTTCGTGACGCAGTATCCGACCTTCTCTCCGTTCGGAATCAATGGCGGCTACTACTACGCAAAGGTCGCGTACGACTTTTAGCGCGTGGCCCCGAGGGGAGAACGCGTCCTCCCCTTGGGCGCCACTCGAGCGAAGGCGCTTCAATTGGCGGCGCCTTGCGGAGTTCGGCGGCTCTGGGGCGCCGCCGAGCTTGCCCGCGCCGATCGCCAAGCGCGATGTCGAGTTGATCCAGTGTTCAAGCAGAGACGGCCCGGCATCGACCGGCCGCGGAGATTCCGGACGTGACGCTGAACGAGTTCGCAACCCTGCTGGAGCATCCTTCCGAGTGGGCGGGTCCCGCATTCCAGCAATACGGTCTTCTTGTCGCCTCGATGCTCGTCGCTGGGCTCTTCGCCGGATTTGTCGCAGGAATGTTCGGCATAGGCGGTGGCTTTGTTGTCGTGCCAGCGCTCGCTGCGGTGTTGAGTGTGCTGCCTCACACCGGAGGCAATTCCCACATAATGCATGTCGCGATCGGCACGTCGCTGGCGACGATCTTCTTTACATCGCTTCGCTCGGTCCAGGCGCACGCGCGGCGAGGGGCGGTGGACTGGAATATTCTCAAGGGCTGGCTGCCCTGGGTGGTGGCGGGCGTGATCGTGGGCGTCGCCTTGACCAGCATTCTCGATGGCGGGCAGCTCAAAGTGGTGTTTGGCCTCTTCATCATCCCGCTCGGCCTGCATTTCATCTTTCCGGTGCTGGCAAAGAAGACAGCGCCGGAAGAGAACATGCCGAAGGGGCCGGTTCGCGCTGCGCTGGGATCCGGGCTTGGGGCGTTTTCCTCGCTCCTGGGAATCGGCGGGGGAACTCCCGCCGTGCTGATCATGACCCTGAGCGGAGTCAACATGCACCGGGCCGTTGCGACCGCTGCGGGCTTCGGGACCATCATTGCCGTGCCGGGGGCGATCGGCAGCATCATCATCGGCATGAACCAGCCTGACCTGCCGGTGGGATCGGTCGGGTTCGTCAATCTGATCGCGCTGGTGGCGATCACCACGATGAGCGTCCTTACCGCGCCGCTCGGCGCTGCGGCGGCTCATAGTCTCGACCAGCGCGTGCTCAAGAGGGTGTTCGGCGTTTATCTCCTGATCACGTCGGCATTCATGTTGCGCGACTCGATACCGTTCGCTGCGCTGTTCGGCGGTCACGCCTAGCTGGCCGCCTCCAGCGCCGCGCGTTTTTCATCGTAGCCGGCATAGGACTGCTTCAGCGTTGCGTGGTTGAGCAGCATTTCGGCGACTTGTTTTTTGCCGGTCTTGTCGAAGATGCGTGTGCGGACCCAGTAGGATTCGGTGCGCTTGCTTTCTGACAACGCAGCGATCTCGCGACGGATGAGATAGTCCTCGCCGACGAACAGCGGACCGTCGATCATTCGGATTTCCTGGTCGGCGAAAAGGCCGACCGCCGGGCCTTTCACCGGCCAACTTGCCTGGGCGTTGGAATATTCCGCCAACACGCTGACCATCTCCAGCGGCACGATCGCGCGGCCCCAAGGCGACGATTTGCTCGAATACCAGGGCGAGTTTTCGGTTATGACTTTCAGCTTCTGGTTCAGCGAGAAGGGATAGAGCTTCCCCATGTTCTGGTCGGGGTCCATCCGGACCTTTTCATCTCCGGCGCCATTCATTCCGACATTGAGGTCCTGCAGGACGACAAGTTTTCCGGGCGGACGCAGTTCGGCGACGCGCTGTTCCAGCATTGTCTTGCCATGACCGGGTCCAAGGCTCGCGCTGGCTTCGAGCACCGGGGTTCCATCCGTCTTCTCGGCCCACACCCGTGTCGAGGTTTCGCCCTGCTTCGGAACCTGCGCGAAGGCGCGGACTTCTTCGCCTTCGACCACCATGTTCTGGTAGTGCGCCGAGATACAGCCGCGTTCGAACCAAGCCTGGCCCCAGATCTGCTGCATCAGGGGCGGGAACAGGCTGAAATGCGTCGGACCCTCGATCGGTCCGGCGCGGAAGCCGAGCTTTTCCGCCATGGCGTCGTCATGGATCGAGGAATGGCCGCCATACTCCTGTTCCTGGAGCATCTGGCGGGGCTTGCGCAGCGGGCCTTGGATGATCAGCGGCGTATCGAAGCTCATGGCGATCCTTCTTTGCCGCAAAGGCTATCGGTCCGAAGCGCCGCGGCGCAATGGCCGAAAGATGGAATCCGTCCTACATGAAAGAAAGACTCGCAGGAGATACCGGATTGGCCACGCCCCTTCGCATCGATTTCGTGTCGGACGTCGCCTGTCCGTGGTGCGTCGTCGGGCTGAGATCCTTGCTGAAGGCCATCGAGGCGGTCGGCGACCAGGTCCTGGTCGACATCCACTTCCAGCCGTTCGAGCTCAATCCGGATATGCCCAAGGAAGGTGAGAACACGTTCGAGCATGTGCAGAAGAAATATGGCTCGACCAAAGAGAAATCCGCCGCCGCTCGCCAGGCGATCCGCGATAGCGGCGAGGCGCTGGGCTTTACGTTCAACTACGGGCCGGAAAGCCGGATCTGGAACACGTTCGACGCCCACCGCCTGCTGCACTGGGCCGGCCTCGAAGGCAAACAGCTCGAGCTGAAGGAAGCGCTGTTCAAGGCCAACTTCACCGACCAACTCTCGACCAGCGATCATGAGGTTCTCGTCAGCGCCGCCAAGGCCGCGGGGCTCGACGTGCGCAAGGCGCGGCAGGTGCTGGCCTCGGGCGAGTTCTCCCAAGAGGTCCGGCGCGACGAGGCGCTGTGGCGCAATCGCGGCATCCAGGCGGTGCCCTCGATCATCTTCAACCAGCGCTGGATGATCCAGGGCGGCCAGCCTCCGAAGGTGTTCGAGCAGGCGATCCGGCAGATCATCGCGGGTGAAGCGAAAGAGGCTTCCTAGTTCTGTCGTTAGGCCGCTGGCCCATCCCGCGTCGATGCTTCGCATCAACCCCAGACGAAAGTCGGGATGAGCGGTTGCAGATTCTACGGTGTGAGAAATAGCGTGCGCTCCCTTGCCCTTCGCTTGGCCAGCGCCTGCATCACCACGCCGTTCATCCGGTTCCACAAGAGGAAGCCGTTCGCCGCGCCGGGGCGGTCCGCGATGTTGAGCCGTTTCACGATGGAGGAGCCACGCGTCTTGCCGCTGCCGACATTGTAGCAGAACGCGACGATGGCGCTGAACTCATTCAGGGTCACCGGCACGGTGATGTAGCGCTCGATCGCGCTTTCGCACCAGACGAGGTCCTTCACCAGGAAGGCCTCGGCCTCCTCCTCGGTGATGACGTCCTTCTCGCCCTCGAGCATCAGGTGTCCGTAACCGATGAGCCAGACCCCGCCGAGCGCGTAGGCTTCGAGCTGCAGCGTCTCTTCTTCCTTGGTGATCTGAACCGCGGTGTGGCTGGTGTTGTACTCCGCCGGCATCCTGTAGGCGGGGACTGACTCCGCAACTGTATCGATAGCTGGGATCGGCGCCGTGACCGGAACAGTCGGAATGCCGTTCACTGTTGGGATCGATGCGGCTTCCACATCGGGCGTCGGTACGAACTCGGTAGGCGCGAAGGAAGTAGCGGCGGCGGGCGCTTCGGCTTCGGATGCGCGGCCGCATGCGGCGGCGAATGCGAGGAATACAACGCAGGCTGCCGACGCGATGAGCTTCACCACGGCACGTCTCCCTGAATCCCCCTTGGCGTGGGGAGACAAGCACAAGCTTTGGCGGAGGAGAACTGGCGGCTGGCAGGACATGCTGAGTTTCGGATTTTGGGCGCGGCGGCGCGTTTCCGCCGACTGGAACGACAGGCTGAGACAGGTTTCGGTTTCTGAATTTCCTGCAAGCCAGGGCGGCGCCAGGATGCGCCGGGCCGAAAATCCGGCAGTGGAAAGAAGAAAATCGTCGTCGTCGTCGACTTTGGCGATGCGGCGGGCGCGGCTTCGACCAGAGCCACCGGGCCTTCGACCAGGCGCAGGCCTCCCCTTTCTGAATTTCCCGCAAGCCAGGGCGGCGCCAGGATGCGCCGGGCCAAAAATCCGGCAGTAAAAAAAGAAAATCGTCGTCGTCGACGACTTTGGCGATACGGCGGGCGAAGCCTCGACCAGGGCGACCGAGCCTTCGACCAGGCGCAGGCCTTTGGGATGCCTGGGGTTCTCCTCCAGCCAGGCGATCATGTCGTTATTTGTCAGCGTGCGCGCCAGCACGCTGATCAACCATAAGAGCGTCGCCTTCAGCCAGAGGACTGGCCGGGCCGGATAGAGCGCCCAGAGGATCACGTACAGCAAGGTCATAGCTGCAGTATCGCATCGGGCGACACGCTGTTGGCTGGATTTAGAGTTATCCCACAGCGCGCGAGGCGAGGTGCCTGCGGGATTGCTGGGAATTGGGCGCGGGACGAGCTGCGAGAGGAGAGTCATCCTCGGGATAACTCGTCACTTCCAACGGCTCGCGGAAAGTTGTCGATAGGCTTGCGCCTCATTATTGCGAATGACCGATTCGAGGCATTGCCGTCATTTGCGCCAGTTCAGCGTCACGGCTGCAAATCGCCAACACCGGTCACTAGCGAAGCGTCACAAAAGCTTTCCGCAAGGTCGCGCGAAGGAAGGTCACCGGCCGCCGACCCGAACGGGAGGCCCAGGCCGCAAGACAGGGCTTCCCGCACGGCGTCCGCCGTCTAGAGTGACGCCATTGTCCCGGTAGATGGACGTCGAACAAGGGTGGGACTGGCGATGAGTGTACAGCGTAGATTCTGGATCGGGGCTTGCTGCGCCCTGCTTGCAATGGCGTTAGAGTCCTGCGCCCTCACGCCGAACACGCCGCCGTCAGTGGCGCCCGCGACACCAGAGGCGCTGCTCGGAAAGATGCGTCCGGTGTCGCCCGCCATGCTGCACGACCCAGCGCCGGGGGACTGGCTGCAGTGGGGACGCACCTACGACGGACAGAATTTCAGCCCGCTCAAGCGCATCAACCGCGACAATGTGAAGAACTTGGCGCCGGTCTGGAGCTCGCCGCTTGCGGCCGGGCTCAGCATGCCGACCCCGCTGGTCCATGATGGCGTGATGTTCCTGCAGACAAGCCCGGATACCGTGCTGGCGCTGGACGCCGCGACCGGAGCGGTCCTTTGGCGCCATGCCCGGGCGCCGGTGGGCGCTTCTCCAACCATGAAGATGGGGGTCGCCCTATCGGGAGGACGGGTGTTCGTCCCCACCTCCGACCTGCACGTGCTCGCGCTGGACGCAAAGACTGGCGAACAGGTGTGGGACCACGCCATCGAAGTCAGGCCGCCGGCGACAGTTAGCACGACTCTTGGTTTGCGCAGCGCGCCCTTTGTCGTAGGCGACAAGGTGATCCAGGGCGTCACCACCAGCTTCGTTGCGGGCGGCGGCTTCATCGTGGCGCTCGACATTGCGACGGGGCGCGAGCTGTGGCGCTTCAACACCATCCCGCGGCCAGGCGAGCCCGGGGGCGAGAGCTGGAACGGCCTGCCGCTGGAAAAGCGGTTTGGCGGTTCGGTCTGGCACCAGGGAACCTGGGATAAGGACCTGAACCTGATCTACTACGGCGTCGCGCCGACCTACGACACCGCCCCGCTGCTGAAACCATCGGGCGTTCCGGGGGTGACGAACGATGCGCTCTACACCAACGCCACCATCGCCCTGAATCCCGACACCGGAAAGCTGGTGTGGTACTATCAGCACCTGGCCAACGATCAGTGGGACCTCGACTGGGTGTTCGAGCGCCAGCTGGCGACGATCAGGACCGGCGGCAAGACCCGCAAGGTCGTGATGACCATGGGCAAGATGGGCATCCTCGAAGCGCTGGATGCGGCCACCGGCGCTTATCTGTTCTCCATCGACGCCGGCACGCAGAACATCATCACCGCGATCGATCCCAAGACGGGCGCGAAGACGATCGATCCCGACCGCCTTCCGGATCCCGCGCGGCCGACAGTGTATTGCCCGGGTCCGTCCGGCGCGCGCTCCTGGCCGCCGACCTCCTTCAGCAAGAACACCGGCCTGCTCTACGTGCCGGTGACGGAATGGTGCATGAAGATGAGCGAGCAGGGGGCAAGGCTTCTGAGCGCCCCCGGCTCGGGTTTGACCGGCGCCGATCACCCGGATGCGATTTCGGACGGCAAGATGGGCCGGCTGCAGGCCATGGACCTGAGCGGACACAAGCTCGCCTGGAAGCACGACCTGGAGGCGCCCCTTTCCACCTCCGCGCTGGCGACGGCCGGCGGCGTCCTGTTCACCGGCGATCTCGACCCGGCGCTGAAGGCGTTCGACGATCGCGACGGAAAACTGCTGTGGACCGCGCCGCTCGACAATTACCCAAGCTCCAGCGTCATCACCTACAGCGTCGGCCAGACGCAGTATGTCGCGGTCGTCGTGGGCATGAACAACAATCACATCGGCGACCTGTCGCGGCGCTACCAGGCCTTCCGGAAAGGCCGTGGCCTCTCCGCGGATACGCCGAAAGGCACGCCCGCCGTCGTGGTGTTTGCGCCAGGCAAATAGGCCAGCGCAGTCGTCAGCGATTGTGAAAAGCAAACGGCCCGCTCGGTTGAGCGGGCCGCTGCAGGCAAAATCGCGAGAGCTACTTCTCGGCGAGCGCTTTCATGTTGGCGAGAGCTGCCGTGAACTGGTCGCGGCGGCGTTTGACATCGGCGTCCTTGGCCGCCTGGTCGGCGAGGTTCGAGACATCGTACATCAGCGTGTAGATGAGCTTGGTCGAGTTCGCGCCTGTCGGCTTGGCTTCGAGGAAGCCGTGATAGAGGTCGTAGAACTTTCCTTCCTTCGCGGGCTGGGTGTAGCCGTAGGAAAGATCAGTCTTGGCGGTGAGCACTTCGGTCACCGCACCGTTGGCGATCGAGCGCACCGAGCCGATCTCGCCTGCCCCTTTCGTCACCGTGCAGGGTATCTCCCCGCCGGCGCGGATCCATTTGCCAAGCGCGCAATAGTCCTTGCCGACCTTCGCCCATACGTCGGCGGCCGGCTTGGCCACATCCTGCTCCATCTGGATGGTGACGTATTCCGGCGCCTTTGCGGCGGGCGCGGCTGCGGCGGGCGGAGTTGCGGGCGGCGTGCCCTGTTGGGCTGAAGCGGCGCCGAGAGCGGACGCGGCGATCGTGGCGGCGGCGATGGTCGAAAGCAATTTCATGGACATTTCTCTCCCTTGAGCCCGCATTCGCGGTTTGGAGGGAAAGTGCGACGGCAGGCGGCCATTGCGCCAGCGATTTCTTCAGCGGCAATGGTAACGAAGCCGCCAGACGGGCGGGCGCCAACAGCTGAAAACGCGAGGGAAGGGCTTCAGGCCGCTTCGGCCTGCGACTTGGCCTGGCGGTTGGCGATGAGCTGGTCCGGGGAGAGGGATTTGACGCGGGTGATTTCGGTGATGAGGTCGCGCTCGGCGATCGGCTTGGCGAGATAGCCGTCCATGCCCATGCCGAGATAGCGCTCCTTGTCCCCGCTCATGGCGTCGGCGGTTAGGGCGATGACAGGGATGTTCTCCCAGGCCTGACCGGAGGCGCGGATCCGGCGGATGGTTTCGGTTCCATCCATCACCGGCATGTGGACGTCCAAGAGGACGAGGTCGAACGTCTCGGCGTTGAGGCAGGCGAGCGCCTCCTTGCCGTTGGTGGCTTCGACCACGCGCATGTTGAACGGGCGCAGGAAGAGCGAGGCGACCTGGCGGTTGATCGGATGGTCGTCGACCAGGAGCAGCCGCAGGTTCTGGGTCTTGAGGGTCGAGCGAGCCTCTTCCTCGGTCATCGACACGCCCTCGCTGACCACGCGGTGCTGCGGGGCTGCTTCCCCGGCGAGGAAGGAGAAGGTGAATTCGGAGCCGCGGCCGGGTTCAGACTTGACCGAAGCTTCCCCGCCCATCAGTTCGGCGAGGCGCCGGGTAATCGACAGGCCGAGGCCGGTGCCGCCGTATTTGCGCGAGGTTGAGTCATCGGCCTGCACGAAGGGCCGGAACAGGCGCTGGCTGGTCTCCTCGTCCATGCCGACGCCGGTGTCGGAGACGCGGATCCTGACCAGGTATTGCCCGTCGGCCTGCTTCTTCGCGGTGACGAACACTTCGACGCGGCCCTCGTGGGTGAACTTTATGGCGTTGGAGATCAGGTTGGAGACGCACTGGCGCACGCGCACGGCGTCGAAGCTGAGGACCTGGGGCAGGTCGGCGTCGAGGGAGAGATAGAAATCGAGGCCGCTCTCCTCGGCTTTCGGTTTCCACAGCCGGTGCAGGCGGCGGAGGGTGTGAGTGAGGTCGGTGTCGGCCCGGACGATGGCGATCTTGCCGGCCTCTATCTTGGAGAGGTCGAGAACGTCGTTGAGCAGGGCCATCAGGTTGCGGCCGGAATCGAGGATGGTCGAGACCTGTTCGTGCTGTTCCTGGGAGAGCGTGCTCATCTCCAGCACCTGGGCCATGCCGAGGATGCCATTGAGCGGCGTCCGGATCTCGTGGCTCATGTTGGCGAGGAAGGCCGACTTGGCGTTCGAGGCGGCGACCGCCGCAGCCTGTGCCTTCTTGAGGTCCTTCTCGCGCTGGCGCAGCTCGGTCACATCGACGGAGATGGCGACCTTCCGACCGTCCGACATCGGGCGGTAGGTGATCTGGACGATGCGGTTGTCGGGAGTCCTGATCTCGTAGGTTTCGCCGGTCTCGGTATAAGTGCGGAACTTTTCGACCTGCTGGTCCACCTGTTCCTTGGTGAAGTCGGGACGGGCCATGCGCACCGAATGGCTCATCGCCTCGTCGTAGGTTTTCGCCCCGTCCTTGAAGGCCTGATAGAGGTGCGGGAAGCGCCTCTCCGACATGGTGTTGTGGAGCATCGGCCGTCCGGCCTGATCGAAGATCGAAATGCCGTCGGGCAGGTTCTCGATCGCCTCGAGGAAGATCGGATCGATGTCGAGTTCGGTCGGCGCCATCTACGTCCTGCCTCGCCTTTGTCACTCCCCGGCCGGCGATCGGAATTCTGCTTCCCGCCCGGCCCGGATCGCGCTTGTCCGCCGGCTGCCCTGTTGGGGCCCGGTCGCAAGCGCATTTCCTTTGTTGGATAATGCCCGGTTATCCCTAAAAAAGCCTGATGACGGCAGGGGCAAATAGCTAACGCCACGGGCGTGGATATTTACCAAGCTCTCGAAGAGATCGGCGTTCGAGAGCCGCCCAAGGCGACGCTTTAACTCAGTACTGTTTGCGTGGGCGAAAACGCTGGAGCGGGTGGCGGGAATCGAACCCGCGTATTCAGCTTGGAAGGCTGCTGCACTACCATTGTGCTACACCCGCGCCGGGGGCGTGAGGTACGCGAAAAGCCCGGCCAAGTCGAGACGGGGGAAGCTGTGAGGGTGGTGGGGCGGGTATTGCAGGATTGCAGGGAATGGGTTATATACTGCAAATCTGCATAGGAGATGATCGTGTCTGGATTTAAGGATGGCGAGGCGGCGCCCTTCCAGGCTCGGATGACAATTGGGGGGGTAGACCCGCGCGACGCCCTGGCCGGCTTCTTTGGGATCATGGAGCGCTGGGGTGTGGATAACGAAACGGCGCGCGCGCTTCTGGGGGCGCCGGCGGAGCGGACTTTCTTCGAGTGGAAGAAGGGCAAGGCGGCGCGGGTTTCGGACGATACGCTGCGCCGGATCGGCTATGTCGCCGGCATCTTCAAGGGGCTGCAGATCGTCTATTCCGACCCTGCGATTTCGGATGAGTGGATCGACAGGCCGAACAGCTTTTTCGGCGGGCAGACGCCCCTGAAGCGTATGGCGGCCGGGGACATCGTCGATCTGGCGGCCGTCAGGGGGTATGTCGATGCCGCGCGCGCGCCCTGGTCTTAGGGTCAGGGGTCCGAGACTCCGGCGCGTCAGGTGGAAGCAGGCGTGGCGCATCATCGCGTCACGTTACCCGCCTATCGACGTCTTCGAGCGCGCATCGAAGGATCCTGCGGCCCAGCGGGCGCTGATCGCGCTGGAACAGCTGACCAATCCGCGGCTGCGCGATGAGGCCGGCGAAATCGCGCTTGTGCCGCCGGAGCGGCGGGTGTTCGGCGCCGGCGCGTCTTATGTCATGGCGCCGTTCACGCACGTGAATCCGAAAGGCTCGCGCTTCAGCAGCGGCGCATACGGACTCTATTACTGCGCGGAGAGCCTCGAGACCGCCATCGTAGAGACAGTCTTTCACTTCCAGAGGTTTGCGCGGGAAAGCAGCGATCCCGAACGATACGAGGATATGCGCGTACTGGTCGGCGCCGTGGATCATGAGATCCACGATGTGGCGACAGTGTCGAAACAGCGGGTCGCGAGCATCATGGACCGGGACTCATACGCCGATAGCCAGTCTTTCGGGGCCGACCTGCGGGAAAGGAGCAGCCCGGGCGTCATCTATCCGAGCGCGCGCCGCAGCGGAGGAGAATGCGTCGGAGCTCTGTGGCCGGATGTGGTCGGCATTCCGAAGCAGGAGCGCCATCTGAAATATCACTGGAACGGCGAGCGGGTGGGGCGCTATTTCGATTATTCGAAGGACCAGTGGATTGGGCTGTAGCGCTGGCCCTCCGCCGGTTGGTGCGAATCGGCCGAGCTGCATAATTGGCCGATGCTGGTCGCCGCCATCCAGAGTCCTGTCACGCGTGACCCTCGCAGCAATGGCGAAGCGGTGCGCGCGCTGATGCGGTCGGCGCACCAGGCAGGCGCGCGACTGGCGCACTTTCCGGAAGATGCGATGTCAACCTATCCGCTCCGCGAGGAGGAGACGGGGTGGGATGCGCTTCTTGATGAGTTGGAGAAGACCGCCGTGCTTGCCCGAGAGCTCGGGCTGTGGACGGTGGTCGGCGCCAGTCACCGGCTGACGCCGCCCAACCGGCCGCACAACAGCCTGTATGTGATTTCGGACAAGGGCGAGGTTGCCGGCCGGTATGACAAGCGGCTGTGTTCCTTCAACGAGATACGGAATTATTTCACGCCCGGGTTCGATCCGCTGGTGTTCGAGGTCGACGGCTTCCGCTTCGGGTGCGCGATATGCATCGAGATCAACTTCCCTGAGCTGTTTCTTGAGTATGGGAGGCTGGGCGTCGACTGCGTGCTGTTCTCCGCGCATTCGAAGGATCCGATGTTCGGCGCGATGGCGCAGGGCCATGCGGCGGCAAACAATTACTGGCTCAGCGTTTCGATTCCGGCGCAGTTCGCGGAGGCCTTGCCGTCAGGTGTGATCGGTCCCGACGGGCGCTGGATGACGCAATGTGCGAACGAGCCTCGTCCTGATCTTGTCGTCGTGAAGCTGGATCGCTCGGCGGCGGAGTTCGACATTCCGCTCAACAAGGCGCGACCCTGGCGCAGGGTGGCGCGCGACGGCGCGATCTATGCGGAGAAGCGGGTCGATGATCCGCGCAGCCGGATCAAGTCGATCTTCTGAGGCGCCTGGCCGTCCGCCTACTGCGGGTCCGTCTCGAATTCCTTCGCGGTGATCAGGCCGTCCTTGTCGGCGTCCAGCTGCGCAAAGAAGTTATCCATCCGCTCCGCGTAGCCGATGGTGGTGAGCATGGTCTTGTATTCCGGCTTGTCGAGCTTTCCATCGGCGTCGAGGTCGATGGTCTTGAAGGCGGCGTTGCGCTGCTCGGTGGTCTGCGGGAGGACCGGACCAATGAAAAAGCCGGCAACCTTGCCGTCCGCGCCCAGGCTGATGGAGATATTGCTGGAGCCATAAGTGAAGACGCCGAGGTAGGCGTCGCCGCCGCCCGGACCAGGGCTCTGGAAAGCCAGCGACTTCAGCGGGCCGAGGCGGGCGTGCAGCTTGATCAGGCTGTCGTGCTGGGCCTGCGCGGCCTGGGCGAGGCCGGGCCCCATGATGTCGAGCGCCGGTTCGCCCTTGGCGTCGCCTTCGAGGATCCTGCGGGCGAGAGCATCGAGGCCGGGCGTGGCGGTCGAGCGCGGCTCGAAGAGCTTTGCGACGGAGAGCGCAGCGATATCGCCGGAGGCGGGTTTCTGGCCGAGCTTTTCGAGTGTAACTTTCAGAGCGTCATCGACAGGGGTCTTGATCTCGGGGATGACGCCGACGCCTTCCCAGTTGGTCCCGGTGACCGCGTTCACCGGGCGACCGCCCGGTAGGAAGATGGCGAGGCCGGAACCCACCGGGCTAGTACCGCCGGGATTGGCGCCGCCGCCCGTGGTCTCGCCGACCAGCGTGCCGAGCTTGAACGCCTGCATGTCGTAGGCGAACTCCTCGCCGCCGGAGAAGGTGCGCGCGCTGGTGAGAACATAGACCGGCTTGCCGCGGTAGGAGGTTGGCGTTGTGACGCTCATCTGGGCGCGGGTGGTGAAGTCCTTCGTATTGGGCGTGCGATTGACGAAGTCGTTGATCTTCATCGGCTTGGCCGGATCGAGGAAGAAGCTGACGAGATAGGCGACGCTGTCCGGGCTGCCCCCGCCATTGCGGCGGTTGTCGATGATGAGCGCCTTGGTATCGCCGATCGAGGCCATCGCCTTGTCGATCGCGGGCCTGAAGGCGCCGGGCTGCGGGAAGCCGGAAATCTCGATGTAGCCGATGTCGCCGGGCAGACGATCGGCGCGGACGACGCCGCCTTCGCTCTTGGGCGGGGGAGGCGGCGGAGCGCCACCGGCGGGACCAGCGGGGCCCGGCGCCATGATGCGCAGGTGCTTGTCCGTCGCGACCGAATAGAGATCGGCCGTCAGTTTCTCGGCGAAGGCGCGGGGTTGAGTGAGGTCGGCATAGGCGCCGGCGGCAAGCTGCGCCTCGATCTTCGCGGCGGCGGTCTCGCCGACGTCGAGGAAGATGTACCGGTTGCGGAGAGAGTCAGCTGCCTTGGCGACAACGGCGGCGCGCGCGGCGTCATCGAGCGGAGCGAGGGTCTGGGCGCGGGCTGCGGGAAGCAGCGTGGCGACTGCCAGAAGTCCGGCGGCGAGCGTGCGGGTGAGCGTGGTCATGGCGTCCCTCCCTGATCCGCCATCAACGTACGCTTGTATTCTGGGTGGTCAACCGGGCGGACGCGGGCGTGCTGTCAGCTTTCGAGATTGCGCCGAAAGCGGCCGCCTACTGCTGCGGGTGCGCCTCGTACTCCTTCGCGGTGAGCAGGCCATCCTTGTCATCGTCGATCGGGGTGAAGAGGCTGTCGAAGAGCTCGGGATAGCCGATGGTGGTGAGCATCGTCTTGTATTCCGTCTTGTCGAGCTTTCCGTCGGCGTTGAGGTCGATGGCCTTGAACGAGGCCTTGAGCTGTTCGCCGGTCTGCGGAAGGAAGGGACCCATTCCGAAGCTGGCAACCTTGCCGTCGGCGCCAAGGCTGATCGAGATATTCCGCGAGTTGTACTCGAAGACAGCGAGATAGCTGTCGCCCATGCCGGCCGGGCCCTGGAAGGTCAACGATTTCAGCGGCCCGCTGCGGGCGTATGACTTGAGCAGGCTGTCGTGCTGGGCCCGTGCGGCATTGGCGAGGCCGGGCGACATGATGTCGAGCGCCGGTTCGCCCTTGGCGTCGCCTTCCATGATCCTGCGTGCGAGCGCTTCGAGGCCAGGTGTTGGTGCGCGCGAAGCTCTCCGGGCCGGATGATGGTCTGGCCAGTGATATTCCTCCGCAACGGCGCGCTCGATTTCATTGGCAAGGGCGCCGCCATTGTCACCATTGGTCATGATGAAGACGCCGTCGCCGCTTTTCTCGTAGACGAAGAAGTCGTTGCGGAACCCCTCATTGGCGCCGCCATGCCCGAACCATGGATTGCCGGGCGGCCCGCCGATTTGCAGTCCGAGACCCCAGCCTCCGATCCCGGCAGTAAGCATCTGCCGCGTCATCGATGGCGAGATTACGCGGCTGGATTTGCCGTCCAGGGATGACCGGATCTCCATGGCGTAGCGGACAAGTTCGCTCGGCGTCGTCCACAGACCGGCAGCGGCCATCTCGGGATAGGTGTGGGCGCCGCCCGCGATGGGCTGGCCCTTGGAGTCAAACGGCTCCGCGGCATTGCTGCGGGCCGCGCTAGGCAGCGGCTGCTCGTAAGTGCTGCGGGTCATGCCCATTGGCGCAAGAACGGTATCGTGCAGCAGCGCCGGAAACGTCTTGGGACTCACATCCACCACAGCCTGCTGCATGATGGTGAAGCCGCCGCCGGAATAATTCCATTTCGTCCCCGGCTCGGCCTCGATCCGGATGGCTGGCGTGTTGGCGGGTGGGCCGCCGTTCAGGACCTGGACCACGCTGGGAACCGGCACGCCGGTCGCATAGCCGGGAAAGCCGTGCACCGTCATGCCGCCGGTATGGGTGAGCAGTTGGCGGAGGGTGACGACTTTTCCCTTCGCCGCGTCCGAAGCGGCCAGCTTCCAGCTGGTGAGGTAAGTGTTGATGTCGGTGTCGAGCGAGAGCTTGCCCTGCTCGACCAGTCGGAGGGCGGCAAGCGCCGCTAGCGGCTTGCTGATCGAGCCCGCCTGGAAGAGCGTGTCGGCATTGACCGCCGCGCCGCCCGAGCCGGCCACTCCATAGCCTTTCGCCCACTCGAGTTTGCCATTGCGCATCACCGCGATGCTGACGCCTGGCACGTGCAGCGCCGCCATGCGCTCGGCCAGGGTTTTGCCCGGATGCGGATCGTCCTCGAACACGACCGGCGGCAGCAGGCCGTTTTCGACCGCGCTGATGTGGCTCTGGACGTCCTTCGATGGATCGGGCGTCTGCGCGAAGCTCATCGAAGGGAGAACAAACAGCAGGGCGATCAGCGCGTCCCTGACAGTTCGCAGAAGACCGGTCATCCCCACCTCCATCGCGTCGCCGCTTCCGTCTCCACGAATTCGCATACAGATGTACGTCGAGGTCAATCGAGCGGGAGATCACGACGGTGGGAGAGCCTGGAGGCTAGCCGTCGAGATCGTGCCTGATGGCGGCGAACACCGAGTGGAACATCTCTTCCGTCAGCCGGCCCGTGTTCGTGTTGTAGCGGCTGCAATGATAGCTGTCGTGCAGGATGACCGGGCCGTTGGGTCCGGTCAGCTGATAGCGCCGGCCATGACCGAAGGCCGAGGCTGCCGGACGGGCGGATAGGGCGCGGACGGCGCTGTCGTGGGCGATACGGCCCAGGGCCAGCATGACTTTCAGGTTCGGAAGCTGGGCGATCCGGGACGACAGGAACTGGCGGCAGGCGACGATCTCGGCGCCAGTCGGCTTGTTTTCCGGCGGCACGCAGCGGACGGCGTTGGAGATGAGGGCGTCTTCTAGCTGGAGGCCGTCGTCGGGACGGGACTCATATTTACCGGTCGAGAACCCGAACTTCGCCAGGGTCGAGTAGAGCAGGTCGCCGGCATAGTCGCCCGTGAAGGGCCGGCCGGTGCGGTTGGCGCCCTGGAGGCCGGGGGCGAGGCCGACGATCAGCAGCCGGCCGGAGAGATCACCGAAGGAAGGGACCGGCGCGTTGAACCAATCGGGATGGGCTCGCTTGTTGGTGGTGCGGAAATCGAAGAGGCGGGGGCAGAGGGAGCAATCGAGCGGCGCTTCCGGCGGCGCTGCGGAAATCCCCTTCGGCATCAGTCCTCCTCTTCTTCGTCCTCTTCGTCGCGGCCTCCGGCGGAGGCCGTCGCCGCCATCTGCGGCTGGCGTGGCGGACGCCCAACCAGCTCGGCGAGATCGGCGAGCTCGATGAAGGTGTCAGCCGCACGGCGCAGCTCGTCGGCGATCATCGGCGGCGAAGTCTTGACCGTGGACACCACCGATACCCGAACGCCTCTTTCCTGCACCGCCTCGACCAGCCGGGTCAAATCCCCATCGCCCGAAAACAGCACGACGTGGTCGACGTGAGGGCAGAGGTTCAGCATGTCGACAGCGATCTCGACATCCATGTCGCCCTTGATGCGGCGGCGGCCGGAGCTGTCGGTGAACTCCTTGGCCGGCTTGGTGACCACCTTGAACCCATTGTACTGCAGCCAGTCGACCAGGGGCCGGATCGGGGAGTAGTCCTCGTTCTCTATGAGGGCGGTGTAATAGTAGGCCCGGACCAGCTGGCCGCGCCGGCGGAATTCCTCCAGCAATTTGCGGTAGTCGACCTCGACGCCGAGGTTCTTGCCGGCCGAATAGAGGTTCGCCCCGTCGATGAAGAGGGCGAGGCGTTCGGTCTTGTAGAAGGCCATCGGTCCGTTCCCTCCTGGCTTGGCCATCCGGGGGGGTCCCGGCCGGTCCGCCCCTGAAAGTCGATATTGAGCGCCAGAGCGGCCCGGCAATGGGGCTCAAAAGCCCGTGAACCCCTGCGTTACCGGGTTATGGGAACAGGCCGGCAACCTTATGTTGCAGGAGCGAAGCGGTTCCTGTATTCAGGTCGTTTGCAAGGAGACTCGAATGGCCCGTGTTACGGTTGAAGACTGCGTGGAAAAGGTGCCGAACCGGTTCCAGCTGGTGCTTCTGGCCGCGCATCGCGCCCGGGTCATCCGCCAGGGCTCGCCGATCACCATCGATCGCGACAACGACAAGGATCCGGTGGTCGCCCTGCGCGAGATCGCGGATGAAACCGTTGACCTCGAAACTATCCGCGACAGCCTGGTTGCGGACCTCCAGGAAGTTCGTCCGAACGAGGAAGCCGAACGCGAAGCAGACAAGAAGGCTCTTGTTGCTGCGCCTGCCTCCTCCGAAGAGGAAGTGCTGAAGGCCTACCAGGTCGAGCTGGAGTCGGCTCGCGAAGAGCGCTTTTGACACTGCCCCATCTTTTGGGGCCCCAGCTTTAGGGGCTTGACCCATGGGCCAGTCCTCGAACGTGGCCCCGATCCGGAAGACGGAAAAGGCGAAGCCAGCCAAGCCCGCCAAACGGAAGTTCCTGCGTCAATCCGAACTGGTGGACCTGGTCAAGGCCTACCAGCCTGACGCCAGCGAGGACGAGCTCAACAAGGCCTACGTGTTCGCCGTGATGAAGCACGGCCAGCAGATGCGCCATTCGGGCGATCCGTATTTCGCGCACCCGGTGGCGGTGGCGGGTCTCCTTACCGACCTCAAGCTCGACCAGGCGACGATCATCGCCGGACTGCTGCACGACGTGGTCGAGGACTGCGACGTCAAGATCGAGGAAATCCGCAATCTGTTCGGCAAGGAAGTCGCCGAGCTGGTGGACGGCGTCACCAAGCTGCCCAAGGTCAACGACGGCGACTCGCGCGAGCTGGTGCAGGCGGAGAATTTCCAGAAGTTCATCCTCGCCACTACCCGGGATATCCGCGTGCTGCTGGTGAAGCTGGCCGACCGGCTGCACAACATGCGCACGATCGAATTCATGCCGACCGAGGACGCCAAGCGCCGCATCTCGCGCGAGACGCTGGAGATCTACGCGCCGCTGGCCAGGCGGGTGGGCCTCTCGATCTTCGCGGGCGAACTCGAAGACCTGGCCTTCAAGGTGGTGAACCCCGAAGCGTTTGCGGCGGTGGTAAAGCGCCTCGAAGAACTGGTGGAGGACGACACTTCGGTGCTCGACCGGATCCGTTCCGACATCGAGACCGTGATGCTGGCGCGGGGCGTACGCGGCGTGCTCGAAGGCCGGATGAAGCGGCCCTATTCGATCTGGCGGAAGCTGGAGTCGAAGTCGATCTCGTTCAAGGATCTGGGCGATCTGTTCGCGTATCGCCTGATCGTGGGCTCGGTCGAGGAGTGCTACAGCGCACTGGGCGCCACGCACCAGCAATGGGCGGCGCTGTCCGAGAAGTTCAAGGACTACATCTCGGTGCCCAAGCCGAACGGCTACCGGTCGCTTCACACCACTTTCCTCGGGCCGGGCAATCGCCGCGTCGAACTTCAGATCCGGACCAAGGATATGGAAGCCATCGCCGAGCGCGGGGTGGCGGCGCACTGGAAATACAAGAACTCGCAATACGGATTCGACGCCGAAGCCGCGCGCGAAAGCGGCCTCGACGCCGAGGCGGAGCTCATCGAGTTCGCCGACATGCTGAAGCACGGCGCCGAGCCGGAGGAATTCCTCGAGCACGCCAAGCTGCAGATGTACCGCGACAGCGTGTTCGTGTTCACGCCCAAGGGCCAGCTGGTGCGGCTGCCGTCGGGATCGACGCCGCTGGATTTCGCCTATGCGGTGCACACTGAAATCGGCGACACGACGATCGGCGCCCGGATCAACGGCCAGGAGCGGCCGCTGCGCACCGTGCTGGAGAACGGCGACCGCATCGAGATCCTGCGCGGGGCCAAGCCGGCGGCGCAACCGCACTGGGAAAGTTTGGCGGTGACGGGGCGAGCGCGCTCCGCAATCCGCCGCCTGACGCGTTCGGCCGAACGCGGCGAGTTCATCGCCATCGGCCATCGGCTGATCGAGCACGCGCTGCGTCGCATCGGCCTGGAGCCGGCCGAGGTCGATCAGGTCGAGATGGCGGAGCGGACCGGCTTCGCGAAGGTGGACGCGCTGGCCGAAGCCATCGGCCGCGGGCGGGTCTCGACGGCGGACATGCTGGAGAAAGCGTTCCCGGGGCTCGAGGATCCGGGCCGGCAGACCAGCGGGGGCAAGGACGGCGATGCGGCGCCGAGCCTGGTCGCGGGCGGCGATCTGACGGCCGGCGTGACGATGCATCTTGCCGAGTGCTGCTCGCCGCTTCCCGGAGACCGGATCGTGGGCGTGCTGATCCCGGAGCGGGGCATCGAAATCCACGTGATCGACTGCGCCAGGCTGGCGGACTACGAGAGCCAGGCGGACCGCTGGATCGACCTGCGCTGGAAGCCGAAAAGCGACGTCATGGCGGTGGGCCGCATCCATGTGACGACCGCCAACCGGCGCGGCGCGCTGGCGCTGCTGGCCAAGACCGTGTCGGATGCGCAGGGCAACATCATCAACGTGAAGACGCTAAAGCGCTCGCCGGACTTTTTCGACTTCGAGTTCGACGTGGAAGTGGAAGATAACCGCCGCCTGACCCAGATCGTCGCGGCGCTTAGGGCGTTGGCCGTGGTCGACTCGGCTGAGAGGGTTAAAGGCTAGTTGTCATACGGAAGGCCGATTTCAGGATGATGCAATCTGCCGAAATCGAGATTGGCCCGGAGCGCTGGACCTCCATCACGGCGGAAGAAGCGCTGCGGCTGCCGCGCGAGACTTTTCTCAGGTGTCCAAGATGTGGAGAGCGCGTCTCGGTACACCGGGCGCGCCGCGACGGAGGATCGAGAGGTCACTTCGAGCACTGGCCGGACAGCGGCGGGTGCGCGGCGACGACCTAAGCGATCATCCGCCAAGCGTTGCATACTCACGCGCAAACTCGTCCCAGCTCGCAATCAGCCGTTCCGCGCCGGCATCGAGGAGGCGCTTGCCGGAAGCCTTGTCCATGTGTCCGCCGGCGGTGAAACCCCAGACGCGCATGCCGGCGGCCTTGGCGGCGGTGACGCCGTTGATGCTGTCTTCGATGACGAGGCAGCGGGCGGGTTCGACGCGCAGGGCTTCTGCGGCGTGGAGGAAGAGATCGGGCGCCGGCTTGGCGTCCTTCACATGGTCGGCGGAGTAGACGTGCGGAGCGAAGTGCGGCCAGTGGCCGACCTGGCGCAGTTTTCTTTCGAGAGCTTCCATGCCAGACGACGAGGCGACAGCCTTGGGATGGGTGACGGCGGAAATGGCGGTAAGGGCGCCGGCGATCTCGGTGAGCCGCGTGGCGAAGGCTTCGCGATAACGGGTCTGCATCGCACCGTGGATGACGTCCCTGATCGAGCGGCCGAGGCGGGCAATGCCGTCAGCTTCGAGTTCGGCATAGAAACGCGCATTGCTCATGCCGGTGAAGCGGGCGGCGAATTCGCGTGGTTCGTAGTGGAGACCGGCCTCGCCCAGCACCGCGATCTCGATTTCGAGGGCAAGAACCTCGCTGTCGATCAGGACGCCGTCGCAGTCGAAGATGATGGCGGAGAAGTCATGCGCGCTCATGGATGAGGCAATGCCCGGCGTTGGCCGGCGTGGTAAATGCAAGAATTGTTGCCGAATGTATCGCTTGGCACAGTGTGATCCGATTGAGCCGAGCGGCGATCGATTGTAGGGCTTGGCGCGACCGATCCAGCCGCCGGCCAGGGCCAGATGAACACCAACGACGTCCTCGATGAATTCCGGAAAGTCGGCGCCCTGCTGGAGGGGCACTTCATCCTGTCGTCCGGCAGGCGCAGCCCGGTGTTCCTGCAGAAGGCGCTGGTGTTCTCGCATCCCAAGACGACCGAGCGGTTGTGCGCTGCGCTCGCCAGAAAGCTGGAAGGCGTGTTCGGCAAGATCGACGTCGTGGTTGGCCCGGCGGTGGGTGGCCTGATCCCGGGATACGAGACCGCGCGGGCTCTGGGCTGCCGCTCGATCTATACCGAGCGCGAAGGCGGAGTGATGAGCTTGCGGCGCGGGTTCACGGTCGAGCCAAGCGAACGTGTGGTGATCGTCGAGGACATCGTGACGACAGGTATCTCCATGCGGGAGACGCTCGAGGCGCTGAAGGGTGCGGGCGCCAATGTGATCGGCGCGGCATGCATCGTCGACCGCTCGAATGGCAAGGCTGATGTCGGCGGGTTGAAGCTGGTCTCGCTCGCGGCGGTGGATTTCCCCGACTATGACGCCAACGACCTGCCGCCGGAGCTGGCGAAGCTGCCGGCGGTGAAGCCTGGCAGCCGGGGGCTCAAATGAAACTCGAACGCGCCCGTCTTGGGGTAAACATCGACCATGTCGCGACCATCCGGAATGCGCGTGGCGGGACGCATCCGGATCCCGCCAAGGCGGCCGCCATCGCTGAAGCGGCCGGCGCGGACGGCATCACCATCCATCTGCGCGAGGATCGCCGGCACATTCAGGATCACGACCTCGAAGCGGTGCGAAATGCGGTGAAGCTGCCGATCAATCTTGAGATGGCGACGACCGACGAGATGCTGGCCATCGCCCTGGCGTTCAAGCCGCACGCCGCGTGCCTGGTGCCCGAAAAGCGCGAGGAGCGCACGACCGAGGGCGGGCTCGACGTGGCGCGGCTGCACAACCAGGTCGCGCCCTATGTGACCAAGTTGCGCGACGCGAAGATCCGGGTGTCGCTGTTCATCGAACCCAGCAAGGTGCAGGTGGCGGTGGCCGAGGCGATTGGCGCGCCGGTGGTGGAGCTGCACACGGGCAGGTATGTCGAGCTGATGTTCGCGGGCGACAAGCGCGGCGCGGCCGAAGAGCTCAAGCGGCTGGAGGAAGCCGCCGAGCACGGCGCGGCGCGCGGCATCGAGATCCACGCGGGGCATGGACTTTCCTACGACACGGTCAAGCCAGTGGCGGCGATCCCCCAGGTGCGCGAGCTCAACATCGGGCATTTCATCATGGGCGAGGCGCTGTTCGTCGGGCTGGAGGCTGCGGTGAAGCGCATGCGCCAGGAAATCGACACAGCGCGCGGTCAGGCATGATCATCGGGCTCGGCCAGGACATCTCAGACATCAGGCGGATCGAGCAGACGCTGGAACGGTTCGGCGACAGATTCACCGAGCGTGTGTTTACCGATGTGGAGCGCAAGCTGGCCGACCGGCGCAAGCAGCGCGCCGCGACCTACGCCAAGCGCTTCGCGGCGAAGGAAGCATGCGCCAAGGCGCTGGGCACCGGCGTGCCGAGGCGCGGCGTGCACTGGAAGCACATGGGCGTCGTCAACCTTCCCAGCGGCAAGCCGACGCTGGCGCTGACCGGGGGCGCGGCCGAGCTACTGGCGAAGCTGACGCCGGTGGGGATGAAGGCGGTCATCCACCTCACCATCACGGACGAGTACCCTTACGCGCAGGCGATGGTGATTATCGAGGCTTTGCCAGTTCCGGCAGGCGGCGCGTGACCAAGCCGAACTCCAGCCATACCGGGAAGCGCCGCCGTAACCGCGCGCGCGGAACAGAAGCGCCGACCCACACCAAGGATCTGCGGGCGGAGTGCGAAGCGGCTCTGGGCTACAAGTTCAAGAACCCGGAACTGCTCGACCGTGCGCTGACTCATCGCAGCGCGGCGCAAGGCAAGGCGGCCGAATGGAGCAATGAGCGGCTGGAATTCCTCGGCGACCGCGTCCTCGGGCTGGCGATCGTCGAGACGCTGCTGGAGCGGTTTCCCGGCGCGCGCGAGGGCGACCTGGCGCCGCGGCTGAATGTGCTGGTGAGCCGGGAAACCTGCGCGGTGATCGGAGCAGAGCTCGGGCTCGCGCGTTTCCTGATCGTGGACAAGGCCGAGCGCGCTGCGGGCGGACCGAACAAGCCGACGCTGCTGGCCAATGCGGCGGAGGCGGTGATCGGCGCAATCTATCTCGACGCGGGGCTGAAGGCGGCTGAGAAGTTCATTCTGAAGCACTGGGCCGGAATGCTGAAGGCGAACGAAGTGCGGCCGCGCGATCCCAAATCGGCGTTGCAGGAATGGCTGCAGGGGCAGGGCCTTCCGGCGCCCACCTATCGGCACGATACGCGATCGGGACCGGACCACGCTCCGGTATTCACCGCTACGGTGCACGTGCAGGGCCAGACGTCTGTCGCCGGCAACGGCGCATCGAAGCAGGAAGCAGAGCGCGAGGCGGCGCGTGCTATGCTCGCGCTTATCGGAGGGCATGCGCCATGATCATCGATACCAAGGCGGGGTTTGCGGCGATCATCGGGGCGCCGAATGCGGGCAAGTCGACGCTGGTCAACCGGCTGGTCGGCTCGAAGGTCTCGATCGTCACCCACAAGGTGCAGACGACGCGGTTTCCGGTTCGCGGGGTGATGATGCGCGGCGACGCCCAGGTGGTGCTGGTCGACACGCCCGGGATCTTTGCGCCGAAGCGCAGGCTGGACCGAGCGATGGTGCGCTCGGCCTGGGAGGGGGCGGGCGATGCGGATGCGGTGGTGCATCTCATCGATGCGCGGCACTGGACCGGCGCCTTCGCTCAGGCGGTCGGGCAGGAATATGAAGGACCGGAGGAAGACGAGGCGATTATCGCTCGGTTGAGGGAGCTGGGGGCCAAGGCCATTCTCGCGCTCAACAAGATAGACCTGGTCGAGCGGCCGGCATTGCTGTCGGCAGCGAAGACGTTGTTCGATACCGGCGTCTATTCAGACGTGGTGATGATCTCGGGCCTCAAAGGCGACGGGGTCGACCAGCTTGCCGACCTGCTTGGCGAGCGGATGCCGGTGGGACCATTCCTGTTTCCGGAAGACCAGGCGGCGGATATCCCCGTGCGCCTGCTGGCGGCGGAAGTGACGCGCGAAAAGCTGATGCTGCGCCTGCATCAGGAGATCCCCTACCAGCTCACGGTCGAGACCGAGACCTGGGAGCAGCACGACAACGGATCGGTGAAGGTCGAGCAGATGATCCATGTCAGCCGCGAAAACCATCGCAGCATCGTGCTGGGCAAGGGCGGCCAGACGATCAAGGAGATCGGCATGGCGGCGCGCAAGGAGCTGGCCGAGATCATCGGCCGGCCGGTGCACCTGTTCCTGAGGGTAAAGGTTTCCGAGCGCTGGCAGGACAATCGCGAGCGATATTCCGCGCTGGGACTGGACTTCGACGCCTAAATATTTCCGGGAAGTTAGCGGGTTAACGGGTTTGCGGCGGCAGGCTAAGGCCCGGCTTAACCATTCCTGCTGTAAGGTGGGTGCTTGCGACCGAGGGAAAGCGCATGCAGCGCGGCGAGCGGCAAACCGCACGGGAAGGCCAGCAGATGAAGGTCTCGGACCTTCGCGCGCAATTCCGTGCGACCCCGGCGAAGGCGGCGAAAGCGCTGCGCAACAAGCCCAAGCCGCCGCACAAGGAATCGAAGGCGGAAGTGGCCGCCAAGCGCGATAACGACGAGGAAGCGCGCAGGGACAGGGCCGAAAAGATCGCGGAAGAGCGCCGCACGACGTCACTGCTGAAGACGACGGCCCCGAGGCGCTCGCGGGACCACTTGGAAGAGAAGAAGCCGCAAGCATCGCTTTTCATGCAGCTTTTGTTCGTGGTGGCGCTCGCCGGAGGCGCCGCGTACGCGATGCAGTTCGATTTCTCGACGATCGACTGGGACGCCCTCAAGGATATGGCCGGGCTGTAGGCCGAGGCGTTGGGGAAGCAATGCTCGAAGGTGCGGGACATGAGGCGCGGCTGACCCGCCTTCAGCGGCAGTTTCAGAAAGTTCTTCGAGGACGTCTGATACGATCGCGTCACATGCGACGGGGCTGGCGTATTAGCCCTGGCCTCTGGGTCCTGATCGCGGCTCTTGCCTTGGTCGGCGGCGTCTATCTCTGGGAGCTGTCGCGGTATGCCGAGAAGTTCGGTTCTTGGCCGCTGGCTTTCCGGCACATGGCAGCGGGAGTCAATTGCGACGCCGCGCGACGCGTCGGGTTGGCGCCGGCTTTGGCAGGTAGGCCCGGCTATTGGCCGGACAATGACCGTGACAAGGACGGCTCGGCATGTGAGCCGTATACGCCAGATGTAAACCGCTAGGCCGCTGCCCGATCGTCCACAATCAGCTTGAACTTGCGGGTGCGTGGATCGACCGGCAGGTCGTCGACGGGCGCGACCTCGAACGTCACGTTCGACATGCCCTTCTGCGCCAGGATGTGGTCGAGCGCGGCGCGCACGCCGGCCAGCGTGGCCTCGCGTCCCGCTGCATCGAGCGCGGGATCGAAGACGATCAGGAAGCGGAAGCTCGACGTCCCTGTGATGTGAAACTGGAAGCGCGCCGCGCCGGGCACGATGATCTCGTTGATCGTGTGCGGGCTGATGAAGTCCTCGACGCCATCGCGGTTGACGAAGGTCGGAACCTTTTCCGAGCGGCCGACGAGGTTGCGGATCACGAGGCGCCGGTCGTCGGGATCGTTGAGCAGAACCGGGATCAGGATGTCCGACATCCGGTAGCGGATCAGCGGCATGGTGTAGTTGAAGAGATTGGTGATCAGCGAGTGGTCTTCGTAGAACTCGAAGATCAGGTTGGCGTCGTTGAGCGTCATCGTCTCGCCGCCCGGATCGGATGCGCCCAGCGCGAGGTGTTCGGTGCAGCCATAGGCGCTGGTGACTTCGGCGCCGAAGCAGGCCTTGAGGAAGTCCATGTCGGAGCGGGTGCAGGTCTCGCCGGTGGCGGCTATGCCCATTGGGGCGATCTTCAGAAAGCCGTCGCGCTGTTTCTCGCCGAGCATCCGGAGAGCGGCGGTGTAGCCGCCGAGCATGTCGGGCTGGAAGGCGTTGAGGCTCTCGATGGTGCCGGGCAGGGGCGCATTGATCTCGAAGGCCCTGACGTCCGCAAACAGCCGGGCGATCCCGCGCGAGGCCGACGTCGCCATTGTGACGCCAGCGAAGTGCCCGCCGGTCGCGCCGTAGAACGCCACGCGCAGGCGGCCACCGCGGACGCGCTTGCGCCGTCCCAACATCCGGCGGCGGCGCCGGAAATTCCCACCCAGCAGGCCGCGCAGCCAGTCGGCGGAGGAATAGACGAAATAACCCACCTCGCCGGACGTGCCGGACGTATGCATCACGCGATAGCGGCCGATGAACTTCTCGGCCGGGTCCTTCGAGACCTGCAGAAAATCCGAGATCGCCTGCTTGGTGATGCGCTTGTCGGTGACGATACGGTCGAAGTTCGTCATCAGGATCGTCTTGGTGAGAACAGGAAAATCCGCCGGCGTGCAAGTGTCGATATTGATGCCGCGCTCGCGGATGATGTCGGCGTAGAAGAGCGAATGCAGGTTGGCGAAACGGACTAGCTTGCGGAATTTTTCGAGACGCGCCGCTTCGGCCTGTTCCCGGGTAAGCGACGCGTTGCGGCGCGCCTCCCGCAGCTTGCCCACCACGATCCCGAGTTCGCTCAACATGGACGTTTCCGCGCTCCGCATTTCTAAGTCGCTGCGGGTGGCGCAAGTTCCGGCATTCCTGACGGTTTGTCGAGCGGGCAGTCCTAGAGCCTAGCGCGGACCATAGCCCAGCAATTCACGCAAGCCCGGCGCCGCGTAGTTGACCAGGCGCTTCTGAATATCGGGGAGTTCATCGGGCAGGACGATTTCGACCGCATCGAGATTTTCACGCGCGGTGGCGCTCTGCTTGCGATCCGAGCCGATGAGGACGCGCTGGCGCCAGTCGGCGGGCACGTCGATGCCGCAGGCCTGGAAGAGGCGGGCGAAATAGAGTTCGGCGTCCGCCGAGTCGAGCTTCTTCAGCTGAGCGACCATCTCCTCGTAGCGGACAAGAAAAGCGGCGGTCCCCATCCAGGCGGCGGCGTTGAAGCGGAAGATCTCTTCCAGGGTCGGCGCTTTGCCGTGGATCCCGAAGATCATCATGTTGAGCAGGTCATTCACATCGACGCGGCCGCCTTTCAGGTTCTCCATCGAGCCGTCGAAGTTTTCCGACAGGAAAAAGCGCGCCCGCGCGAGCACCCAGTCGTAGGGATCGCGCACCATCACGACATGGCGGGCCGTGCGTAACATGATTGCCGCGTCGTCGGAGAAGAGAAGATGGCCCCAGGAGAGCTTCGGCTGGCGGGGGTCGAGCGCCAGCGGTCCGTGCTGGCGCAGCAGCGGGTGCTGGATGAAAGTGGCGTGGTACTGCTGGGCGACCGGCACGAACATCCGCATGACGTTGCGGATGAGGTGCGTGCCGCACTTGGGTACGGAGTTGAGGAATACCGGAGCGCCGAGCGGCGCCTGGGCGAACTCGGCGTTGCGTTCGTTGAGGTTGTCGGCGCGCATGGTGATGCGGGGCACGTCATCTCTCCCTGTAGCTGTATCAGTCTAGCCTCGTCGCGGCGATCCGCCAAAGCGAAGAGCGGCGGATCGCTCCGCCGCCCTCCTGAATCGACGAATAGATAGCGTCAGAATGACTTGCTGATGTTCAGGAACAGCGTCCTGCCCAGGAAGTCATAGTTCGACACCACCGGCACGTTGCCGAGCGTGTCGTATTCGCCACTGATGTTCGTAACTTCCGGCGGTTTTTCGTCCAGGATGTTCGACACGCCGACCCGGACCGTGAGCCCTTCGTCAGGCTCGATCGCGACAGAGGCGCTGTGGTAGACGAAGGAGTCCGTCTCCAGCACGTAGCGCACGGGCAGACCCAGATAGGTCTGCGGCTGAGCGCCGAAGTGTTCGACGTTCGACGTCTCGCCGACATAACGCAGGCCGTAGAAGAACGAGAACGGCCCGATGTCGTAGGTGGCGTCGAAATTCCCCACCCATTCCGGATCGCCGATTCTGCCATTGAGCTCGTCTGGCGTGCTGGTCGGAAGCAGCTTGATCTCATCGTCGATCTGGTACGAGGCCTGTCCGCGCAGCGTGAGTGCGCCGTCACCGAGATCGGTCCTGTAGATGGCCTCGATGTCGACGCCGCGGTTCTTCTGGGTCGAGATGTTGAGGTAGTTGTCCGTCACGTCTTCGATCAGGAACTGCGTCGCGGAACCCGCTGGGGCGCGGGTGAAGAGGTTGCACAGCGGTTCGGTCGCAAAGTTGAGCGAGTCATAGCAGCCCAGCAGGATGTTGGTCGCGCCGAGCAGCGTGACCTCGTTCTCCACCTCGATGTCGAAATAGTCGATCGAGACGGACAGATCGGCAAATTTTGGCGTCCAGATGACGCCGAAGCTCTTCGACGTGGACGTTTCGGCCGCAAGTGTGCCGAAGCCGCCGGATGTCGTCACAGTGGCGCTGGAGCCCGCTCCGTTATGGTTGTTCGGGATGCCGTCTGCCGCACAGTTGTCCGCGATGCGCTGAGTGATCGCCCCGGTAGCGAGGTTGGCGCCCCAGTTGACGCACGGATCGATGACGCGTTGCCCGAGGAACGCGGTCTGTCCAGCCAGGAACAGCTCGAACAGCGCAGGCGACCGGAACGATGTGCCCTGAGATGCGCGCACGCGGAACGAGGGGATAACCTGCCAGTTCAATCCGACCTTGTAGGTCGATTCCGAACCGTAGGAGTCCACATCATTGTAGCGGCCGGAAGCCGTGAACGTAAGTTCTTCGGCGAAAGGCAGGCCCTTGAGGAGCGGGATACCCAGCTCTGTGTAGACGGCTGTGGTCGTATCCTCGCCTTTGGTGATCTGGGCGCTCGAGCTGCCCCAGGCTTGTCCGTCCTGGATTGCCTGTGCCGGCACGTCGTCGATCGAGTCCTCCTGGTAGAGGGCGCCGAACACCGCGCCGACAGGGCCGGCCGGGAGCTGGAACAGGTCGCCGGTGACATAGGCTTCCACCGAAGTCTGCTCGTAGACCGTGTTGCCGGTGACGCTGCCGAACAGGAAGTTGCGCTCGGTGGAGGTGAAGTTGCCGCGCAGGAATTCCTGGCCGTACCAGTTGATGTCGACGCACGGAGCGTTGCGATAGTCCGTCAGCGTTCCAGCGCACAGCGAGCTGCGGAATTCATACGGCGTGATCGCGTCGTCCCAGATGATGTCCGACTTGTAGTCGCCATCCGAGCGCGAGAACTGGGCTGCGATATCCCAACGCCAGTCGCCGAAGGGCAGTTCCCCACGGGCGCCGGCAACGGCGCGGACGTAGTCCACGCTGATCGTGTCGTCTGCGTGATCCGTGATAGCGGTGGGGCTGAAGCCTACAAAGCTGCCCGTCCAGCCGTTGGCGACCGCAACCGGGTCGCCGCCGAAAACGCCGCCGCCGTAATCATAGACATACTGGTACGTCCAGAACTGCCGATAGCTGTTCGACTTGGTCATGCGGCGGTTCAGCAGCACTTCACTATAGAGCGTCATGCCGTCGTTGACGTCGTACTCGCCCTGTCCGAACACGGTCATCCGCTCAACCGCGGGCTGCAGCGAGACCAGATCCTGGAAGGGATGCTTGAAGTTGATCACAGCTTCAGACCGCCGAGCAGAAGGTCCGTAGAACGCATCAGGCGTCGCGCCCGGCTGGGCCAGTTCGCCGTAGCCGACGGGGAACCAGCCGGGTGGGAAGGTCGCCGGGTTCGTCGTCGGTCCGAAACCGGGCAGGAAGTTCTGCAGATTGTTGTCGTAGTTGTACTGGATCAGCTGCGGACGCGCCTGCCACGGACGCGAGATCGCGCCAGGCTCGTTGTAGTCGTAGAACCACACATGGCCCCACGGCAGGTCGCTGCTGCAGGAATACCTGCCGGTGCGCGGATCGATGAGGTCGGCCCGCGAACCATCGGTGTTGAAGACGTAGGGCTGGGCGCAGGCGAAGAAGTCGCGATCGCCTCGGGCAAGTTCATACTGCTTGTAGTAGTCGGCCGTGACCCTAACGTGGAGATTGTTGAAGGTCTCTCCCCATGAGCCGTTGATGCGCAGCTCATCGCCGCCGCCGCTCAGCGGCGCCTTGTAAAACGCATCGAAGTTGGCGCCGTCGCCCTTCTTCGTGATGATGTTGACGACGCCGGCCACCGCATCCGAACCATAGATCGAGGACGCGCCGTCCTTCAGGATCTCGACGCGGTCGATTGCGGAAAGCGGAAGGACGTTGAAGTCGAAGGCGCCGACAGCGCCGCGTGTGCCGGCCGGGCCGGCTCGCCGTCCGTCAAGCAAGACGAGCGTGCGGTTTGCGCCAAGACCGCGCAGAGAGATCGACTCGGCGCCGATGCCGCCATTCTGCACGAAAGCGGTGGAGGTGATGGCGGTGATCTGCGGCGAGCCTGCAGCGACGGTGGTGGACCGGAGAAGTGAAGCCACGTCGCCAATGCCTTGAACCGTGGCTTCGCTCGCCGAGACGATGTCCATCGGCGCCGAGCTGGAGAACTGATTGGGCAGACGCGTGCCGGTGACCACCACCACGTCGCGGTTTGCGTTTTCATCCGCTTGCGGTTCGGCAGGCTGGGTGGTCTCGACCGCCTGGCCCGGCGCCGGCGTTTGCTGGGCGAATACCGGGGCTGCCAGAGCCGCCAAAAGCGCACCAACTGCCGCAGACCGGCTGAGCCGGGCAGCTAACGAACCTGATTTCATAAGATCGTCCCTCCACGATGCCTGACACCCGAGCGCCGCGTAGGGAGTTGTGGAATGCCGTCCACAACGGCCCGCCGAGAGTGCGACGCTCCTGCGACAAACCAATCCCCGTGAGAGATGTTCGTCAACCTGAGCTGGGGAGAATTATTGCAGGAAAATTTTGCGGATGGGCAGGAATGCCCCTGCTCTCTGTGCGGTTAGAGACAGTTGTCGGTAAAATCGCGATTACTTGACGAAAGTTTGAGATGGGCGTCGCTTAGCCTTTGAGCAAGCACCCATCGCATCAGACAATATTCTAGGCGTTGCTCGCCCAGAGTTAAGCCGACTTGGTCAGCACGAACTGGCCGACATCGATGCGGCCGGTGCGGAAGCCGGCTTCGCAGTAGGCGAGGTAGTAGAGCCAGAGGCGGCGGAAGCTTTCGTCGAACTTGTCGCTTTTGATGCCGTCCCAGGCCAGTTCGAAACGCTTGGCCCATTCGTTCAGCGTGCGGGCGTAGGACTGCCCGAACATCGCATCGACCGCGAAGGCAAGACCGGCGCGCTCGGTTTCCTCGCGCAAGCGCTTCTCGGAGGGCAGCATGCCGCCCGGGAAGATGTAGTGCTGGATAAAGTCGGCGCGCTTGCGGTAGCCCTCGAAATACTTGTCCTGGATAGTGATGATCTGCAGGGCGGCGCGGCCGCCAGGCTTCAGCACCTGGGCAATCTTTCCGAAATAGCTGGGCCAGTACTCCTCGCCCACGGCTTCGAACATCTCGATCGAGGCGACGGCGTCGAACTGGCCTTCTACATCGCGATAGTCGCGCATGACGATTTCGACCTTGTCGGCGAGGCCAGCGTCGGCGATGCGTTTGGTGGCCCAGGCATACTGGGCGTCGGAGATGGTGATCGAGGTGACACGCGCGCCGTATTCCTTGGCCGCGACTTCGGCAAAGCCGCCCCAGCCCGATCCAATCTCGAGCACATGATCGCCTGGCTTGAGGTTCAGGTTGCGGGCGATGGAGCGGTATTTCGCGAGCTGCGCATCCTCAAGGCTCTGCTCCTTCGAGGAGAAGATCGCCGAGGAATAGGTCATGCTTGGGTCGAGCCAGCGCGCGTAGAAATCATTGCCGAGGTCGTAGTGGGCAAGGATGTTGCGCTTCGAGCCCTTCTTGGTGTTGGCGCGAAGGGCGTGGCGCAAGCCGATGAAAAACCGCGCGATGCTGTTGCCGATGGCAAGCTTGCCGGCGTCTTCCCAGTTCGCATTGAAGTACTGGAGAACGGCGGCAAGATCCGGCGTGTCGAACTTCTGGTCCATGAACGACTCGGCAAAGCCGATATCGCCTTTGTCGAGCACCGGCCGCGCGAAGGTCAAATCGTGGACGATGATCTCGGCCTGCGGCCCCGGCTCGGGTCCGGCGAAGCGCAGGGTGCGCCCGTCGGGCAGCACCATGTCGAGGCGCCCCTTTTTAAGGCGGGTGATCAGCAGCGCGGCGAGACGAAGGCTGGCCGGCAGCCGGTCGAGCTTGTGGAGGTCGGTGGAGCCTACCTCCTGGACCATTCTGTCCAAGCGGGTCATGCACGTTTCCTCAGGTCTTCCCGCGCGCGGATCGGATCTTCTTCCGGAACTACGAGAGTGGTCCTCCTCACGCGCTGTTCGCTTTTAACACGATATCGAGCGCCTTTCAGCCACAGTTTCAAAGCCTGCCAGTTGATCGCGATCAAAACACCAAGGCCAGATATGGGGATTGAAACCAGCCAGCGAAGGATGGCGGCGCTGTTTAATGCACGCGGCCGCAGAACCATGCTGGCCAAGTGAGCCCGGCCGTTCGCCCCGAAATTCTCCACGACCAGCTCCATCCGGTTCCGGCCAATACGCAGAGCGAAGCGATAGGTTCCGGACACGTCGAAAAACGGAGAGACGAAGAATTCCTTCGCCGCTTGGGCATGCCGGGCGCCGGCGCTCAATGCATGAATGTAGGTGTGGGTTTCGCCGAAGGTGTTGTGGACCTCGTAGAGCGCGGCCCGAACCGCCCCGTCAGGGCCGTGGCCGAGCCAGACCGAGATCGGAGCGAAACCGTAGCCCAGCACGCGGGGGAAAGTGATGAGCCGGATCGCGCCGCTCCCGATATCAACGCCGGCTTCGGCGAAGCGCGCCTCGGCCCAGAGGCGAAGCGGCACGGAGGGGTTGCGGGCGCCGTGGTCCGTAGTGCGGAAGGAAATGGCGTTGCCGCGCCCGACGGAGAACAGGCTCGACAGGGTGTCGGCCTCGTCGAGGCGATCGATGTCGAGGCCGAGCATGGCGATGCGATAGCTGAAGGAGCGCACGAAAGGCTGTTCGCGGCGATGAACCGTGCGGCCGAACCAGAGCTGGGCGGCTGGCTCGCTCACAGTGCAGCGGCCATCGGCAGCTCGGCGCTGTAGGAGTGGGAAAGGGCGTGGCGATACCGAGTAGTCGCCTGCCACGGCACAGAACCGCCAAGCGCGAAAGCGGCTTCGAGCCCGGTGCGCAGGCCGGCCTCGTGGAAACCGTCGCCGAGCCAGGCGCCCGCGAAGAACAGCCCGTCGCGGCCCTGGATGCGTTGCACCGAGCGGCGTGCGGCGGCGGAAGGTGCATCGTACAGCGGGTGGTCGAACTCGTAGACGCCGAACGTCTTCTCCTTCGCGGGCGGGCGCGCGGGATTGAGCGTGACGAATACTGGCTTGTCGCCCGGTAGCTTCTGCAGCCGGTTCATCCAGTAGGTGACGCAGACCCGATCGTCCTCGCCCTTGAGCACGTTCCACGACGCCCAGGCGGCGCGGCGCTCCGGCATCAGCGATGCGTCGCGGTGGAGATAGGCAATGTTCGGAGAAAAGCGCACCGAACCGAGCGCCAGGCGCTGATCATCGTAGGATTTGTCCAGCATGCGCCTCGACTGGTCGGCGTGACAGCCAAGAATGACAGCATCGAACATCTGCGCCGGACGGTTGCGCTCCACTATCTGAATGCGACCGGGCCCCATCGGCCGAATGGCGTCGATGGTGGCGGCTGGCCGCAGGGCAGGGGCCAGGTCGGTGAGCAGTTCACTCACGTATGACCGACTACCGCCGGCGACGGTCCGCCAGATCGGGCGCAACGCGTGCATCAGGCGGTGGTTGTCGAAGAAGGTAAGGAAACTCGCGACCGGATAATCGAGCATTAGTTGTTCGGGCGTTGACCAGATCGCGGCGCTCATCGGCAGCAGGTAAGCGACGCGGAAGATTTCCGAGAAGCCGTGGGTGTCGAGCCAGTCGCCGAGCGACATTTCCGGAATCTCGTCGGCTACCAACTGACGGCGCGCGACATTGTTGAAGTGGATGATCTCGCCGAGCAGGCCGCGGAATCGCCCGTCCAGCAGGTTGCGCTTCCACGCGAATACGCCCCACGGATCGGACGACCATTCATAGCCCTTCGGATCCGAGACCGAGAAACTCATGTCAGTCATCACGGTGTTGACGCCGAGATGGCCGAGCAGCGCGCTAAAGTTGGGATAGTTCGGCCGGTTGAAGCAGATGAAGCCAATGTCGACCGAAAGCGGCGAGCCGTCATAGTCGACATCCACTGTCCAGGCATGTCCCCCAAAGCGCGGCGCGCGATCGTAGACGACAAGATCCGCGTTCTGGCGCAGCGCCCAGGCCGCACCAAGGCCGGCCACGCCACCGCCTATGACGGCGATGCGTTTGCGACGGAAAGTCATACGGAGGTTTCCCGAAAGGCGTTTTCGGGGTGTCTACGCGCGGCGATGGCGGGTGGATCAGCCCTTCGCTTTGGCCTTGGCGTAAGCCTGCGTGCCACGGTGGATGGCACTGTCAGACGCCAGCACCGTCTCGGGCTTGTAGCTCACCCCATCGCCGAGCCGTTCGTAGAGCGGCGCAAAGTCGGTATCGACCGTGGCGCGGAACAGTTCGTCGTAGGAGCGGATGACGAAATAGGTCTGCTGGAAATCGTCGATCCGATACTCGGTGCGCATGACGCGCTCGAGCCCGAAGCGCAGCCGGTTGGGCGAGGGATCCTCAAGCGAGAAGATCGATTCGTCTTTCGAGGAGGAGATGCCGGCACCGTATATGCGCACGCCTTTCGGCGTCTCGATCAGTCCGAATTCAACCGTGTACCAGTAGAGAGCGGCAAGGTTCTTCAGCCGCCCGAACTTCATCGCGCGCAGCCCGCCCTTGCCGTAGGCCTCCATATAATCGGCAAACACGGGGTTGGTCAGCAGAGGCACATGGCCGAAGACATCGTGGAAGATGTCGGGCTCCTGGATGTAGTCGAGCTGGTCGCGGCGGCGGATGAACTGCCCAGCGGGAAAACGGCGGTTGGCGAGGTGGGTGAAGAACACTTCATCAGGAACGAGCCCGGGCACTGCGACGACGGTGAAGCCGGTGCGGCGCTTCAGCTCCTCGTTCATCACTGAAAAATTGGGAATGCCGCCGCGGTTGAGGTTCAGCCTCTCATGGCCCTCGATCAGCGCCACATCGGCGCGGTCGGCGAGGATGTCGCGCTGGCGCCGGTAGAGGAAATCCCACACGGCGTGCTCGTCGGCAGTGTAGCCGGCCCAGTTCTGGTCGATGACGTAGTCGTCGTCGCGGACGGTGACGTGTTCAGCCATGCCCTGAATGTAGGGTGCGCCGCGCGGTTCGTCACGCGCCGGATCAGGCGGCGCCGGGCAGCTTTGCCGAGGATGTAGTTCGGGCGCTGTCCCGATACGCATCGAGGGTCAGCTCCGCATCGATGGCCGTTCGCACCGCCGCGATGGCGCCGCCGCGGAGCCTCTGCTTGACCGTGGCGTGCGAGGGCAGGTGGATCTGCATCAGCGAGGCGGCAATAGAATCAACCGTGGCGTCAAGCTCGCCGGACGGCACGATCTTGTCCAGAAAACCGGCTTTCACGGCCTCAACGGGGTTGAACATTTCTCCAGCGACCGCTGTGCGGTTGAGATAGGCCGACGTGAGCCTTTGCCGCCCCAGTTCGAGGCCAAAGCTGGGAACGGGAATGCCGATCGCCACTTCATTGAAGCCGATCTTGTAGTTTCCTTCCGCCCCGATGCGGACATCCGAAGCCAGCAGAAGGAAAGCGCCCATCGGAAAGGCGTGGCCCCGGCAGACGCCGAGAACCGGCGTTCGGAAGGACAGCAGCTTCAGCGCCAGCTCCGCTCCCGCCTTCACCATCGCCTGGCTTCGGGCTGCGTCGTTGACGGCGAAGACTTTCAGGTCGAAGCCAGCACTGAAGACATCCCGCGCGGAGCTCAGCACCGCCACGGCCTTGTCGTTGGCGGCGCGGTCGAACGCGGCGTGCAGGGCTTCCAGCATGGCAAGCGACATCACGTTGAGCTTGCCGTCGTCCATCGTGATGCGCGCCACCTGGCCGTCGAGACGATAGCTGACCAGGTTCGTCATGCTTGTTGCTCCATCCGCTTCACGCAGTCCCTCGACGTTGAAAACCTGATGTAGACCAGTCAATATAGCCGGGGATTTTTTTCGCACCGCGAACCTGGAGAGAAACGGGGACCACAACATGCCTGCCGCACCGAAACACAGACAGGCGATCATCGATGCCTGCGTCACGCTGTTCCGCCGCAAGGGGTTTTCGGCGACCGGCCTCAACGACATCATAGAGGCGAGCGGCGCTCCGAAGGGGTCGCTCTATCACTATTTTCCGGCAGGCAAGGCCTCGATTGCCGAAGCCGCAGTTGAGGAGGCAGGGCGGCGGGTCGCCGAAACGATGCGAAAGCTGTCGCTGGAATGCACCACCACCGGTGCGTTGCTCAAGGCTCACGCCAAGCTGCTGGCGGGGTGGATGAAGCAGTCAGGTTTCCGGGATGGCTGCCCTATCACCACCGTCCTCCTGGAGCTGACACCGGTGGACAGGGCCGTAACCGATGCCGGCCGAAAAGCTTACGCGGCCCGGATCGCGATCGTGCAGGAAAAACTCGTCGCCGATGGAGTTCCGCGACGACGCGCAGATCGTCTCGCTGTGCTCTGCGCCGCGGCATTGCAGGGTGCGTTGATTCAGGCCCGTGTGGAGCGAAGCGGCGCGCCGATTCTTGCTGCAGCCGATGAGCTTGCGGAACTGCTCGAAGCCAGCGCCCCGGGATAGCGGCGCCTAATGCGACGCCGTCGAGCGGATCCTGTACATGCCGTGATCGTCGATCTCGAACATTTCAGGCGCCTGCGGGTGGTTCACAGGTTCGGGCGCGTCGTCCGGCAACAGGTTCTGTTCCGAGACGTACGCGACGTAATATGAGGAATCATTCTCCGCCAGCAGATGATAGAAAGGCTGGGTCTTCACCGGACGGATTTCCTCCGGGATCGAGGTCCACCATTCCTCTGTGTTTGCGAATTCCGGATCGACATCGAAAATGATTCCCCGGAACGGGAAAAATCGATGCCGGACCTGCTGGCCGATCGCAAATTTGGCCGATCTGTTGACGTCCATGGCTACGGCGCCCCTCGCCTGGTTGCCTTGGTTAAGTGCCCCGCCAAACGCAAACGATTCTCAAGCGGGCCGGTAGCCGCGCCGGAGTACCGATGCGTACGACACCCCCATTTGACCCAATACTTTCAGGCCCGCAACTGAGCAGATGCAGTAAACCGGCGTTCACCAGTGCGTTCGACTGCAAGTCAGGCTATGGATGTCGCAACAAGATCACGGATCGCTTACATGGCGAAGCCTACACGCCCCCGGCCCGCAAATTCGCGCGGGAGGCCAGGCGGCGCGTCGAAGCTCTATGCTGCGCTGGACCTGGGCACGAACAATTGCCGGTTACTGATCGCCGAACGCTCCGCTTCGGGCGGGCTGCGCATCGTTGATTCGTTCTCGCAGATCGTTCGCCTTGGCGAAGGGCTGGCCAGGACCGGGCAGCTTTCCGACAAGGCGATGGGCCGCGCGATCGATGCGTTGCGCCGCTGCACCGACAAGGTGAAGAAGCACCGCCCGGTCGAGGCGCGCTATATCGCCACGCAGGCCTGCCGCGCCGCGAGCAATGGCAAGTCTTTCCTCAACCAGGTTCACCGCACGCTGGGCCTGCGCATGGAGACGATCACGCCGAAGGAAGAAGCGAAGTATGCGCTGCTCGGTTCGCTCGACCTGGTCGATCCTTCCCACGACTTCGCGCTGGTGATCGACATCGGCGGCGGCTCGACGGAACTGTGCTGGATCGACGCCAAGGCTGCCGTCGCACGCGGCGTCGAGGGCTGCGCGCTGCGCCCACCGATCCTCGGATGGGCGTCGTTTCCGGTCGGCGTCGTGACGCTGGCCGAAAGTTTCGAGGACAAGGCCGAAGGCTGGTATGGCCGCATGGTGGAACATGTGCGGCAGCTCCTGATGGCGAACGATGCGGCAAGCCGCTTCGGCTCGCTGTTCCAGGCCGGGCGCGGACAGCTGATCGGCAATTCCGGCACGGTGACGTCGCTTGCCGGCGTGCACCTGCGGCTGGAGCGATACCTGCGTTCGGCCGTCGATGGCGTGTGGCTGTCGCGCGAGGGCGCCGCAGAAGCGAGACAGCGCCTGCACGATGCAACGCTGGAGGAGCGTGCCGCCGAGCCGTGCATCGGGCCCGAGCGAGCCGAGTTGGTGCTGGCGGGCTGCGCGATCCTCGATGCGGTGTGGTCGGTGTGGCCGGCGGATCGTCTGCGCGTCGGCGACCGCGGACTGCGCGAGGGAATACTTCTTTCCATGATGCACGGCGCGACCGGCGGGCGTTCGCGCCGCAAACGGCGCGGCAGGCGGGGCGGCCAAACTCCAGCGACCCAGCCGGCCGAAGGCGCAGCGCCATGAGCACTGAAGACAAAGACGGCAAGCGCCGCTGGAAACCGCCGCAGGATTCCCGCGCACCCACCGACGGGCGCACGATGGGCAAGCGCGAGAAGGTGCGGAAGAAGACGCTGGGCAAATCCTCGCGCGAGTGGGTCGATCGCCAACTCCGCGATCCCTATGTCCGCCGCGCGCAGGAAGCGGGCTACCGCGCCCGCGCGGCCTACAAGCTGCTCGAGATCGACGAGAAGTTTCATGTCCTGAAGAAGGGCGCCCGGGTGATCGATCTCGGCTGCGCGCCTGGCGGCTGGACACAGGTGGCCTTCGAGAAGGGCGCAGGCGCCATCGCGGGCGTCGATCTGCTGCCCGTCGATCCGGTCGGTGAAGCGAAGCTGTTCATGGGCGACGTGGCCGAGCCAGGCATGGCGCAGAAGCTGGTTGCCGCCGTGGGCGGGGCGCCGACTTTGGTTCTATCGGACATGGCCGCCGATACTACCGGCCACCGGCAGACCGACCACATCCGCACCATCGGGCTTGCCGAATTCGCCGCGCAATTCGCCATCGACCATCTGGCCAAGGGCGGGACGTTCGTCGCCAAGGTCTTCCAGGGCGGGGCGCAGGGCGAGCTGCTGGAGATGCTGAAAGCCAATTTCGCCGATGTGCGCCACTGGAAGCCGCCGGCCAGCCGTCCCGAGAGCCCCGAAACATTTATGATAGCGACCGGCTTCAAAGGCCGCTGAAATCCTTCCCGAAATGCGCTAGAACCGCCGCCGAGAGACGATTCACGTCCGGTATCTGGCTCGAGGGAGGGCAACCCCATGAAGACGACATTCGCACTGGTCCTTGCCGTCGCAACGCTGTCCGCAGCGGCCTGCGACGACGGCGGCAGCAAGACAGCGACCACCGCCGCTCCGGCGCCGGCGGCTTCTCCGCCGCCCCCACCACCGGCGCCAGCGCCTGCTGCTGCAGGAATCCCTGGCCTGTCCACCCCGTATGCGACGGAAGCTGAGTGGGTCGCCGCCTGCAAGGATACCGGTGGTCTCGACGCGTCGATCTGCGACTGCGCGGGCAAGGCGGCCAACAAAGAGCTCGGCGCCAAGGGCCTCTATACCTGGATCTGGGAAGGCTACATCAAGCGCGAAGGCATGGGTCAGGTCCGTTCGCGGAAATGGTTCACGGAAAACGGCATTGAGAAGCCGGCCCAGCAGAAGTTCGCCGACGCCATCGGCAAGTGCTACGTCGCGCAGTAGTGATCAGAGCGGCGGTTGCGACGGCGCTGGCAGGACTGGCGCTTTCGGCTTGCGCGCATGATCCGGCTTCCGGACGGCAGGCTCTCGGCGGGGTCTTCAGGGACTGCGCCGATTGTCCAGAAATGCTCCTGCTCTCCGGCGGCGTCCTCCAGATGGGCGATGCCGGCGGCGGGGATGGGGACGAAGCGCCCGTCCACACCGTGACAGTGAAGCGCTTCACGGCGGGAAGGTACGAAGTCACCCGCGACGAGTACGCCGCCTTCGCGCGTGACACCGGCCGTGTAAGCGCTGGAACCTGCTTCGCCGATCTCGCTGGCGATGGATCCTGGAAACAGGATGCATCCGCCACGTGGAGCAATCCGGGCTTCACGCAGAGCGGCCGCGATCCGGCCGTATGCGTCAGCTGGGAGGACGCCAAAGCTTACGCCGGCTGGTTGTCGGCAAAGACCGGCAAGTCCTATCGCCTGCTCAGCGAAGCAGAATGGGAGTACGCGGCGCGCGGCGGCGCGCCAGGCGCCTATTGGTGGGGTGAGGACGCTGGCGGTCATTGCGCCCATGCCAACGGCGCCGATCAGACGGCCAAGCGGAAATATCCGAAATGGACAACCTCCGCCTGCGAAGACGGATGGGTTCAGACTGCGCCTGCCGGCTCTTTCCCAGCCAACGGCTTCGGCCTTCACGAGACCACCGGCAATGTCTGGGAATGGGTCGAGGATTGCTACGTTTCGGGCTATGGTGTTCAGCCTCGGGACGGCGCTCCGCATGAGAGCCCGAACTGTGCGCTCCGGGCGGCTCGCGGCGGGGGCTATTATTTCAACCCAACGAGTCTTCGAACCGCCAACCGGGCCAGCTATCCGCCCACAGCGCGCGGCGCCGACACCGGCTTTCGCATCGCCCGGACGAATTGAGAGGCCAGCCTAGCTGACTTTCTTCGCCGTCTGGTTCACGCCGCCCTGGTGAAGGGTGAGGCTGGTGACCGCGCCGCTGGCGTCGCTTGTGAAGCTGATCTGGGCGTCGACGACCTTGGCGAAGAACTTGGCCTGCGCCTCGGGGAAGACCGGGAATTTCCCCTGGCCGGTCGCCTGCACGGAAAGTTGGCTGCCTTCCAGCGTCACTGTCAGCTTGAAGTCCGGCAGCGTGTCGAGCGCATAGACGCCGACGAAGCGGGCCATGGCTTCGGCCGGCAGGTCGATCGCAACGCGCGGCGCTGGTGGGGCGGGCTTCGGCATCAGCGGAATGGTTGGATCGAGGAGGTGGATGCCGATATCGTCCGCGGAGACTGACCGGTTGGACAGCACCACGACACCGACGCTGCGGGCGGGGTCGAAGCCGAGGAAGGTGCGATAACCGCCCGTCCCGCCATTGTGCCAGACATACTCGACGCCGCTCCTGGCTTTCGTCGTGATCCAGTTGAAGCCGATCTGCATACCGGGACCCATGGGCGCGCGGGGCTTCTGTGCGTCGCGCATCGCGCGTTCAAGCGCGGACTTCGGCGGGCCGACGTTAGCATCGAGAAATTTCAGCATGTCGGTCATGTTCGAACGCAGCGCGCCTGCGCCCGCGAGCGTGGGCAGATCCCAGTTGGCCGTCACGGCCCCGGACTCGTCGTGTCCCCTGGCCAGCGCCTTCTGCATCGCCGGCGAAAGAGTAACGCCCGTCATCGTCATGCCGAGCGGTTGGAGCACCCGCTCCTTCACCATCGCCTCGTAGCTCTTGCCCGCCTTGTTGGCGAGGATCGTGCCAAGCACCCCGACGCCGAGATTGGAATATTCAACCGTTACGCCGATATCGCGCGGGAGCTGGTAGCCGCCGAGAAACGCATTGAGCTGTTCGACGCTGTAGTCCGCGTACGGGTTCGACATGCTGGCGGGCTGGAAATTCGACGGCATGCGCGGCAGGCCAGAATTCTGTTCGGAGAGGTTGGCGAGAGTGATTTCCTTGTCGCCGCGCTTCGGCAGAACCATGCCCGCAGGCGCATAGGTCTGCGCCGGAACGTCGAGCTTCACGTCGCCTTTCTGCGCCATGTCGGCGAGGATGGTGGACGTGAAAACCTTCGTGATCGAACCGATCTCGAAGACGCTGTCGGGGCCGAGCGGCGGCGCGCCGGGGCCGGCGTCGCCGTAGGAGACAATTCGCGTCGAGCCGTCGGCCTCCATCACGCCGAGCACGATGCCGGTGGCGCGGCCATCGTCCACGCGGGATTTGATCATCACGAGAAGCGCTGCGTCATCGGGGAAGGTGGACTTCGGAGTCTGGGCGGCGGCGGGAAGTGCAGCGAAGGCGAAAGCTGCGAACAGCGGGGCAAGACGCATCAGGGCTTCTCCTTGTAGCGGTCGAGGTCTTCGATCATCCGCTGCAGGCGGGCGGCGCCGAGGAAGTTGAGCAGGATGATTCCGGCGAACACTGCGATACAGACCAGAACCACCATAATCATTCCCACGGCCACCCTCGCTTGCGCGCCGGGTGGCGTCCCGATCCATATCGCAACGAGCCAAAGGACGAAGCCCGGCACAACGGGCAGAAGATACCAACGCCACACCGTGACGAGGGCGTTGCGTTGGCGAACAAGGTCAGCGCGGTGGAAATCAATGAGGCCGATGACAGAGGCGGCTGCCGGAGCAGTCGCGGCGCGGGCTAAACGATGGAGGTTAAACGCCACATACAGCGCGCCCAGTACACAAAGAATATTGGCGATGGGCCACAGCGGCGTCGCAGGCTTCGGCCACGTGGCGTACCAGCTGAAGATGGCGACCACGAACGCCGTCGCGCCGTACTCGATGAAGTTGCGGCGGCGGATGCGGCGCTCGAAGGCCTTCGCCTTGGCGCGCATCTCCTCTGCGGTGATGACGACGGCGTCGGTCGGCATCTTCTGCCAGAGGGAGCGCAGCTGTCCGGGGAGAACGGGTTTGTCGGTCATGGCGTATCGATCGCGTTGAACCGCTTGGCCAGAACGGCCTTGATGCGGTGGATCTTGGTGGCCACAGCGCCGGGGGAGAGACCGGTGATCTCTCCGATGGTGGCGGCGTCGAGGTCGTCGAGATAGAGCAGCATTACCTGGCGGTCGGGAGGCTTCAGCGTGTGGATCAGGGCCATCAGGCGGGCGAGCAGGTCGCTTTCCTCGAAACTGTCGGCGGAGCTGGCCGGGTCGGGCGCGTCGATGACGTGGTCGAGGTCGATCATGTGCGAGATGCGGGCGCGCTTGTCCTTGAGGGCGTGGCTCGCCGCCGTGTTGTGGGCGACGCGATAGACCCAGGTGCGGAGCGAGGATCGGGCTTCGTAGATTTCGAAACTGCGCCAGAGGGCGAAATGGATATCCTGCAGCAGATCGCGCTGCCGGTCCGGATCGCGCTCATAGGCGCGGGCGAGACGGCCCAGCGCCTGGCCGAACTCCGCGGCGGCGCGGGCGTAGCAATCGTCCTGAGTGAGCCGCCCAGCGTCCATGACCAGATAGTCGCGCGGACCGGGGATTTCTTACAGGCGCCCGTGATTCACCTTGATGCGGCGGCAGTTTGAGGCCTGTACAACGCCCACTTCCCAAGACCGACGAGAATCGCTAGACGGGTCTATGGAACAGCACCCCTCAATTCAAATCCGCCAGGCGATCACGTTCGACGACGTGCTGCTTGAGCCAGGCCCGTCCGAGGTCGTCCCGGGCGATGTCGACATCCGCACGCAGCTCACCCGCGCGATCTCCCTCAATTCCCCGATCATCTCGGCCGCGATGGACACGGTTACCGAAACGCACCTTGCGATCGCGATGGCCCAGTTCGGCGGTATCGGCGTGATCCACCGCAACCTGTCGATCGAGGAACAGGCCGAACAGGTCCGCCAGGTGAAGCGCTTCGAAAGCGGCATGGTGGTGAACCCCATCACCGTGACGCCGGATGTCACGCTGCGCCAGCTCAAAGTGCTCAAGGACCGCCTCAAGATTTCCGGCATCCCCGTGGTGGAGCCGGGCCCCGATGGCGTCCCGCGCAAGCTGCTGGGCATCATTACCAATCGCGACGTTCGTTTCGCCGAGGACGACACCCAGCCGGTCGCCGAGCTGATGACCAAAAAGGTCGTGACCGTGCGCGAGGGCGCCAATCAGGCCGAGGCCCGCCGCCTGCTGCACAAGCACCGCATCGAGCGGCTGATCGTGGTCGACGAAGAGGGCCGCTGCGTCGGCCTGCTGACTGTAAAGGACATGGACAAGAGCCAGTCCAACCCCAATGCCTGCAAGGACGAGCAGGGCAGGTTGCGCGTAGCTGCGGCGTCCACCGTGGGTGATGCCGGCTTCGAGCGCTCGCAAAGACTGATCGACGCTGGCGTCGACGCCCTGGTGATCGACACGGCGCACGGGCATCAGCGCGCCGTGCTGGATGCCGTCGAGCGGGTGAAGAAGCTTTCCAACCGGGTCCAGGTGATCGCGGGCAATGTCGCGACGTCGGACGGCTGCAAGGCTCTGATCGATGCCGGCGCGGACGCCGTGAAAGTCGGGATCGGCCCTGGTTCGATCTGCACCACGCGCATCGTGGCTGGCGTGGGCGTGCCGCAGCTTACCGCGATCGCTGATTGCGCACGCGCCGCCTCCTCGACCAAAACGCCGATCATCGCCGACGGTGGCATCAAGTTCTCGGGTGACTTCGCCAAGGCGCTCGCCGCCGGCGCCTCGTCCGCCATGATGGGCTCGATGCTGGCGGGCACGGAAGAAGCGCCCGGCGAGGTGTTCCTCTACGAGGGTCGCGCCTACAAGGACTATCGCGGCATGGGATCGATCGGCGCCATGGCGCGTGGATCCGCCGACCGCTACTTCCAGAAGGAAGTGGTCGCGCAGAAGCTGGTGCCCGAAGGCATCGAAGGCCAGGTGCCGTTCAAGGGCCCGGTCGGCCCGATCCTGCACCAGATGGCCGGCGGCCTGCGCGCCGCGATGGGCTATGTCGGCGCCAAGACGGTCGAGGAGCTCCACCAGAAAGCGAAGTTCATTCAGATAACCGGCGCTGGCCTCCGCGAGAGCCACGTCCACGACGTGAAGATGACGAGAGAAGCGCCGAACTATTCGCTGCCGTCGGGGTGAACGTATGCCTGACCCGTCGAAATTCTCCGTTCGAGATGCGTTGAAGACGCTCGAAGAGGAAACGGACTTGGATGCCGCCCGCGACACGGTCCGGCGCGTATTTGGTGACCTAGAGGCAGCTGATCGAGTTGCCGTTGCTTTTGGCGATAGCGGGTTGCCGCTGCTGGAGGCATGGGTAGGCGTGGAGTTCGCGACGCTCGCTGGATTCACGCACCTGAAGCTCGCGCCGAAAGCCCAGGAGGGTTTCGACGTGACACTCCGTCGAGGAACGGGGACTACGAGCTTCGATGTGACCGAAGCGATGGATCATCTCCGAAACAGGCATACGGAGTTCTCAACCGAGTGGGTATTTTTCCACGAGTCGGATGCTGAGATGACTTATCAGGAGCGGCTGTTTGCGAGGGTAGTCGGAAACCGACTGCATCGAAAACAAAGTCCCGATAAGGACCTCATTCTTTATGTGAACACCGGCTGGATGCCTGAAGCAGATGAGGTCGAAACGCACTTGAAGCGTTGGCACGGCTATTTCAAAGACAAGTTTCGATCAGCCTACCTTTTGCTGGGTATCGATGGACAGGATGGCCTTGTGCAGATCGCGCCTGAATATCGAGAAATTGCACCATGGCGTGGCGAGGAACGACCGGCGGAGCCACCCGAAACGATGGACGAGCTGTTGGCGTTTTTGCGAGAGTAAGGTCCGGCTGGTGTTTCAGTCGGTGCGGCGCGCTAGGTTGATGGCTGATGACCGCGTCCCAACTCTCCTTCAAGCCCGTCACCGCCTCCACCTGGCCTGATTTCGAAGCCCTGTTCGAATCCCGCGGCGCGCCGAAGTATTGCTGGTGCATGGCGTGGCGGAAGATGGAGGGAGATCGGGCCACCGCCCCAGCGAAGGTCCGGAAGGCCGCCATGCACAAGCGGGTGACCCAGCGCGTACCCATCGGCATCCTTGCCTATCAGGACGGTGAGCCCGTCGGCTGGTGCTCTGTGGCGCCGCGGGACACGCTGCTGAGAATGTCGCCGGACCAGGACGATGAGGAAAAAGGCGTTTGGTCGGTCGTGTGCTTCTTCGTGAAGCGCGAGATGCGCGGGAAGAGGCTGTCGGAGAGGCTTCTTGATGCAGCGGTGAAGCTCGCCTTCAAGCGCGGCGCAAAGACGGTCGAAGGCTATCCTGTCGCCAAGGGCTCGCCGAGCTACCGCTTCATGGGCTATCTT